>Ga0268276_1000031_pt1 | contig 158018 bp, 163 predicted proteins | sample saktaG_4_FD_190145 | JGI IMG/M metagenome (GOLD analysis project Ga0268276, IMG submission 190145) | Saline water microbial communities from Sakinaw Lake, British Columbia, Canada - sak_2010_1_5_45m | ecosystem: Environmental > Aquatic > Non-marine Saline and Alkaline > Saline ... | reverse complement strand
AAAAGTATATTAAGCTTTATATTTAACATGTGATAAGTCTTAACTGCAGCACATGGGCCTATAGTTTCAATGGTAAAACGTCTCTCTCCAAAAGAGAAGTTCCAGGTTCGAGTCCTGGTGGGCCCGCTTTATAAAATAGTCAGTTTTATCCTCTCGAAATCCTCTGGTCCAAACCACTTTATCCTTTTATCTTTCCTCCACCAAGTCCTTTGCCTACGCGCATATTGCCAATCTTTTGTGATTATTGTTTCTATTAATTGTTCCCGCGAAATCTTATTTTCCAGAAAATCAGCCAGATATTTGTATTCTAGTCCGATCTCGCGCATGCGCTCGAAGGATAGACCGGAAAAATTATTGGTATTGCCTGTATGTAATGATCGCGCTTCTTCTATCATTCCATCTTTTATTCGTTCAAGTGTACGCGCGCGGATTCTTTCTTTTAGTTCTATATCAGGCAAATCCAAACCGATAAACTGAACATTCCATGTTTTAACTCTGAAAAAAAAGGTCTGGATGTTTGCGGATGAAGATGCATTTTTGGATCTGTCGGATGTTGAACGGCTAAGTGTCGGAACTTTGCCGAGAGCACGGGCAATAATAATGGCGCGGGCGACTCGACGTTTATTTTTATTATCACCGTTTTTTTCCATATCTCTCGCGCGACGCGGGTCCAATATTTTCAGCTCTGAAAATAATTCATCGGCAGTTTTCAGTTCTAGTCTCTTCTGTTCATTTGTGTCTGGGGACACACTAGGAAATTCAGTTCCATCTATCAACGCGGAAATATAAAAACCGGTGCCACCGCAAATTATCGGCAGTTTATTGCGAGCATGAATATCGTCAATTGCTTTCTCTGCCTCTTTTTTCCAATCCAAAACCGTGAACCGTTCATTCGGATCAGCGATATCAATGCAATGATGCAAAACACCGCGCATTTCATCATTCGTAATTTTTCCAGTAGCAATATCGAGGTCACGATAGATTTGTCTCGAATCAGCGGAAATGACTTCACCATCAAATTCAAGGGCCAGTTTGACGGCGAGGGCGCTTTTGCCAGACGTAGTTGGGCCGACTATTACCAAAAATCTTTTTTGTCTTTGAATATTCATAAATAAAATTGAGCAGTATGGTCAGTACTGCTCTTAACGACGCACATTTGACACAGACATCAAACTTGCATCCGCCGGTGTCAGGAAAAGCCGATCCGGCCACTCACTTCACATATTCCAATTGGAATCCTCTACGCCTACGGACTTTCACGGACCATGTCCATAATTATGAGCCTGTTACAAGGTTATAATATTACATACTTATTGTCAAGTGCCGAAGGAGGGAGTCGAACCCTCATGAGATAAATCTCGCAGCATTTTGAGTGCTGTGCGTCTGCCATTCCGCCACTTCGGCTACTAAATACCAGTTTATAGTATTTTCGGAATAAATCAAAGGTGCTATAATGTTTTCATGCCGAATGGTTATGTGAACAACGCCATATTTTGGATTGAGATAGACAAGATAAGTCCAAACCCATATCAGCCCAGACGCGAGTTTGATGAAGCCGCTTTGAAGAGTTTGGCGGAATCTATACGCATGTATGGAGTTTTGCAACCCCTGGTCGTAACCAGAAAAGAAGTATTTCAAGATGGTGGTGGTATGACCGTAGAATATGAACTAATTTCCGGAGAAAGAAGATTGCGCGCGTCCAAGCTTGCCGGTTTAGCGCAAGTACCGGCCTTAATACGCGATGGCGAAGAGAGCGCGCGGGAAAAACTTGAGATTGCTATCATTGAAAATCTGCAGAGAGAGGACCTGAATCCAGTAGAACGCGCTAGATCCTTCGATCGACTTATTCGGGAATTCGGATTGAAACAGCATCATGTCGCCGATAAGGTGGGAAAAAGTCGAGAATACGTCGCCAACACTCTACGCATTCTTATGCTACCTGACACGATTTTGACGGCATTGGAGGAGGGTAAAATTTCCGAAGGTCATACGCGTCCGTTACTTATGCTCGTTGATAAACCCGAAGAACAGGATGTTCTATTCAAAGAAATAATGACGAAAAAGCTAACTGTTCGCGAAGCTGAATCGGCATCCAGGCGCGTGGCGACGGACAGAGTGCGCAAGCGCGAGAAATATCTGGATCCAGCCATAATGGAACTCGAAAAATCCTTCACCGAATCATTGGGAACGCGTGTTCGGATAGAACGTGATTCTGATGGCAATGGCGGGACAATGAAAATTGACTTCTTCAATCCGCGGGACTTACAAACGCTTTTAGAAAGTATTATCAAAAAAAGAGAAGGGAATACGGGTATGATTCCACCGATTATGCAAAATCAAAGCGCTATTGTTACAGACACAACTTCGAGCGAAGCGCTGGCCGATGTATCGAGACGGGTTGCGGAAGACGATCGCGCGCCAGCGGAAATTAAGGAAGAGGAAAACGAGGACTTATATTCACTCAAGAATTTTTCTATATAAATAAACGATATGATTTCAGTTGGAAGTATTATCAATCTTCCAAATTACACTTTCTTTTTCCTCGCGAAACCGCGGGGTTTCTTTTCTATGGCAAGAAGTTCTAGCGCTCTTTCTAAAGTAATCTCATACACATCATCTGGTGCTTTGATCGATCTGAAATTGCCGTTAGAGACAATATAAGATCCGAAGCGACCATTGGAAGCTACGACTTCAAAATTGGTTTTTGGATCGAAACCGAGAGTGCGTGGTAGGCTCAGGTATTTGAGCGCGTCCGCGACCGTGACTTTGGAAGGGTCCATAAATTTTGGAATGGAGACCATTTTTGGTTTTTGCGCGATGATAGGAGCGGACTCATTTTGTTTTGTGATTGGATGTACCGACTCTTGTTGGGCTGGTGCAACATTTTCTAAACCATATTCCACTTTTTTCTTCCTCAGTTTTTTCTCTTTTTTTATTTTTACCCCAAGCTGAACATATGGACCGAACCTACCGTTCAAGACAAAGATCGGGAGTCCGGAAGTAGGGTCTGTACCAATAGGTTCGTCTTTTTTGAATTCAACACCGTCCATAGTCAACGCGCCTTCACATTCAGGGTAGTCGGAACAAGAGATGAATTTACCGTTGCGACCGAGTTTGATAACCATGGCTTTGCCGCATTTCGGACATTGGTATTTTGGATCGGCACTACCAAGATTTGTGATTTTCTCGATCTTCTCTTTTGCTTTGACATCCTTGTGAAATGGTCCATAAAAATCCGAAAGTGTCTTTGCGTATTCACGCGTGCCACTGGCGATATCGTCAAGTTCATTTTCTATTTCAGCGGTAAACGTGTCACTGATATAAGTGGGAAAGTTGCTTTCCAAAAAATCAGAAACTACTTCACCCGTATCCGTCGGTCTTAAAGAACGTCCTTCCTTCTCCACATAGCCGCGATCTTCAATAGTTCTACTAATAGTCGCGTAAGTAGAAGGACGGCCAATATCACGTTTTTCCAATTCTTTGATAAGTCCGGCTTCGGTATATCTTGGCGGAGGTTGGGTTTGTTTTTCCAGAGAATTGATAGATTCCAGTTTGAGTGGTTCATCTTTGGCGCATTTCGGCAAAGTCATTTCTTCGCCGTTTGATTCTGGATCCGCTTTTAACCAACCATCAAAGAGAATGCGTGACCCTGTTGCTTCAAAATTTGGGATTTTCGCATCATTTTTCACATTCGCGATAATCTTCGTCTTGGCAACTTTGGCGTCCGCCATCTGTGACGCAACCGCGCGTTGCCAAATAAGTCGATAAAGTTTCTTTTGCTCATCTGTGTGTCCCGCCATCATGACAGACGCGTGCGTCGGACGAATTGCTTCATGCGCTTCCTGGGCATTTTTGCTCTTTGTGGTATAGGTCCGAAAATTCAAATATTCCTTGCCAAATTCCTTCTCAATGACTGGCGCAATTTGGCCAAGCGCTTGCTGGCTCAAGGTCGTAGAATCCGTGCGCATATAGGTAATATGACCGGCTTCATATAGTTTTTGCGCTATTCCCATGGTGCGTGAAGGAGAAAATCCAAGTCGTGAACTGGCGGTTTGTTGGAGCGTAGAGGTGATGAATGGGGCGCGCGGTGAACGTTTTTGTTCTGATTCTTCAATGTCTAAAATTCGCCATGATTCCTTTTTGGCAATTTCAAGAATTCGATCAACCTCTTTTTTGTCGCGAGGTTCTTCTCTACATGTCAGTTTGAACAATTCGCCCATCAATGTTTTCCAATTCCCGAAAATAGTCCAGAATGTTTCTGGAATAAATGCGCGGATTTCTCTTTCTCTTTCCATGATTATCCTGAGAGCGGGGGATTGCACGCGACCAGCCGAAAGTCCGTAACGGACTTTTTTCCAAATAAGTCCGGAAAGATCATAACCGACAATTCTGTCGAGAACGCGACGAGCCTCCTGCGCCTTTCTCAGGTTTTCGTCTATTTGCCGCGGATGTTCCAAAGCCTCCATAATCGCTTCTTTCGTTATTTCATGATAGGTGACGCGCTTGATATCTTTTTTCTCGATAGTTCCGCCGATTTTTTTATTCATGAGTAATTCACGAACATGCCAGGCGATGGCCTCGCCTTCGCGATCGGGGTCCGTAGCGATTATAATCTCATCGGCTCTTTCCGCCTCTTTCCTGATTTCAGCGATGACAGATGCTTTCTTCGGAATAATCTCATAATGGGGAATAAAACCACCTTCAATGTCAATTGCTTTTTTATTTGACTTCGGCAAGTCGCGAATATGTCCCACGGACGCGCGCACGATGAAATCCTTTCCCAGATATTTGGAAATTGTTTTTGCCTTTGAAGGGGATTCAACGACGAGTAACTTCATGACAAACAGTATGGCATGAATAAGGAACGCGGCGCAACTTTTTTGCTATCGACTAAATTTTAAAAACTATTCATATATTTCATTGAATTAATCCAATAGGTTATCATAATTACGGATTTGAATATTATTGCCGATACCGTGAAAATCTGTTACATTAACCGCATATCCGCCCATAGCTCAGCTGGTAGAGCAGATCCCTCTTAAGGATAAGGTCGTAGGTTCGAGCCCTACTGGGCGGACATGTAATCTCAGATTTGAAATCTCGAATATAAAAATGATACTAGTTTATATTTGAGATTTGATTTTTGAGATTCAAGACGTTATCCCTGCCGGGGTGGCGAAATTGGTAGACGCGCATGGCTTAGGACCATGTGGAGCAATCTATGGAGGTTCGAGTCCTCTCCCCGGCACAAACGAGCAAAGCGAATTTTGTGCTGGGAGCAAGTCGCGGAAGCGACTTGCGTGAGAGGACTCGAAAAGGTCGAGTATATTTTCGAGTCCCGATGTTTTTCGGGACGAGAAAATACGAGACCTATACGGAGTCTGTAAGACTCGAGTCCTCTCCCCGGCACAAACTCAAAATCCGCTTTCGCGGATTTTTCGCTGTGCCCGGGGTGGGAATCGAACCCACAAAGCCTTGCGGCCACAAAATTTTAAGTCTTGCGCGTATACCAATTTCGCCACCCGGGCATATATTAATCTTAAATCTAAAATTAAACTTCAGAACAAAATCAACAATTGATTTTGAGATTTAAGACCTAAGTTTTCAATTTGCTTTGAGGCCACGGCGGGAATCGAACCCGCGCATAACAGTTTTGCAGACTGTCGACTTACCACTTGTCTACGTGGCCACGGATAATGATTCAATATATCAATCTTGAACAATAATAGCACTTCTCCACGAAAATTTTAAGGATAGCGGAAGGGGCCACAAATTTTCGGAGTATTATTTGATTGAGTCATTTTTAACCTTAATTAACGATTGCGTTGGAAATCTTATCTATATTCTGACGATTTTTTTCGCCATGATCAACTTTCACCTCAAAATAGGGAACTCGCATCATTCTGGCGTTCTCGGTAACATAACCGCGAAAATCGGAAAGTTGTCTATGCATAAAATCCAATGCGGCTTTTTCCTGGTCTTCAGGCAAAACGGTAAACATAATAATGGCGCGTGATCCGCGACTTTTGATTTCAACATCGGTAATAGTTATAAGCGATTTCCGGTTTGACTCCTTGGAGAAAAAATCAGCGGCCAGGGCTTTTATCACTTCTTTAATTTTTGATTCTTTAATAGTATTCATTTTCTGGATTATCGTTTCCGATCGCGTCAAGGACGAACTTTTCGTGGGAATAGCACTAGCCTGTTTTCTCAATCATTCTCACGGCTTCTATCCTATCACCAATCGCGATCTCAGTCTTCGCATCAATAAGAACTCCAAATTCATGACCCTCGGCAATCTCTCCCGTACGCATCTTTTTCTCCTGTAATTCACGGATTTTACCGCGACCAATCTCAGCATTGCGGCGCGTTATTTTAACTTCATTGCCGGATGATAATGTTCCGGATTCCACTTTTCCTCCAATCACCTGTCTGTCTTTTTCCTTCGAGAATATTGCCAGAACTTTGGCCCGACCAGTTGATTCCTCAACAAATTCTTTTGGAACGCAGGCAAGTAAAGTTTCTTCGATATGTTTGGCAAGTTCATAGATAATCGAGAAGTTCATGATTTTAATCGGAACTGGTGCACGCTCGATAATTGCGGCGGCCTTCTTGTCGGGATTGGCATTAAAACCAAGGAGAATAATCTCAGGGTTGCTCATTGCCGTTTTGACATCATCTTCACTTATTGAGCCGATGCCTTCGGAAACAATCTTTATCCTAACGCGATCGTGTTTGATCTTTTGAAGTTCATGTTTAACGCCCTCGAGACTGCCGATAGCGTCGGCTTTTATGATGATTGGCAGGGAAACGATATTTGATTCATCAGTCGCCGCCTCCATCACCGACGTATTTCCTCCGCGAGTCCCTTCATCGTTCCCTCTACCAAGGCTCGCTAAAGGAAGCATCAATTCGGGAGTGTCTAACGATATCACCGACGATTTCATTTCCGCAATATTTGAGTTGACGAGACGCTCCGCCTCCTTCTTCGTTGCGACAATGCTAAATGTATTTCCGCACGCGGGTATTTCGTTCCAGCCGACTATGCGAACGGGCATAGAAGCGATGGCAGTGCCGATCTTTTTTCCCAAAAAATCATCAATATAGCGGACAGGAGTGAACGCATTTCCCGCGACGATGAACGATCCGATTTTTAATGTGCCGTCCCTTATAAGTAATGTGGCGGAAATACCTTTGCGACTGTCGCGTTCTGACTCGACGACTATGCCTTGGGCCGATTTATTCGGATCGTAAGTAAGATCGGCCATCTCAGAAACGAGAATGACCATATCAAGAAGTTCAGAAACGCCGGTACCATTCAAGGAAGAAATCGCGACGCAGGGAATATCGCCTCCCCAGCCTTCAACATAGATCTCATTTTCTCCGAGATTTGTTTTCGTGCGATCAATATCGGCATTTGGTTTGTCGATCTTATTAATAGCGACAACATAGGGAATCCTTTCCGCCTGAATGACTCTCAATGCTTCCACAGTTTGTGGTTTGACACCGTCTTCGGCGGATACAACTAAAATAGCCACGTCAGCGGCCTTGACGCCGCGTTCTCGGATACCACAGAAGGCTTCATGACCTGGCGTGTCAAGGAATGTTATGGCGTGCTTCACATTGTCCGATGAAATATGTTCGACTTGATAGGCTCCAACATGTTGGGTTATGCCACCAGCTTCATCGGCAACAATGTTTGATTTTCTGATGTAGTCAAGCAGGGTCGATTTGCCATGATCGATATGACCCATGACCACAACGATAGGAGCGCGTTTTACGCGGTTTTTTGTGTCTTTATTCGGCATATTGAACTTATACCATACCACAAAATCTGCGGGAATGAAAGATGTAATATATTTACTGCTTGTAATAATCCGGATGAATCGAAAAAAAAGTGAGGGCATGTTAATATATGCAATATGCAAACAACGCTAACCGTGCTTATCATTGTCGCCGTGATTATCAATATTTTTTTGATAATCAATATTTCCAATCGCAAGAAAGCATCGCTTCATGAAGAAGAAGAGGATGAAACGCGGAATAATGCTCTGAAACCGCTTTTGGATCAAATGAACACGAATATGAACGAATTGGCGAGAACGGTAGATAGGAAAGTCGGAGACTTGACGAAAACAGTTGACATGAAGATGCAAGACACATCACGATCGATGCAGGATTCTATGCGCACCCAATTGTCGGAATCGTCTAGACTTATTAAAGAAGTTACGGAAGGTTTGACAAAACTCGACGAGACGAATAAACAAGTCGTTTCATTCGCTGATCAGTTACAGAATTTACAGGACATATTGAAGAACCCGAAGCATCGCGGGATTCTAGGTGAATATTATCTGGAGACTCTACTCAAGAATGTACTCGCGCCGGGGCAATTCCAGATGCAATACGCGTTCAAGAATGGGGAAATCGTTGACGCGGTTGTTTTCGTGAAGGATAAAATAATTCCAATTGATTCTAAGTTTTCGTTGGAGAATTATAATAAACTCTCGGAAGAGAAAAATCCCGTGGAGCGCGAAAAATTGGAAAAAGCATTTGTGGGGGATTTGAAAATACGCATTCAAGAAACCGCGAAATATGTTCGGCCGGAGGAGAATACCATGGAATTCGCTTTCATGTTTATTCCTCACGAAGCAATTTACTATGATTTGCTCGTGAATAAGATAGGCGCCATCGCGGAAGACACAGATAATCTGATTCAGCGCGCGGCGAGCAAATTCAAGGTCATTATTGTCTCACCAACATCATTCCTGGCGTACTTGCAAACAGTTTTGCAGGGATTAAAAGCATTGCAGATAGAGGAAACGGCGAAAGATATTATCAAAAGAGTTGGAGAATTGGGTACGCATTTGAAACGATATGACGATTATCATTCGAAATTGGGATCGTCATTGAAGACGGCGGTGAATCATTACAATAATTCCGGGAAGGAGCTCAAAAAAGTGGATAAGGATATTTTACGAATTACCGGAGAGACGCCGGGAATAAAAGTGCCACTTATAGAGCAGGCAATTGAAGCAGAGGAGTAATAAGAACTTTTTCCACCGCAAAACTGCGCGTATCATGTCTTTTAATTCAAATTGAGGACTGCGATTATCATTCTGTCTCAGGATGATACGCGATAAATAACAGTTGAATACTTAAACACCTATAGGAACAGTTCCGCAGATTTGAATTAAAAGACATGATACGCGCAGTTTTGCGTCTCGATTTAATAAGTGAGGATATGCGAATGATTCCGCGACTAATAATTGTCTATTTCAAGGAATACTGGCCCTCCTTTTCTTTCACAATACCTCGGATTTCAAGCTCGGAAATAATAGCGCTGAATTTCGGAGAGGAAAATAAAGTTTTTTCTATAAGGTCACTTGATCCTAATGATTGACGTTTCAATATCTCAACAATTGTCATTTGATCGTTTGATAGGGACATTTCCGCGAAGTTCGGCAGTGCTTCTGTCATATTGTCGGTGCGATTGATATTGAATCCGAGAGCTTCCAGTACGTCTTCGGCGCATGTTACCGGTGTGGCGCCACGGCGAATGAGCATATGAGGGCCGTATGAAAGTTCGGAGAATATGGAACCGGGTACGGTCAATACATCACGATTGAATCCGAGGGCGTAATCGGCGGTGATCAATGTGCCTGACCCTTGAGCGGCCTCGATAATTAATGTTGCGTGCGACATACCGGCCATGAGGCGGTTACGGACAGGAAAAGTCCATATAGCGCCGGGCTGATCGCGTGGAAATGGTGAAACGATCGCTCCGCCACATTCGAATATTTTACGCGCGAGATATCGCCGGCATTGAGGATATAAAGCGTGTTCGGATAATCCTGAACCCGGAAAAGCAACTGCCTTGAGTCCGACTCTGAGTGCCATTTTATGTGATAATGAGTCAATACCAATAGCTAAACCCGATACTATTACAATCGGATAATCTCTTAATCCTCCAATGATCTTGTTACAAACATCTTCACCATAATTGCTGTTTTGACGTGATCCGATGACACATAAGAACTTATTATCATCGGACGGTAATTGTCCGACCATATCCATGGTTTCCGGCAATTGCGTTATTTGACGCAAAAGAAAAGGGTATTGATTTTTAGTGAGTTTGTTAATTCGCATTATATTTTATGAATACAATATTACCCCGCCAATTCGGCGAGGCTTGCTGGGTAATCCCAAAATATAAAAGCATTATAGTGGGCGATGATTAATTGTCAACAATTATTGTTCAAAATAATGAATAGTGTGTTAAACTGTATCTATGCTAGACATTAAATTTATTCGTGAAAACAAGGAGGTGATAGCGATGGCCGCGAAAAAGAAGCGTATCAATTTCAGCGTCGATGAACTTATCATGAAAGATGATGAAAGAAAATCTTTGCTTCAAAGCGCCGAGAGGAAGCGCGCGATGCAAAACAGCGCCAATGAGAGAATCGCACAAGCGAAGACGCCGGAAGAAAAGTCAAAGTATATTAGTGAAATGAAAATAGTTAAAGCTGATTTGGAGAATGATGAAGAGAGATTGAAACAAGTGACGAATGATTGGCAAAGACTAATGCTCGGCACACCTAATATTCCCGACATGTCTGTTCCAGAAGGCGAGTCTGACGCCGAGAATGTGGAGATAAAGGTCTGGGGTGAAAAGCCGAAATTTAAATTTGAAGCCAAGGATCACGTGGAACTGATGACAAAATTGAAAATGGTTGATTTTGAACGCGGAGCGAAAGTACACGGTTTTCGAGGATATTTTCTGGTGGGTGACGGAGTAACTCTATGCTTCGCGATATGGAATTACGCGCTAGATTTTTTTTCGAAGAAGGAATTTGTGCCGATCATACCGCCGGTTGTCACGCGCAAGCTCAATCTGTATGGCACGGGATATTTGCCGCAAGGTGAAGAAGATTTGTACAAAACTCAAGACGGCGATTATCTTGCCGGCACGGCTGAAGTGCCGCTTATGGGTATGCATGCCGATGAAGTTCTTGACATGAATGAAATGCCGAAAAAATATCTCGGCTTTTCTCCTTGCTATCGTAGAGAAGCCGGCGCGCATGGTAAAGATGTACGAGGTCTCATTCGCGTCAATGAATTTTATAAACTTGAGCAAGTCGTGATATGCGAGGCGGAACATGAAATGTCAGTCAAATATCATGAAGAAATCAACCGTAATATCGAAGAATTCATAGAAACTCTCGGTATTCCATATCACACGGTTATCAATTGTGGCGGTGATCTGGGAATCGGTCAGGTGAAAAAATACGATGTGGAACTATGGGTGCCCAAAGAGAACAAATATCGCGAGATCGGTTCGGCATCGTATTTCCATGATTTCCAAACGCGTCGTTTGAATATCCGCTACAAGGACAAAGACGGCAAATTGAAATATGCTCATTCCCTAAATTCCACAGCGATACCGACGCCGCGCATTCTAGTTTCGCTAGTCGAGAATTTCCAGCAAGCGGACGGCAGTATTCGTGTACCGGAAGCCTTGATGAAATATTTCGGTAAGGATTGTATTTCATAATCATTAGGGTTCAACTTCATGTCTTGAGTTTGAACCTTGGACAATAATTTACAATAGAAAGATGAATATTCCCGCCAGAAATCAATTTAATCTGAAGCATACGAGTGGGCAATCGCATCAATTCATATACAGTCGCCGAAAAAAGAATATTTGGACGCTTATTCTTGCCCTAATTTCGATAATCACATGGTTATACGCCTTTTCCAGTTTGTCTCATTTAGAAATCTTCAATATAAAAACTATTAATATCAGCGGCGCGGATAAAGACATTAGTAATACATTGAAAGCCACGGCGCTTAATTCAATTCAAGGTGAGTATTTTGGGTTGTTTTCAAGATCAAATCTTCTGGCATACCCAAAGGAAGCGATCATGACGGCGATCATGAATACCGACGCGCGCGTGAATGACGTGACCGTGGAGAGGAGCGGAATTCAGTCATTGAATATTACGGTTAGAGAAAAAATTCCCGCTGCTGTTGTCTGCACGAATTTGCCGGATTGGGATGAATCGGATCTTATTCTTGATTCATTCGAGTCCTGTTATCTTGTTGATGACACGGGTTATGTGTTCATGAATGCTTCAAGTTCAAACGCTGAAATAAATCGCTACTATTTGCCGAATATCGCGATTGTATCCACGTCAACCTCGATAATTGGAACGAAAATCGCTTCAACGACAATGTTTCGAACATTGCAGTCATTTTATAATGGTGCGAAATCGTACAATATAGACATTAAAGCCTTGCTTGTGAAGGATGGCGGCGAATATGAACTCTATGCCGCGACGGAATCCGGCGTAATCGTCGTGTATTTCAACGAGATAAATGGTTTCGAAAATGAATTTACCGCTCTAATCTCATTTTGGAACGATTTGACGCAAAAAGCGCGAAATGAAGGTAATAAACTGAAGCTCGATTCCATTGATTTGCGTTACGGCTCGAATGTATTTTATAGAATCGTGAAATAATTTTGAGAATGCGCTAATATTGAATCAATGAAACAATTCTTCCAAATAGTCTTCGGCGGGCTTACGGCGGTCGTCGTGGGTTTTGGCGTTGTATACGGTTCGGGTTATTTGTGGCGTTCGGCTAGTCCGTTCATTTCGAGCGTCAGAAATTCATCGTTTGTTGCTTCGGCGGAATCGGCCATAATGAAGCCAGTTGACGGCACTGTTATTTCCGGTTTCAAGCGCGTGATCAGATATACTGCCGATCAGGAGGAAGATCTCATTAATTCCGCCGCCTTGGCTCTGCCATATTCTTCGGATGGTCGCATAACAGCCATCGGGTATGTTCTCAAAAACCTCACTGTCGGTGGATCGGTTGTGACGGAACTGAAGTCAGATGTTAGTATGCCGATAGCATCACTTTCAAAACTGATTACGGCTGCGGTTGCGAGAAAACTTATTGATCCGAATACGAAGATTACTTTGACGAAAGAGAGTACGGGCACATATGGCAATACGGCGCAATTTCGAATCGGCGAATCATATCGCGCCAGTGATCTCTACTATCCGCTTCTTATGGTTTCTTCCAATGACGCGGCGGAAGCTTTTGCGCAGAGTTATGGTCGCAAGGCATTCATTCAAGCAATGAATGATTTCGTTCAATCAATTGGCGCGTATCGCACGTATTTTGCCGATCCATCGGGACTTTCTCCCGATAATGTGTCAACCGCCAATGATCTGACTATTATCTTGAATTGGATTAGAAATAATGATCCGGATATTCTGGCTATTACCGAGCTTCAAACAATTACGGTGAAAACGCATACATGGGTAAATCCAACGCATTTTCTGAACTGGTCAAACTATATTGGTGGCAAGAATGGTTATATTCCGGAAGCGGGTTTGACAGGGGCGGCTCTGTTCACGGTTGGGCCAAGGAAAAATGTTTATGCCGTGGTTGTTCTCGGAAGCAAGGCGCGGGACGCGGATGTGGTGAAATTGCTCGCGAAAGTGAGGGAATAACGGCGTCAGAAATCAGTAAACAACTTTCATTTTCATCGGAAAAACAGTAGAGTTATTGAATTGTGAAGAAAATGAAGCAAATAAAGGGTAGTAACTTCTGGCACTATTTGCCAAGACCGTTTTTCGTGCTGGCGCCGATGGCGGATGTGACAGATTTGGTATTTCGCCGGATTATTGCTAAGTATGGCAAACCCGATGTGATGTGGACGGAATTTGTATCGGCTGACGGCTTGATTTCGGCAGGGCAAAAAAAACTTTTGGTGGATTTGGCGTTTTCTGAAAATGAGCGGCCGATTGTGGCACAGGTTTTTACCGGTAGTTCTGAGGCCATGCGGAGAGCGGCGGAGATAATTACTGATTTGGGATTCGACGGTTTGGATATAAATATGGGTTGTCCGGATCGCGCGGTGGAAAAGAATGGCGGTGGCGCGGCATTGATGAAAAATCAAAATTTAGCGATTCGGGTTTTGCAGGCGGCGCGAGAAGGTGTCGGGAATTTGATTCCTGTGTCGATAAAGACCAGAATTGGTTACGGTAAAATCGATTTGGATTGGGTTCAACTATTATTGGAACAAAAACTTCCGGCACTTGCGGTTCATCTACGCACGCGTAAAGAAATGTCTGATGTGCCGGCGCATTGGGAAGTGATGCCGGAGATTATTAAAATGCGGAATGAGATAAGTCCCGGGACATTAATTATTGGTAATGGTGATGTTGAATCAGTGGAAGGTGGTTTGAAAAAAGCAAAAGAATACGGTTGTGATGGTTTGATGATTGGCCGTGGAATATTCGGCAAGCCGTGGCTGTTCGGAAAATCAAAAATTCTAAAACATAAATCTAAAAAATTGGAGTCAAAGGTAATTGAAAAGGAACTAAAAATCATGCTCGAGCACGCAAAACTGTTCGAAAAAACATTCAAGGGCATAAAGCGGTTTGCGGTGATGAGAAAACACTTCAAAGCATATGTTTCCGGCTGGGATGGTGCGAAGGAACTGCGAAAACAACTCATGAAGGTGGATAATTATAAGGGAGTTTTAATGGTGGTAGAAAAATATCTGAAAGCTTATAAAAAATGAAATATTTAACCATATAATTTGGCGGAATCTACTTTTCACTGTAAACTAATACACATGCCCGTACTATATCGAACATACCGTCCGCAGAAATGGTCCGAAGTTATGGGACAGGATCATATCGTGGAGGCGTTAAAAGATACGATCATAAACAAGCGTGTGGCTCATGCATTCCTTTTTTCCGGTTCGCGGGGGACGGGGAAGACTTCAGTGGCGAGAATTTTGGCGAAAGCGGTGGAGACGAAAGATGAGGATGTTTATGAAATAGACGCGGCATCCAATCGAGGTATTGATGATATACGACAACTTCGTGAACATGTTTCCGTTCTGCCATTTAGCTCACCATTCAAGATTTATATTATTGATGAAGTACATATGCTTTCTAAAGATGCCTGGAACGCGCTTCTCAAAACTCTTGAAGAGCCGCCGAAACATGTGATTTTCATTCTGGCGACTACCGAGCTTGATAAAGTACCGGAGACGATAGTATCACGCTGTCAAACTTTTAGTTTCAGAAAGCCGTCAAGAGAAATTATCCGAAAGCAAGTCGTGAGTATTGGTAAAAAAGAGGGTATTGAACTTGATGCTGGCGCCGCCGATTTGATTGCTCTTCTCGGCGACGGCTCATTCCGCGACGCTCTCGGCATGCTTGAAAAAGTCATGTCATCGTCAAAGGATAAGAAAATTACTCGCGAAGAAGTTGAAGCCATCACGGGCGCGCCGAGAGCGGGACTAGTGAATCAATTCATTGAAAATCTAATAGGAAGGAATGAAGATCTCGCTTTCAAGGTTCTAGGCGACGCGGAGAAATCCGGTATTTCAATGAGCGTGTTTATTACTATAATTCTGGAAAAAATTCGTTTTATTCTGCTTGTTCAATATTCACCAGCTTCACATTCAATGGTCAAAGATCGCGTGTCAGCCGATGATTGGGATTTCATTCTGTCGCAGGCGAATAAGAAACTGCTGACTCCGTCTATGCTCAATTCACTTCTGGAAGCGGCCGAAGGCGTGGGAAGGGCGAAAATAGAGACATTGCCCATCGAGTTGGCGGTGATAAGGGTTTGTAGTGATTCAGACTAGAACTTAAGGATCTTCATGTAGATTCAACATCCTGAATGTCACGCAAACTTCAAGGCAGATAAAGAGGTATTGGTGATGTAATTTGTGCGGTATCAAATGGCTGATCTTCGGATCAGCTATTTTTATTAGAGTTGTATATTGAGCTTTTACGGGTTAATATAAAGGTAAGTTCAGATTTCAATCGTAAAATAGCAGGCTGGATCAGTGGTATCACAAATTATTGGGGGGTCGTATAATGGTAGTACAGCGGCCTTTGAAGCCGTGAATGAAGGTCCGATTCCTTCCCCCCCAGCAATTGATCTGTACCCCATAAAGTAGACACAGAAGTCCGTGTTAGCTGGTTTCTTTTGTTAGCATTAACATGCCTTATCGAAACTGGAATTACCCTTGTTTGTTAAAGAAATGATATAATCGAAACACATGACCAATAACATTGCTTCACATTTCGATAGAACTAAGATTGATCCATCATGGTCATTCTCTGATAAGACACGCAAAGACACTGCGTATATTACACATGGCTACCACCGTTATCCCGCGAAATTTATTCCACAGGTTGTCTCCCGCTTGGTAGAAAGATATACAAAATTGGGAGATTTGATCGTTGATCCTTTCGGGGGATGTGGCACGACCCTCGTCGAATCTAAGGTTATGGGAAGGTCATCAGTTGCAGTTGATATCAACCCTGTTGCAGTTTTAATAACAAAAGCCAAGATTACTCCGATCAATCCAGTAAAAATTGAGAAAGAATTCGAAGATATCAAAAAGAGATTAGAGGCTTATAGTGAGAAGACAAAAGTGAAAGCTCCGGAACACGAGCGAATTGACTACTGGTTTAAGCCTGAAGAAAAGAGGAAGTTGGCGTTTATATTTGCTGAAATTTCAAGAATTGATGATCAAGATGTTCAAGATTTTTTCTTCTGCGGTTTTTCTAATATATTGAAAAACTGTTCGATATGGCTGCAAAAGAGTAATAAGCCGACTAGGGATTTTGAAAAAAAGCCATCTGAGCCTGTTAAGACATTTTTGAAACAGATAAAGATGATGTTGCGCGGTAATGAAAGATTGTTTGAAATGTTATCTGAAAGAAAATACTTGAAGGTACCAAGTAAGGTCGTCTGTACTGATGCAAGGACAATTCCAACAAAGGATAACAGTGTAAATTTGATTGTCACTTCACCACCATATGTGACTTCGTATGAATATGCCGATTTACACCAGCTGACTGCTTTGTGGCTAGAATATACGAAAGATATAGGTGATTTTCGAAAGCGATTTATTGGCACTTCATACCACAGCAAGAAAAATTTGATATTAAATAGCTCAATTGCAGAAAATATTCGAAAGGAATTGATGGAAATAGATCAAAAGACGGCGGAGGAAGTGTCAACATATTTCAGTGAGATGAATCAGGTATTTACCGAAATGAAACGAATGTTGAAAAAAGGGGGGAAAACCTGTATTGTTGTCGGGAATACCAGTTTGCAGGGCGTTAAAATACTTAATGCAGAAGTTTTTGTTGAACAATTACAAAATCTAGGGCTAAAAGTTACCGATATAATAAAAAGAGAAATACCGTCAAAAAATTTACCATCCGTTAGAGATAAAAAGACTGGTAAGTTTGCAAGCATAACTGATAAGAATAAAGTCTCGGCATATCCAACCGAATATATACTAATAATGGAAAAATAAAACTATGACAATCAAAAACCTAATTAAAATTTATGATACAAAGAAAAGCAAATACGGAGTAGAGGCTTATAGACATATATCAAATGTCTTGAGCGAGGCTAAAGAGCAACACGGGAAAGATTTCACAGGTGATGACCATGAGCAATCGTGGCGTGCATTCAAGGGTAAAAATCTAGAAAAGTTGATTGAATATATTATCAAAGATGAGGTTACAGCTCTAGGGTTACAAGTCGAAAATGGAAATACTCTTGAACGAACGAATGGCTCAAATTTGTCCAAAGAATTAAGCGAACTTAAGAGAAATCTTACTGTTGATTACGGTGAATTTGGCTTACATCTACCCGATGTTGATTTGATTATATTTGATCCAAAGACGAGTAAAGTTGTCGCGGTTTTATCTAGCAAAGTTACTTTGAGAGAGAGGATTGCCCAGACAGGTTATTGGAAAATGAAATTAGCGTCTGATAAAGCAACAAAGCATATCAAAGTTTATTTCGTAACACCTGATGAAGACGGAACACTTACAACGAAGAAGCCAACAAAGAAGGGCAGAGCTATTGTTGAAGTTGATACAGATGGCAGTTATGTTTTGAGCGAAACTAATATTGAGGAAAGTGATAAGGTAAAAATGTTCGATAAGTTCATTGACGATCTAAAGAAATTACTAAAATAAATTATGTTATCACAGATAGAATCCACAACACTGTGGGATTTTCCAAAACAAAATTATGGAGATACACCCCACGGAAATAACAAATATAACGGAGTCACGCCGGCTTTTGTCATATGGAATTTGTTACAGCGGTACACTAAAGAGGGTGACCTGGTTGTAGATCCAATGTGTGGTAGTGGTACAACAATCGATGTTGCCAAGGAATTGAAGCGAAAAGTGATTGGCTACGATTTGAATATAGTTAGACCTGATATCATTAAGAACGATTCTAGGAAAATTCCTCTACAGGAGAATAGTGCAGATTTTGTCTTCATCGATTCGCCATATTCTGACAATATAAAATACTCTGACGATAAACAATGTATCGGAAAAATATCCTGCGAAAAGACAGAATTCTATGATGAGTTAGATAAGACTGCTGCTGAAATCAAGCGAATTCTAAAGCCCGGAAAAGTGATGGGTTGGGTTATTGCCGATCAATGGATAAAAAAGAAATTCACGGCTACAGGGTTCTTGATGTGGCAGAGGCTTGAGAAACATTTTGAGCCTATTGATATTATCTGTTTGACACGGCACAATCAGACATCAAATACTGATATCTGGCATAGTAGGGCTAGGCAATATAATTTCTACCTGCGTGGGTTCAAGTACCTTTTTATTATGCGAAAGATCGGGTAAATTTATGAAGACTAATAAAGTATAATACCTTCAATTATATGAAAAATGACAAGAAAATAGTTATTCGTGTGAGAGGCATTATTCTCTTCGAAGATAAACTGCTGGTTGTTAAACATCCAAACGATACAAGTTTTGGCGTTTTACCTGGTGGACATCTTGAATGGGGAGAAGATATACGAGAATGTTTAGTTAGAGAAATTATTGAAGAGCTCGGAATCAAGCCGGAGATCGGCAGATTGTTTTATGTAAATAATTTTATTGATGGTGATTCTATTCAATCTATCGAATTCTTTTTTGAGATTACTAATGCAAATACGTTTGTTGATATTAGTAATATTAGCTGGACGCATGCTCATGAGGTCGCTGAAATTATATGGGCAAAGCCGACTGATACTATTTCAATTCTTCCAAAAAAGTTGGGGGAAGATTTTAAGAAAGGTGAAATGGTTTCTGATCAAGTTAGATTTATTTATCATGACTAAAACAAATGAATCTCTAGGTATAGATATCGGGAACGTGATTATCAACCATCGTCTAACAGATAAAAACGATAAAACTTTGCATGAGGAGCGCTACTCAACTATCCCAGCCGCAGAGGGAGTATTTGATGCGGTTAAGAAATTGAATGATGAAAAGTTTCATGGGAATATATTTTTGATTTCAAAATGTACTCCATGGGCTCAAGAAAAGATACTTGCGTGGTTAAAGGATAATGATTTCTACACAAAGACCGGTGTCAAACCAGAAAACGTCTCCTTCTGTCGTGAAAGGCATGAGAAGGACAAGATTTGCAAGGATAATAACATCACTTATTTTATCGATGATCGTCTCGAGGTGTTAAGCCACATGGTTGAAACAGCAGCAAATTTGTTTCTATATCAGCCGGACCAAGCGGAAATTGATGAGTATAGGCAGTTTTTGCCGAAAGTCACAAGAGTTGAGAGTTGGGCTGAAATAGTATCACTATTGACATAAATTAGAAATACTAGTAGTATCCAGATAGAATTTTGACTCCTTGAAATAAACAATAAACCGGATTTAGAAAGGCGGATCATATGAAAAGATTGATGTCCCCGATTGATGTGCAGCTAGAAATTACTGCACTATGCAATCAAAAATGTCGCCATTGTTACAACTATTGGCGTCATTCAGATTCACCCCGGCCTATTGAATTGTCTTCGGAAGATCTTGTATGCATTCTTAGGAAATTGGCAGAAGCCAAGGTCGTTCAACTGACATTTACTGGTGGAGAGCCTCTACTGCGTCCAGACATATTGATGTCGTCGATGTTTGAAGCTCACAAACTAGGCATGGGCTTTGGTATGAACAGTAACGCTACCTTGATAACCGAGGAGATCGCGCGTGAGCTGAGTTCATCTGGATTGCAACACGCGCTAATCTCAGTTCTTGGTCCACCGGCTATTCATAACATGCTTGGTGGTGGTGCGGCGAGCTTCGATAAGACCATGAATGGTATTGGTTACCTGATGCAACACGGCATTCCGGTATCTACAAATATGGTGGTTTCAAAGCTAAACCTCGATGCCATGTTCGAAACGGCTCAATTGCTTAAGTCTTCAGGTATTCAGACTTTCTGTGCTGGTCCGATGGTCTCTTCTTGTTACGATAACATCGCCATGTGCTTGAGTGGTGAAGAAGTCAAACGGTGTCTGAGCTGTTTGATAAGAATTGAGAAGGATCTGTGATTGAACATTGATATACTGGAGCCATTGCCACGGTGTATGTTCTGTAAAGAAGAAGACTCCAGTTTTGCCAGGTTCTTTGGTAATCGTGCATGTTCGGCAGGTGTGTCGACATGCGTGATATCGTCTTCAGGAAACGCTCGTCCATGTGTTCATTCTGATGTGGAGTACGGCAATCTTCTACGAGAAGACTTCGGTGAGATATGGAAGAAAATGTCTAGCTGGGCTGATGTGGGAATATTGCCAGATAAATGCAGAGGTTGTCTGGCGGTAAACATTTGCGAAGGCGGTTGTCGGATGTCAGCCAAAGTTACATCGGGTCAGTATAATGGACAAGATATGTACATGACCGATCCAATCATTGACCATGATAGGGCTTGTGTGTTAGAGTCTCACGAGAGGGTTAGCCAAGAACCGTTGACGATTAATGACACTCTCAGTGTAAGTAGTCGTTGCGTTGTTAGACGGGAGGTCGACTCAGTCTTGATATGTTCGAGCAATCGTTTTGAGCGCATGTCTCTGGAGGGTTTCAAGTTTGTCGAGCTTCTACAGGGAAAACATGATTTCACTGCGAAAGAAATTGCAGAAACAATTGACTGTGATGTGGCCGAGGTTCTGCAGGTGTTCGAACGGTTGTTAATATCAGGCATCCTTCTGAAATCAAAAAGAAAGGAGAAATTAGAACATGAAAAAGAGTTTGATGAGCAGATTCTTTCTTGACCGTCGCGAAGTCACTAAACGCGCGTTTTCGAAAACGGATCCAGTCATTCAGCAGACGAGCCTTTCGGCGAGCTGCGATAACTGTGTCAATTGCAGGTCGTGCGACAACAGTTGCAACCGTTAGCTGTGACCGCAGTGTCAATCACAAACAGTGAGGGAGATCCGACGATTTCCTTTACTGTTTTTTATTATGATGTACTATGAATATATGAAAAATATCACTATTTTAAACGATACGATAAAGGGTAAAGATAATCTGGAGCAAAAAACCGAGATTGTTTTTACGCGTGTGGCAGACTCATTTAATCTCTCAAGTCTGCCCAATATAAACATATCATTCCATACATCACGATTAAGTTTTGATAAAAGTCTGGGTAGAAAGACTCAAGTATGGGAAGTTGGGAATACATCGAGAGATAATAAGATTGATGTAATCCATCCTGATTTTTTTGCAAAAGTATCAAGTCATGCTGATTCAGAGTTTGATCAGATCTTGGCGCATGAGATTGCACACATTTTTATCAATAGATTGGCATCTGGTAACCAGGTTCCATTTTGGCTAAATGAGGGATTGGCTATGAATATTGCCTGTCAAGTCGATAGATATAAGACCAGTAGCGATTCAATGTTCATTGAGGGAAGATTTACCAGTCATTTGGCTACTAAGCAAGATTGGAATGAGCGAGTAGATTTTGGTGCTTATAAAATAGCATGCCTTTTTACAGCTTATTTAATAGAAAAATTTACACTAAATAAAATTTTGGAACTGATTGCAAAGACTGAAAAAAACTATTATGCGCCACATTTCGAAGAGTTTGTGCTTCAGATATTTGGAAGACATATTTCAGATTTGGAAAATGATTTTGTATCGTGGTCAAATAAGATCTCTTAGTGGTGACCAAAAGTTAAACATGGACGAAGAAGAAATTACAAAATTATTTTTTACTGATCCTGATCAACTTTTCGGGATGATTCAAAAGAACGGAGGAGATCTTGATGGTTTAGGAAAGCTAAAACTCGGTAAATTATTTGTAAAGCAGAGATTTCCTGAATTAGTAAAACAAAATAATGAGGAAGCTGTGGATTTTGTCTTCTGGTTTACATACTTTGTTGAGAGAGAAATTCGAGATGACATTTTTTATGTAGAAACTAAACTTGGCAAGGTTCCAATTGATATTGATAGGAAATTAGACGATATGGATTTTGGTAAAAAAATAAAGTTTATTGAAGATAATTATATTAGTGATAAGGAACGAGACACCTATGTACAGGTACTTCGGGAAGTTAAGAAATTACGTAATTATTTAGCTCATGGAGAGTTGGATAAATTAGAATATGGTGGTTATTATCTGTCTGATCCTAGGGGTCAATTAAAGCTAATGGTTCAACTGCATAATTCGGCACTAAAAAGACCTTTGGTTAAATAAGGCGGTTCAAACAGCGTCCCATCCGGTCAGCCAAAAAGTATGTTTGTCTCAAAGTTTTATAATTATTAACGAATAATTTTGGCTCTTTAATGACGGGTCAGCTCACCAGATCAGATTATTATTTCTCCAAGGGGTAATTCCTTATCAATTGTGTTATACTAAACATTATGCAAAAAAATATAATCATCACTTTATTAGTTATTGCTATAGTTGGTGTTAGCGTATTTTTCTTGACTAGAAGTCTGTCCTCGACCGAACCAGTAGTTGAGGGTACAAACATGACCGCGACCGATACGAATGGGTTGCAGGCAAGCTCGACGCAAAATCAATTATTAACTAATGGCGCCGGGTCAACCATCGGCAAATCCGTCGAAGGCAGTGACATCATGGCGTATCATTACGGCATGGGCGAGAAGGAAGTTCTCTTCATCGGCGGTATTCATGGCGGTTATGAATGGAATACGGCTCTTGTCGCAGTGAAACTCATGAATTATTTGAAAGAAAACCCGATTGTGATTCCCGCGAGCGTGCGAGTGACTATTATTCCGATAATGAATCCTGACGGCTTGAATAAAGTTGTTGGTACGACCACTGGCAATTTTACTATCGCGAATGTATCAACGAAGGAAGCCAAGGTCGTCTCCGGCCGATTCAACGGAAATAATGTTGATCTTAACCGAAACTTTGATTGCGATTGGCAAGCCATCGGCAAATGGCAGAATACTTCAGTTAGCGGAGGTAGTATCGCATTTTCAGAGCCGGAAAGTCAGGCGATAAAGAGTTATGTCGAAACAAATAAACCTGTCGCGGTATTGGTATGGTATAGTGCCGCCGGTGGTGTCTATGCTTCAAACTGCCACAACGGCGTTCTGCCGGAAACTAGTAAAATTGGTAAGCTCTTTGCCGATCAGTCAGGTTATCCATATTCTGAGAGTTTCGATTTCTACTCGACTACCGGTGATATGACCAATTGGTTAGCCAAGATAAATATTCCCGCCTTTAGCGTGCTTCTCACGAATCACAATGATACCGAATGGACGAAAAATCTAGCCGGAATTCAAGCTCTACTTAACTATTACAAATTATAGTAAATGCAAAAAAACCTGAAGAAGCTCATCGCCGTAATAATCATTATTTTTGCATTACTTGGCGTCCGATTTTTTGTCTATTGGAATGCGTACAGAATTCCGATTATAGCTCCGACCGCATCACTTCAGGATATAGGTTTGGTACATGAAGTGATCGGGCAATCGGTTCAGATGCGTAATATTGATGCGTATACTTATGGAAACGGCCCGACACATTTGCTATTCGTTGGAGGCATACATGGTGGTTATGAATGGAACAGCGTGCTTCTGGCCTATATGTTCATGGATTATCTTGAATTGAATCCGGATGCCATTCCAGCTAATGTGACTATCACGATTATTCCGTCGGCGAATCCCGATGGAATATTCGCTGTTGTCGGCAAACAAGGTCGTTTTATGGTTGCCGAGGTATCGACTAGTACAAAAGTTCTGGAATCAGGTCGTTTCAACGCGCGTGATGTTGATATCAATCGTAATTTTGATTGCAAATGGCAGGCGAAAAGCATATGGAGGTCGAAGACTGTAAGTGCCGGTTCCGAGGCCTTCTCCGAGCCGGAAGCGAGGGCGATACGCGATTATGTTTCAAAAAATAAAATTAGCGCGGCTATATTCTGGCACAGTCAGTCAAATGCGGTCTACGCCTCGCAGTGCGAAGACGGAATTCTTCCGAAAACTTTAGATATTATGAATGTATATTCCAAGGCAGCAGGGTATCCCGCCGTCAAGACATTTGATGCTTATGCGACTACGGGTGCCGTTGATGATTGGCTGGCATCCATCGGTATACCAGCGATAACCGTGGAGCTTAAAACTCATGATACTATCGAATGGGATAAGAACCTGGCCGGTATAAAAGCGCTTTTCGGGTATTTTGCGGAGAAATGACGGTATGAGAAATGAAGTTATCGAGGAAAAAATAATAAATTATTATCTTCAAATATCTTGCTTGTGAAAAGATTGGATTGATTATAAAATAGGCGGGCACTTCCAAAAATGATATATAAATCAATATTAAGGCCAATATTGTTTCTCTTTGACCCGGAATTCATTCATGACTGGTTTATTTCAATAGGAGAATTTCTTGGACGTAATCGTATTACCAGAATGATTATTGGATTCATGTACAGCTATCATAATCCGGATATCGCAAAGATCGTCGATGGTATCGAATATCAAGCACCGATTCTGCTTGCCACGGGTTTTGATTATAACGGCCGTTTGACGCGGATACTTCCGCGTATCGGTTTTGGCGGGGAGGAAATCGGTTCCATTACTGCCAGACCATGCGAAGGTAATCCGAAGCCGCGACTTACTAGATTGCCGAGATCGAAAAGCATAATAGTGAATAAAGGACTGAAAAATGATGGTGTTGAAACTGTTATAAACAGGTTGAGGAAGACACCGCGTGAGAGGAATTTTGTTATTGGAATATCAATCGCTTATACGAATGATGCAAAATCAGTTACGGTTGAACAAGGAATAACTGATTATGTTAACGCATTAAAGCGTTTGAATGAGGAGGAAATTGGTGATTTCTATACTATTAATATTTCATGCCCGAATACATTTGGCGGGGAAGCATTCACTACTCCCGAATCACTGACACGGCTTCTTCAGGAAATGAAGAAAATACCTTGTAACAAGCCTATTTACGTGAAAATGCCAATAAATGTACCATGGTCGCGATTTCATTCACTTCTGGAAATCATTGATATTCATGGTTTACATGGCGTGGTTATCGGTAATATTAATAAAGATTATAATTCACTTGAATTCAGAAATGATACGCCAAAAAGATATAGTGGTGGTTTATCCGGAAAACCTTGCAATCGTCTTTCTACCGAACTCATAAAGAAAACCAGAGAGGTATTCGGCCGAAGATTTACTATTATCGGAGTTGGTGGAATCATGAGTCCGAATGATGCCAAAGAAAAATTTGAAGCCGGCGCCGATCTCGTGCAACTTATTTCAGGGATGATATATGAAGGACCGGGACTTATAAAGAAAATCGCGAAATCATTGGAGAGATAGAATTGATTGATAAAATAGTATTGAAATAAAACTCTTGAAGTAAAAAAATGCGGCCGAACGAGTCGACCGCGTGTTATTCAGAACTATAACTATAACCTAAAATATACGCATGATCTCATCCCGTCAGTGGCATATAGCGGGATTAGGCCGATAAAAGTGTTTATTGCGACGCATCTGACGACTGCGCCGAATATGCGTATGCCAATTGATTTTGCGTTTCAAATAATTGATTGCCAGCCTGATGCATTCAATCACTTGGCGCACGATTAACTGAAGACTATCGCCCGCATGGACAACCACGACAGGGATGAACATACCAGATTTTCGCAGTTTTCTCTCAAACCTCCGTTTTCCTCTATCAGAACTTTTCACTTGAATCGGCACTCTTTCTCCGCTCAAGAGATTAACCTGAAAATCAATATGATTTCGATCGAGATCAGAATGTCTCGACGCATGAACGTAACTTGCGATACCTACATCATGGTTCCTCCTTGTGTTTTGTATGGTTACTAGCGCTTGTTCAACCATTGCCTCACTGGCAATGCCCTTGCAGTCACTATTAAGGTTCATTCGAGACTAGTATACATAATATTTATAATATGTAAAACCGTGTGTTTGTGGATATCCGATATGTTACAATGTTACCATTACCCAATTACCCGTTAATAATACTTACATGAAAAAAATAAGAATAGCCATAAATGGTTTCGGCAGGATCGGTCGCGCGTTTCTCAAGATTGCGCGAGAAAGACAGGAATTGGAAATTGTCGCGATCAATGACCTGGGTGATATCAAGAATTTCGCTTATCTCTTGAAATATGATACGGCGTATGGTGTTAGTTCTTTTGATGTTTCCATTGATGAGAAGGCTAACTCATTAATAATTGACGGTATGCCAATACTATTTCTGAACGAAAAGGATCCGACACGGTTACCGTGGAAAAAACTGGATATTGACGTAGTTGTTGAATCAACGGGATTATTCACATCAATAGACAAGGCGCAGACGCATATTACCGCTGGAGCGAAGAGAGTAGTTATTACGGCACCGATCAAAGGCGCGTCCGATTCAAACATAAAAAGCTCGACGGTTCTTCTTGCTTTGAATGAGGATAAATTTGAAGGTTGCGAAATTACTTCAAACGCCTCATGTACGACGAATGCCGCTAGTCCTTTGATCGCGATTCTTGATGAAACTATCGGCATTGAAAAAGCATTATTAAATACTATTCACGCTTATACCGCCTCGCAGGCTCTAGTTGACGGTCCTTCCAAAAAGGATTTGCGCGAAGGCCGCGCCGCCGCGCAAAATCTCGTGCCATCATCAACTGGCGCCGCGATCGCCGTTACTCAAGTCATGCCGAAATTGGAAGGTTTGTTTGATGGGATTTCCATTCGAGTGCCGGTTGTTACGGGTTCAATCGTGGACATTACATTCATAGCCAAGAAGAATACTACGGTGGAGGAGGTTAATTCTATTCTCAAAAAAGCGGTCAATGAAGATCGCTGGCGCAATATTTTCACCGTTACCGAGGAACCGCTGGTTTCTCATGATATTGTCGGCAATCGCCATGCGTCGATCGCTGACCTAGCTTTTACTCGTGTTGTCGGTGGAAATCTGGTGAAAGTGCTGGCGTGGTATGATAACGAGATGGGGTACACATACACCCTCGTTGAACATGTGATAAAAGCAGGTAGACTGGTCTAAAGTACAACTAAAAATTATTGAAATCATCCCGCAATCGCGGGATTTTTTCATGCCCGCGACCGTCTGCCAAAGGTCGAAATTTATTAACCAATCGTGACGATCATGAAGACAAAACATAGATTTATCGCTGCGAACCCGAAGGATGTTAACGGTACCAGCGGTCATGGTTACATGACCATCTCGTACGGAAAGTTGCATAAAGTCTTCGGTAGGCCACACGACTGTACGGTGGAAGGTCCGTGGCGTTCAGGCGATCAAAAGACTAGAGCCGAATGGGCATTCAAGTCCACGAGCAAGTCGAATCCGACAGTCCTGACGGTTTACGATTACAAGGACAAAGAACTCGTGAAGCAAGTGACTAATTGGCATGTGGGCGCCAAGGGAGACCTCAAAGCCATTGCCGTATTTCTCGAGAAGAAGCTCGGAAGAAATTGCTTCATTGAGCACAGAATTGTCTTAGCTGATAAGCATGTCGAAGGAGGCAGCACAATCCTCATGAAATCCTTCATGTAACCGTACCGAATCATTGCCCGTAAGGGATCAGCCGATGTACAACGGCAGATGCTACCAATGAAAAACAAACCAAAAAACACTCGAGCGGTTACATATAGAAGATACGGTATACCAGCATTAATTCTAGAAGGTAAATGGCTCATAGAAAAATATCGGCTCCTCATTGGAGATGTAGTCGATATCGATTATCAACCAAAAGAAATTCGACTAAGGAAGAATGCCCTACTTAGTAAGGAGCGACAGAAAATGCTCAAAGAAAAGGCCGACATCCGTAGACGAAGATATCAAGAGTACTCAAATGAAAACACAAGCACAAATGAGAGTGCTGGCCAGAGAGGCCTTGAAGCTAGTCAAGAGCAGGGCACCAGCAATAGTGGAAGAACGGATCCTTCCTCATATATCCGATGAAGTTGCGGAATTCACTGGAGACATCATGGGAAAACTTACCAATCTCGATCCTGAGAATGATAAAGGTATCACCATGGCGCATGGAATTATCCGTGACGGATTGTGGGACGAAACAATATCCCAAATAAAAAAGATTATGTTCGCAGAAGCAGATAAGAGAATTACCAAATTATTCAAAAAATAAAATCTCCCCGTAAGGAGAGATGAGGATCTTCAACACATCCATCATCTCAAAAACCTTTCGGGAAGTCAATAACCATAATGAACACACAAAATTTAACAACAGGTAAGCCGAGAACGCAAGATAACTTCTTCGCGTTGATCGGCAACACCAAACCCTATTTCAAGGCAGCCTTCGAAGGCTTTGCTGGAACGGGTAAGACCTACACAGCAGCCAAGGTTGCCATAGGTCTACATAAGAGAGTCGGATCAAAGAAGCCAGTCATCATCTTTGATACCGAGAAAGCGGCCAAGTTCCTCAAATCCATGTTCGCGGCTGAAGGAATCGAGGTATTGGTCCGTGAATCAAAATCCCTCGCCGACCTCAAGGAAACGATGACTCGCATGAGAGAAGGTGCGAGTGATGTCCTCATCATAGACTCAATCAGCCATGTCTGGGAGGACTTCCTCAAATCGTACGCAGAGAAGGTCCGTCGAACACGTCTCGAATTTCAAGACTGGGGCGTAATCAAGCCCACATGGAAAACGGAGTTCTCCGATGTTTTCGTACGCGATCCATATCACATCATCATGACCGGTCGTGCTGGTTATGAATATGAGAATGAGATCAACAAGGAAACAGGTAAAAGAGAAATCTACAAGTCAGGAATAAAGATGAAGGTCGAAGGTGAAACTGCCTATGAGCCTGATCTCCTCGTCCTCATGGAACGCATGCAGGAGATGGAAGGAGGCTCGATCAAGAAAGTTACGAGACAGGGCATTGTTATCAAAGACCGCTCAACGGTAATCGATGGCAAGGTCTTCGAGAACCCTGAATTCAAGGATTTCGCACCTGCAATTGATGTGATGCTCGAAGCTCCTGAAAAGCTCGAGACTACGGCCGAACGTGATGCAGGTACACTCTTCCGAACCGAGGAAGAAAAGTACGAGTGGAAGCAGATGAAAAAGCGATGGCTCGAGGAGATCGAGAATTACCTCGTCTCTGTCTGGCCAGGCCAGTCGGCCGACCAAAAGAAGCTCAAGATCGATGCCATCAAATACGCCTTCGACACTATGAGCTGGACGGTGGTCGAATCGTTGCGACCTGAAGCATTGGAAGCCGGATTCAAGAGAATCCAGGACTTTGTGCAAAAGCACATTCAAGTCGAAGGAGCCGAGATGAAGAAGCCAGAACCAAAGGTCGAAAAGCCAGCCAAGAAAGCAGAGGCCAAGGCAAAAACAAAATAGATAGAAAGCGCTGACTTTGGCCACTGACTCAGTCCTCGTCGCAGTGGCGCGAGGATTGAGATCAGAAGGCCAAGGGAAGATAACGCCTACCGGCGCTTTCTTTCTTCATCAAAATGGAAGAACACAAAAAACATAATTTAATACCGAACTCAACGCAGATGCCGAATCTTATTCTCGACCTTGTGGTCCCGCGGGTACCTGAAGCCGAAGCTAGGTGCCTCCTCTATGTTTGCCGGCGCACCTTCGGATTCCACAAAGAGTCCGATCGTATCAGTTTTTCACAGTTTATTCATGGGATACGCGATCGCAATGGAAAAGCGCTCGATTACGGAACAGGACTCTCACGTCAGGCAGTAGCTAATGGCCTCAGGAATCTGGTCCGTGCGGAGGTCTTGTTAGTCATCCAAAACAGCAAAGGAAATTTCTACAGAATCAACCTGGAAATGGCTGTGGATAAAGTGGTCTACCTAGTAGACCAGTCTCGTAGGTTGACCAAAAGTAGTCTACGAAATAGACCGAAAGCGGTCTACCAGGTAGACACACAAAAGAAAGGAAACAAAGAGAAACAAAGTTCTAGGCAATCTGGTGATCCGCCTGTGGATAACCGTCTCGAGCTTGGAAGGCTTAAGGCGGATCTGTACGGAAAGTTTTCAATTAAAAACACACAAATAAAATCATGAAATATTATTCATTCTCAATAAGGGGAAACCAAGAAAGTGATATAGGTAATCCAATGCCAAAGATCAAGAAAACATATCGGCAACAATGGACTCCGGAAGCTAGAAGGTACACGGGATGGAAATGCTATGTGCAGGAATGTTTTCTGAAATCACTTCTTGATCTCGATTTCAGAGTTCATATCAGATATATGCGCGTGTTCAAGAAACCTATCAAATTATCAGAAGGTGAAAAAGCGATTATGGACATTCGTATCTTCTGGAAAGACGACAAGCATGGTGATCCAGAAAACATCTTCGGCTCAATTGCCGATGCACTCTTCTACAACGACAAGTACTTGGATGGATCGTTCAAGAGTGAGATGGCAGGTGACAAAAAAGCCAGGGTCGAGATTATTATTGCCGTCAATGACGGTAAAACTAACGAAGACGAACATGGAGACAACTAAAATAGATTTAAAAACTCTACGCCGAGCTGAATACAATCCTCGCATTATGCCAGATTCAGAGATGGCTGCTCTTAAGTCAAGCATCATGACTTTCGGTTTTGTGGAATCGGTCGTGGTAAACACTCACACCTGTGAACGATGCGGTGACCGAAAATGGGTACTTATCGGTGGTCATCAGCGTGCTATGGCTGTAGAGGCCATAATGGGGACCAAAGAGACCGTAAAGGGCATAGAAACCAAGGATGGAAGCGTACTCATACCTGCCAATCTGGTTGATTTACATATTGAGCAGGAAAAGCTTCTTAATCTCGCGCTGAACAAGATCAAGGGAAAATGGGACGAAAAGAAGCTCTCGGATATGATTGTCGAGCTTAAAGAGTCGCCGTATATTCCCGCCTCAGGATTCAAAGAAGATGAGATCAGCCGGATATTGGATCTCACAATGTCTGATGATGAGGAGAGTGAGGATATCGGAGAATTCGAGGGTGAACCTAGGTCGAAGGTCGGAGAGATATACGATCTCGGTCCCCACAGGCTCATCTGTGGCGATTCAACCGATCCTGAAACATATAAGAAATTGCTCGGAGACGAGCGTGCTGACATGGTCTTTACCGATCCGCCATACAATGTGAATTACAAAAGTCGCGGAGAAAAATTGAATCAGGAAGGAAATGAGTCTATCAAAAACGATAACATGGATGATACTCAATTCAAGGAGTTCATTGATGCCGCCTTTCATGAATTGTTCACCTACACCAAAGAAGGCGCCTCGTTCTACATATGCTCTGGCTGGAGTTCGTATCCGCAGTTTCTGCAAAGCATGCTTGCAAACGGCTTCCAGCATTCCGGAGTGATCATATGGGTCAAGAATGTGCCGTCCATGGGATGGAACGATTACCGCTACAAGCACGAGTGGATAGCGAGAGCCAAGAAGCCGGATCCGAAGACGGCGCAAGGAATTATATATGGCTGGAAAAGTGGTACGCATAAATTCCATGGCGACAATGAATTCGATGTCTGGGAGATGCCGAGGAAAGCGGTATCAAGATACTTGCATCCTACAGAAAAACCAGACTGGTTGTCTATGCGAGCGCTTCGCAATTCAACAAAGCATAACGACATTGTTCTCGATCCATTCGCTGGTTCGGGCAGCACTATGGCTGCCGCTGAAAAGGTCGGCCGGCGAGCATTCATGATAGAGCTTGATCCGAAGTTTTGTGATGTTATTCGAGATAGGTGGGAAAGGATTAATAAAACAAGGGATGGAAGCAAATAGAATCATACAAGGAGATTGTCTGACGGTACTGAAGACGCTTCCATCGGAATGCATCGACATGGTCATAACCTCGCCACCATACTGGGCGCTTCGGGATTATGGTACAGCAAAATGGAAAGGTGGGGATGAAATGTGTGATCACACAACCGCAAGAAGTCGTGGTGATGATATTAAGCCTAGCGACAAACAAAAAACGATGAAAGGTAGCAGGCCGAATACTCAGCATATTTGTGCGGTATGTGGAGCAGTTCGTGATGATCAACAACTCGGACTTGAGTCGACATTTCATGAATACATAACCAAGCTTAGCAATATCTTCGATGAAGTAAAAAGGGTATTGAAAAAGGACGGCACTTGTTGGGTCAATCTTGGAGATACATATTCAACGCAGTCAGGTGCAATGCGGGATGGCAAGTTTGGACCGAAACAGACAAACAATCAGGCATTTATTCAACCAAAGACGAATATGCCAGATAAATGTTTACTCCAAATTCCCTCACGCTTTGCAATAGAAATGTGCAATCGAGGCTGGATACTTAGAAATGAAATTGTCTGGCATAAGCCGAACTGCATGCCACATTCAGTGAGGGATAGATTCACAGTCGATTTTGAAAGGATATTCTTCTTTGTCAAAAGCAAGAAATATTTCTTTGAACAACAGCTGGAAGACGCTAACGCCCACGAAAATAAATACAGGCAGAATTTAAGAAGTAACAAAGCTTATGATATGAAATATGAAGGGTATAAAAATAACTTCCCCATACCTCGGGCTGACGGCAAAAGAAATAAACGATGTGTCTGGTCCATAACGACGAAACCATTCAAGGATGCTCACTTCGCCGTATTTCCAGAAACACTTGTTGAGACTCCGATCAAGGCAGGTTGTCCAGAATTCGTATGCAGTAAATGTGGAGAACCAAGGCAAAAATTATTCAAGCGAGTAGATACTGACCGTACTCAGAGCGAAACAAAATATGATGTCGCTGTTTCCACGGCTGGACGCTTGGCTCAGAAACGACAGGCATACAGAAAAATGGGACTAGAAGGTCCTCCTGCTCCTGAATTTACTGGGTACAGCAATTGTGATTGCAAGGCAGAGTTCAAGCCGGGAATAGTTCTCGATCCGTTTATGGGTTCTGGTACAACAGCCGTAGTAGCCAAAAGACTCGGTCGAAGTTTTCTCGGAATCGAGCTCAATCCTGAGTACATCGAGATAGCCAATCGGCGGATAGAATCATTCCAGAATACTCTTATAAAATAATGAAGTACTTCAGCTTATTCTCGGGTATTGGAGGGTTTGAATTAGGAATTCAACAAGCTTATGAAATCATGTGCACTAAGAACAAGGAACAGAGGATTCAAGGAACTGGAGATTCGGAAAGACCACCTAGCAAACTCTCTAACGTTGGCACAAACAGACTCACTTGTATTGGATATTCCGAAATCGACATGTACGCAATTGAAATCTACCAGAAACATTTCCTCGCAAACAAAAATTATGGCGACATCACAAAAATCAATCCAAAAAAGATACCCGACTTCGATCTATTGGTCGGAGGATTTCCGTGCCAAGCTTTCTCGATCGCTGGAAAAAGGAAGGGCTTCAAGGACACCAGGGGTACGCTCTTTTTTGAGATCGTGCGGATTCTCCGAATTAAAAAGCCAAGACTATTTCTTTTGGAAAACGTCAAAGGACTGCTATCTCATGACAATGGCAGTACTTTCAAGACCATCATCTCCACGCTTACAAAATTGGGGTACGACATTCAGTGGCAGGTGCTTAACAGCAAGAATTTCGGAGTTCCCCAGAATAGGGAACGAGTGTTCATTGTTGGACATCTTAGAGGCACGACCAGACCCCAAGTATTTCCTATCAGAGAAAGCAGTAAAAACGATATTGACCAACTCAACCAGCCGACACACTCGAATGATAGAGTCTATGGGACTAAAGGGATCAGCCCTACACTCAACACGGCACAAGGTGGACGGCGACAGCCGAAGATAGCCCCCACTATTCGAGCGAATCATCACAATACGGCAGATGTTCACTTCGTCTATGACGATTACAATCACAGAATGAGGATGGATGGAAATGTAGGGACTGTTCGGGCGACATTTGGAAATGAGGCTGCGGGGAATGGTAATAAGATAATTTCAAGAGGTTTTCAGGCCAGTAGAATCCGCCGCCTCACCCCTCTTGAATGTGAACGCCTTCAGGGGTTTCCGGATGGCTGGACAGATGGTGTAAGCGATACTCAACGATATAAATGTCTAGGTAATGCGGTCACGGTAAATGTCGTTCAGGCGATCACAGAAAAGCTAGTATTTACAAGGGTCAAACCAAAATAGAGACGAATAACAACGAATGAAAATATTGCAGCCACAAGAGGAAAAAATGAAGCTCGCAATACGAGATTCTATTGCTATTGACCCTTTGATTTCTGTGTCTCGGCTTCAGGATGTCCTATTCAATAAAGGCTTCAAATCGGCAAACAATCAGGTGCTTACCTGGCACTACATAGCCAAACTCGTGCGGAAGATAAATCGAGAGGCATCTGAAAGGGCTGATCGGCAGAAAGTCACTGAAAGACTGTCGCAAAGTAAGGAGAGATACCGTCTCGTCTTTGACAGGCTCATGCGAATTGCTTTCTACACCGAGGATTTAAAAAAAGAAGGTATGCCACCTCCAAGCTATAGAGACCAGATTTCGGCACTGAACTCAATCGTTCGCTTGGACATTGCCATACTCAATGCTGAGATGGACGCTGGCATCTTCGAACGGCATATCGGAACTCTCGAGGTTGATAAGAGAAATAAGCCGATACCGAAGGAGGTGAAGGAGAGAATAAGGCAGGCGATGATCAATTGGGGAATGATGCCAGAAGAAATATCTAAACAAAATGCAGACAATACAAAAACTACCACAGCGATCGTGGTTCGAAAGTAATAGCATATACGACGACTACGAGACAAGAAGAATGATGGCAAAGACTCTTAAGGGTTTTTGTATTGTGTATTTGTCGCACTATCTAACCATCGCTCCTGCTGATTTTCATGATGAACTTCTTGTGGCGCTCGGCGATCATTCGCAAAAGATGATTGAAGTTATGGGATTTCGTGGAAGCGCAAAATCTACATTCGGATCTCTTGCACTGCCACTATGGGCGGCGCTTGAGCATCCTGATCTATATCCTTTCATAATCCCGATTGCCGATACAGGACTTCAGTCGGCAATCAATATTGCGAATATTAAGGAGGAACTCGAAAATAATCTTCTGATCATGCAGGACTACGGAGAAATCAAAGGAAAATTCGGAGAAGACTTCAGCCTTGAAAGTGCCGAGGAATGGCAGGCCAAGAACATGCTTCTCTCAAACGGAGTGCGCATTTTAGCTCGATCGAGGGGACAAAAAGTGAGAGGTCTTCGCCATAGGCAGAACAGGCCGAGCTTGGTCATCATTGACGATCCTGAAGATTTGGAATGGGTCCGTACGAAAGAAAATAGAGATAAGACGGAGAGATGGCTCAGAGGTGAAGTTATTCCTGCTATCGATGAAGCGCAAGGACGGCTGATCGTGATCGGTAATCAGCTCCACACTGATGCGCTCATGGCTCGTCTTGCGAAGTATAAAGCATTCAGGCATCTAGAGTACTCACTCATAAAAGATGGGAAAACAAGATGGCAAGCGAAATATCCTACGAAGCAGAATCTTGAAGATCAGCGAGATAAGGTTGGAGCGACTGCATGGCAAAGAGAATATCTCCTGAAGGTGGTCCCTGAAGAAGGCGCCGATATCAAGGAAGAATGGATCAAATACTACGATAATGAACCGCCTGAAATACAAATAGGATTATCGGGAACCGGCATCGATTTGGCCATAAGCAAAAGGGAGACTGCCGACTACACAGCCATGGTTTCGGGCACATCATTTGTTAAGGAAGGTATTCCAAAAATATATATAAAGCCGAATCCTTTGAATGCTAGATTGTCATTCCATGAGACGATAGAAACTACTAAAGCGATGTCTATAGCAAATCCATTCTCAATATTCTTCGTCGAATCAGTTGCATACCAGAAAGCGGCAATCGAAGAAATGGAACGGGCACTGTTGCCTGTCATTGCCATGAGCGCTGGAGCTGATAAAAGAGCTCGACTGCGAGCGATCGCAATCTACATTCAAAATGGCACGGTAATATTTCCGAGAGCTGGATGCGAAGACCTCATAATCCAACTGCTCGGATTCGGAGTCGAGGAACACGATGACTTGGTCGATGCCTTTGTATATCTCGTCTTAGGTCTTGTGCAACAGGGAATGCAAAATCCAGAAGTAATAGGACTTATATGAATGAAAATAAATTAAACCAAAAAACACTCAATATCGAATGGCAAAAAATCATTCGGGAAATTATTGATCATGCCCTAAGCATTGAAAATGGTGTGATCGTGATCAAGATTCAAAATAGCATTCCCATTATTACCGAGTACACAGTCAAACGGAAGCCTTCTGATACGAATGAATTTACAGTCAAACCATTGAGCGATTAGTTATCCACATATGCATCGTGACGTTATATATAGGACCGCTATAATGACAACATCACCGAAAGGTGAGAAAGTTTTCATAAGGAAAATCAAATAATTTAAACGAATCTGGGCGTAACCCGCAGGACTCGCAGACCATTAAACGGTCGCGAGTCTTTTTGTTTATATGAATATATTCGACAAAGCCCTCAACCTCATAGGTCTCTCAAGAAAAGCGACAAACATACCGCTTGTTTCTGGTTTGTCCGATTCTGATCCGTTCACACTATGGTCAAGATCGAGAAAAGTTTCGATCGATAAGGCCATGAATACATACAGTGCCTGGACATATGCGGCTGTACGTTCAATCGCCGAGGAGCTCGCCAAGATTTCCTTCCGTCTTTTCCAGGTGAATAAGGATGGTGTTCACGAGGAAATATTCGACCATGAGATTCTCGACCTCTTGGATGGCGTCAATCCTTTTCAAACTGGATACGAACTTCGATATTTAACTGGTGCCCACCTTGAGCTTGCAGGAAATTCATACTGGCTTCTTGATGGTGTTGAAAAGGATACCGACAAACCGAAGGCAATCTTTTTGCTTAACCCTCGATACACGAATCCGGTCCCTGCTCCACTTCCTGAATTCATAAAGGGATACAGCTATTCAGTTGACGGCAAATCCGTCACATACAAGCCTGCTCAAATTCTGCATTTGAAATATCCAGATCCAAATGATCCATATCAAGGACTCGGTACGGTGCAGGCCATAGCCGACTGGATAGACTCGGACAATTTTGCAAGCGAGGTTAATTTAAACTACTTCAAGAACGGCGCAAGGCTAGGAGGATTGCTCTCGTCTGATAATGCAATAACCGATGCCCAGATGAAAGTGCTCCGAGCCTCATTTGAGAATCTCTACAAAGGCGCAGGCAATGCATACCGCGTGGCAGTACTTCCGAAAGGAGTGAAGTACGACGAAGCCTCAAGCAATCCGAAGGACATGGACTTTGCCAACCTCCAGCAGATCATGCGCGACAAGATACTTGCAGGATTCAGGGTACCCAAGACCATTCTCGGTGGTAGCGAGTCGGAAACCAATCGTGCCACGGCCGAGACTGCAAACTACGTCTTTGCCGCACGCACCATCAAGCCGAAAATGGAGATGATTGTGCAGCAATTGAATGAATTCCTTGTTCCTCGATATGGAGACAATCTCTATCTCGACTTTGTCGATCCAGTCCCCGAAGACAAGGCGCAGAAGATTGAGGAGATGAAGGCTGCTGTCTCTAGTCAGGCGGTTATGTCCATAAACGAGGCAAGGGAAGAATACTTCGGACTAGACGGTGTAGTGGACGGAGACAGTGTAATGAGAGATTTCAACAAGATACCTGTAGGTGAACCGAAACCTAAAATAGCAAAACATGCCGCCGTTAAGAACGGAGACAAGAAGCCATCAACGAGAGGGGCAAAAAACACGAAAGCTAGGAAAAACATGGCCGAGGAGATAGCAAAAAGAGTGGCTGATTCAATTGAAGCCTCAAAGAAGCAGTTTGAGGAGGTGAAAAGAAAAGCAAGGAAAGACCTCTCCAATCTTTCGCATGCCGAATATGAAGTTCTCTACAAGGGATTCGTCCTCCGCGTCACCCGCTACGAGACGCTCATGCACGAGGGCGTGAAGAAATTCAATGCCAATCAAAAGGATGTGGTACTAGCCAATGTCGAGAGATTCTTCGACAAGAAGGGGTGGAAGATAACGGCGGAGCAAATATTTAGCAGGGATTCCTGGGTGGCTGCCATGATTGATCTATCGGAACCAATACTCGGCGATCTCTACAAGACGGAAGGAAGCGAAGCTATGCAACTTCTAGGCGCGAGCAATTTCAGAATGACTGCGGAAGTTGAGGCTTCGCTACAGAGAGCAATTGACCTCATGTCGCAGAGCTACAACGACACAACGCTTACGCTCCTTAAAGACGCGATCGAAGAAGGTCTGGGCGAAGGCGCATCTCTGCCTGATATGAAAAATAAGATTTCAAATATTTATGCATTCAGCGACGAGGTGAGAGCCGCTCAAGTTGCGAGGACCGAGACATTCAGGATAGCGAATGACTCGACCAAGGAAGCATGGAAGCAGACAGGCGTGGTGAAGACTATCAAGTGGTACACGGCGGCTGACGAGATGGTCTGTCCGTGGTGCGAGGGTATGAACGGCAAGACGATCGACATTGAAAGCAACTTTTTTGACAAGGGCGACACACATACAGGAACGGATGGTTCGAATTTGGATATCACATATAGCGATGTGGGGTCTCCGCCTCTCCATGTCTCCTGCCGATGCTATGTGCGTCCCGAAGAAATATCAATCGAATAATTAATAACAAATATGAAAAACAATTTTCAAAAAATAAACAGCGAGATATTGGAGAAAGCGCTCCAAGCTATCCAGTCGAAAGATATACAGGATGTCATAGCCAAGACCAAGGCCTCGAGTGACTCCGGCACCTTCGAAGTAGTCATATCGACCTCAGACCAGGACCGCCAGGGAGAGGTCATAGACCAGAACGGCTGGGACTTCACGAACTACAAGATGAATCCGGTTGTTCTATGGGCTCACAATTACTGCGATCTGCCCATAGGTGTAACCGATGATCTTTTCATAAATGATAAAGGGCAAACGGTGGCCAAGGGAAGATTTGCACCAGAAGATGCCAATCCTTTCGCTCAGCAGGTACGCAGATTGTACGACGCCAAGATCGTGAAGACCGCTTCGGTTGGATTCATCGCACGGGAGACTGACGGCAATGTCATAACCAAAGCGGAGCTCCTCGAATTTTCCTTCGTGCCAGTGCCCGCCAATCCCATGGCGTTGTCACTTGCCAAGCAGCTGAAGCTCGATACGGCGGAATTGATGACTAAGGGTATATTCGTAAAAGCCGAACCTCAAGAAGGAGATCCCTGCAATATGGATGACGGCACCGAAGGAGTGATGATGCCAGATAAGGATGGGACACTGGTATGCACGATAAAGGCTGTGAAAGCTGATGCGCCTGTCGATCCGGAAGAACAGGCCGACCAGGAGCTCATCACCAAGGTTGGAGCGGAACTTGCGGCCATACAGTCGGAAACCGATACCCTCATCATCGCGCATTCGAAGGAGATCATGAACCTGATCACTGCAGAGGAGGATGCGGATGAGACGGAGGAAGGAAAGTCAGCCAAGAATGAGCGAGTGCGGACAATGATGAGCCGCACAAAAATCAAAATAGCCATCAACGGCATGAAAGCCACGATCGCGGCCTTGGAGGAGATCCTCGAGGGTAGCGGAGGGAAGGAAAATCCCGATGGGGATTCCCTGAAACAAAGGTCGAACGCCGCGGGGTTGACCGAGCTCGTCGAAAGCCTGAAAACTTTCAACGCTAATCGGCAGGTCTTGCGGATGGTAAACAACATCACGAGCGAATCGTTGAAAAAGATCAACGAGAAGTCTCGTGAGAAATAGCATATGGATCAAAAGCAATTGGAATTGATCAAGACGCAGCTTCAGACCGCCGTTGAGGAGGTCATGGAGAAGCGCCTCGCAGAAGCGGTCTCGCCGATCGTCGCAAAAGAAACCCGTGCCATCGTGGAGAAGCTCCGCATGGAACGCGCCATCTTCGGCAAGGATATGACGGGACTCTCTGGCGATCAGAAGTCACAGTTCGTGGACGTGGTCCGTGCGGCTGCAGGTTTGAAGGTTAAAGCTGCTGAAGCCATCATCTCAGAGCAGGACAATCGTGGAGGCTACCTCGTTTCGAAAGAAGTCGAGGCTGCCATCTTGAGGATTGCCGCCTCGGTAGGTTTGGTTATGAGTCAGGCTCAGAAGTGGCCGATGGGCACTGACGAGAAGGCGATACCAGCTTACACTGGCGCATTCCTTGAAGGAGAATTCCTCGGAGTTGATGCAGCAGGAAATGTGACGGGTGTCACCTTCGGTGCAGCCAACCTCATCGCAAAGAAGTGGCAGCTCGCCTTCGTGGTCGGAAACGACCTCCTAGTCGACGCTGATGTTCAGTTAGCGGATTGGCTCTTGGCACTCGGTGGCGAGGCATTGGCCAACATGACCGACAAGCAAGGTTTTGCTGGCATCGGTAAGCCTTTCGTCGGAGTGCTTTCGCACAAGGATGTGGGAGTCTTCGATCTTGCTACAGGCAAGACTGGCTTCGCAGACTTTGATGCGGTAACCGACGCTGCGGACACCATTGCTCAGGTCGAGGAATCAGTCCTCGATGGAGCGGCATGGTATATGAACCGCACTGTATGGGCCAAGGTCAGAACCCAGAAGGATCAGGCCGGCGCATTCATCCTGCCTCAGGCAGGAGCAGTATCAGCTGGAGTTTTGGCAAACAATCCTACTGGCGGAGGCATCAAGCCGATGGGAGAGCTCGCAGGATTCCCGGTCTTCACGACTAGGCACCTTCCTGGAGTTTCAACATCAGCTGTGTCGACCAAGTTCATCGTCTTCGGTAACTTGAAGGCTTTGGCCTTCGGTGAGAAGGGAGAGATGACGGTTTCGCAGCACGAGTCAGGAACCTTCGGCGGAAAGGAAATCGCCCTCGCAGACCAGCGCGCACTTGTGTACAAGAAGCGCGTGGCTTTGACGGTGGCACTTCCGAAGGCATTCGTCGCGGTCAAGACCGCAGCCAACTAGCACATTTCATTCTGTATGTTGTCCCTTCCGGAATTCCTTCTGGAAGGGGACATGCGGAAATTAGGTCTCCATTAGTCGACGGAGATCGGATAACAGAACACAAACATGCATTCAGTATTTGACGCAGTGAAATCAGAGATGTCGCTTGTTCCGAACACACGAACCCAGGATGTGAACGGCAACGGGGTTGATACCCAAGGGTACAACAGCGCTAAGCTCGTTGTCGCGGCAGGAGACATCACGACTAACGGAAATGAGACATACACTATCAAAGTCGAAGAATCGGACGATGATCAGAACTACACAGCGGTGGCAGATCTCACGACTGCTATAACGGCTGACAGTCAGGTCAAGAACATTCGCATTGAAGGTCTTGGAACATCACGCAAGCGATACCTTCGCGCGGTTCTCGATGTGGGAGGCAACTCGCCTTCCATACCGTGCTCGGGAGTCTTTGAGCTCGGCAGAGCCTTCAGTGAACCAGTGCAGTCTTGAGTCTCAGCACTCTCCCTTCACGGGGAGAGAAGCGGGGACTTAACCCGAATATATGGCAGAAGCATTACTTTCATATGCACTCACAACTGTAGCTCGAGTTAAAACTCGGCTCACTATTACTGTGTCAACTCATGACACTATGCTTTTGTATTTGATAAACAGTGTGACTGATTTTATCGAGGGCGAATGCAATCGCCGTTTCAAAGTAGCTGTATATACCAATGAACTGTATTCAATACCAGATAATAGCAACGGCCTTCTTTTGTTGAAACAGTTTCCAGTTTCTGCTGTTTCGTATATTCAATTTAGATCTGGCACGAAAACCAATCCGAACTGGACAGATATTATGGCAGATGATTGGGAACTTTTGGAGGATGGTGCATCAGGTATTATCGAGCTTTATGGTGCCGTTATCCACGGTACAAACAATATCCGCATAGCATACACAGCCGGCTATAAATTTAACTTCGCTAATTACGGAGATAGTAATACGCATACCTTGCCAGCTGACCTTACCGATCTTGCGGAGCGGATGGTCGTCAAGCTCTTCAAGAGACGAGAAGCAGAAGGGAAATCTAGAGAAGATTTCAATGGTGGGTCGATAACATGGAAAGATCTTCTGAATCCTGAAGACACGGAGACGATTAATAAGTATAGGCGAATTAATTTTTTCTAACATGGCTGGAGACTACAGAATCGAAATACAAGGACTTACGGAGCTGAATTTCGCATTCAGGAATTATCCGAAGATATCGGAACCAATATTCCAGAAAGCGATCATGGCCACAGGCGCTGTCTTCGCCAAGAACACGCTCAAAGACAATCCAGTGCCATGGAGGACAGGTAATCTCCTGCAATCATTCCGCTTCAGAACAGGAAGACTCTACGCAATCTGGTATCCGACTGCCTACTATGCGCCTTTCGTGAACTATGGCACTAGATTCCAGAAAGCCAATCCCTTCATGCAGAAAATAGTGAATAAGTCGGGAGCGGAAGTAAACAAGTTATTCAAAGAAGCAGGAGATATTATTCATCGACAAATAGCATTAAGCACAAGACCATGACAGCCATAGTAACCACAATCAAAAATGCCGTCAAAGCAAAGCTCGAGACTCTGATACCAACTACGCTCGGACAGGTCATTGTCGATGACTTCAAGCAGAGCAATTTTTCATATAAAGATATTGGCGCATATCCTGCTGCTATCGTTTCTTCTCCTGCAATCGACGGTGCGGCTGAAACGAATCGTGACAACCTCCGATCTCATACATTTGTAATTGGAATTGTGCAGAAAGGAGAGAATGTCACATCAGCAAACGATATAGAGGAACTCATGGAGAAGATCCTGAATGCCTTCGATGAAGACCCAACACTTGGAGGTGTTGCAAATGGTGGATGCGACCCATCCTCTTCAACACCAGAGGCCATATCGTCGGTCGACGGTAGCTTTGTGGTCTTCACGGTGACTCTGAAAGCCAAAGCCATTAAAAGTATATAAATAATTTTATGCAAAAAATATCAAAAAATAAAATGATAGATGGGGAAGGGGTGAAAAACAAGACACTCGAAGAATACTTCTTCTCTGGAGGGCTCGAATATGAACCGCAGACCATATCGGCCGAGAGTCAGGAAGAAGCGGAAAAGATATGGGTAGAAACGAGAAAGAAAGTCGATAAGCCATTAGAAGCCAATAATATAAATCAATAACATGTCAAAAGGAATAGGAAGATTAATACAGTTCGGAATAGCTAAGGAGACGGTCCGTGGCACACCCGAGGCTACAGCCACATACTGGATACCATTCTCGGAGCTTGATCTTAATGAGAAATTCACTCTCATAAACGATGAACAGTCGAGAGGAATTATTGAGGACGCAGTCGGTCAGAGCAAAGTAAAGGAATGGAGCGAAGGGTCGGTCAAGGCTCCGATCGGCGATAAGCACTTCGCACTCATATTGAATGCGATACTCGGCACACTTTCAACAGGAGCAAATCCTGATGCATCCGGGACGGTTAAGGATCATACAATCACGGTCGCCCAAAGCTCCCAGCATCAAGCACTTTCGCTTTTCATTGACGATCCTCTGGCAACTCAGGATTATAAGCATGGAAACGGTGCAATCTCATCTCTTGAAATAAACTACGAGCTCAACAAGTTTCTGGAGTACACATTGAATCTAAAAGCTAAAAAAGGATTGACTGCAACACTTACACCTTCGGCTACAACTGAGAATAGATTCATGCCACAGCATGTCATGTTCAAGCTCGCGTCCGCATATGCAGGATTGGGAGCAGCATCAGCTATGAACATCAGATCGCTTTCATTAAAGATTGAGCAGAACATCGAAGACGATGATGTTCTCGGTAGCGTTGCACCGGGAGACTTCTTGAATAAGCAGTTCGTAATTACTGGAACACTCGAAGCTCTCTGGCAGAACGAGACTGATTATAAGCAGGCGGCATTGGCGACGACCGCAAAGGCCATGAGGATAGACCTCAAGAATACAGATGTGACGATAGGGACGGCGGCCAATCCAGAAGTTCGCATCGACTTGGCCAAAGTGATATTCAAGGAGATCACGAGGCCAGTGAAAATTAATGATCTCGTCCGTCAGACACTTTCATTTAAGGCGACCTATAGCATCTCCGACACATTAATGATCTCGGCACTCATTACTAACCTCGTAACCTCATACTAATCACATGGAAAGAGAAACAATAAAACTCACAACGCCAGAAAGAAAAGAATTGGTCATCAAAACCTACATGAATGCAAAAGAGAGGAATGCTATCAAGTCAGCTTTTCTGGAAGGTATAAAGATAGACCCGAATAATATCGCCAAAAATGGAAACGGCGAGATCCTACAAGAATGCGATGCCTCGATCATGCTCCGAGCCGAGAAAAGGATGTTTGAGCAATTGATCGTCTCCTATGCAGGCAGTCCCGAGAATATCGCCGATCGTATCGAGCAGGCATCTCCTAAGGAATATGACTTCGCTGTGGATGAGCTTAACAAGATCACGACGGGAAATTTCGAGAAGGCGAAGTAGCCTACGTGTGGGAGAGATACTTCGCCGGACTGAAAACCTCCCTCACGAATGATATGGCGCGGGCATTGATCTGTAGGGAGATGAAATGGACATGGAGCGAGTACGACGAACAGCCTGCTGGGTTCATAGACACGATAGTGGAAATGCTCAAGGCCGAGAGCAGGGAGATGGAAAGGAAAAGCAAGAATATCAAATAAATGGAATCAACAAGCAAACTACAAATATTAGTGCAACTGAGAGATGAAGCTTCGACTGCAATTCGAAGTTTGTCTAATAGCCTTTCCGACATGAGCGGACAGTTTGGCTTTGCTGGAGACAAGGTTGGTGCTCTTGCTGGTGTTCTCCAGACAATTGGCGCGGGAGCTATATTGAAGACTGCTATAGGAGATTTCGCAGAAGCGGAAGTACAGATGACTAGATTTGATGCAATCATGGCGACTTTACCTCCCAATCTCCAAGCACTCAAAAGCCAGATTCTTGCCCTCTCCGATGAAGCACTCTCTAAATTTGGATTCGATAATGAAGAAGCGGCGGTATCGATAGCCCGACTGCTTCAAGCCACACAGAACGGTCCGTTTGCTTTTCAAGCATTCTCGGCTGCTATGGATCTTGCTCGATATAAAGGAATTGGACTTGAAGATTCGACTCAGGCACTCATTCTTGCCTTCCAAGGAAATGCTCGTCTTCTGAAGCAGTTCGGAATTGAAGTTGATGACCATGCATCAAAAGAGACGATACTAGCGGCAATTATGAAAACTGTGCAAGGGCAAGCGGGCGCATATTCACAGACTCTTCAGGGTCAGTTAGATATTACGAAACAGCTGGGAAAAGAAGGGTCGGAATCATTGGGAGGACTGTTTGCACCAGCAATTGAAATGGTAACTCAAGGTCTACAGAATTGGGTAGCGGCGCAGGGAGGCATAAACAAATTTCTGGAAGAACATAGAACATTGCTCATAATTGTGGGAAGTCTCCTGACTGCTCTTTTTGTTGCTGGACTTATCGTGGCTATAGCGGCAGCCCTCACATTCCTCGGACCTCTTGGACTTATCATAGCCGCTATTGCCGCCGTGGGTGCCGCAATTGTTTTCTTTTATACCCTCTGGGCGACACAGTGGGAAAACATCAAAGGAGTATTTCTTGCGGCATGGAATGGTATCAAAGATTTCTTCATGTCTATTTGGAATGAAATTGTGAATCTCTTCAATGAAGGAATAGAGAAAATTAAAAGTGCCATTGCATCGGTTCAAAGCGCGTACAGATCGGTTGTCTCTGCTATATCGGCTCCCATAACAGCTACGGTGAACGCCGTAAAGACGGTGGTATCGAAGTTTGCTGATGGTGGCATTGTAAATGGTCCGACGCTCGGGCTTGTCGGTGAGGCTGGTCCCGAGGCAATCATCCCATTGAGCAGGATGGGTGGAGCGGGAGGAATAACAATAAACCTGAACGGTGACTTCTATACATCGACGGAAGTAGCTGAAGAATTTGGAAATGAATTGGCACGAATCATCAAGAATCAGATAAACCTCGGCGGAATCCGAGCATAATCACATGGCATTAATACTTAAGATAAACAATGTAGACCGAACAGATCATGTGAAATGGGACACCTTGGTTGTGACTGAGGTTTTGTCCAAGGAAGTTGATCGGTTGGAGTTTCAGATCATGAAAACGCCAGCAAAAACAATTCCTTCGGTGAACGATGATGTAACACTTGAAGAAAATGGGACGAAAATATTTGGTGGAGTAATTACTGAAAGGAATCAAATAATAAAAGGTGGACTTCTCATTGCATTTGATATTCGTTGCAAAGACTATTCTCAATATCTTGATAGGAAAGTAGTGGTCAGGAATTACACAAATGTTACTGCGCGCTCAATTGTGCTTGAACTGGTCTCTATATATACATCTGGGTTCACGACAAGCAATGTGGCTCAAACAACTCCATCGGTGGGATCAATTAAATTCAACTACGAGCAGGTCACAAGATGCCTTACACAACTAGCTGATCAGATAGGCTGGGACTGGTATGTCGATCCTGATAAGGACATTCACTTCTTTGATAGCGAGAATCTCTCGGCTCCCTTTGAGCTTTCTGATACTGGGGACAAGTACGAGTGGAATTCTCTAGAGATAAATAATACGATCACGCAGATAAAGAATTCTGTGTATGTGAGAGGTGGTGAATACAAAAAGACGATTATTGAAGCAAACGCTCAAGACATATTCGTAGCTGATGGTGTGCAGAAAGTTTTTCCCCTTTCATATAAGTACGACAATATCACGGTCAATGATAACACGACAGTAAATACTGTCGGCACTGATCAGCAATCGAATCCTGCCATGGTTGATGCGCTCTACAACTTCAATGAGAAATTTATCAAGTATACGAATGCTCCAGTCTCTGGACATACCATCAAAGTTTTTGGTGATGCATATATTCCAATTATTGCCCAAGTACGCGATCAAATATCGATAGCTACTTACGGAGAATACCAGGCTGCTGTAATCGACAAGAGTATTACTTCGATCAATGAAGCTCAGACTAGGGCGCAAACTGAGCTCAAAAAATATGCTGAGTCGGTATATGAGGCTTCATTCAAAACAATCCAAACTGGATTGAAAGTTGGACAGAGGATCAGAGTGTACAGCCAAATCAGAAATATTGATAAGACATTCAAGATAAATAAAATTACAGGAAAAGTTCGAGACAGCGTGTCTATGGAATATACGGTTTACCTTATTGCCTCAGGTCAGGTGTCATTCACAGATATTATGGTCGATCTTCTGACTGGCAACAAGAAAAATATTACTATCGCCTCAAACGAGGTGCTACAGCGTCTTGAAATATTCGCCGAATCTGCTGATACGAGCGATTCGGTAACAGCCAGCAAGGCAAGTGGTCCGTACAAATGGGGACCCGATCCTAATGCTCTGGTCTGGGGGCTCGGCACATGGGGATAACTGAAATTATATGAATACACAAACAGAAAAATTACAACCGAAAGGGAAGTTTCGAATCATTACTACTAAAGCCGGGACGAGTAGTGTTCTTCGTATAAGCGAATGGTACTTAAATTTGATAATGCTCGGATCAAATACAGGTAAGACTCTCATTCTACAAAGAATAGCTAGCGTCAACACATATTCATTGAATCTTACTCATGCCGATATGGGTACAGGCAATAATCCACCAAACGCATCCGATGCTTCACTTCAGACTCCGCAGGCTCGAGCTGCAGTCGGATCTGGTTCAGTTTCGGGAGCTACAGCGACTATGCAGTTCTTCTTCGCAGATAATGTACTTCCAAACGGGACATATACAGAATTTGGATCATTCGTTGATGGAAGCTCTGGCACAAGCACTGGAAAGATATTTAACCGCGCACTCTTCGGTGTTCCGTATACCAAAGGAAGTGGAGAGGATACAACCATAGAATTGCAGATATCAATAAACTGACATGGCAATACAGCAAGGACAACAAGCGGTGGCAGCAGATTTCGTCAGTACATCTGGCGGTGCCGGTGATGCTGGCAAGGTGTCGAAACTAAACTCAAACGGAAAAATTGATAATTCTTTTCTGACGGTAAAATTCGGAGGCACTGGTGCTGATGGATCACTCTCAATATCCTCAGGAACTATATCAATTAATCTTGGTGGTGCTTCGGTTGTAGTGAAGAACTACACCTCAATCTCAATTACCGGAACAGGTAAACTTGCATTCACAAATCCAAATGCGAATGGAACATTTGTTGTTTTGAAATCTCAGGGTGATGTGACACTAACATCATCAACTGCGCCGATGATTGATTGCAGAAATACTGGAGGGGCTGGAGGTGCAAGTGCGGCAGGAAGTATCGGGACATTGTCTTATATCACTGGCAATAGCGGACATTCGGCGCAAATATCATCTTTGCAAACCAATGCAGGTGAGGGTGGATGGGTTCATAATCCGTCAGTCGGTGGTGTTATACCAACAGTCTTCGGAATCTCTGCAAATATTTTCACATATATATTATCAAAGTTTAATTTTCTAGCATTTGCAGGTGCAGGCGGTGGTGCTGGAGGAGTTAGCACTGGCAATGCAGGATCATTTAATGGCAATACTGCTGCGGGTGGATCAGGAGGTGGCGCATTACTCATCGAATGTGGCGGTGCATGGAACTTTACTACTTCAGGAGGAATATCTGTATCAGGAAATGTTGGGAGCAACGGAAATTCAGGAGGAGGTGGTAACACAACTGTAGCTGGAGGTGGAGGCGGCGGCGGAGGTTTCGGTCTTGTCTTGTATAACATTCTGACTGCTAATTCTGGAACCTTTCTATGTGTTGGTGGTGGAGGTGGTACTGCCTCGATGAGCTCCGGTGGTGCAGCTTTCGGAGGTGCCGGCGGTGGGAGCGTATTCAATGCAGGCGCAAACGGAGGAAACTATAACGGGGGTGCCGGCGGTAACGGTTTTTCATTAGTAGCTCCTAATACAGAATTTATATAACTACCATGCAAGACAAAGAAATCATATATGAATTGAGATGTGTAGTCTGCAGGAAAATCTGTGGCACGGTTACATTCCCTTCAGGCTCAAAAGTCGACTTGAATGAACTATATCTTAAGCATCTGACTCTATGTGATGAGCATGTACTTAAAGAGAAATAACTATGTCAATCCAACAAGGACAACAAGCGGTAGCATCTGATTTCATTGCAAGTTCTGCAGGAGCTGGAGATGCGGGAAAAGGAATAAAGGCTGATTCAATCGGGAAAATTGATAACAGTTTTCTTAGAATAAATCTTGGTGATGGATCTGATGGTGATGTTACGATTTCATCTCCAACAACTCTGACAAGAGATATGTTCTACAACAATTTGACAATAAATAGCACCCTAACTACCAATGGATACTGTGTATATGTGAAAAACGTGATCGATGGAAATGGGACGATTGAATATGGCTTCCCCAATAATGGCACAAATGCTTCTGGCACAACAGGAGGTGCTGCAGGAGCATCTTCAGGTGGAGGTCGCTTCAAGACAGCGACTGGTTCTATTGGTGCAAACGGTGCGACATCAGGTGGCGGAGGTCCCAGTGCTTCAAATTCGGCTGATCAGCAAAGTGCCATTGGTGTATCAAACACTGTCTGGGGCGGTTCAGGTGGAGCTGATGCTGTGCCGCATGGAGGGGGTTCAGGTGGTGGTGGAGGTTTGGTATCAATCAAAACAAAATTCGGAATCTTTTCAATGTCAACCATTATGGGTTTGGATTTCAACTATTTAACAGGAGTGGTTGCTTCTTTGGTTTCATCATCTGGCGGCGGGGGTGGTGGGGGTGGCGCGTGCAGAACAAGTGCAGGAGGTGCGGGAGGTGGAGGAGCTGCTGCGGGCGGGATTGTCTTCATTGTTGCATATAAATGGGCGGGAACTTTTACAATAAAGGCGATAGGAGGCAATGGCGGAAATGGAAGCGATGGTGCTGGATCGGGATCATTTCAAGGAGGCGGGGGTGGTGGAGGTGCTGGTGGCAACGGAGGAACAGCTGTCATTGTATATTCCGTAAAAACATGGACTGGCGGATACAACCTTGCAGGTGGTTCTGGAGGAAATGGTGGAGCCGGATGGGTAAACGGAGGTAACGGCGGTACCGGACTTACAGGTAATTATTATCAGATCGATATGAATACGCTAACTCGTTAACGATTATGGCTATCCAACAGGGACAACAAGCAATAGCCTCGGACTTCATAGCATCAACAGCTGGCGCTGGTGATGCAGGCAAGGCTCCGAAACTTAATTCAAGCGGAAAACTTGATGGATCGTTCATCAATGATTTATTTGGTGGAACTGGTAGCGGGTCAGACGGTGATGTCACAATCACGTCGCCTACAACTCTCACTAGAGACATGTTCTATAACAATCTCACAGTGAACGAGACTCTCACGACAGGAGGATTTATGATCAGAGTAAAGGGAACTCTCTCTGGAACTGGTGCAATAAAATACCCCGATGGAAACAACGGTGGCACTGGCGGAAACGGAAGCAGTGGAGGTGGAGCAGTTTCAGGCGGAGGTGGTGGAGGAGGAGGTGCCGCTGTTTCAAATTGTAGATTTTCAAATATTTCAGGACAAAATGGCGCGGGTGGAGGTAGTGGTGCTCCAAACACAGGAGGAGATGGTGGAACTGGAACCAACTCAACCAAATCTGTCGGAGTCAATGGTGTTGGAGGAGGATCTGGAGGACACGGCTCATCATACTCAAACGGAAGCGCCGCGGGTGGAGGTGGTGGAAGCGGTGGTGGCACGGCATCAAAAACATTAACACCGGGTCGATTGATATCTGTACTTCTTCTCGGTAATGATTTGCTTTTGAATGGTTCGCAATCTTCATATGACGGATCAGCAGGATCAGGTTCAGGTGGAGGTGGTGGCGGAGGCAACTCATCTGGTGGAAATAATGGTGGTGGAGGAGGAGGCGGTGGTGCTGGGGCTTCGGGTGGACTGGTATTTATCATCGCAAAAATATGGGCTGGAACTTTTACAATTAGAGCTGTTGGTGGGAACGGAGGTAATGGAGGAACTGGCGGTACAGGTAGCTCAGGAGGCCAAGGGTCAGCAGGTGGTGGTGGGGGTGGAGGAGGGGGTGGTTCAGGTGGCGCTTCGATTGTCGTTTACTCCACAAAAACATGGACAGGTAGTTATGTACTTACTGGTGGATCGGCAGGAGGTGCTGGTAGCGGAGGTGGATCAGGATCGGCAAACGGAAGTGTGGGAACAGCTGGTACGACCGGCACGAGCTATGAGATTCAATCAACAGTTTTATATTAAAAATATATGTCAATCCAACAAGGACAACAAGCACTAGCGGCAGATATGAATAGGATACTTCCAGAAGGAAGCATTATTCCTTTTGCTGGAAAAATTGTGCCAGCTGACTTTCTTCCTTGTGATGGATCGGCCGTATCACGCACTGCATATCCAGGACTTTTCGTAGCACTCTGTTCATCAGGAACCTGCACTATTTCTATAGCATCTCCAGCTGTTATTTCTCTGACTAATCATGGATTCATTGCTGGAGACAAGGTTCACCTCAAAACCACAGGAGCTCTTCCAACTGGTCTGACATTAAATACCGATTACTATGTGATTTCTGCAGGATTAAATGCAAATTCATTTCAAGTGTCGACAAGCAGGGGTGGAGCAGCGGTAAACACATCAGGATCACAATCGGGTACGCATATTGTGTATTACTCAAATTGGGGAAAAGGTGATGGTTCAACGACATTCAATCTTCCAGATTTTCGTGGCTACACTCCATATGGGCAAAAAAGTTCAGATACAAATTTTGACAATCTCAATGTTCCAAATTTGTATGTAGGTGAGAAGACCCATCAGCTTACTTCGTCTGAATTAGCTTCACATACCCATTCTATATCCATGTCCTCTTCTGGTTCGGGAAGTACTACGAACGCTATGCGTTCAAGTGGTGGGCAGGATGCAACCCAAACAAGTGGTTCGGGGGGAGGTAATGGAGCACACAATAACATGCCTCCGTATGCGGTCGTTCTATTCATAATCAAAGCTACAACATATGTATAACAATATGGAAAAAAGGATTGAAAAAATCGAAGCTGAAATCAAAGAAATTAAAGAGAATCATCTGACCCATATTAAAGAAGTTTTGGTTGTGATTAAGACTAACCAAGATTGGATCGTAAAATTCTTTTGGATTGTAATCACAGCTTCGATTGCTGGATTGATTACGGGAATTATTAACTTAATAGTAAAACAATAAATTTATGAATATACAATTTCAACAGAGTCCAAATTACACACAAGGTTCTACGAAGAAGACTGCAATCGTACTTCACTTCACACTGGGTGCATATAACGGAGCTGTATCGTGGCTGTGCAATGCCAATAGACTGAATAGATCATCATCGCATTTTGTAATAGGCAGAAATGAAGGAGAAATTGTTCAGCTTGTGAAATTAACAGATATCGCTTGGCACGCGGGGAATATTTCTAATCCAAATGACCGCGCTAAGCGAATCATGCAGAAAAATCTTGATGGTTCATGGGTAAATCCTAATCAATATACGATCGGAATAGAGCTTGCCGCCGGATATGATGTCGATCGAGACGGTGTCGTCGAGCCGAATGAGAATGATATTACCGAATGGCAGTATCAGACGCTGACTGATCTCGTGAAGTCGCTCTCCAACAATCCTGACACCGCATTCATATTTGACGAAAAGAATATCATCATCCACGGAGACATATGTGATTATAAAGAAAAGCCAGAAATCGTTCGTACCAATTTGTTAGCAAGATTATTTAATATAGTTAGCAAAGATTCCATCAAGTCTCAAATTATCAGTTTGCTTAATCAATTATAATCAACATGCAAAGCATATATTCATCAGCCTCAAAGATTGTCTTTATACTCATGGCGGGAGCGACGATCGCAGGTCTCTTTCTGGGGAGAGTTGATCCCAAGGATTTCATGATCTTGGCATCAATGGCCTTCTCGTTCTACTTTGCCAGCAAAGGGGAGACGAGCCAGCCGTTTGCGGGGAAATAGCCTGTGTATAGCGTCTATTGACAGGAGGAATGAACCTGCTATACTGACACCACTAGACCTGAAAGGCATCCTATATGGGTGCCTTTCGCCGTTATGGTGTCTTTATTTCTTTTCCTCTTCAAACTTCAGCATCTCTCGCAGATATTCAAAGCCGACTAATTTGTCGCCAGCAAACTGCTTGATCTCTCGAGCGGTTCTCGGAGCTCTCGAAAAGACGATAATCTCCTTCTTGTTTTCCCTCAAAAATTTCAATACTGGCAAGAAGTCACCGTCACCGGAAAGAAATACTGCACGATCAAAAGCATTGCGCTCACGCATCATGTAAAAAGCCATGTCGACATCACAGTTTGCTTTTCGCTCGGTATTACCTTCCGCATCAGTGTAAGTTTTGACTGGCTTCAGCACCATGTGATAGCCGAATTGTTCAAGCTTAATATAAAAATGGATTCGTTTCAGATGACGATCGAGAAGCACGAGCTTGGCGTCCGAAAGGTATTTCTTCTTCTCCTTGATATAGTCGATGAGATATTTCTCAACTTCTTTTATCGGTACAGTATCCTGACTTATGTAATCGAAGGGGAAACGGTGGATCTCAACGCCTCCGAAATAGTAGATTTTGGAGACCTGATATTTATCTTCAAGATATTGTCGGAGCTTCCGGTAGTCAATTCGCCAACCAAGCGATTTTTCTCCGCCGTAGAAAAGGTTTGATGCATCAATGAAAGCGTAGGTTCGCATTGTATATAATTGACCTAAGTAGGTTGGAATTATGATATCATAAAAATATGGAATTGGAAGCATTCAAATTACCGGCCTTGGAAACTCTGGCGAAGATAATAGGTGACCGCTACACAGGATCAGAAGTATCCGAGCTTTTTCGCAAGGCTGGATTTCCCGAGATTTCCCATGACGGTGGTACAAAATGGCGATTTGTTTACGCCGCGCTTGAGACAATGCAGAAGCAGAAATATGGTATTCATAATATTGCAAAGCTAGTCGAGCAATTATGTGATCCGCAGGAATATTTCTCTATGCCCGATAAGCATGCTGAAATTTGTATACAAGTTAATCAGATACTCGCGTTTTATGGTTTGACTGTCGGTAATGACGGGAAGATTCGTAAGACAAGCCAGAAAATAACAACTCTATCGCCACTAATATCTGAGAACCAGAAAATTTTTGATAGCAGGGGATTCCATGCTAAAATCACTCAGCATGCTCGAAAACTATTCTCAGAGGGCAACTACTTCCACGCAGTATTCGAATGTTGCAAGGTATATGATAAGGAGGTTCAGATAAAGTCACAGGCTTCGGAATACGGTTCAAAACTCATGGAGAATGTTCTTGCGCTGACGGGTTCTCTTAAATTAAATGCGCAACAAAGCAGATCGCAAAAAAGTGAGCAAGAAGGTGTGATGCATCTTTCCGTAGGTTTGATGAGGGCAATTCGCAACCCTCAGGCACATGAACCAGCCCTCGATTGGCCGTTAGACAGAGATGAGGCTATCGATTTGCTATCATTTTTGAATTTCCTATTTCGTAAACTTGATAAGGCAGTATATTGGTCAGGTTCGGTCTAACATTTTCAAAATTATGGATGACATAAAATCATTAATTCACGGCGACTCAACGAATGATCAGATCAAGGCTATTGATCATGTCGGCAAGCACGCTAGATTACTTGCAGGGCCTGGTACGGGTAAAACGAAAACGCTAACGCGTCGCGTACTCTCTCTAATTCTTCAACATAATATTGCACCGGAGTCGATCCTTCTGATTACGTTTACGAGGCTTGCCGCCGGACAACTACGTGAAGAAATCGGAAAAGCGTTGGAGCCACACAATAAAAATATTCCGCAGATATCCACACTACATTCATTTGCTCTTAAGCAGATACTCCACAACTCTAGTCGTGTGGATGCACTCCCGAGACCAGTCAGGATCGCGGATGACTGGGAAGAACGGCACGTCATTCAAGAGGATCTCAAAAAAACATTAGGACTCAAGGAAATAAGTGAGGTAAGGATATTGATTAATCAGCTGTCAACAGACTGGGAGACTTTAAGGATCGATGAAGTCGGATGGGAACAGCAATTCCCAAATGCGGCATTCCTTGGGGCATGGAGGGGGCATAAAAATCAATATGGCGAAACTCTTCGTGCTGAACTGGTATATCAATTGAAAAGGCAACTTAGCCAAAATAGAGATTTTACTCTAGATTGGGAATACAAACACGTTCTGATCGATGAATACCAGGATTTGAACGCATGCGATCTCGCAATCGTAAGCGAGTTAGCGAAACGGGGAGCCGAATTATTTGTTGCGGGAGACGATGATCAAAGCATATACGGATTCCGATTTGCATCACCAGTCGGTATTAGAAATTTCAACATTCAGTATGACAAATCAGAGAAACTTGCCCTCGAGATTTGCTTCCGATGTGACAAAAATATTCTACAAGCTGCAGAATTTGTCGCAAATCTTGATGCTGCACGTTTGCCAAAACCGACTAGGGCTAGGGATAATGCAGATGATGGCGAGGTTATAATTCTAGGATTTAAAGATCAGGATCATGAGGCCCAGTCGATTGCCAAAAAAATAAAAGCTATTATTTCTACTGGGATTAAGGCTGATGAAATCACAATCTTACTGCGTAGTGATCGCCACGGCTCAATTTCAAAGCCAGTTATTGAAGCTCTAAAGAAGGAATCCGTTGATGTTTCGCTTACGACCGACTCTGAAATCGAAGGCAAGGAGTCCTACCGTATAGTATTATCCATGATCCGTCTTGTTGTCGATAAAAATGACGCGCTCGCATGGCGCACTCTTATGCAGGTCCAGAAGAACGGACTAGGCACAGAGTGTATAAGTTCTGTAGACAAATACGCCCAAGAAAAAGGGCTTCGATTTGGCGCTGCTCTTGCGGATATATCTCAGAAACCAGATGTGATAAAAAAGTTTGGAGAGAAATGCGCAAAGTTTTACTCTGGCGTAGATGCGCACCTAAAGGAATTATCAGCAATGCCAGTACCTTTAGATATACTAAACAAAATCATCGATTCTAATGTTATACAAATTGAGGACAAGGAATCAATAAAGAAATTTCTAACGTCCATACTTAACGCGATTGATGGGGGCAAACTGGAGGATTTGATCAAGGCAGTCAGTACATCCTCTGAGATGATCGAGCAAGAGACGAAAGAAAATGCTGTGAATATATTGACGATGCATCAAGCTAAGGGGTTGACGTTTGATGTCTGTTTTATTGTCGGAGCTGAAGATGAGTTCATACCTGGAAGAAATGCTGGCGAAAAAGAAGGTGATGAAAGAAGGTTGCTTTATGTGTCGATGACGCGAGCACGACATAAATTGTTTATTACTTACTGCAATAAGAGGACAGGCCAACAGAGACATTCTGGTAGCAATAGTGGAGTAGAAAAAAGAACACTAACACGGTTTTTACGAGATTCAAGAATCACTATCAAACAAGTGGAATAATTGGTGTTGAAAATTAATTGAAATTATGGCACAATTTCATCTATGCAACTATCCGATGGTGAAAAACGAGACATAATAAAATTCCTCGAACAGAATAAACCACTGCCGGATAAATACCGCTTCTTACTATTCAAAGACGATCGCGAAGTTGAGCTCGTATGGAATGGCAAAACCAATGAGGTCACGAATAGCGTACTACCGTTCCAAACGATTGAACATATTGATGAACCACGCAGTGAGGGCAAGATTGAACTACAGGATACACTTTTCGATACGTCAGGCCGTCAGATTTCCGGCTGGACTAACAAGTTGATCTGGGGCGATAACAAACTGATACTCTCATCCCTCAAAAATGGTCAGCTACGAAAGGAGATCGAGGCGCAAGGTGGTCTAAAGTTAGTCTACATCGATCCACCATTCGATGTCGGCGCGGATTTTTCTATGGATATCAAGATCGGTGATGGTGATGAAGAAGAAAGCTTCACAAAGAAACCGTCAGTGATTGAAGAAGTGGCATATCGTGATACTTGGGGTAAAGGAGCTGATAGCTTTCTCGCAATGATCTATGAGCGCTTGAAACTGATTCATGACTTGCTCGCTGAGAACGGCAGTCTTTATATTCACTGCGATTATCGCCTCAGCTGTTACATGAGAATCGTTCTAGATGAAGTCTTCGGAGCGAATGGCTTCAGAAATGAAATTATCTGGCAGGGAGCTGTCGGCGATACGTCTGCAAAGAATAAAAAATATATTAAATCGCACGATACGATGTTCTTTTATTCGAAATCCGATTCATATACCTGGAACGATGTATTTCAAGAATATAGTGAAGCAAGCAATAAGTTATACCGCTATGACGATGCGAAGGGTAGGTATCGTTTGGTGCCAGTAGATAACCCAGGCGGCGGTGGATACAACTATTCTTTTGGTAAAGGCGAGAAGCTTCCCTCAAATGGATATAGAATGCCCCGATCAACCGCAGATGAATGGCTCAAAGATGGAATACTTATCGTTGAAGAAGGAAAGGTGCCAAGTCGAAAGCAGTATATGAGTGAAGATGGTGTTCGATGTAAGGATGTATGGGATGATATATCTTCATCAATATCTAAAGAATATCCTACTCAGAAGCCCGAACTACTTCTCGAGCGAATCATGAAGGCTTCATCCAACGAAGGAGATCTCGTAGCTGACTTCTTTTGCGGCTCTGGTACGACACTCGCAGTAGCCGAAAAGATCGGCCGTAAATGGATTGGATCAGATATAGGTCGTTTCGGTATTCATACATCACGCAAGCGATTGATCGGAGTCCAACGTGAGCTTAAAAAGGAGAGTAAAAATTTCCGAGCTTTTGAGATTCTGAATATTGGTCGATATGAACGTGAGCACTATGTTGGTGTGAATAGCGACTTACGCGAGGAAGAACGCCAGAGGCAAAAAGAACAGAAAGAGCGTGAATTTGTGTCTCTCATTCTATCGGCTTATAAAGCTGAACCGGTAAATTCATTCAAATCGTTCGTCGGTAAAAAGAGAGATCGACTTGTGGCTATAGGTCCAATCGATGTGCCGGTCGCATCTGATTTCATAAACCAAATTATCGCTGAAGCAAAGCAGACAGGAATTACTAAAATAGACGTGCTTGGATTTGATTATGAAATGGGGCTCGATTTTTCTGAGGCCAAAAAAGATGGTATTGATGTTCAATTTAAAATCATCCCTCGAGAGGTTTTCGACCGTAAGGCTGTAGAAAAAGGTCAGGTGAAATTCTACGATGTTGCCTATATCGACATAAAGCCGATCATAAAAAAGAACACACTGGCAATAGAGTTGACAGATTTTTCTGTTTTCTATAACCAGGATAATACTGGCGAAATTGAGGAGAAACTTAAACCGGGTGGAGCTAAGGTTGTAATTGAAAACGGACAAGTTATCAAGCTTTCAAAGGATAAAAAAACTGAAATAATCGAGCGTGAGATTTTGACCAAAAAATGGAGTGACTGGGTTGACTACTGGGCAGTTGATTTTGATTTTGAAAGCAAGCAGGAAATCATAAAGACTACAGATGAAAAGACTGGTGAACAGAAGGAAGTATGGACAGGTGGATATATTTTTGAAAACGAATGGCAGTCATTTCGTACAAAGAAAAGCCGTGTTCTTGAATTAACATCAGCTTCAAAAGAGGTCGGGAAAGGCAAGCACAAGATTGCTGTAAAGGTTGTGGATATTTTCGGCAATGATACGACTAGGGTAATCGATATTAAAATATAATTTTATGGCACTTCATAAAGACTTTCCAATCTCTCCATTTGAAATACTTGATCCTAGCATCAGATGGTTTCCTGCCGATGAAGCTCTTCGTGAGCACGGATATGAAAAACTTCTGCCTCCGCTCGTACCAGAGCTACGCAAGCGCGTAAAAGAATGGCGAGATAACAAGTACGCAGGAGCCAGCACAACTTCGCAGGCGCTTCTTAACTGGTGGTTTACTGAGCCACATACAATCTTTGATTCCAAGGGTATAGCTGTACCGTTTAGATACTATTTCGCGCAACGCGAAGCGGTTGAGACAGTGATATGGCTTTATGAGGTTGCGGGTGTCGAGAGCAAGTTCGATCTCATCAAATTTGATAGTCTCGGTAGACTGAGCCCGAACATGTTCATGGAGGAATGGCTTCGATTTGTCATCAAAATGGCTACAGGAAGCGGTAAGACTAAGGTCATGAGCTTGCTTGTCGCATGGTCATATTTTCACAAACTCTACGAACAAGGCTCTGGACTATCGAAAAATTTCCTACTAATCACGCCGAACATAATTGTGCTCGAGCGTATCAAGAATGACTTCGAAGGCCTGAAAATCTTCTATCAGGATCCGATACTGCCGGATAATGGATATCAAGGCCAAAATTGGCAGGACGATTTCCAAGTCACCCTTCACCTTCAGGATGCCGTAGGTACAATCTCCGATACTGGTAATATTTTTCTTACGAATATTCATCGTGTCTTCGAAAGTGATGTGAATGATTCCAGTGCTGATGATGAGGATGCATCAGACTACTTCCTAGGTTCAAAACCCGTAACAAAGACCAATGAGTCTATGGTTGACCTTGGAGAAATCGTACGAGATATAGACGAGCTTGTGGTCATCAACGACGAAGCACACCATATTCACGATGATAAGATGGCATGGTTCAAATCAATTCAAGACATCCATAATAAATTGCTTCAGAAGGGCACTAAACTCTCGCTTCAGATAGATGTCACGGCAACACCTAAGAGGAATAATGGCTCAATTTTCGTACAAACGATTTCCGATTATCCTCTTGTTGAAGCAATCCACCAACGTGTAGTCAAGAATCCAGTCCTACCGGATCAGGCCAGTCGCGCAAAGCTCGTCGAGAAGCAAAGCTCACTCTTTACAGAGAAGTACGAGGATTTCATCAACCTCGGCGTTGAAGAATGGAAGAAGACATATAAAGAACTTGAGCCAACTGGTAAGAAATCGATTCTGTTCATAATGACCGACGACACGAAGAACTGCGACGATGTTGCGGCGTACCTCGAAAAGACATATCCTGAACTAAAAGGTGCCGTCATGACGATTCATACGAACCGAAGTGGCGAAATATCGGAAACTGTAACTGGAAAGAATGACGAGGAATTGAAGCGTCTGCGAGAACAGGCCAATACGATCGACAGCAACGAGAGCCCATACAAAGTGATTGTTTCGGTTCTTATGCTCAAAGAGGGGTGGGACGTGAAGAATGTGACAACGATCGTCGGTCTCCGCGCCTACGCAGCTGCCTCAAATATCCTACCCGAGCAAACTCTCGGCAGAGGTCTTCGACGTATGTTCTTCGGTCGTGATGATATCGAGGAATATGTGAGTGTTATAGGTACGCCGGCATTTATGGAATTTGTTGAATCAATCAAGGCGGAAGGTGTCGACCTCGAAAAGCGCAAGATGGACCGCAATTCGAACCCGATCACGCCGATTGTGATTGAGATCGATTCGGCCAATCCTAAGAAGGATGTTGAAAAGCTCGATATTGAGTTACCAATACTGACTCCACGTATCCAACGCGAATACAAGAATTTGGCTGAGCTAGATATCTCTGATTTCAAACATGCAAAAGTCACACTGAAGGAATTCAGTGCCGAGGAAAAGAAGGAGATAGTTTTCCAGGAGGTCATAGATGGTAAGGTTCATCATGTAACGGTCCTCGAAAGCTCAATAGAACCGAGTTATCAGAGTGCTGTCGGCTTTTTCGTCCAGTCGATCATGCGCGAGCTTAGGCTCTTCGGCTGCTACGATATCCTATTCGGTAAGGTGAAGGACTTTATACAACATCACCTTTTCGATAAGTCAGTCGACCTCATGGATGCAAATGTTCTTAGAAACTTATCTGAAACAGAAGCCAAGAAGACCATTATAGAATCATTCAAAAAGGCCATCAATGACCTTACTGTGAAAGATGTGGGGGATACCGAGCTCAAGAATTACATCAAACTCTCCAGTAGCCGACCGTTCGTCGTCAACGATAAGTCATATTTGATCCCGAAAAAGAGTGTGTTCAACAAGATCGTCGGAGATAGTCAATTCGAGCTTGAATTTGCAGATTTTCTGGAGAGATCCGAGGATGTTGTATCATTTGCAAAAAATTATTACGAGGTACACTTTAAAATAGATTATAAAAATGCGAGCGGTTCAATCTCATACTACTATCCAGATTTTATAATCAAGACTGACGAGAAGACGGTATATATAGTAGAAACAAAAGGTCGTGAAGATCTTGACGACATCGAGAAAATCAAACGCTTAGCTCAATGGTGTGATGATGCCAATGAGCAGCAACACAGGATCAAATATCACATGCTTTATGTGAAACAAGAGGAATGGGAGAAGTACAAGCCCATCGATTTCAAGGACTTAGTCAGCGCATTTAATAGTATCAACCATGGTTAAAAGATATAGACACGAAGACTCTCTCCAAGACATCCTCTGGCAGGCTGTGGTGCCGGTAATAGGTCTCTACTTCCTCTGGCTCCTCCTTCTATATTTTGGTAATCGAGTGGCATATTGGCGCTGGTTTTGGTATGGCATAGTCGCCATTATTGTGGTAGTCGGTCTCATTTTCGGATTACGGGAACTGCGATACCGCCATAAGCAAAAGAAACTCGATGTCTTGCTTGGTCACCTCAAACAGACGGGTGCTGATGAATATGTCACTAATTTTATTAACCGTTTTGGCTTGGATAAAAAGAAAGACGATGCATGGGCATATCGAGGCTATTCATTCGATTGGGATCGTCTAAAGGACTTTAGAAAAGTTCTTAACGAAAAGGGTGTACATCTTGCATCTAATGATTGGAAAGACGTCTCTGCTTTACTTAGACATTATATTCAGGAAAAAGAGGAGAGATTAACACGCGACAGCATCGGTGTGGCACCGCGAAGGATCAATGAATTATCAGGGACTGATTTCGAAATATTGTTGTATCGGCTTTTTGAAGCCATGAAGTATTCTGTTCAGAAAACGGGAAAGACTGGCGATCAAGGTGGCGATCTCATTATCAACAAGGATGGACAGCGAATCATAGTACAAGCAAAGAGGCATACTGGTTCAGTGAATAATTCAGCTATACAAGAGGCTGTTGCAGCGCAAAAATTCTATGATTGCGCAAAAGCGATGGTTGTCACAAACTCTGAATTCACATCTTCCGCTATTGTGTTGGGAAAATTGAATGGTGTGGAAATGGTGAGCGGAAAAATACTTCGTGACTGGCTAATTCAATATCTGAAAGAAAACTGGGGGTAAGAAGTAAAAACTTATATATGTCTTAATAAATATGAATGCATTAGTACAAAGATTGATTGAAAGATATAGAGTTAGCAAAGATAAAATTAAAGTGTCTTCACGTAACATAGCAATTTTTGAATTCAGAATCGGTTTGACCGATGGGGAGATGCATACAAAAAAACAAACCGGACAAAAATTCGGGATTAGTAGTGTCAGAGTAGGGCAAATTGAAGCAAAAATAAATTACGAAATAGACCTAATAATAAAGCGAGATGACAGATATAAAATTGCGTAAGCAAGCGGTTGTTCCTTGTCCACACGTTTTTCACTACTTATGAACTTGCTATCAAATGTTTTACATATTATAGTTAACACATTATAGCTCCCATCGCACCTTGACAGGTGTATTGCCGAGATGGTAAGATAATATTATATAATTATTAATTAATAGAATTTTAATATCACAACAATGAAATACGTCTCATCGGGATCATGGCTTTCATTTGGAAGCACATTCCCAAAAGTTTTTGCGATAGCTGCGACGATTGTCGTTAGCGGCTTTTTTGTGCAGACAGCACGTGCTGATTCTGCAGTTCTTGGAGTAACTCAAATTAGTGCGGTGCAAACATTCGCAACCGCTGACAATACTTTTACTAATGGATGGAAATGGGTCTTTAATGTTACCGTCCCTGATAATGAAACTGTGTTAACTATGAAGTTCGCTGATTGGACAAATGGATCAAATAGTATTCCTGCTGGAAGTAATATACGTTTTTATTCTGCTCAGTCCTCAAACGCTTCTGATGCAGATCATTCAATCACTTTAGGTGGCGCCGGTGTTTATAGTAATACGGCGAATCTTATCCCAGGAACGGATCTTGATATTTCAAGAGCTGGCAGACAAATTCAAGTAACTGTGGAAGCAAGGGTTCCGGTTGACTCATCTGGTGGATCATATTCAACAAGTTATGGAGTTAATTCTATTGCCCCAGACACTACTGCACTTGGTAACTCTATTTCTATTTCACAGACAGCACATGATATCGCAATCGAGGGCATAGTCCCTGGCAACCACACTGCTGGTGCCAAGGCAGCACTTCAAAGTGCTATAGATGTTGCAACGATAGCTATGAATACTACACCAACGACTCAAGATTCCATTAATGCTGCAAAATCTACGCTAGATACGGCGTTTGCTACCTTCAATACAACTGTCGTTGGTTCATCTGACCTTTCTATCCTATCTACAGCAATCACTTTGGCACAAAATATCTCTGCTGGTGCCACTGTTGGCGTAGCCCCAGGTCAGTACGCGCAATCTTCGGTGGATACATTGAACATGGCAATTACCGTTGCTCAAGGAATTACTAATGCCGAATCTCAATTAGTTGTTGACGATGCAGTTATTACCCTCAATACTGCTGTTTCTGACTTCAACGCAACTGTTGTAGGACTTTCGGATATTTCTTTGCTTACTGTAGCAAAAGCTACAGCTCAAGGATTGATTGATGCTAATGCAACCGAATCAACAACTCCGGGTGACCATGTTATTGGATCACTCGCATTGCTTGCATCAGCTCATGCGGCAGCAGATGCAACTAATGCGACTGCTCAGTTGGTTATTGATGCTCAAGTGGTTACATTAAATGATGCTATTACTGCTTACAATAACGCCGTTGTCGCATCATCCAACATGACTGCTTACAATACCGCTCTAGGTGCAGTCACTGAATCAAACTTTACAACCGCAACTTGGACAACCTATCAAGGAGTCGTTGCCGCTAATGTTGTGACCGCTCAAAATACTCAGGCTCAGGTTGATACAGCAACAGCTGCGATCACTTCCGCTCAAGCTGACTTGGTAGCCGTTGCCAACATGACTGCTTACAATACCGCTCTAGGTGCAGTCACTGAATCAAACTTTACAACCGCAAGCTGGTCGACCTATCAAGTGGTCGTACTAGCAAATGTACGCACGAATCAAGACACTCAAGCAGCAGTCGATACCTCTACTGGATTGATTACGGCCGCTCAAGCTGACTTGGTAGCCGTTGCAAATTTGACCGCCTATGATGCAGCCTTGGCAGCAGTAGTTGAATCAAACTTTACAACCGCAACTTGGACAACCTATCAAGGAGTCGTTGCCGCTAATGTTGTGACCGCTCAAAATACTCAGGCTCAGGTTGATACAGCAACAGCTGCGATCACTTCCGCTCAAGCTGACTTGGTACTTAATCCATAATTTAATTTATTACTATGAAAAATAAAAATAAATTAAAGATATCAATATTTTCAGCCCTACTATTCTCACTTCTTACTATTAGTGGGAATATGGTGATGGCTTCGGAGGTAACTGGAAATCTAAGTACCGGCATTAGTAGCACTGTCGGGACTACAGTCGATGGGGTTGTAATAAGCCCTCCTGTAGCAAGTCCTGTGGCCGGTGCATATACATCGGCACAAAGTGTTACACTTGTCGCCTCTGGATCAACAGGTATCCATTACACGGTTGATGGAACTCTACCTACATGCACGACTGGAATAGTTTATTCTGGTACCATCGTAGTGAATTCATCGATGGCAATTCAAGCAATATCTTGCTATCCAAGCAATAAGACCTCTACCGTTGCATCGCATTTGTATGCAATAAATATTCCTACCTCTGGTGGTGGTGGGGGAGGTGGTGGTTCTGGTTCTAGTGGCGGATCAAGCATTAATATATCTGTCCTTGGAAAAGTCGATGCAAATAAGGATGGAAAAGTCGATGTTCTAGATTTTGTAAACCTTATGGCAAATTGGGGCAAGACCGGATTAGCAAACACCGCAGACTTTAATAGTGATGGGAAGGTCGACATACTGGATTTTGTTACCCTAATGGCAAATTGGACAAAATAAAATTATGAAAAAAATAACTTTAACAAGCATAGCAGTATTTGTAGGAGTAATGATGTTTGCTGCCCCGACTTTTGCGGCTACTACAGCGACACTTTCACCTGCGAATATTAATGTTACAATAGGGAAGCAGTTTATTGTCTCTGTATCAGTGAATCCTCAAGGTGCAAGCAATTTTGCAGAAAAGCTCGAAATTAATTATCCCGCAAGCACCCTCGAAGTTCTCTCGTTCAATCTTGGGGGCAACTGGACGGCACTTACACAGCCTGGCTACGATTCGATAGATAATACCAGTGGAATATTGATTAAAACCGCAGGTTATCCCGGAGGATTCACTTCTGCGACAACTTTCGGTACGATAACATTCCGTGCCAAGAAAACAGGCACAGGAATAATCAAAATAGGGAGTCAGTCCATTGCATTCACTGCAAACACTCAAGATCCGATCTCTGGTACTGTATCCAGTGTTACGGTTGCAGCAGCCCCAGTAACACCCGTTAAGGCCCCTTCAGAGTTATCTCCATCAGCATCAGATACTGTCCAGACTACTGAACAAACTGCAAGCTCGAGCGAAGAAATAGCCCAGCCAACCCCAATTATTCAAACCCAGACCGTAGCGGTTTCAAATGCCGCCGTACCTGGAGCCTCAAATGCATGGAAATGGATAGTGGGAATAATCATCCTTGCAGCAGTAGGTTACGGAGCATATATCTTTGTGAAAAAAGGCAAACAAAATTAATCTCCAAGGTTACTAATCCCTTGTAAAAAACAGCCCATTATCGGGCTGTTTTTGTTATGATATGTTTCTAGAACGGAAGAGATCCTGATAAAGATTTAATATTTGAAAGTATTTTTTCAATTGCATAGATTTCTTGAGACAGTACGGAAAAATGAATATCATCAAGCTCATCATTTTTGAATTCAATCAGTCGGTCTTGGTCGTTGATCTCCAGAAACAGCCTGCGCTTCTTATCGCCAAACTCATAGAGCACTAAAACCGAGAACGCTCCGTCGAGCTTTTCGTTGTACCAGATGGTAGCATTCTCACCATGCCAGATATGGGCATTTTTGCGTGCGGCTTTAAATGGATCAATAGGATAAGATGGCATAGTGTATAATTACCATACTAATTAAATATTAAGTAATGTCCTTCCGCTTTATTGCATCAAAATTAAGTGGTATGCTTATAGTAAACATTACATGACTGAAGAAGAAAAAAATGGAATATGGACAGAGCTTGAGAAAAAATCTCCTGATTTGATCATGGTCTTTTTATCACTCAAAAATGAGGACGAGCTCAAGGCATTCTTTAGAGATCTGATGAGTGAAAGAGATCTACGAGAATTTGCTATGAGGTGGGAAGTTGCCAAGAAGCTCTATGCAGGTGTTCCTTTTACGCAAATTCAGGAAGAAACTGGCGAGTCTCCTGTTACCATAACAAAAATTAATCGTTGGCTCAAAGAAGGATGTGGCGGATATAAAATGATGATCGAGCGACTCAAAGGTGAGAAAAATAATTAGGGTATTTGGCAATAAGAATATAGAATGAGTGAGGTTCTTCGTTCTTTGACGTAGAAATTTCAGTCAACCACAAACAAGGAGACCTCAATGAAATTTGCCAACCCGGCGCCTATTCAGGGGACCTATGTGGTTACCCATGATGTGGCAAGCCGCCTTCAGTCGTTCCGCTCACAGAACATTATGGTTCCTCGCCAGAATGATCCGTTGTTCGGACAATTCCATCAGCATCTCCTTGAAAAGATGCGGCACGCTCTGCCAGACATGGTGATAAAGACTATCGACATGGGTGAACTCAGGCTAAACGTTCGTAAAGAAGTCGAGAGCCGTGTCATTGATTCAAGCAAGCAGGTAGTAATCAGCACCTGCCCTGAAATCACTGATCCAAACCCAGATGGAGAAAGCCTGACTTTAGATATTAATCGGTTGTTCAATACAAACGGGGTGATGATCGGTCATGGTCCTCGGCCAGGCTTTGATTCATTGAACAAGCAGTTTGATGAATTGGCTCGTAAGATTACAGGCCGATGCACCATTCTCATCAAGGACGGAGCTTTCACTGGTGGCACTTTCCGTTTCATTCATAGGGAACTGAAAAGTCGTGGCATAGATGTTACGACAGTCATTATCGGTTTCTGCTGTGCGAGAGCAAGAGAGACTATCAAGCAGGCATTCGACGGTGAGATCGTTATAGTGAATCCGATCGAAAATCTAATTGACTGGATTCCCGATCATGATCTTATTCCGTTCGTGCATAATTGCGGTCGCATCCTTGGTGAACAGGTGCCACAAGGCTTCATGCCGATCAAGACAGCTGATGGTTTCAGTTGCGCCTATCCGTACATTCTGCCATTCGGCAGAATTGAGGAATGGGCAAGTCTGCCTGTAGGCAACGCCCTCGATTTATCTAGGTTCTGCTTGGACATGAGCATTGAGCTCTTCGCCCGAGTCACAAGACCTAGTGGGCGCAAAATCACGATAGGGGAGCTTTTGGAGGGCAATCCAAGGGTCTCAATACCTGTTGAGATCGGCAATAATATGGAAATTCCGACCTTGGATACCGAAATTGTCGCCTATTTGGAGTATGTGCGGAAAAGACTGGAATAGTTCACTCTTTTTTGCAAAAAGTCCGTCGCATTACCCGAAAAGTGATGCGACTTTTTTATGGAATCGTCAAAATACCCTTATTCTTATTGACTAAATGGATATTTGCATTTTATATAACTAGATAATGAAATATCCTTCTTGACAATGGTACAACACTACACTAGGATGTAGTGACAACCGAATATTATTCCATTGTACCCGAAAGGGATCAGGCCTATATGGCCAGATGCTACCAATGGACTTTTAACAAAATCATTACCTTGCTATTCGAGACAAATACAGTAAGATAATGAATGACATGACCGCAAGGCTATGTCTCCCTAGCTAGGGAATGGCAAGACGCTCTCTGAGCAGAAAGCCACTAAAAGTCCACTTTGAGTAGCATCGAGTGGACTTTTTGGTTGCCTACCATGTTATTCAAAGAAGCAATAAATGAATTCAGCAATTGGAGACAGATCAAAGTATCCGGTCATACCGTAGTACGATATGACAAGGTACTCAAAATATTCTGCCTTTATTTGCGCAATCCGCATATCGAATCTATCACACTCAATGATGTGATGAACTATTTGAATATGATGAAAGATCTCGGCTGGAAGCGGAACGGTATTATTATCGTTACGCTTGCACTCAAGAAATTCTTCGAATTTTACAACCTGCAAAAATTCAGCGTGATCGATGAAGCTCTCATACCTACGCCACGCAAAGAATACAACATACCAAGGATTGCGACAGAGCAAGGATACAGAAAACTCATCAATTCTATACCGAAGGATAATAAGCCTCACCACATCAGAAACCGTGCTCTGATGGCATTGCTCTGGGATACAGGTGCGCGAAATGGAGAGATCATCTCACTCAATGTAAGCGATCTCGATATGGAGAAACGAACAGCCCTGATCAGAACAGAGAAGTCTCGTGGCCGTAGGCCAATCCGTGAAATATTCTGGACGCCGAACACGAACGCTCTTCTGAAACGATGGGTCAAGAAAAGAAAGCATCTGTTCTCGCTTTTCACCTTTGAAGACCTTGATGCGTTATTTGTATCGATTTCCAAATGTGGCCAAAACGCGGTCAGGGGTAGAAGGATGTCTACTTTTGGATTAGCTGAGGTGCTTCGCACTAACTCGAACCGCGCCGGCATACCGACTTTAAACGCGCACTCGATGCGGCACTTCATGGGACGAGATATTGTAAATAAGGGCGGATCAAATTCGGATGTTTCAAATATACTCGGTCACTCCAGTTTGGAGAGCTCGATGATTTATACCATGATGACAGGTCCCGATTTGCATAGACGATACGATGCCTTCAGAAATGTGCCAAGAAATCAAAGGCAGCGAAAATACAAAATCCCGAGAACGAGAGCCCTTCACTGTTAGCTAGCGTCTGTTATAATTGATGCATGAAAAACAAGGCAGCTCAGATGCTCGGCCGAAAAGGCGGATCGACGACGATCCGCAAATACGGTAAGAAACACTTCAGCCGGATGGGGAGGTTGAGTGGCAGGAAAAGACGGCATAAGGCCATTAAACAGGCCGTATTTTGACGCTTGCTATTAAACAAGCGTTTGTTTATGATGTCCTTGTAGCAATTTGACAACCGAATTAAACATCCATCGCTCGCCTTTTGAGGTCGTAAAACATTGTGACTTCAAAAGACGGGCGGCGGGATGATTTCAAAAAATCTTTCATGTTATACTTAAGCAATGTCGAATATGACGAAAAATCTGCCAGCATGGTACCGATGTGAAATGGGGTACACATATACCCTCGTTGAACATGTTATTAAGGCGGGGAGATTAATTTAAAAATTAAATTCATAAAATATGAATAATAAAGAAATAATAAAATACGCGCTAGTGAACTCGCTCTGGACAATTCTTTATATCATCCTGATCGGTACTTTATTGTTTTCGGCTGAAAGGGTATTTCCTCAAGAACCATCGGCGTTTATTCCGATTGTTATGCTACTTCTTTTTGTTTTTTCAGCCACCGTAACCGGTGCGCTTATTTTGGGACGACCGATATTATGGTATTTGGATGGAAAAAAGCAGGAGGCGATTTCATTGCTTCTGTACACGATAGCCATATTTTTTGTCGTAATATTGATGATATTATTTGTTCTCTACACTTTAAAATAATTGGAATATACAATGAATAGACAAAAAATTATTGTTGCCGCAGATCACGCCGGATTTGAACTGAAAGAAGCGATCAAATTATTTCTGCTGGAAAAGGGATATGAAGCTGATGATGTTGGCGCGCCTAAATTGCTGGCAGATGATGATTATCCGGAATATATGGTCAAGGCCGCCATGAAAATCTCAAAAGATTTGAATGGAGAAAAGAAGGCAATACTTTTCGGCGGTTCAGGGCAAGGGGAAGCGATTGTGGCGAATAGGTTCCCCGGGGTGAGGGCAGTTGTATGGTACGGGGATGCTGTTCCAAAATCAGAATTGCAGATAGATGTGATTGATATTATTAAACTTTCAAGGACTGATAATGATGCTAATGTTCTTTCCATTGGCGCGCGATTTGTGACTAAAGAATCAGCGAAGAAGGCAGTGATAAGGTGGCTGGAAACACCTTTTTTGGGAGAGGAAAGGCATAAAAGAAGAATAAGGCAGATTGATGCAGTTGAGTAGAATATTGAAACGTTTGATTATGAATAAAAAAGTAGAAATCATCCCCGCGATACTGCCTATAACCTGGAAGGAGGTTGAAAACGGGGTCGCGTCCATTCAAGGAATGGTAAAATCCGCGCAAATTGATATTTGTGACGGTAAGTTCGCGCCGAACGCGACCTGGCCGTATAAGAAGCGCGATGATACTTTCGAAATGATGATTCGTGAAGAACGGGGATTGCCGGGCTGGGAAGGTTTGGATTATGAATTTGATCTCATGGTCAGTGATCCGGCGGAAATCGTCGATGATTGGGTAACAGTGGGAGCAACGCGGATAATTATTCATGCAGAAAGTAATGGCATTGCCGAGGCGCTTGGCAGATTGAAAGATCGCGTCGAGATCGGGTTGGCTTTGAATATTGAGACAAATATTAATATTATTGAACCTTTTAAGGACGCGATAAAATTCGTACAATGCATGGGAATTCGCAATGTCGGATTTCAGGGTCAGATTTTTGATGAAGCTGTGATCGCAAAAATTCGAGAAGTGAAGTGTAAATATCCGGAATTGTTGATTTCTGTTGACGGTGGTGTGTCTTTGGAAAACGCGAAACAGTTGATAGATGCTGGCGCCGATAGATTGGTCGTCGGTTCCGCGATATTCGATTCCGAAAATCCAATCGAGACATTAATGGAGCTGAAGGATATTGCATGTCATTCCCGCGAAAGCGGAAATCCAGTTTATTAAAAAGTATCTCTTTTAATACTGAATTTTTGCTTTCGCGGGAATGACAATGTGTGTGATATAATAATCGCAGTTTTATGGCGGGGATCTACCCTTGCTACAATCAAATGCCTCTAACTGAAGAAAAAATAAAAAAATTAACGGAAAAGGCGGCGGAAATACGCAAGTCGATAATAGATATGTTGATTGAGGCGAAATCTGGTCATACTGCAGGCGCGCTCGGTATGGCGGATATTTTCACATATTTATATTTTCACGAACTCAAACATAATCCGCAAAAACCGAAATGGGAATATAGAGATCGATTGGTGCTTTCCTGCGGCCACATTTGTCCCGTTTTGTACGCAACTATGGCGCATGCCGGTTATTTTCCTATAACGGTTTTGAAGACTCTGCGCAAATTTGGTTCACCTCTGCAGGGCCATCCGCATCGAGACTATTTTCCAGCGCTCGAGACTTCTTCGGGTCCTCTCGGTTCCGGGCTTTCACAAACAGTAGGAATGGTAATGGCGGATCGAATAGACAATGGTAATAGTTCTGGTCGACAATTTTACTGCGTTATGAGTGATGGAGAATTGGATGAAGGTAATTCCTGGGAAGGGGCTATGCTGGCCGGAAAGGAGAAATTACAAAATTTGACAGTTATTATTGATAGAAATAATATTCAGATAAGCGGATTCACTGAAGATGTTATGCCCCTGAACCCGCTTGTTGATAAATGGCGGGCGTGGAACTTCCATGTGCAGGAAATTGACGGGCATAACTTCACCGATATTGACCGAGCAATAAATGAGGCCAAATCTATTTTCGATCGGCCATCGGTTATTATTGCCTATACTATACCATCGAAAGGCATTCCGGAATTTGAACGTAAATTCGAATGGCATGGCAAACCGCCGGAAACGAAGGAAGAAATCAGTCTGGCTCTGAAAGCAATACACACAATGGGAGGGAAAATGAAAACATTGAACGATGATTGAACGATGATACGCCAGATATTTATTGAATCATTTCTTATGATAAACCACGAAATAAAACTGAATTCAAAACTGTTTGACGGGGAAGTCGAGCGGATTTCCATGCGCGCGGGCTTCGGTGAAGGTCTAGTTCAAGCGGCAATGAGAGATAAAAAAATTGTCGGACTCTGCGCTGATCTCGCGGAATCAACATACATGGATTCATTCAAGAATAAATTTCCTGATAGATTTATAGAAGTCGGCGTGGCGGAACAAAATCTTGTGACTGTAGCAAGTGGCATGGCGGCGGCGGGAAAAATTCCTTTTGTCGGATCATACGCCGTATTCAGTCCTGGCCGAAATTGGGAGCAAATTCGCACAACTATTTGTTATAACAATGCGCCGGTAAAGATAGTTGGTTCGCATGCCGGCTTGAATGTGGGAGCTGACGGTGGCAGTCATCAAGCGCTTGAAGATATTGCGCTTATGAGAGTTTTGCCAAGGATGGTTGTTGTCTCTCCTTGCGACGCTATTGAAGCCAGGAAAGCCACTATGGCGATGGCAAAAACGGATTCACCGACATATATTCGTCTTGCCAGAGAAAAATCGGCGGTTATCACCACGGAAGAAACTCCGTTTACTATTGGTAAGGCGCAGATATTATTCAGGTCCGGGGTAAAAAATCAGGCCGGTCGGAATAATGATCAACATTCAAAACGAATTGATCACGAGTCATGTTTGGATATTGGAATAATAGCAACTGGTGCCATGGTATATCGGGCACTTCATGTCGCGAAAAAGCTCGACGAGGAGGGGAAGAAAGTCGCGGTCATGAATCTGTCAACAATTAAACCATTGGATGAAGATGCTATTATTAAACTCGCGCATGAAGCTCGCGCATTCGTGACTATTGAGGAGCATCAAATCGCAGGTGGAATGGGGTCCGTGGTGGCGGAATGTTTGGCAAAACATTATCCAATACCTATCGAATATGTTGGCGTTAACGATTTGTTCGGTCAGAGTGGCACGCCGAGAGAACTCATGGAACATTACGGTCTTAGTGAGAAAGCTGTTTATGAAGCGGCCAATCGCGCGATGTTGCGTAAATTGTAACTCAGGCTATAGTTAATAGCTATGGCAAATAAGAGAATATTTCACCTAGCAACAGACCTAAAACCGGCTGGTGATCAGCCGCAGGCTATTGCCGCGCTCGTAGAAGGTCTCGGACAAGGAATGAATAGGCAAACCCTATTCGGCGTGACCGGATCTGGTAAAACCTTTACCATGGCGAATGTCATCGTGGCGTATAATAAGCCAACCCTAGTCATCGCCCACAATAAGACATTGGCGGCGCAACTGGCTCAAGAATATCGCGAGTTTTTTCCAAAAAACGCCGTTCATTATTTTGTTTCATATTATGACTATTATCAGCCTGAAGCGTATATTCCAGCAACTGATACGTTCATAGAAAAAGAGGCGATGATAAATGAGGAGATTGAAAGATTGCGACACGCGTCAACACAGGCATTGCTCACAAGAACGGACGTGATTATCGTCGCATCGGTGTCGTGCATATATGGTCTCGGTAATCCGATAGAATACGAGAAAGTCAATTTGAAAATCGCAAAAGGGATGGAACTTTCACGCGCCGAACTTGTCCGTAAACTTACAGATATACATTTTGAAAGAACAACGGCGAACATAAAATCGGGTAACTTTCGCGCTATTGGTAATACCGTGGAAATTATGCCCGTTAATAATAAGACTATTTACCGCGTTGAATACGATGGCGGAATCGTAAGTACAATCAATGAAATTGACCCAATTAGTCGATCACTTCGTGGAACACATAAAACCGTGTTCATTTTTCCGGCCAAACATTTTATAAGTAGCGATGAACAAGGTAAAAAGGCGCTTGGCACAATTCAGGCTGAACTCAATGATAGGTTGAATGTATTGAAGCGGGAAGGAAAAATGCTTGAAGCTGAACGTCTGAAAAGAAGGGTGAAATACGATCTAGCTATGATTCGCGAAATTGGATACACGAACGGCATCGAAAATTATTCAAGACATTTTTCTGGTATGATGCCGGGAGAACCGCCATATACTCTACTTTCATACTTTCCGCATGATCAAGTCGGCAAAGCGGAGTTTCTGACAATAATCGATGAATCGCATGTCACAATTCCGCAACTTCATGGAATGTACGCCGGTGACGCATCACGTAAAAATACTTTAATCGATCATGGTTTTCGATTACCATCGGCAAAAGACAACAGACCGCTAAAATTTAATGAATTTTCCGAGCGAGTCGGACCAATGATATTCACGTCGGCGACACCCGGAGATTATGAACATGAAGAGAGTCAGCAAATCGTTGAACAAGTCATTCGACCGACAGGGCTTGTTGACCCGGCGATCGATATAAAACCGATAACTGGAAATAGGAAATACAAGGGACAAATTTTCGATTTCATACTTGAAGCGGAAAAGGCCATAAAAAAGGATAACCGCGTTTTGGCAACGACGCTTACAAAGAAAATGGCAGAAGATCTAGCTGATTTTCTGAAGGAAAAGGGAATTATGGCGACGTATTTGCACAGTGATGTTAAAACAATTGAACGCATTAAAATTCTAACCAATTTTCGAAAAGGGGAATATGATTGTCTGGTAGGGGTAAATCTTCTCCGCGAAGGATTGGACCTGCCGGAGGTGTCGCTTATAGGAATTCTGGACGCGGATAAGGAAGGATTCCTACGTTCTGAAACATCACTGATACAAACTATCGGTCGCGCCGCCAGGAACGCCGCTGGTCGAGTCATTCTATATGCCGATAACATTACAAGATCTCTCAAATATGTCGTGAATGAAACCCAAAGACGCCGAGATATTCAGATCGCGTATAATAGGCGTAATGGTATCAAACCAAAAACAATAATAAAAAAAGTTCACGATATTACTGATCAGCTTCGAAGCGAGCATGATAAGGCGGTCCATGAAATGGCGAAAATTGACGAGGAATTGGCGAGAAAAAATCCAAAATTGTTTATTAAGCAAAAAGAGAAACAAATGCGTGAAGCCGTTTCGATTCTTGATTTTGAAACTGCCGCGTTGATTCGCGACGAGCTCATTCGCCTAGAAATCATCATAAACGGAGAGAGTAAGTCATCCGTAAATGGGGTGAAGAAAAGATGGCAAAATCGACGATAGGCGATATCCACAATACAACGATATTTGACTCTTGCAAAGCATGATACACTTGTGTTATGGATTTTGTTTCTCCCATGGTGTCGAAGTTCAAACAAAAAATTCTCATAATCACCGGAGATGGTTCGTTCGGCGAGCGTCTCATGGATGTAATAAAGCGCGGCGGTTATAGAGTGGATCTGGTGAAAAATGGCGTGGAGGGAATAAAAACTATTTTCAACACATTACCACATCTGATTTTACTAGATATTGTCGTTTCCGGCGCGGACGGATATGAAATTTTGGTTGAAAAAAAGAGCGAACCGATGTTAGCGAAAATTCCCGTGTTTCTCATGTCCAATCAAGGCGTGCCTATCAATATGCGGCGAATACCCGAAGATAGTGTCGCGGAATTCATTCTAGCCCTGCATGGACAACCCGATTATATTCTGCAAAGGATAAATAGATATTTTAACAATGATATTGAACAGGAACGGATCGAAAGAAGTGGAGCTGTCGGCGCGAAAGAAATACTCTGGATAGAGGATGATAAACTAATCGCGAATATTTTGACTAAAAAATTTATTTCATCTGGATTTGATTTGGTTCATGCCAAAACCGGTGATGAAGCATTGGATCGTTTGAAACATATTATTCCGAATATTATAATTCTTGATCTCCTATTGCCCGGGATGAACGGCTTTGATTTACTTCAGAGAATAAACTCCGATACCCAAGTAAAAAAAGTTCCAATACTAATACTGTCGAATCTAAGCAAACCGAGCGATATTGAAAGGGCGAAAATACTAGGCGCGGACAAATATCTGGTTAAAGCGACTGTGTCCCTCGATCAGATCGTCGCGGAAGTCAATGTGTTATGTAAAAAATGATCTACTGCCAGTGCGTGTTGATGTATTCCTCCGTCTCGCTCATGGAGAATGATTGCGTTGAATTGCCGACACGCACGAAAAATTCTTCCTTTTTGTCGCTGTTGTGAAGATACGCCGGTTTATGGCTTTTTTTAACCGATATCACACAAATATCCTTGCCGTTAATTTTTTCAAATTTCACATCAATATATTTCGTGAATGGCAAGCCGATCGCGGTCTTAATGAGCATGTTCAAATGATTTTCGAAACCATCGCGATTTTTCTTCGGTAAGGATTTGTAATCATTTTCCAGACCAACTATTTCGGCATTATCATTCACGCCAATGAGCAAGGTGCCGCCATCGGCGTTCATGAAGGCGGCAATCGTCTTCAGAACCATTCTCTCCAGTTCCTTGCTGACCTCGCCCTTATGACCGTCATAACGGAATGTCTCCTTGAACTCCAAAAATATTCCTTCACCTTGAACCAATAAGGCCGGAATGTCACGCGAAAGCAATCGTCCGGATGAACTTTGTACCATTTGCTTGATCAAATGAACATATTCGTCGGCATTAGGAACATTTTTGATCTTTGTAATTCGATTATTTCCATGTTCGAGAATAATGGTCGCGTGATGCATTAAGCGGCTGAGCGGAGACTGGTACATCTCGACGGATACGACTTGAGAAAGACCGACTGATTTACGATGACGAAACAGCAATCCGGACTTCTTCGTGATTTCGGATTCCGTGATCTCATAATGCGAAAAATACCAATCAAGAAACAAAAGGAATAGATACATAAACTGGATCAACGAAATCGCGAGCATAAGAAAAGTTTGATAATGCAAATATTTTTCCAAACCAAGTAATTGATATGATAATTCGTAGTTATTTACAAAAGATAAAATGAAGCCGAACAATACGGCCACCAATTCCATGACAAATATATTCCGAAGGAAAACTAAAGGACCTTCCTTGATGATTATTCGGCGCATGATACCGCTATAATAGCACAGAAAATGTCATAGATCTTTTGCATCCGAAGTAAAATTGTGTTATCATTCCGATTTCAAATAGCGATGAATAATCATGGCGACACAAGAAGAAACATCGAAGGCGATGAAAAAATCATCGTGAAAGGCGCGCGTACTCACAATTTAAGGAATATTACCGTTGAAATGCCCAGAAATAAGATGATTGCCATAACTGGACTTTCTGGTTCGGGAAAATCATCACTGGCATTCGATACCATTTTTGCCGAAGGTCAACGCAGATATATTGAATCGTTATCCGCATACGCCAGACAATTCCTGCATAAAATGCAAAAGCCGGATGTTGATGAAATAATTGGTTTGTCTCCGGCTATTTCCATAGATCAGAAATCCCGATCAAATAATCCTCGCTCCACGGTGGCGACGATAACCGAAATATATGATTATTTGCGAGTTTTATTTGCTCGTGTCGGAAAGCCGTATTGTTTAATTTGCGGGCGTCCTATTCACAGAATTTCAAAGGAAGAAATCCTAGGTACGGTTATGAAAACCGTAACCGATAAATTTACGCGCGCGCAGAAAGTTTTCGGTGTAAGTATTGATAAGGCAAAAATAACAATTTACGCGCCGATCGTAATCGGAAGGAAGGGTGAATATTACCAGCTATTATATGATCTCTTGGGTAAAGGATATGACAGAGTGAGGATTGATGGCGTAATCATGAAATTACGCGATCAAATAATAATAGAGAAAAATAAAAAACATGACATTGATATTTTAATAGATGAAATATTTATAAGTGAATTTCGGGACAGAAAATCGATCGATAATGCCCGTGAAAGATTATCCGAAGCGTTGGAAAGGGCTATTGCTGAAGCAAATGGTTTGATCAGAATCGCGTATCTCGGCAACGAACCAAATGAAACTCTCATGTCGGTAAAATTCATGTGCCCGTATGATGGATTTTCATATCCGGAAATTGAACCGCGTCTGTTTTCCTTCAATTCTCCATATGGCGCATGCACTGCGTGTAACGGTCTAGGAACGGAAAGTATATTTTCCGATGAACCGTGCAAAGTCTGCGGAGGAAAACGCCTTCGAGAAGAATCATTACACGTGAAGATTGGCGATGAAAATATCGCCAATGTGGTTTCCATGTCCATAGAACACGCCGTTGAATATTTCAAGAAAATCAAATTGACGGAGACGGAAAAGGAAATCGCGAAAGTAGTGATAAAGGAAATTCAATCACGCCTTTTATTTATGGTTAATGTTGGAATCGAATATTTGACTCTAGACAGGAGAGCACACACGCTTTCCGGCGGTGAAGCGCAAAGAATTAGACTGGCATCGCAATTAGGTTCGGGATTAGTCGGCGCGCTATATGTTCTCGATGAACCGACGATCGGTCTCCATCAGAGAGATAACGATAAATTGATCGGTACTCTTCTTCATCTTCGAGATATTGGTAATACTATAATTGTCGTCGAACATGATGAAGACACGATGTTCGCGTCCGATTACATGATTGATATTGGACCCGGTCCGGGAATTCATGGCGGTATGGTTGTCGTATCGGGATATGTTGATGATCTACTCACGGCCAAAAGAAATACATCGAATTCACTGACTTTGGCGTATCTTCGTGGCGATGAAAGCATAAATATGCCAAAGAAAAGACGCAAGCCGCGTGGGAAGCTCATGATTCGCGGCGGTTCAGTATTTAATATAAAAGACATGAATATTGATATTCCTCTCGGTTCATTCAATGTGATAACCGGCGTCTCAGGTTCAGGTAAATCGTCCTTGATGTACGAAATTATATATAGAAATCTTGCCGCTAGATTTGAAATGAGACATCGTTCAAACGGGATTTACAATTGCACCGAATTTAAGGGTACTGAATATTTGGGTCGGGCAGTCCTTATAGATCAGTCGCCAATCGGTCGTACTCCTCGTTCGAATCCCGTGACGTATACCGGTACCTGGACGCATATCCGCGATCTATTCGCCGCCGAAAGTGAAGCGCGTGCTCGCGGTTGGAGTTCAGGGCGATTCTCTTTCAATCGATCAGGCGGGCGTTGCGAGAATTGTGAAGGTAATGGCGAAATCGCCGTTGAAATGCATTTTCTGCCGACCGTCTATGTCAAGTGTGATATTTGCAACGGTACCAGGTTCATGAAAGAAACTCTTGACGTCAAATTCAAAAAAAAGAATATTCACGAGATATTGGAAATGACCGTGGAGGAGGCAATGAAGTTTTTTGACGACATTCCGGCCGTGGCCGATAGATTGAAATCGTTATTTGATGTGGGTTTGGGTTATATTAAGCTCGGCCAAAGCGCCACGACACTCTCCGGCGGTGAGGCGCAACGAGTAAAAATTTCCTCGGAATTATACCGAGCGCATGTAGAAAAAACCATGTATTTATTGGACGAGCCGACAGTCGGTCTGCATTATGAAGATGTAAAAAAATTAATAGATATTCTTCAAAAATTGGTAGACAAAGGAAACACCGTCGTGGTTATTGAACATAATCTCGATCTTATCAAAAATGCCGACTATGTAATCGATATTGGTCCCGAAGGCGGTGAAAGGGGAGGTAAAATCGTCGCGAAAGGAACGCCAGAAGATGTGGCTATGAATGAGAAATCACACACCGGGAAATATTTGAAAAGAGTTTTGAAAAGACAAAAGCCCGAACGATAAACGTTGGGCTACGCAGTGACTTATTTTCATGGTATGCCCTTTGATGCGGTGTGGCACTCAAAATAGAATATGTTTGAATGAATGAAGAACCGCAAAAATAATGGCGCATATTGCGACGAAGATCAGAAATAGCGTGAAAGGCAAAGCAAATTGCCAAGGGATCGCTTTCCAAACTCTCATGCAACTATTTCTGAGACCATTCCGAACGGTGAGCATGAATCCATACGCGTGGAACATGGTGACGGCTGCCAAAAAAAAGAAGAAAAGCAACGCTCCGTCAGTTGTACTTACCCGATTGAATTTCGATGCCATGTGGTACCTCCCTATTTATTGTTGTTTACATTGATCTGAAAATACTTTACTCTCATTACCATGAAACGTCAATATTTGAAGAAAGCGATTTTGCCGAGTTGTCCGGGCGTTTATGTATTTAGAGACTCAAAAAAAAGACCCCTATATATCGGTCGCGCGTCATCACTGGTTGACAGAGTAAAAAGCTATTTCGCGCCGGATTTGATAATCACACGCGGACCGAGAATTGTTGACATGATTACAAAAGCGAAGCATATCACATTTCATAAGACAGATTCCGTTTTGGAAGCCATAATATTGGAAAGCGCGCTGATCAAAAAATATCAACCATTGCATAACATAGACGAAAGGGACGATAAAAGCGATCAATACGTGGTTATTTCGGATGAAGAATGGCCGCGCGTATTCCAAGTACGCGCCAGGGATCATAATTTTGCGGTTAAGACGGGAACATTGTCCTATAAGGTAATGAAAGTGTTTGGTCCATACCCAGAAGGGGAGTTGATAAAAGATGCGTTGAAAATATTGCGCAAACTTTTTCCATTTAAGGATAAAAAATCTCACGATTTGAGGCATGATGCGTTCTATAAAACCATCAAAATGTCGCCGGATTCACTGATTGAATACGGGAAAACAATAAGATATTTAATTCGATTCTTTGAGGGTAAAAAAAATCTGCTTAGATCAAGCCTAAAAAGAGAGATGGATACATATTCAAGACGAATGGAATTCGAAAAAGCGAATCGCGCCAAAAAATTACTTTTTTCACTCAATCATATTCAGGATGTCGCGCTAATCAAAAGAGAGAAAAGTTTTCTAGTCGCGCGAGAATTCGCGAAATTCCGGATGGAAGCGTACGATATAGCGCATTTATGTGGCGTAAACGTCGTTGGCGCGATGGTTGTCTCCGTCGGCGGGGAATTTACGCGTTCAGAATATCGTAGATTCATGATTTCAAGGCAAATAAATAATGATATTGCCGCACTGGTTGAAATCATCGAAAGGAGGTTGGATCATAGTGAATGGACGTATCCGGATCTCATAATCGTTGACGGTAATGAAATACATGCCAATGCCGCGGAAGCTGTTCTGAGCGCCAGACGCATAAATATTCCAGTCGTAGCCGTGACAAAAGACGATAAGCATAAAGCCGCGAGAATCGTTGGTTCATCGGAAATCATTAGAAATAGTCGAATCGATGTTATCGCTTTAAACGCCGAAGCACATCGTTTTGCCATACAGTATCATCGCAATTTGCGAAATAAATTCATAGTCATATAATGAATTGGAACGCCTGTTTTCTTGTGATAGAATACTCTTGTGACTCATATAACTCGCATAGGTGTCTTGCGCGGTGGACCAAGTTCTGAATATGAGGTCTCACTGAATACCGGAGCAAATATTTTGCGCGCTTTGAACGAGAGGTATTGTGACAAGTACCACGCGCACGATTTACTGATAGATAGATCAGGACAATGGCATATTGACGGCATACAGAGTTCTATTCACAATATTTCACATAGAGTTGATCTGATTTTCAACGCGTTGCATGGCACATACGGCGAGGATGGAAAAATTCAGAATATCCTTGAAATTTATGGTATTCCTTACTCAGGTTCGGATTCATTTTCGTCCGCCATCGGCATGAATAAATCGCTGTCAAAGAAAGTGTTCAAGGATCATGGCATTAAAACACCTTATGATAGAACTTTTTTATCTGCTGACGTAATAAACAATGTTGATAATATCGCGCGAGAATTATTCACCACCTTACTTCTACCCGTGATTATTAAACCCGTATCCGCCGGTTCTTCCGTCGGCGTTTCAATAGTTCGCGCATACAAGGAATTACCGAACGCATTGGAAAGTGCTGCGGAGCATAGTCACGAAGTCATGATAGAGGAATACATTTCTGGAATTGAAGCGACATGCGGAGTTATTGAGAACTTTCGCGGGGAAGACTTGTACGCGTTACCACCGGTGGAGATTCGTCCGACATCGGTTTTTTTCGACCATGCGGCGAAATATGAAGGTAGGTCGCGAGAAATCGTGCCAGCAGATTTCGCGCATTCAGTGAAGGAGAAGATCATGTCGCTGGCAAAAACGATTCATCGCGCTCTTGGTTTGCGCCATTATTCCAGATCCGATTTTATAATACATCCGCGCCGGGGAATTTATGCTCTTGAAGTAAATACATTACCGGGACTGACCGATGAATCACTCATACCGAAGGCATTGCGCGCAGTTGGCAGTGATATTCATGAATTTGTGGACCATATTATTAAACTGGCGATGAGATGCTGATTATAGTAGACTAAATCCCACGGGCCCGTAGCTCATCTGGCTAGAGCGCCGCATTTGCAATGCGGAGGCAAGCGGTTCGAGTCCGCTCGGGTCCACCAAACGAAACACTAGCGGACAATGAAGAATGAGTCGCCATTATGGGGTACGGATCAATGGTGGACATAGTATATAAAATGTTGCACCCCATTAAAAGCTACCTTTTTAGGTTTTGGGATTTTTATAATACAAGCCAAAATCTTCAAAATGCCCTTAAGAATACTTGATAAAATCATTACAAGAAGGACACACTGTATATATACAACATTTAGTCTAATATAAAAGATATTATAATAAAATGTAATATGTCTGAGCCAGAAGAAACAACACAAAATAACACGATTCAACATCAAAGAGAGAACTCTTTGGTTGGTGATTTATCAAAGCCCCAAATTATGGCAATCGTTTGGAGGACAGAGGGGCTTTCTTTTCAAGAAATTGCCAACAATTTGAATATCTCCATTCATTCGGTAAAGAATTGGTTTAGGCGAGGAACAAGCGTCTATGGTGTTTATAAAGACCATAGTAGCGAGATAGCCTATCAACTCGGCATAGATGCCATTATAAGAATTAGGATGCTTACAGAAAAAGCTACCAAAGTTTTGGAGGAATCATTGGACAAAAAATCACCCCCAAACACAAGGCTTAAAGCGGCGGCTTACATCTTAGAAAAGACAACAGAAATAACCTTAAAAGAGAAAGAGGAAAGAGAGACGTATCCTTACAAGTATGAACAAATACTTTCAATAATGGGGCTAAAGATAGAAGATTTTGATGGAGAAAACAAAGGAGAAGCTATGCAGAAATTTGATTATTATATGGGGTTAATGGATGAGGCAAACAAGCTAATTTGAGTAGTAAGTTATTTCTAATTTAATTCTGTCTGGGTCTTCAAAAAATACAGCATAATAATCGGGGGCATATTCGGGAAATATTTTTGGAGTTTCGTATAAGGCAGAAATGTTTTTGGGCTTCAGAAATTCATTATAAAACTTATCAACTTCTTCTTTTGAACCAACACGAAAACTCAAATGATTTATGCCAGCATTTTTTCTATGGAATGAATTATCTTTATATTGTTCTTCGGTAGCCATTATCCAAAAATCAGTAGTGCCATTACTTACCCCCAGACAATCCTTATGGTCAGCAATGATTTCATATTCAAAATATTTGAAAAAATCCTTATAAAACGGAAAGGATATTTCTGGATTTTTAACATTTATTTGAAGATGCCCCAAATGAGTTTTCATATTGTTTACTTTATGGCTAAAATTTGTTTTTTCTCTAATCCCTTAATATCTCTCAAGGCATAAAGCGTAATGACAGAAGGGACGCCTTGCTTCCTTAACTTCTTAACATAATCCAAAACTTTTGGTTTATTGCCCCGCATAACATCTTTTAGTGCCCAACCAACGCCTTTTTGAACTAAATCTTCCTTATCACTAATCAGATTATCGCACAATTTCAGTGCTTCATTTGTAAACTTACCACTCTCGCCAGTTTTGCGAGTGAAAGCTACAACGCTTGCTCGGCGTTTCCACATATTTTTGGACTTATTCCATTTCCTCAAAATTTCAGTAGTTTGTTTTGGAAATTTTCGCAGGAGGGTTTCCAAAGTATGAACGCAAAAATCATCAATAGTTCCCCAAGTATGGAAATAATCAAGGGCTTTATCAAAAAATTTAATGTTTGATGAAGTAATAGCTTCTGAATGTAAAGCTGTTATAAAATTACCAACATAAATTTGGTCTTCTATGCCCGATTTATAAAATAACCAAGCCAAATCCAATGCCTCTTTATTTTTCAGCTCTATAAATTGCTTTCTAAATTTTTTCATTATCAATCTGAAATCAGTCGTGCTTACACCCCAAGAAACATAGCCGCCTTTTTTGTGATAAAAACTATCTCGTTTAGCTCGGCTTTTATCGGCTCTGTTTTTCAAATCAGAAACGATTTGTTTATATTGTCTTTGAATATTTTTCATAAACCTATTCATATACCCAAACCCTTTTTAGCCCTATCCATATAAGGTTTCAAGTCGGCAATTTTTTCCTCGTCTGTTGATATGTTTGAAATAATCCACCTCATACCAAATGCTTTACGGATTGCTTCCAGTGATTTAAATACTTCTTGATTATCAGCAATAACTTCTGATATTTCATTTTTGTCTCCACTTAAAAGAAAAGCTTGGAATTGCTCACTTGCCAGCAGAGATTTTTTTACTTCATTTGGAACTTTCTTCCATTCATCACTCATAACATTATCTACAGAAACTCTTTTTTCTTCCGCTTTGAATTCCTCTGTCCTCTTGAATTCGTCCATTTCCTTTCCCAAAAATTCATCAAGCTCGGAATATTTTTTGGTGAAAGCGTCTTCTTTTTCTTTATCCCCCAAAATGCCGAGTTTAGCCAAATATTCTTTGGCATAATTCTGTAATTCTTGTGCTATATCCATTCCCATTCTTTCAGAATCTTCTCCAAATTTTCCTCTGGCAAAATCAACCATTCCTTCAAAATTACCCATATCAGCGTGAACCATAGCTTTTGATGAATCTGTCATTGATGGAATAATGTTAAACAAAACCTTATCACTAAAAATGCCACCGCTTTTCGCTCTGTAAATTTTCAGACCACCCCTTTCTTCCTCTGTAAGGTTTGCTGTTATATCATCAAAAATTCCGTTTCTTGGGTCGGCAAAAAATATTTTATCTCCTATTCTCACCATATTTGCGGCGTGGTCTACTGGACTAACATATTCTGATTTAACTCCTAATTGAGGTTGAATTTTTTCCATCATCAACTGGAAAGTTGCCGCAGATACAGAACAATACATTTTTCCAGTTTCGGCGGCGTGTCTTACAGACATTGATTGTCCAGAAGGTATACGCTTCATATTTTCAATAAGAGTTTTTACTATTTTTTCTTGATTTTCGGGGTTGTTTAGTAAGTGGTCAATGAGTCCTTGTAAACTATCAAAACGCTCTCCGTCATCAGATGAAAACAGAGGTTCACCACTTTCCGTAGCAAACTTTTTATTCAAAACTTCTGGCAGAGCATTTACATAATCCTTTTGATATATTGCATTAAGCTCGGATTCAAACGATTCGTTAGTATTTATTGTTATATTTGGAGATTCCATTCCCATATGTTCAGTTTAATTGAAAATTGGGTAAAAGAAAAGCTTTTTGGTTATCCACACTTTCAGGTTTACATCCTTTTCAATATAAAGTATACTATCTCGTAAGGTTTATGAAAACAAGGGAAAAACAAAAAGAATTTCAAATCCCTATTACTCCAAAAGAGTTAGGAAGGTTTGATAATAAACTAAATACTTTTGAGGATGCTCTGCTTCTTTATAATGCCAAAATTGCCACAACAGAAGACACAAGTTTTTCTCATAGGGTAATAAATCACTGGGAAAGTTTGGGGTTGCTTCCCTATAAAAGTGGCAGAAAAATGAAGTGGCGAAGATTTTGTTTAGAGGATTTGTGCTGGATTCAGATAATCGGAGAGTTGAGAGAATTTGGTTTGGCTATTGAAAAAATAAAGGAAGTTAAAAAGGTTTTGTTCTCAGAAATTCGTATTCCAAACAAATCGCATACTGGACTTCGTATTTACACTAAATTAGAGGTGCCTATTAGCAAAATATTGTTTGAAAAGAAAGAATCATTTTTGGTGGTATATTCAGACGGGAAAGCTGAAATAGTTTCTGATTTTGATGTGAAAAAAACTAAAAACAACTTCATTTTTATAAGATTCTCTAATATATTGGAGAAAGTTTTTCAGAGCGAAAATGTTGCAATAATTTACAATAATCCAGAGTTAAATGAGGAGGAAATCGCATTACTCTTACTTATTAGAAGTGGAGTTTATGAAAGCATAACTATCCATTTCAATGATGGAAAAATTGAAAAATTTGATGAAGTAAAAAATCTTGGGGCAATCAGGGAAAGTGTGGAGAAAATCAAAAGATTGCTTGAGGAAAATAATTATCAGGAAATAATAGTAAAACAGCAACAAGGAAGTGTTGTATCAATAAAACAAAGAATCAAAACAATGGCTACGCTATAGGAAAAACCTAAGCATTACAAGCGAGGCATTGATTACTGAAAAAATCAGAATCAAACCGCAAGAACTCGCAAAATGTTATCAATTAAGGAGTATCGTGAGATACTCAATGACGAAGAAAGCACTGATGAACAAATTAAAAAGAGGACGGAGTATTTAGAAGCACTTTGTAGAAATGTAATTAAAATTGAGATAGAGAATTATGTTAAAACTCTTACCGAAAACAGAACAGGAAATACAGAATCCTTATGAGGGAAGGGTTGGTTTGGTTTACGCTCGTGTTTCAAGCAAAAGACAGGAAAAAGAAGGGCACGGGCGAGAAAGCCAAGAGGCACGATGTAAAGATTATTTGGCATCAATCGGAGTTTCTTATAGAAAATCTTTCATAGACACGAAATCTGGTGGGGGTGATTTTATGAATCGTGAAGCTATAAGGGAAATACTGAAATATGTTGATGCAAATCCTCATAAGAAATTTGTTTTGGTGTTTGATGATTTAAAAAGATTTGCTCGTGATACTGAATTTCATATGAAGCTTAGGACTACTCTCAAGGCAAGAGATATTTTGCCTCGTTGTCTAAATTACAATTTTGACGATAGTCCAGAGGGAATGTTTGTTGAGACGGTTTTGGCGGCAGGAAATGAGCTTGAACGACATCAGAATAGACGACAAGTTATCCAAAAGATGAAAGCCCGCTTAGAATCTGGACATTGGGCGTTTGTAGCCAAAAGAGGTTATAAAATGATTCAAGACCCTTTACACGGCAAGCTGGCAGTTCCGAAAGAGCCAGAGGCTTCAGCATTAAAATATGCACTGGAAGGATTCTCTACGGGTATTTTCGTGAGGAGAGTAGATGCTTGTAGGTATCTCAAAGAAAAAGGATTTTGGACACAAAAATATATAGAAAAGTATATTGATGAATTTACTGCTATGTTGAAAGACCCTTTTTATATGGGAGATATTGAATATGTTCAATGGGAAGTGTCTCGCCGAAAAGGTCATCATCGGGGGATAATATCTGCGGAAACATTTGAGCTTAATCAAAGGCGATTAAAAAATGAAATTTCTGGCAAAAGAATACGAGTAGACATATCAAAGGAGTTTCCCCACAGAGGTTTAATTGTGTGTGCAAATTGTGGAAGTCATTTAACTGCGGGGTGGACTACAAAAAATAGAGGGGTGAAAAAGAAGTTTCCGTATTATTGGTGTCAAAATAGAGAGTGTTGTCTTTGTAAGAAATCTGTTCCGAGAGATGATTTGGAAAAGAGATTTAACGAACTTCTCTTAAAACAAAAGTTAAAGAAAAATGTTGATAAGGTGGCGGAGATTGTTTTTAATCGTGTGTGGAAGGAAGAAATTTCTTCAATGGTAAAGAATGATTTTTCTCTCAAAGAACAAAAAGCTTCTCTTGAAGAAAAGGTCGGCAAACTTACTAAAGAAATTATAAACACAACATCCGCATCGCTTAAAAAGGCTTATGAGGCTCAATTAGAGCAAACAATGAAAGAGATTGATGAGTTGGATTCAAAACTGGATTTGAAGATTGACTATTCTATTCCTTATCGCACCGCTTTAGACAAAGCTACTGAAATGTTAAAAAGTCCTTATGCTGTATGGAAAAAATTAGAATTGGATGAGCAACAGAAACTATTTTTCTTTATCTTTGAGGAAAAATTATGGTATGACAGAAAAGAAGGTTATCGCACCGATAAAATACAAAGCTACACAAGGTTATTTGAGTCATTTGCTACCTCAAAATCAGACGATGTGGACCTAGGGGGAATCGGACCCCCGCTTCGGCAATGCGAATGCCGCGTAATGCCACTTTACTATAGGCCCATGAATTTTTTTTGTTATTTGTGTATAAATTGTTAGCGGCGGTATTTTACTAATAATTAAATACTAATAACCGAACACCAAAGTCGGGGTGCCGAGAATCGAACTCGGACCTCACGCACCCGAAGCGTGTATACTACCACTATACTACACCCCGAGTGGACCATAGCGGACTCGAACCGCTTGCCTTTCCCATGCCATGGGAACGCTCTACCAGATGAGCTAATGGCCCATTTCCTGAAACTTAATGCTGATTATAATTAAACTCAACAATACTATTAACCTAAATACTGTAACATAAATTGAATAATTTTCAAAAATGCCGTAAGATTCAATACAATCGGGCTGTAGTATAGTGGTAGTATACATCCATGGGGTGGATGCGGTCCGGGTTCGATTCCCGGCAGCCCGACCAATCTAAACATTACAACAATGTTCATGCTCTCGAAATATGTAAATGTCAGTAGAAGCACTCTTAGCTCAGTTGGTTAGAGCGCACCCTTCACACGGGTGAGGTCAGAGGTTCGAATCCTCTAGAGTGCACAAATTCGCAGAAAGTGAAAAATCGCACGAAATCGCATCGTCGCAAACCACAAGTGGAGGGCGGGGCGGAATTCCCCCCTGAAACCCCCCTTCCGCCCCGCCCGCTTCATTGCTGGATTTTTTTGGGATTTCCGGAACAAACGCAAAGGGCGCACGAGGCGAAAAAACGAGGGCTCGGTCGCGGACGAGTGGGTTCGAACCGACCTTTTGGAAGAATTCCCGGATTTTCGTCAGATCACTACTCTTTGCTAAAATACCGGCCTGTTTACAGTCGTTTAGGAAGTTCACCACTGGTTCGAACCGAATCGTTGAGATTCGACCAAAGGCGGCCAGTTTGTCTTTCATAACCTGCTTTTCGGTCATGAGCTTGTTCTTGGTAGTCTGGTATTCCTCTAATGTCAAAGCGTTCTCTAGGTACGCTGTCATCAATTTATCGAGCTTCGTGTCAACAGTCACGGCCTCAGCATTCACTTTCTGAATTTGATCTTTCGATGAATTAGCATCTTCAGATTTCTCTTTCTCGACTTCGGCTATGAGCCAGTCGGCTACGGCATCTGACAACGACACTTTTTCCAGTTCCGTTTTGATCATGGCGGTCACAACTTCCTCGCGTACATACTTCTGCGAACATGGACCCTTTCTCTTTGTGCATCGCAGATAGTTATGACCTTTCTGCGTCTCGGCGGTGATGGAACAGCCGCATCCACCGCACTTGAATAGTCCGCGGTAGACATACGGTTTCAAACTACCGCCATGTTGGGGTTTGCTCTTTCGCGTCATCATCTCCTGGCATGTATCAAAAAGCTTCTTCGTGATGATCGGTTCATGCTTGCCTTCGTAAAACTCGCCGCCTACGTACATGAGTCCATGGTACAAAGTATTCTTGAGAAGAGATTGATAGTTGGAGATGGAGAGTTCTTTTCCCGTATGGCTTCTTAAGCCAAGAGTGCCCACTGCCTTCTTCAATCCGGAGAGGGTGTAGTTGCCGGAGCCGTACGCTTCAAACATTTTCCTGATGAGCGGAGCTCTTTCCGGATCAGTGATGATAGATTTGCTTTTCTTGTCCCATAAATATCCCATCGGTGCTTTATGCGGCCAGATGCCATTTTTCAACTTCTGACGATAACTGCGTTTGATGTTTTCTGAAAGGTTGTCAACGTAATACTTACTCTGGCCGAAGGCGATCGAAAGCATAAATTTTCCCTGCGGAGTAGCATCGAACCAGAATGTCGGAAATTTCAAATCGGTGATCAAGCCCGTGTCCACCAGATATATAATCTTTCCTCCATCAACCGAGTTGCGAGCTAAACGATCCGGGTGCCATGAAAGTATCCCGGAAGCTTCTCCTTTCTCAATACGCTCCAACATTTCAGCAAAAATAGGCCGACCAGGAATCTTGGCAGTCTGTTTCTCGATAAAAACATCCACAACCTCCAGTTGCTCTTTTCTAGCGAGCTCGCGCAGTTCTGCGAGTTGGTCGGCAAGGCTTCTGACCTGTCGATCTTCAGTATCGGTTGATTTGCGGGTATATATGAAAAATTTTCTCGATGAAGTCGTCATGATAACTATAATTATACCAAGAAATCTCAGAGTCAAGAAGTAATTTTTCAAAAAATATGTGCGTAAGCAGTGCATAACGTGCACTACTTTGCTTTTACCTCGTACTCTATCGAGAAGCGGTCGACTTCCGCTTCTTCCACCAACCGTTTTTCGCGCCAAGCACATATCTGTGCGGCGGACGCGCCCCTCGGTTGCGATTAGCAACGGAGGGAAGCGCGGAAGCCGTTCTGATATGTGCGCAGGCGCGCCACTAGACTCTCTTGAAGCGGAAGTGGGCCGCTTCGAGCAATAGCGATTGCGATTTGTGTTTGTGATAAAGAAATAACAGCCGGTGAGAAGCCTCTGGTCCGCGACCGAGCCCTCGTTTTTTCGCCTCGGGCACCCTTTGCATTTGTGACGGAAATCCCAAAAAAATCCAGCAATGAAGCGGGCGGGGCGGAAGGGGGGTTTCAGGGGGGAATTCCGCCCCGCCCTCCACTTGTGGTTTGCGACGATGCGATTTCGTGCGATTTTTCACTTTCTGCGAATTTGTGCCGATTCCTGAACAAAGTTCGAACCTTTTTCGCTGAAAATCCTGAATGATTTTCCTTGAATGAAATGTGGAGTCGCTTCGCGACACTGTGTTCTTTGAAATCACAAAAAAGTGGAGAGGGCGGACGGAGGACTGGGGGTGTGGGGGAAGGACTCCGTTCGCCCTCACTATTTGTTTTGGTCGTGTCTCGTTCTGGCGATTTTGGGGGCGGGGGCGGGTGAAAATCTGGTACGAAAAAATCCCCATAATGCCACGGGCCAGAATGACTGGATAGACAGGCCAAGAAATCGTGTTTAGAGGAGAGAGATTTGCGTTTCTTCCCGCTTGCGCGTTCTGAAACGATCTTACTCACACTTTTTCCTGATCTGATTCCGTCATCTGACCCATAGCATTATGGGGACTTTGTTGATGATGATGTAATTATACTCTATGAACTCATAATCCTCTACTATTACGAGCTCAATAAAGTGGAGATTTGCTTTGAAATCCCCAGAAAGTCATCCAAGAAACCACTCTTGAAAATTGTTTTGATGGACAGCTGTAACTGCTCATCTGTTAACCAAAGAACTTGTCACACTTTACAGCGTGTGCCGTGTTTTAGACAAAAACGCGGAAAATTACAACTTCAGATCGCCGAGAACATCAGCGAGTGAAGTTCCGAATCCGGACACTTGTCCGAGTGAAAGATCTGGTCGAACTTCCTCCTGCCGACGAACTGGGATGCGAGAAACATTTCGAGGTTTTGGCCGGAATCCCTCGAGCTTTCGCCAGAAGGCTGCTTTTGCCTCGTCGGTCGGCGACGAACCGAGCTCTTTGAGCGCCTGCTCCACCTTCGGAACAAACAACTCAAGCTCTTGCTGAGTCATCGCCAACATCAGAGGATCTTTTTCTCTGAAGATGGCAAACGCGCTCTGACCGCGGCCGTGTTGCTCAACAAGCCCAAGGAGGTCATCCCAGAACCACGCAGGTGTAAACCCGAATGATTCTCGAGAATCAATCCTTCTCCCGTCGAGTTCGGGCTTGCGATACTGGCCTCGTCGGTCAATTCGCACTTCCCGAATCTCCGGACGATACTGACGCTCCTCCTCTTCGAGGCGTGCTGTCTCCGATTGACGCAGAAAATCTGCCAGAATCGGTTCACTACCTGTCAGTCTTTGGATTGCATTCTCGAGTGAAGGAAGTGTCACTTTCTCTCCTTTGACTTGCGTCTGGAAGAAAAAGTCTCTGTTCTGATCAGCCTTTGCGCTACCGGTAAGCCACGCCACCATTTCCACCAATCCGTCGCCAGTTGCCTGGCTGAGGAATCGTAGGATTTGAAGCGTAGACGGTGAGAACTTACTTCCGAACACTCCTTTGTCGGTGAAGTAGTACCACTGGTACCCATTCCACCGATTGAGAGTCTGCTCTTTATTCCAATCATCGGCAACATGCCCGAGACTGGATTTGAGAACAAGGAAGCCGAGTTCTGCAGACATCGATTGCCCGCCAAGAAGTCTGTTCGCCTCGTCGATCACTTTAGCTTTGTGGGCATCGGTGATCTTTGAAGCAATCAACTGCTCGGCAGTTTCGTACGGCTTGCAATCATCGCAGACCAATCTCCCCAAAAGGAAACTGATTCGCGCCTGCTTGCCGCAACGATGACAATGCTCTTCCGAGCGACACTTTGAGCATTTGGGATAATCATCCATCTTGTGCCCTTGTGCCAATGCCACACGCTCGCGTCCGCATGAACAGACTGGCCACTCGGCTTGAAGTGCAGACTGCACCCAAGCTTGTAGTTTACCCCACGAGGTTGATTCGGTAACCGAAGTTTCCGAACCGTCCTTTGTAAAATAAACCGCAAGCTGAATATTCCAGTCATTGCCCCAGACCAATTGAACCAACGATTCACTGCGGAATTGGCGATTGATGTCGCCAATCCTGGAAATGGCGAAGATGTCAGATTTCTCGACCGCTTCGTTTTTTCCCGTTTCCACCAGGACGAGTCCGCCAGTTATGGCGTTGTCCACCTTCTCGCTCATAAGCGGAGTCGATACTACCGTTTCTTCAAGCACAGTCGCCATTGCTAGCGATGCATTCAAATCAACAGTGTTACGAATCTGCTTCGTGGCACGATCAGGCTTAAGAGAGTCTTTAACGAGCGTTTTGCGCTCGCATTCACCCTCTTCCCATTCCTGGAGGAACCAGTTCTTGGCAACAGTAACGCGACTTGCGGTACCATCGCTGTTATCTTTCCACCGATCGGTGTACTCGATACGTGCCGGTTGTCCTCGGTACAGCGCGCTTCCGCGGCTGTCCTTAGATCCTGTGTCCACCAACTGAACCCGAGCCTCTTTGCCTGGTACGGCGTCTCTCGGCATAAAAACCAAGTAACGCTCGCGTCGGCTAGGGCTGTAAGTCGCTATCGGTTGACCCGGCTTGTTACCCTCTTGGACGAGGAGAGTAACAATGATTTCTTTATTTTCGTTTTCTGTATTCATTGTTTCGATCTCCTATTTTCCGAAGGTTTAACTCTATGAGCCGACGATTTGTCTCGCGCATGCGAGGATCATCGACTCAATAAAGTTCAGCACCACCGACCAAGGCAGTGCTGAAATTGTTGTGATAAGGAGCCACATCTCCTTATCTGTTAACCAAAGAACATTCATGCCAAGTGAGGCATGCCTCTTTCCTAGAGGTGACGGAATAACTTTGCTTCGGCTTCTTCCGCCGTGAATGTCGAAGCTTTTTCGATCCTGTCCGAGAACTCTTGAATAGCCGCGTTGGAGCTTGAGCCAGTGTCACAGAGAACCGTGAACACATTGATCTCAAGCGCCTTCTTGGCCACCTTGAATTCCTGAAGGAACTCGTTGCTCACTGCGCATTCACCATCGGTAATGAAACAGATGTCGGCCTTTTTGAGGCCAGCCTGCTTCACCATCTCCAGTGCTTTACGTAGTGGCTTCTCGAAGTCAGTACCGCCTCCGGCATGCGCTTCGACCAACTCGAGCATTTGCTCGGGAGAAACATTCCCGGCAGGATACGCAATTGAACGGTGAACCACCGCGTCAAAGAGTATCCAACCGAACGAACGCTTCTGGAGCTTGGCATAGTGAGCGAGCGATAGAACTACCGCTTTAGCCCACTGCTGTTTTGCTCCATCCATGGAACCGGAACCATCTTCACAGACGATCATGGGACCATGACCAAGTTTTGCCTTGGTCTTTTGTCCTGACAGTCGCAACTCTCCGCGTGTCCAGCGAGTTAACGCTTTGACACGAAGAGATGGATTCGTCAGGGCGACGATCTCCGACCGCTGTGCGCGTTTCAGATCGCGTCCCGTTTCCACGGTAGCAATCTTCACGCCTTCACCTGCGATCTTGGAACGAGCCTTCCTTGCCGCAATCATTCTGATGCGACCGAGAAGGGAAGCGAACTTTTTCAATGCTTCACTTCTCTTCATACGCTCGAGCAACCCGAGTGTTTCGGGAATACTCTTGCGTTGAAGTTCGCCCGCGTCTAACCCCCAGGCTTCGATTGTCTTTGAAACTTCCTCGACCTTGACCTGTGTGTTTTTCGCGGCTTGCATGCCGATCCTAGCAAGTTCACGGAGTTTCTCATCCGCTTGCTTACCTGGCTTTCCGAGAAGATCTTCTGCCGCAATTTCGGCTTGAAGTTTGGCTTCATCGGCTGCACTTTGAGCAGATTGAGCCTTAGCTTTCGCTTGGGTTGCCTGTTTAGCAAGCTCATCAGCGATTGCCTTGGCTTGTTTTGCAGACATCTGCCCTCGGCCAGAACCGGACTGGGGTTGACCATCAGACTTTCCATCCGACGGTTTTCCTTCGCCTTGGCCCTGACCTTGCCCATCCGCTTTGGCCGTAGCATCATCTGCCACGTTTTGCAGAGCATCCGCTTGAGCTTGAAGCCCTTGCGCCTGCTCCTCTGCCTCATCGGCTTGCTCCTGTGCCTTTTGCACTTTCTGGAGCTTCTCCTTGTCCTCCTTTGGAACCAAAGCAATGACGCTTTCGCCCATTGCGACGGTCCCGAGGACGGACTGGAGCTCACGAAGCTCGGTCTGCGCATGGAGCTCCTGGAACTGCGACGAATTCATCGTCTCACCCAGAAGTTTATGCCAATACCGACGATCGGCCGGTACCTCTTCCTTCATCACAGGCTCTGGAGCCCACAATGAGTGATAGAGATCCAACAACGAACCCTCGATTCCCGGTAGGGACTCTTGTCCCTTTTCTTCCAGATCAGGAATCGAAGGCGTGGACTCACGATGACGGAGGAAGCGGTTTGCCGTGAAGGCATCCGCATCCGTCACCGCAAGATGCATAACATCCTGCCGCGAGAGCGGCTTAACCTTTTTTGATTCCGGCATTTTTCCTTTCCGCGACAGAGTTTGAAGTCTGCCGCTTTTGTTTGGCGGTCCGCGAAGTGAATCGCGAACCGCAGTTTTTTACCGCCTCACACCTGTCACCACACCGATGACATCAGCTTTCACCTTCTCAACCTGCTGGCCGAGTGCAGTGATCGCCTGACGCATGACATCGTCCGATGCCTCACCAAGGAGGCGTGTGATTTCCGTCCCTGCGCTTTCGCACTGGGTCAGAGCTTCCACACCCTTGCCTCGGTTGCCGCCCAAAACCACATTGACCACTCCACTCGGTGAGAGCAGAGAGTCAACCAGTTCCTGAGCGTCCGTATGTGGCGTGCGGACATATGGAGCTATCTTGGCCTTGACGGCTGCGATTTGCTCCGGTGTGTCCCACAGCAACCACTCCAGGACTGCGATGTCCTGTTTGCAGACCTTGTCCCTGCCAGAAAGCAGAGCATTGGCTTGCAAAACATCGAACACTCGACCGAACCTTCGGTCGTCGTCCCATGCCCACTGGAAATCGCCAGCAGGTTTGTCGTTGACCAGCTCCTGATAAATATCCAGGACGGTATCAACGATTTCCTGTGGAATCTCCACATTGACACGCTCCTTGCGAAGCGTTTCGATGTCCGTGAGCGCAAGCTCGATTGGCACAGCGTTACCGCTGGCCGTTGCTCGAGCACGATTCAGACGAGCTTTCACAAGCGCACCCTTACCGGCTCGATCCAAAGGATTCACCTTGACGCGGATGGTCATACGAGACCATGCCGCGCTCAGATTTCCTTCAGGATCAGGCAACTCGTTGGACGCGGCCAGAAACGCCAGTAAAGGCGTCTTGACCTGTTGTCCTTCGTGTCGAACTCCGTCGCCCTTGGCGAGGTCGAGCATGGTCTGCAGAACACGTGGCTCCGCTTTCCAAATCTCGTCCGCGAAAAGAACATGAGCGTTTGCCGCTCGACCGAGTGTGTCGGTCGTACGGATGGACTTGCCACCATTGCTGGTAGCCGTCTCCTCGATGGAGGTACTCTCCACGAGGAGTTGTTCGGCTGACACGACCATCGGCATGAGGGCATCGTAGAAGACGCACTTGCCAACCTTTCGTGCCATAGCTTGAACTGTCCCAGTTTTGTCGATGCCGGGAGCACCGAGGAAGAACGCCGGTCGACCACTAACGAGCGCAAGCCATGTCGCTTTCACGACATCGCCACGTCCGATGTGACCTACCAACACTTCCTTCGTAATGGCTCCGATCTTTTGGACCAGCGCCAGGATTTCTGCTTTCATTTGTATCCTTTCTAGCGACGATGTCGCTGTTGTTATTGTTCTGAAATCCTATGAGCCCGCAACATCCGTTGTGAGCTCAAGAAGATGAGAATTTAAGGAGAATTCTCGAACCAACCGAACCAGATTAATTTACTTGTGGATTTTCTGGTACCACTAAGCCGTACCCCTCTTTTCCGGGTACGAGGATTTTCACACGGTCTGCGGAGACGAACTCCACTAGAGCCGGGTGAACCAATATTCGCTCGCCGCTGTCCTCTCGGATAACGGTGAGTGGTGAACGATTGTCAGCGAACAGGTCGCCGACGGTCAATTCCTTTTTCATGTTTCCTTTCTTTTTTGTCATCGCCCTATGCGACAACTTGTTCAAACACTTGATCGCCATGATCTCTGCGGATCATCGCCAGCCACCGTGTGGCTTTGGCGACAGCGATGGCTTCCATGTCCGCTATGCTGTGCACTTGCGCGGCAATGAGAGCAAGATCAAACCCTGCCGACGGAGATTTTGTTCTCGCAATTCCGATGAACTCCTTGCGAACTTCATCGGGAAGACGAAAGACAAAAATCGCTCGAAGACGGAGTTCGGAAAGAGGTCTGTCATTCATACTTGCTTACCTCCTTCTCAATTTCTATCGCCCCCTCTGGATCAATTTCTTGCCAGATAGGAAGTGCGGCACGAACTTCCTCACATTTCCTTGCCCGAAATTCAGGCGAGGTGTTTGTGAGAGTCTGCAGGTTATCAAGCCGATCATATCGTTTGACAATGATGGCGACCGTGCCACCATTCGCCACGCGATGAAGATAAACATCATCTGGCTCATCTTCACTTTCGTGTGAAAGAGCACGGACGATCTTGGCAACCTCGTTCCCGAACTTTTCAGCAATCTCCTGTTTTGCTGTCGACGTGTCTTCCAACACATCGTGGAGAATTGCCGAAACCAGAAAAGTACCCGCTCCGCACGTATTCATCATATCGTGCAGTATGAGGTACTCTGCGACGAGCTTCACGACGCGCAGGATATGCGCGAATTGTGACTCGCCGCCAGGACGAACTTGCCCCGCATGCTTATTGTAGGCGAATTCAATCGCCTCAAGAACTTTTTTCATCTAAATCCTTTCTCTATCAATCCACGAATCATTCGTGAATTGAACAAAGAGGAGAAATTGACGTATTCTCCTTTTGCTTTGGCTTGCGCCTCAGCAACGACGGGAAACCACTCCCGCAACCATGCCACCCCACTCCGTGGCCGAGAAAAGTTTTTGAGGGTCACTTTCAACCTCTCGTCGCAGACTAGAACTTGCGCTCGATATCCACAGCGATTTTTTCGAGCTCCGCATCCGTCGCATCCTGGCGATCCATGATGTTACGGATGGCGCGGAAGGCATCACCAAGACTGGCTTGTTCAGCCAACTTCTCAGGTGAAATACCTCCGGTGAATTTTCCCTCGCGCTCCATGTAGGCAGCACGAGGAAGCAGGTCGCAGGCGATCCGATACAACGGAATCACCTTTTTGACCTGCGGCACCGAAGTACCCGCCGCGCGCCGAGAAACCCAACTCTTCCGATTGGAAGCGTCAGAGAAAAACTCCTTCGCGACTACTCGGTATTTCTGAGCCAACTCGACAGGAGAGACCTGCCCTTGAAGGCGAGCAATAAGTGCCTTACCTTCGGACGAGATCGCACGACCATTCGCCAGAAGCATTTCTGCGACTGACTGGAAGGCTCGGTGACCTCCAACTAGTTCGTCCTTGGGACCAAGCTCTGGCGGCACCGCGATGATATCGAGGCGCTGATCCGAGAGCTTGTCCTTGAGTTGAACCAGTTGAGGTTCCTTCGTTCCCGCAACAATGCTCACCACATCCATGTCGTGAGCATCAGGGGTACCGAGCACGATGTCATACGACACCAAGTCGGCTCCCTGATCGAGCGAAACATTTTCCGGAAGAAGGATGACCCGACCGTGCTTTTCGGCAAGGCCAAGTTCCAGATCATGAAGCGCTTTCGAGCACTCCACAACCCCACCAAACTCGATGATTTTCGCTGAGACAATCGCCTCAGTTTCGTCCGCGAGTGCAGTTCCTTCGGTAAGCGTGAGCTCACCACTTCGTCCCCGATTGGCCTGCTCAATGAGCAGTGCTACTGGAGACGAAGATAGGAAAGTGTCTTGATCCTCAGGAAACTCTCCCGAAAGGTACAGAACGCAGTCCTGCAAAGCCCGCGTTAGGCTTTTGTAGAGCTTGCGCGGAGTCTCTGACTTTTCAGCGAGCCGTTGCCGGAATTCGCCGATGAATCCAATCGCCTTGGCGGCTAGAGCTTGCCATTGGGCAGCGGGAATTGCTTCCCATGCCTGACGACGAATCTCCAACCCCGAGGTGTCCCCACTTTCATGCCGACTGTGACAGCCGACGACGAAAGCGAGGCAGAGCCAGCTTTCCTGATGCGTGGGATACATTCCCCACTTCTCAACTTCCCGAGGGAGGCAGAGCAATACGTCTTTCGACGTATCCACCAGTTTCGTGGGGAGATCGAAATCTCCCACTAAAACTCCGTTGCGATTATTGGTCACAACGGATGAAAACCGACCTGAACCGAATATGAGTTTTGTGTTCATGCAATCTGTCGCCGAAACATATCAGCAACACATTGCATGAACACATCCCACTCTTTGAATCCACAAATATAAATAAAATATATTATTATATTTATGAACTCAAAAATGGGGAGGAGCAAGTAGGGCATTACCGTAAACTTGCTCCTCCTTTTGACCTACCACGGACACTTTTCAGTTTCCGTACCGGACACCACTGGCTCATAACCCCAGCAGAGCGCGTGAGCGCTCCAAAAGGGAATCGAGTCAGATTTGGCGTCTTCATCCCATGGTTCGGCGACACCAGCGTCACCAACGTAAGCAGTACGAATTTCGTACTGTCCATCAGCAAGCTGTTGTAGCTTCACCGTGAGCTTGGTCGTCGGCTCGGGCTCACGATTCTTGACGAACCGTGTAAGACCTGGCCGATTGACTCTTTGAGCAAAGATGATTTCGTCACCCTCACTTGTGGAAACACGATTTGACCGACCGATCACTCGGCCAAGATCAACGGTTTCCTTAATCCGTTCTCGCCCGTTGGACGAGATCTGCATGAGAGTTTCGACGAGATACTCGCTTACACCCGCATGCATGTGGCTAACCTCTCGGTCAACCACATGTTCACCGGACCTTAACCGGCCTAGTTTTTTTGTACTCATAAATCTCTATGAGCCGATCTCTAATAATAAGAGACAAGCTCAAAAAAGGGGAGAATTAACCAACCATAAAGCATGAATGATTCTCCCGAACATTCATGCCAATCTTAACCAATTGCACTGCATGCAAGCCCCACCATGTAAACACGGTGGCATTCAAGAGCTTCTGATATGAAGGTCGCTCTATCCTTCAGCCTTTCGGCTAGGCACCACAGAGCTCTTTCACTCTAGCGATTCCGTCAAGCACCTCTCCCCGATTGGGGATATCGTACCCGACCCAAGCTCCGCATTCGCGGAGACTGGTAATAATCTCATGTCGGCTCGCCGGCTCTCCCACGCAAAGCGGGATAAACTGGCGACGACGAAGAGACTCTTTGAGAAACGCAAAAGCGAAATGGAGAGACGACTTCACCTGAACCGACGGGAATTCTTCATCCGCGAGGATGATATCTTTCCCGTGATCATTGAAGCCACCGTTCATACGCCCACCGAGAATCTCGGCGTACGCATTCTCCAGCTCGACGCCTCGGAATACTGCGGAAGCACTCATTTTGGAATGCTCCTACCACCCACTTTCGCAGGGTGTGTCCGTGTGACCAACACAGACCGCTTCACGGTATCATTTCTTTTTTCGGGCAATACTCCCCGCGCGATCAGTACGTTTTCTCCGTACCGTTTCAAGCCGTCGCTCGACTTTATTTTTTTGGCGGACTATCGGACAAATTCCCGACGAATTCCTGCCAATGCTCGTGACCAACCCTCATGCCATGTTACCAGGGCGAGAAGATGGATAGCGATTCTTGCCGCTCCACCGTGTTTGCCGACGGCGCGACAGACTAAGAACATCTCGATTGTCTTCATAGTATTTCATGCGTGAATGTGATCATGCACAAAATACTATGAAGACTTCAGTTTATCTATATTTACCAATGAGCTAACGATCCTAAAATCGCAAGCTCAAAAAGTAGGAGAAATTGACGTATTCTCCAGCTGACTTTCGTCACGGCAAGCAACCACGCTTGCAACCGCGATTGATTAACCTCCATCAATCAAGGAGTGTTCTGTTCAAGCTTACGCTCAAGTCAAACACACAAAACTTTTTTACCTTGATTTACACGACTGGATTTTGTCGAAACCAAACTTTCGTCTGGTGTTTTTGCCCTCAACCTGTTAGTCGATCAGCTGGCCGACTGTGAACTCGGTGCCGTGGCTGACAGCCACGACATACTTTCCGAGCTTCGGGTCGAAGCAGGCGACCGCCTCGAACAGGTGACCAACCTCGTGCCCAATGGCGATGGCCACAGGCAGGGAGGCGGGACCATTCAGGCGAATCACTTTGCCACCCTGCAGGTTCAGTTCCTTGACGCCGGCGACCGCATCTTTGACGATTTGGTCGTTCTGCGCAGGGCTACCAAACCCGATCTTGAGGGTGGTGGCGGGGGCATTGCTGTCGATGCTAACGTTGTATGTGTTCATTTTTTCAGAACACTACAAGGGAACGCCTATTTCAATATTTCTAGAACACAACAAGTGTTCATGGCTCCATTTCGGTAGCTTTTTCGAAATATGATTTAGGTGTCTTGCAGTGTGTACTTTGAAAATAAATATTACTTCCAAGGTACACACCACAAGACTCTGTTTTCGCTCTTTCGAGCTCATCAGTCGGGATACACATCCCGAGAACAGAGGGGGAGACGGATTGAACATCTCCCCCACATAACCTTAACCAAAGAACGTTACTTACAGAGCGCAACCAAGTGCTCTGCAAGCGCCCGAATCATCGGACGTTGCCCAATCAGCTCACCTCGTTCGAGGTGATGGACTGATCCCCGGAGGACTCCACCGGAATCTACGACTCCGATCTTATCCTCTGTACCACGGTAATCCGAGTTAACCTCGGCGATCACTGTGAGCCCGAGCTTTCGAGCAAACTCATACCATTCCGGCAAGCGACCCATGTCGCCGGCCAGAAAAATGATGTGAGTGGCGGTCGAGCAAATCTGCTCGTTCTCGATTGATGGGATACCGCCAATATCCACCAGCGTGAGAGGGAGCGAGCAGTTTTTGACACTGTCCGCAACCCGCGACACGAATTCTGGCGTGAACTTGGCCTTGTAGGCCGCCTTGCACGCCGATGCCACGGCGGGGTCGTGATTCACAGTTTCCTGGAACCACGCGCCCTCGCCATCAGGGCATGCCGTAATGATGTATGGGTACGGCGCCCCTTCGATTACACGGATAGCCTGCTTTAGGCCTTCTCGCATGCAACTTTTGCCGGACCGAGGGGGACCAGCAATAACAATCCTTTTCATGGATTGCCTCCATTCCTCGCCATCGGTCGGCGAAATTACCAGGAATCGTACCTTGATCATTTGACCAGGATTCAATACGACCCCTCTTACCCCACCCAACCTTAAGTCTTTCGAGCTATCAATTCAGTGGGGCGAAGAGGAATAACATTGCAGAACTATATGTTCCGCGTTTTCCCATTCAAGAATACATGTATGTTGAATACGCGCATTCCCGAACTTTACTTCGCTATTTTATTGTCAAATTACTTCCTTGTCTTTTCCCTTCACTTCCGACTCGTGCTAATCGTATGTCGGCTTCAGGTCACAAGGACATTTCTGTGAATGAAAGTGGTTAATTCTCATTTCACAGCGGTGTCCTTACGAACTCCGTTGATCAGTTGGCATCCAAGCCAGTACCCTGACAGAGTCTGTTCAATTTGCAGTGAACATTCTCCGTGGAACACTGATCTGCAAATAAGATAACAAGTGACTGTTGTCCTTCTCACTCTCTCCTCTTTACCATGCTTAGCGGTCTTACCGAGGCCATGGTGCCTTCCCATCATAGGGACTAGAGGTGAAAAGCAATCGCTTACTATCTTCTTACAAAGAACTGTTACATCGGAATCATCCGATACTCTCTCCTCTTTGAGAGAAGTGTGATGACGCTTGAATTTATAATTGATTGTTCGTCATCACGCTTCTTTCAACGAAAAAAGCGACTAAGAGATCTCTTCAAACAAAGGCATCTCTCGTATCACGCTTTCGCGGATACATTTCGCCTTTCCTTAGAAGAGATCTCCCAATCGCTTTCCTATATAATATAGTTGGCGGTCAGTATCAACCATTCATACGGATATCAAGCAGACCTCAGCTTGAATCCTTATCCTTTGCTTACGCTCGGGATAGAACCGGTTGGCCCTTATACTTCAGGGCTCGAAGACTCTCCTCTAAAGATTGCCTTATATTTTCTTGTGATGTGCTACTTACTCTTACCCTTATAGTTTACCATACTCGGTATCTCCTGTCAAGTGCCTTTTCGCTTCCAATCTTTCATGTCTTAATCTTACCCTTATAGTATAGCATACCTATTAGAATTGTCAAGCGATTTGCAACTTGTTTAAACTCATAGCGATTATAGGGCTATAAATAAGGGTATTCTGGGAGGTCATTTTCATTTTCTTTTTGGTTGCTTGATTGACGCTGTTTTGGAGATAGTTTTTCATTGAATCTATTCAAAACGGTGATCAAATATGTCTGTGGCTCAAATGGTGGAATTGAGCCACAAGGCCTTTTGACGATTATGGTGTAAAATGTCTGTATGAACGACGAAAATACTCAAAGTGAGCCAGTGGTAGAAGCGCCAATACCCGTTGTTGCCGACGTGTCACCGCCAGTTTCTGAACCAATTCCACCTGCGGTTGAGCTAGCGAATGAATCAATTGAACCTGCACCAGATGTGTCGCATCCGCTTGCTAGAGAGACGGCAATTTCTGCAACCGAGGAACCGTCTACAATACCAACAGTTATGCCGATCTCTGAACCAGTTACAACTGTGACCGATCAAACAATTCCAGTGCAATCTGTGCCCGCGTCGGCGCCACTGACTCCGCCTGTGCCACAGACGCAATCGCCGACGCAACAAGATCAAACCGGATTCATTCGCGCGCTCCTAGCCAAAGCAAACGCCAAGCTTCACTCAAACAGACAGAAGAAACTGGATATTCTTATGCTGATGGCGCAAAAGAAGCGGATCATCACCAACGATGATGTCCAGAAACTTCTGCGTGTTTCTGACGCCACTGCCACTCGTTACTTGGTGAAGCTTGTCCAACAGGGTCATCTCGCACGCGCGGGGAACCCGCGCGATGCCAAGTATCAATTTTTGCGATAAAAAACAGGTGTGGCTCAAATGGTGGAATTGAGCCACAAAGATTTATGACAGAACCAGATCAGAAAATTCAAGAGGCGATTACGGAACTGACGCTATTGCTGATTTCTCTCACTGCGTGGCAGGAAAAGGTATACGACGCAAATATTACACAATCTTGGTAAGGATACGACTTTCATATTCTGGATGAATTGAAAGAAAAAGGGTATATCTCCGGATCGAAAAAATCGAAATTAGTTATTCTGACTGATGAAGGTATGAAGAAGTCCAAAGAGCTTATTGAAAAATATTTGAAATGAGCCACGCATGTTTCTGACTTACTATCGAACGCTGTCGAGAAGTGGTCGACTTCCGCTTCCTTCACTGAAGGTTGTTCGCGTTCGGAGGAAGTCGGTTCGGCGAGTAGCCGTACGGACTGACGACGGACGCGCCACAAAACTTTATGGAAGCGGAAGTGGGCCGCTTCGAACCATGCGATCGTGCTAAAATGCTTGTGGCTCAATTCCACCATTTGAGCCACACCCCCCCCGCCCCCAAAAATCACCCTAACAAGGCACGACCAAAACAAATAGTGAGGGCGAACGGAGTCCTTCCCCCACACCCCCAGTCCTCCGTCCGCCCTCTCCACTTTTTTGTGATTTCAAAGAACACAGTGTCGTGAAGCGACTCCACATTTCATTCAAGGAAAATCATTCAGGATTTTCAGCGAAAAATGTTCGAACTTTGTTCAGGAATCGGCACAAAAAATTGCGTGATATCAAAAAAACATGTAATATATTTCTCGTGCAAACATTAGAACAAATAATATCCGAACTTTTCAAAGTTTGGTCGGCGATGTGGAGTGTTTTCTGGGCAGTTTTCCCGCGAACGATCGGCTTTGTTCTGTGGATTCTATCCGCTATTATCATATTGCCGTGTGTTTTCGTATCGGGCGTAATGTATCCTAAATGGGTTGATTGGGGGGAAAATTTGTAAGAGAACGATTACTATTTATTGAAATATTGTGTACAATTGGTCATTATGTCTGAGACCGAGTCAGAAGCGATTTCCGCCTTGTACCCGACAGTCTTCGTGATTTTCGGTATTACTGGCGATTTGGCGAGTCGTAAACTTTTACCGGCATTACTTGCCTTATATTCAAAAAAAATGCTACCGCCGCGTTTTGCGGTTATCGGTTTTTCGCGAAGAACGTTCAATCGAGAAGAATTTCGCGAGCTTATTCGCGGCCGGCTCAATATTCGTCCCGGACAATTCAAAGAAGAAGACGTAAAGCATTTTCTGGATCATATGTCGTACGAACAGGGGCTTTTCAATAATGAAGAAGCGTATGAACGACTGGCAACAAAATTGAAGGAGATTGATACGGAATGGGGGCAATGTTCCAATAAATTGTTTCATTTATCCGTTCCACCGAATCTTTATGAAGGTATTTTGAATCGTTTGGCGCAATCCAAATTGAACATCCCTTGCGCCGATCAAACCGGCTGGACGCGAATACTTATCGAAAAGCCGTTCGGGAATAATATTGAGGTTGCCCGCTCACTGGACAAACTACTCGGATCGCTATTCAAGGAAAAACAAATATTTCGCATAGATCATTATTTGGCGAAAGAAGCATTGCAGAATATAATCGCCTTTCGCTTCGCGAATTCGATTTTTGAGCCATTGTGGTGCAGGAAATACATAGAAAAACTTCATGTTCAATTGCTGGAAAAGGAAGGCGTTGACGGTCGCGGCGCGTTCTATGATCCGCTTGGCGCGCTCAAAGACGTCGGACAAAATCATATTTTGCAAATGCTATCGCTCATCACCATGGAAAGACCAAAATCCTATTCCGGCGATAATATTCGTCGCGAGCGCGCGTGTGTGCTTGCTCGGCTCTTTGTGATGAAACGTTGTCTGATCGACGCGATGGTTCTGAAAGGTCAATATCGCGGTTATCTCGGCGAAAACGGCGTGTCGCGCGAATCCAAAACCGAAACATATTTTCGCGTAAAGACATTTATTAGAAACGCTAGATGGCGGAATGTGCCGATATATTTGGAAAGTGGGAAGTCGCTTCGGGAAACGAAGACGGCGATTGACGTATATTTTAAGAATAATAAAAGTGAGAATGAACAGAATATTCTAACTTTCCGCGTTCAGCCGAATGAAGGCATCAAGATCAAGTTTTTCGTTAAGTCTCCGGGCTATGAATGGAAATCCGAACCGAAAACTCTGAAGTTTGAATATATTGAAAGCCCGACATTCATGTCAAACGCCATGAATGATTATGAACGTCTAATTCATGACGCGTTTGTCGGTGATCAGACGCTGTTTGCCTCAACTGAGGAGATCATGGCGTCATGGAGATTCGTGACTTCCATTATTGAGAATTGGGAAAATTTGCCACTTGTGATATATGAAAAAGGTGTAAGAGAAGTTGAATAATTTACATAAACTGGCGTAAATTATATGTACTTATGCGGACATATCGCGTAATAAATCAGTATTCAAAAATTAGATAAGCAAGCCCAAAACCGATTAATAGCCCGATAACTATTCCTATTATGAATTGTAACATGGTAGTTTGTTAAGACCAATAATTACTCAGTAAAATGTAATATACGCATCATTTCCATCCGATCAAACGATTAGATCGGATATATTCAATCCGCTGTAATTGTACAACCGAACATGTATAATTGAAACCATGTCATTATCCATCGGCATCGTCGGTCTTCCTAATGTCGGTAAATCGACATTATTCAACGCGCTGACGAAAAAGAGCGTGCCGGCGGAAAATTATCCTTTCTGCACAATTGATCCATCCGTCGGGGTTGTGGCTGTGCCCGATGAAAGGCTTGATAAGTTATCCAATTTTTCAAAATCGGAAAGGACTATTCCGGCGGCTATTGAATTTACCGATATCGCCGGTTTGGTAAAAGGCGCGTCGGAAGGCGAAGGACTGGGCAATCAATTCTTGTCCCATATTCGCGAAACAGATGCCATCGCCGAAGTCGTGCGCGTATTTGATGATGAAAATATTCTTCATGTCAGTGGCATGATTGAACCCGTGAAGGATATTGAAATTATTAATCTTGAATTAGTTCTGGCCGATTTACAAACGGTAACGAAAAGGCGCAGTTCTCTCGGAAAGGAATTCAAGGCGGGTAAGAAGGAAGCTATTTATGAAATGGAATTATTGGAAAAACTCGCGCGAGCTCTGGAAGCGGGAAAGTTGGCATTGTCGGTTACGCCGAACGAATTTGAAGCTCCTTTTATGAAGCAACTTTGCCTCATTACCTCAAAGCCGATTATTTATGTTTTGAATAAGAAGGCGGGGGCGCGGAACCTTGATGAACCCCTCGCGGATGGAATGGTCGATGAACGCTGGAGGAAATTGATGGAGCTATTCGGAGAAATAAAAGCAAGTCATGTAATCGTTGACGCAGGTATAGAACAGGAGCTGAAAGATTTAGATGACATTGGTAGAAAAGAGATGCGCGAGGGATTGGGCGTGCGTGATGACGGCATTAATAATTTGATAAAAAAAGGATATGAATTGTTGGGTCTCATTACGTATTTCACCACAGGCACGGACGAAACTCGCGCCTGGACTATCAAGCGCGGCTGGACGGCGCCCGAGGCAGGCACGGCTATTCACACTGATTTCAAGGACAAATTCATTCGTGCGGAAGTCATTGAATGGAATACTTTGCTTCAGGCTGGCTCATACGCGAATGCTCGGGAAAAAGGACTTCTGCGCACGGAAGGGAAGGAATACGTGATCAAGGACGGGGATGTGGTGGAGTTTAAGATCTAGCATAAGTATTATTGACAGCAATGCTCACAAATGCTATAATCCATGTGGTTTTGTATAATTAACAAAGGAATAAATATGGTACGCAACTCAAGATTTGATCGTCATGATCATGACGATCAAAATGGTAGAGATGTGGGTTTTCGCGGATTGTTCAATAATGACAGGATTCATATCGCCCCGATTGGAGACAAAATTATCGGAGGAATCAGCGAGAAAACATCATTGTGCGTATTTGTGATTTTCGCGGTGGTCTGCCTCATCGGCTATATAATCTATCTCATTGGTCTCACTGATCAATAAACTGACAGCCATTAACATTCAAAGCCGGCTTCGTTGGAGAAGCGGCTTTTTTTAATACTTGAAATTATACGCGGATATAATGACGCGGAATTATCTACGCGGTTTTGATTTTTGACCGATATGGAGTAACATATAAGAACATTATGGAAAAATATGATCATATAAAGATTGAGAAAAAATGGCAGAAGAAGTGGGCATCTTCCAAGTTATATAAAAGTAAAGAGGACGCAACGAAACCAAAGAGTTATATTTTGGATATGTTCCCATATCCATCTGGTGAAGGTTTGCATGTCGGGCATCCCAAGGGATACATCGCAACCGATATTATTTCAAGATATTTGCGGATGAAGGGACGCTCAGTTTTACACCCCATGGGTTTTGACGCGTTTGGTTTGCCGGCCGAGAATTATGCTCTGAAAACAAAAACAAACCCGACGGATTCAGTGGCGATGAATATCAAAAGATTCAAGAAACAATTGGAATTGATCGGACTTGATTACGATTGGTCGCGCGAAATCAACACGACTGATCCGAAATATTATAAATGGACTCAGTGGATATTTCTGCAACTATTCAAAAGGGGACTCGCCTATGAATCATATGAACCTATAAATTGGTGCCCCTCATGCAAAACGGGTTTGGCGAATGAAGACGTGGAAAATAGCCGATGTGAAAGGTGCGGTACGCCGGTTGAGAAGAAACCCATGAGACAATGGGTGCTTAGAATCACCGATTATGCCGAAAGACTTTTGAATGATCTGGATGCGAAGGACGCGGATGGCGATAAAATACTTGATTGGCCGACATCTACTACCGAGCTTCAAAAAAATTGGATTGGAAGGAGTGAGGGGGTGCTGATTAAATTCAAGATTGAAATCACAAAAATCAAAAATGAGCCGAAGCAAATTGAAGTGTTTACGACTAGACCGGACACATTGTTCGGAGTAACTTATATGGTTTTGGCGCCGGATCATAAATTGGTTACCGAATTATTGAAAACTGTTGAAAATAAGAAGGAGGTCGAAGAATACATTGCCAGAACGAAAAATGCGAGTGAAATTGAAAGGACTGATACAAAAAGAGAGAAAACAGGTGTTGAATTGAAGGGTGTGAAAGCTATTAATCCAGCAAATAATGAGGTAATTCCCGTTTGGATTGCAGATTATGTCCTGTCAGATTACGGTACTGGCGCAGTAATGGCAGTTCCCGCACATGATCTGCGAGATTGGGAATTCGCGAGGAAATATAATTTACCAATTAAGGAAGTGATATCAGGTGGGATTATTGATGATTTAGCGTATATCGGCGCTGGTTCATTGATTAATTCTGGTTTGTTTAATGGAATGAACTCGAATCAGGCGATGAAGAAGATCACAGAATCAGTTGGTGGAAAATGGACTGCGACACACAAGATTCGCGACTGGGTTTTCTCTAGACAGCGGTATTGGGGGGAACCGATTCCACTCATTCATTGCGAAAATTGCGCGCGTTTGAATCCTTCAGGGAATGGGATAGTGCCTGTACCTGAGGAGGACTTACCCGTAATATTGCCAAAAGTAAAATTGTATGAACCCACCGGAACAGGAGAGTCGCCTTTAGCCGCAATTTCCAAATGGGTGAATGTGAAGTGTCCAGTTTGCAAGAGTATGGCGAAAAGAGAGACTAATACTATGCCACAATGGGCCGGTTCATGCTGGTATTATTTGCGGTACATGGATCCCAAAAATCGCGAGGCATTGGTTACCCCGGACAATGAAAAATATTGGGCGCCAGTTGATGTTTATATTGGTGGTGCCGAACATGCCACGCGACATCTTATATACGCCAGATTTTGGCATAAATTCTTATATGATATCGGAGTAGTTTCAACCATTGAACCATTCAAGAAATTACAGCATGTTGGACTCATAATGGGTGAAGATGGCAAAAAAATGTCCAAGCGATTTGGTAATATTGTCAATCCGGACGATATTATAAAAATATATGGCGCTGATACATTACGAATATATGAGATGTTTATGGGACCATTTGACCAGCAGATAGCTTGGAATACAAGTAGCATAATCGGCTCAAGACGCTTCATTGAAAAGGTTTGGCGATTGAAAAAAATCGCCGCAAATAATATCGCAGTTGAAAACAAGAAAATCTTGACGCTTGTACACAGAACCATAAAAAAAGTCTCCGAGGATATTTCCGATATGAAATTCAACACCGCGATCAGCTCCATGATGATACTCGTGAACGAATTGGAAAAGGAGAATGTTATTTCAAAAAAAGTTTATGAAACTCTTTTGAAATTAGTGGCGCCGTTTGCACCTCATATTACCGATGAGCTGTGGATAATATTCGGACATAGGGGATCGATTCATATATCCGAATGGCCGAAATATGATCCAAATCTCATAATATTGGATGAGATAACAATCACGGTTCAGATCAATGGCAAGGTACGCACTTCATTCAATTCCGTGCGGGATACAGATGAAGAGAAGATAAAAAATATCGCGCTCGGACTGCCAGAGATAAAAAAATGGACAAACGGAAAGGGAATAAAAAAGATTATCACGGTAAAAAATAAATTGGTAAATATAGTTACCGCGTAGGTGTCACTGAATTGTCCATTTTTATACAATTACCGACATTGCATAAATGCAAACTTTGTTTCCTTGACTTATAAACAACAAGGTGATAAAAATATAAACATTAGCAATAAAAGTAAGCACAATTTAATTAACTCATATGGCCACAACAACAATTTCGTTCAAGCCAAAGCAAGTTGCGAAAAGACTATTGTCGTCGCTCCCTGATCGCGCTCGTGACATTCTGACTTTTCGTCATGGACTTGGAAAAGACACGCGTAGAATGACTCTGGATTCCATCGGGAAGAAATACGGCATTACCCGTGAACGCGTTCGTCAGATCGAAAATTATGGCATAGATCATATTCGCAAATCCGAAGAATACAGCCAAGAAAAAGCCACATTTACCGAGATAGAAGAGCTTTTACATTCATTGGGCGGTATTGTCGTGGAGGACGATTTTCTCGGTCATGTTTCGAAGGATAAAAGTCTGCAAAATCACATCCATTTTCTCCTTGTTGTTGGGGAGCCATTCAAGAAGTCAAAAGAAGATGACGATTTTCGTCATCGCTGGCATGTCAATGCCGATTTGGCCAAGAAAGTTGAAGACGCGCTTCAAAAATTATATTCAAATCTAAATACCGATGATCTATTGCCAGAATCAGACATGGTTAATAGATTCTTGCATCACATTGAGGATGTTTCTGAAAAGTATAAAAATCAGGAAATTATTAGACGATGGCTGGCGATTTCAAAGAATATTGGCAAGAACGCGCTCGGCGATTGGGGAATCGCGGCGTCATCAAACATCAAAACAAAAGGTGTGCGCGATTACGCGTTTCTAGTTATTAGAAGGCATGGTTCGCCGATACACTTTCGCGATGTCGCCAAGCAAATCACACAAATATTCAATAAGAAGGCCCATGTCGCGACGACTCACAATGAATTGATTAAGGATAAAAGGTTTGTTCTGGTTGGCCGCGGTCTCTACGCTCTGGCGGAATGGGGATATATGCCGGGCGTTGTTCGCGATGTTATTCGTCTCGTATTGGAAAAACACGGTCCGCTCACAAAAGATGAAATAGTGAGTAAGGTCATGAAGGAGAGATATGTCAAGGAAAATACAATCATGGTCAACCTACAGAACCCGAAATATTTCAAGAGAGATAAAGATGGAAAATATTCCGTCGTGAACATCTAGGCGGCTCGCTGATGTAATCCAGAAATATCAATCCCAAAAACTCCATCCGGCCATGGAGTTTTTTTGTTCACATTATCATGTTATGGTGATAGAATAATGCCATGAGTGCCACAGAAGTTATTTCAACACTGATATACAACAAGGGACCTGAATTGCTGGATAATACTCTCAATATTATTATTTATATTTCCCCAATTTTTTTACTGGTCTTGTTTTTTGTAATTTTCTGGGAATTATGGGTAAACTATGTCAGATCTCAGAATTTCCTCAATTTAAAATACGTCGTGCTTGAATTAAAACTGCCCAAGGAAACATGGAAATCACCACTAGCCATGGAAGTTTTCCTGCAATCACTGCATAACACAGCAAACGGCAGTTACTACGCTCAATTTTGGAATGGTGAAACTCGGCCGTGGTATTCGCTTGAATTGGTATCAATCGAAGGAACGGTGAAATTTTTTATCTGGACGGAAGATAGGAGAAAGGCGAATCTCATATCAGCCCTTTATTCACAGTATCCGGAAATTGAGATAAAAGAAGTGGAAGACTATACAAAAAGCGTTCATTTTGATCCGGAGGTTGTAAGAATATGGGCTGCCGAATTCAGATTCACGAAAGCGGATGCGTATCCGATTAAAACATATGTTGATTATAAACTGGACAAGGACCCTAAGGAAGAATTCAAAGTTGATCCTCTGGTACCACTAATAGAGTTTCTCGGCAGTGTTCCCGTAAATCAGCAGGTGTGGATACAAATTCCTTTGATCTCCCATAAAAAGAAGAGAAAATTAAAAGATTGGTTTGGCGAAACAGATACATGGGAGGATGGAGCGAAAGAAATAGTGAATAAAATAATGAAACGTGACCCGATTACTAAGGTTGCCGGAACAAAAGACGAGGCCACCGGCTTTACAAAATTACCCTCAATATCCGAGGGAGAAAAGGAAATTGCCTCAGCCGTTGAACGAAGTCAGATGAAACATCCGTTTGACGTTGGCATTCGCACACTATATATCGCACCGAAGGATTCATTTAACACGCCTTTCGGTATTGGCGGTATTATTGGCAGTATGAAGCATTTTAGTTCAACTCAGTTAAACGGTTTCAAACCAAATGATAAAAAATGGCATCCGCGACTGGACAATCCGTGGGATGATTTCAGAAATATGAGACGTAATCGCTATGGCAGACTGGCGTTGGATGCGTATAAACGCCGGTCATATTTCTATACGCCATATAGTTCCACGCCTATGGTTATGAATTCAGAAGAATTGGCAACACTTTATCATTTTCCAGGGTCAATATCCGCCACGCCAAATCTCGATCGTGTTCCATCGAAGAAATCGGAGGCGCCGGCAAATCTGCCGATATAATGATTTTATTTTTCAAAAAATATCGTATATATATTATTATTTTAAGTATTCTGATACTTGGTTTTGCCGTATTTGTAATCGTATTTTCTATCGCCCCGAGAGACTTTCCAAACGGCAAGATTGTTTCTATAGAAAAGAATATGACAGTATCGCAGGCGGCTGCTGAACTCAAAAAACAGGGAATTATAAAATCCACGAGTATTTATAAGGTATATACATTATTACTTCACGATGGTTTGGGCGTTCAAGCTGGGAAGTATTTATTCGATAGATCTCAATCTGTATTACGAGTCGCGTATAGAACAGCCTACGGAGTACAGGGTCTAGAAAAGAAGAAGATTGTAATCATTGAAGGGGCAACCGTGAATGATATATCAATGAACCTGACCAGAAATATTCCAAACTTTGATTCAGATGGATTCCTTGAATTGGCAAAGGATGAAGAAGGGTATTTTTTTCCGGATACTTATTTCTTTAATCCGAACGTGACGCCGCAAGAGGTTATTAACGAAATGAAGACAGTGTTCGCGAGCAAAATAGTCACGGTACAAACGCAGATGAAGGCGTCAGGTAGACAGCTGGCGGATATTGTGAAAATGGCATCAATTGTTGAAAAAGAAGCGAATAACGATACAGATAGGCAAATCATCGCGGGTATTCTTTGGAAAAGAATTGATACCGGAATGCCTCTCCAGGTTGATCCGCCATTCTATTATTTTCTGAGCAAGATATCTACCCGATTAACTCTTGACGACCTGAAAACGGAATCTCCATACAATTTGTATTTACACAAAGGTCTGCCGCCAACACCGATAGATAATCCCGGACTTGACGCGATACTTGCCACGGTACAGCCAAAAATAAGCGACTACTGGTATTATCTTTCAGATTCGAATGGAACAATGCATTATGCCAAAACACACGAAGGACATTTGGCAAATAAAGAGAAATATCTGCGGTAATTGAACCTATATACTTATTACTGTTATTAAATATAAATAAAGCCAGAGGAGGGGATGCCACCTCTGGCGGATTTCAATTAACGAATACCCGAAGACCGCATCCAGTACCTTCTGGAAGTTAACATGCGGTTTTTCGATTATCCACTCAACGCCCATGTCTATCGCCCGTTTTCGATCTTCCGGTGATACGCTACCCGACACCAAGCAAACTCTCGGTGGTGAGACACACTGTCGCGCCGCGGCAATGACGCGGAATCCATCATCCTTGCCACCCATATCCAAATCGGTTATGACAAGTCGAAATGAATCCGCGCTCAGACATCGGATCGCGCTTGAGGCATCCGCCACAACCGTGGCACTATAACCATATGTAGCGACGGCGATTGAAAAAATATCTCTACAATGTTTATCATCGTCCACAATTAGAATATCATTCATATTTATATTTATTGAAGTTCAACTGCGATTATGCTATCATATGAAGTATGAATAGTCAAGGTTTCAAGAATAATAAGGTATTTGTCGGATTGTCCGGCGGCGTTGACAGCGCCGTATCGGTAGCGTTACTAAAAATGACCGGCTACGATGTCACGGGTGTTTTCATTAAAGTTTGGCAACCGGAATGGATCATTTGCAACTGGAAGGAAGAACGAAGGGACGCCATGAGAGTGGCGGCGCGTCTAAATATTCCGTTCATCACGCTTGACTTGGAGAAGGAATACAAAGAGAGCGTTATCGATAATATGATCGCGGAATATCAAAATGGACAAACCCCCAATCCGGATATCATGTGCAATAGAGAAGTAAAATTCGGCGCGTTTTGGCGTTTCGCGCGGTCGCGAGGCGCAAATTACATTGCCACGGGTCACTATGCTCGAATATTCGTAAAGCTAGGCGTAGGATCAGATCCGAAAAAGCACGCGCCGAATATTTATGAATTACATATTGGAAAAGACATAAATAAGGATCAATCATATTTTCTCTGGACATTGAACCAGGAAGATTTGGTGCATGTGATATTTCCCGTTGGACAATTAACCAAGACAGAGGTGAGAAAACTGGCGCGTAAACTTAAACTGCCAAACGCCGATAAGAAGGACAGCCAAGGACTTTGTTTTATGGGAAAGGTTGATGTGAATGATTTTTTATCACATTACGTAAAAACCGAACCTGGGAATGTACTTAATGAACATGGTGAAATTATTGGTAGGCATCCCGGGGCGTTATTTTTTACCATTGGTGAACGACACGGTTTTACTATTGTTAATAAAACATCCGATGAACGCAGATATTATGTGGTCGATAAAGATATGGAGCAAAATTCGATTACGGTTTCAAATCGTGTCGCAAATATTGGATTAGGTAATGCGTCACGAAAAGTTAGGATTACGAATGTAAATTGGATTCGCGGCTCAGCATGGGATTTAACGGTATGTGGACAATATGAATATCCATTTCAGGCGCGAATTAGATACCGCCAGCCCTTGCGAAAAATTAAAATACTATCAATAAATATTGGAGAGACAACCGTCGAATTTGAAGGACCGATAGATTCGCCGACCCCCGGTCAATCATTGGTAATATACGATGGAAATGAGTGTATCGGAGGTGGAATTATTGTTTAAACCACGCAACAATCATTATGTAGGTTTATATCTCTTGGTATGGGCGAGTCCGCGTATTTCTGCTAGAATGGCTATGTGCACGTAAAAAAACCACATAAGTGGATTTTCAGATTAATTAATCCTCATATTATTGAAGCTGCTTTAATTTGTTCAATTTCATTGTGTGTTATTCACATATACTCAGAGATGATTTCAAAATCAAACAATGATACCATTCAGACGGAAATCGTGTTCAATAAAACACCGATTGAAATTTTTCGCGGTGATCTATCGAAGAAACAGGTGATATTCACGTTTGACGGCGGTGATGGTGCACAATCAGCCGATACAATCATAGAAATATTGGCGAAGCATAATGTGAAGGGAACTTTTTTTCTTACTGGACGGTTTGTGGAGAACAATCCGACGATAGTAAAAAATATAATGTCTTCAGGCGGTGAAATATTCAATCATACTTATAATCACCTTCATCTGACACAATTGCCAGATGGCAGAATTGCTCAGGAATTGAGCCTGATGCAGGAGTCATTAAAGGTTATAATCGGCGTATCTTCAAAACCGTATTTCCGAGCGCCATACGGTGAGACGGATCAGAGAGTTCTCGATGCCGCCGCGAGGGCGGGATATCAGAGTGTCAAATGGTCATCGGATGCTCTGGATTGGAAAGAATCAGTTGGAATGACCGCGAATGTCGTAAAAAAGAAGATTCTTGACAATGTGAGGCCGGGAGAGATATTTCTAATGCATGTCGGCGATAATATTACAGGAGTGATCTTGGATGATGTTTTCAAACAGATTAAATCAATGGGTTATAAGATTGTTTCACTTTCCGAGGGGTTGTAAAATAGAGAAGAATACTTCGGCAATTAATTAATGCGGTATTTACTTAAACTATGAATCATCTAATGACAATTACAAAATCTGACGGTATGAAGCAACTTTTTGAAGAGAAAAAACTGATAAATTCACTGGAGCGAGTTGGAGCAAATCACGATGTTATCGAAGAGGTTATCCGTGAAGTTGAGAATGAAATGCGCGATGGCATGACAACGGCTGACATATATCATCGCGCCTTCGCGTTACTTCACAAGCGCTCCCGGCATATCGCCGTAAAATATTCAATTCGGCGCGCCATGCTGGAACTCGGCCCCGATGGATTTCCGTTCGAGAAATTCGTCGCGAGGATTTTCCAAATATGGGGTTTTGAAACGCTGACTGATCAGGCCCTTATGGGAAAATGTGTGGAGCACGAAATCGATGTTGTCGCCTGGAAAGCGAATCAATTGATCATGATAGAAGCGAAATATCACAATGAATTTGGAATGAAATCTGATATTAAGGTTGTGTTATATGTCAAGGCGCGATTTGATGATTTGTCATTGAATACATTCCAGTTCGGCGGGAAAATGCGCGGTCTAACGGATCGATATTTGATAACAAATACAAAATTCACGGATAAGGCCATTACCTACGGCAAATGTTCGGGATTGAATCTCATAGGCTGGAATTATCCGGCCGGAAATAGTTTGCATGAAATTATCGGTCAAAACGGCCTGCATCCAATATCGTGCATCACCTCTCTTTCTCGTGATCAGAAAAAAAACCTAATCGGTAATAATGTTCTGGTTTGCGTGGATATTATCGGAAATCCGGATTGTCTGGATGAAATCGGCGTGAGAGGGAATGAAAAAGAGAAGGTATTGTCCGAAGTGCAAATGATTATTGAAGAGGCGAAATAGTCGGCATACTTATGAGAAGCAGATTATATTCCATATATGTCCAAGACAGATGAAATGCGGAAGATTAAAGATGAAATTCTCGCCCTGGAGGAATCGCCCCTGTACGAATATCGAAAATCGAATAAATATTTTCCAGTTATAGGTGAGGGAAATCATGACGCTAAGATAATATTCGTAGGCGAGGCGCCGGGCGTGAATGAAGCACATTCCGGCAGACCATTTTGCGGCGCCGCGGGTAAGTTCCTGACAGAGTTAATAGAGTCAATTGGTCTCGCGCGATCTGATGTATATATTACCAACATAGTTAAGGACAGACCGCCAGAAAACCGAGATCCAACACCGGATGAAATAGAAACCTACGCGCCTTTCTTAATTAGACAAATCGATATTATTAAGCCAAATGTTATCGCAACCCTAGGTAGGTATAGCATGGGATACTTAATGAGATATTTGGATTTGGAACTGGAGTTGGATTCGATCAGTAAAATTCATGGTAAGTCATTTGATACCACCGCCAAGCATGGTTATATATCGCTCGTAACTTTGTATCATCCGGCGGCGGCACTATATAATGGCAGTATGCGCGATACCTTAAAAAAAGATTTTGAGATATTGAAATCATTTTTATAATTTATTTATATTATGTTTACGCTAATGGATATTAATACTTCAATCGAATGCGCGCGCGCCATGAGTATGCTAAACTTCATTTCATGAAATCAAATGAAATCCGAACTAGATTCCTTGAATTTTTCAAAAAACGCGGGCACGTGATAATAAAGTCGGCATCTCTTGTCACAACAGATGAGAAAATTGCCACGAATCAGACTCTTTTCAATACCGCTGGAATGCAACCACTCATCTCATTTATATTGGGAGAATCTCATCCGCAGGGTAATCGATTGGCAAATATTCAGAAATGCCTGCGGACGATCGATATTGACGATGTTGGCGATAATACCCACGCGACTTTTTTCGAGATGATGGGAAACTGGTCGCTTGGAGATTATTTCAAGGAAGACGCCATCAAATGGAGTTATGAGTTTCTGAGTTCAAAGAATGAAGGCCTTGGGCTTGATCCGGCGCGATTGTACATTACAGTTTTTGAAGGTGACCAATACACGCCAAAAGATAACGATGCGTTCGAAATATGGAAAAAATATGTACCGGAAAATCGTATTTACTTCATGGACGCGCGATCAAATTGGTGGGAAACAGGTGAAAATGGTCCATGTGGTCCAGATTCAGAAATGTTTTATGATGTTACCGCTGGGGGATTGGGAAATCTCGATAAGAACGGATTTATTATCGCTGACGATAAGCAAGATGTGGTGGAGGTTTGGAATGATGTATTCATGCAATACGAGAAACGGAACGGAAACATCATTGGAAAGTTAAAAAACAATAATATTGACACCGGCGCGGGACTCGAGAGGTTAGCGATGGTCATGCAGCGGGTAAATAATATATATGACACTGATTTATTCAAGCCCATCATGGATAAAATTCGTGAGATTTCAAACTCGTGGAATCTGAAATCAGCGAGAATTGTCGCCGATCATATCCGAGCCGTTGTCTTTCTCATATCCGATGGAGTCAAGCCAACAAACTCTGATCGAGGTTACGTATTGAGAAAACTTATTAGAAGAGCCGTTAGACATTCAAAATTATTAGGTATTCATGAGCATGGCGGTTTGGAGTTTATCGCTAATATTGTTATTGATATATACAAGGAAATATACAACGAAGTTTATACTCATAAGGATCGCGTGATTTCTGAAATTATTGTTGAAGAGAAACATTTTCTGGAAACATTAAATCAAGGTCTGAAGGAATTTGAAAAAGGTATTGACGCTTTTACACTTTATTCAAGCTATGGTTTCCCATTGGAGCTAACGCTGGAATTGGCGCGAGAGAAAGGAATTAAAATAGATATCGATGAATTCAATCGTAAATTTATGGAACATCAGAAATTATCTCGAGTTGGCGCGGAACATAAATTCAAGGGTGGATTGGCTGATACCGATGATAAAATGGTTGTGATATATCACACGGCAACCCATTTACTTCATCAAGCTCTTCGAGACGTTCTCGGAGGCAATGTCACACAAAAAGGTTCACATATCACATCAGCGCGTTTGCGTTTTGACTTCGCATATCATGAAAAAATGACCGTAGATCAAAGAAAAAAAGTTGAAGATATCGTCAATCAAAAGATAAGTCAAAAATTACCCGTGAATCTAATTACGATGTCAAAAGATGAGGCTTTGAGAACAGGCGCACACCATTTTTTCGATAAGAAATACGCCGATAATATTATGATTTATTATATTGGAGACGATCTGCAATCCGCGTACTCAAAGGAATTTTGTGGCGGTTTGCATGTGAAAAACACATCTGAACTGGCTGGTCCAGAGGGAACATGGACATTTAAGATTATAAAAGAAGAAGCCGTATCGCAGGGTGTAAGAAGAATCAAGGCTATCCTTAATTGAGTATATTATTTTTTGATGATATTAATTTTTTTATGCTATAATAATAATTATGCCACGTCGAGTAGAAGATATTTTGCCAAATGAACATCGCTCAGTAAGAGAGATTCCGATTCATGATAGAGATGACAGGAGTAAAAAAAACCTCCGAACCGAAGGCGGTGAAAAAATTGCGATTCATCGCATCGCAACTGATCCGATTAAAATTCTCGAGCATAATCTCAAGCACTCGAAACCGGCGAGAAAACATTCAAAACTGCCACGAAAAATACTAATTTTTCTTGGTTTTCCGGTTATTGTGGTTGTGATCGCATATATTGCTTCATCATATTTTTCTCGTGCCGTATTTACTATTACTCCGAAGGTTACGCCCGTCGAAATTAATTTTAGCTATGTGGCTTCTGATGTTCCCAAGGAAGGCCTACTGACATACAAAATAATTGAAGTTGAAAGTAATTCAAGTTCAACTGTGCTTGCAACGGATGGGTTGTCTATTTCCGCGAAGGCTCAGGGTACCTTGAATATTAAAAATGCTTATGTGCCGACCGCTAGAAAACTTATCGCTGGTACTAGGTTTATGAGTCCAGATGGAAAAATATACAAATTACCGAGCACGATCATGATTCCAGGCTACAAAATCTCCGCGACCGGAGCAATCATTCCGGGTAATATCAGTTCGCTTGTAGTGGCAGATCAGGTCGGTTCTGAATATAATATTGACAAGAATAATATAATAAAAACGTTTAAGATTGTCGCGTACGAGGGGGGAGATAAGTATGACACAATATATGGCGAGCTGGCGAGTAACATTAGTGGTGGTATCAGTGGCACAAAAAAGTCCGTTCTTCCGTCGGTTTTAGCCTCGACAAACGCCGACTTAAAGTCAAAAATCACCGATAATCTCATTTCAAAAATCAATTCCAATATTCCAGCGGATTCATTCATGTTTGATAAAGGATATATCATGAAATTTGCTGAGCCGATCATTTCTGGATCTGTTCCAAATCAAGCAATTATAACGGTAAGAGGCACATTATACGCAATTACTCTTAATAAGGATCAGCTCATCACCAAGCTGGCAGGCCAAGCAACCATTGATTCATTCGGAGGTCTACCATTTGAGGCAGTTGGTCTAGATAAGGTTTCATTCACACTTTTGAATCAAAAAGATTTTTCTCCGGATAAGGGTGGTGTCGCGATCATGCAATTGAAGGGAAGTCTTTCATTAACCGGCAAAGTATCGGTTGGAGAACTGAAAAAAAGGTTTGCCGGTCTATCATTGTCCGAAACGGCATTAATATTGCGGTCATATTCACCGATAATAGACCTTACGAAATCATTTGGTCAAATCGTGCCTCCATGGTCGAAAATCCCAAAAAATGCCGATAAAATATCAATTATTATCAAATAGGAGTAGTCTATGCTTGACAGATGAACTGCTATTTTGATAATATCTACGGACGCGCATAAAGCATGGATACAGCGCCTAAACCAAAAAAGACTTCGAGCGGTATTGTCCAGGAAGCATTACCGAATGCTTTGTTTCGTGTCGAACTTAAGGATACGAAGGAAGTCATTCTGGCGTATCTTGCGGGCAAAATAAGAATGCATCATATAAGAGTTTTGGTTGGTGATAAGGTAGAGTTAGAGTTGGATCCATACGGTGGAAAAGGGCGTATAGTAAGGCGTCTTCAATAACATAACAGTAATTGCTAGCTATATGAAAGTAAAAGCATCAGTAAAAAAGATTTGCGCTAAATGCTCCGTCGTTCGCCGTCGGGGATATTTATATGTGGTTTGTAAAGCAAATCCAAGGCATAAACAAAGACAAGGTTAAATAATTACCGATATGAGAATTCTTGGAATAACATTACCAGAAAATAAAAGAATGGAAATTGCATTAACTGCGATATATGGCATTGGGCGTCGACGCGCCGGTAAAATTCTTTCTTGCGTAAATATTGACGCCGGAATGAAGCCGGGACAATTAAGTATCGAACAGGAAAATGCTATTAGGAAGCTAATCGAAAGCTTCAAAATAGAGGGTGATTTGAAACGAGAGGTAGCGGGAAATGTGAAAAGACTTAAAGATATCAAATCATACAGAGGTGCTAGACATGTAAGACATCTACCTTCAAGGGGTCAAAGAACAAAAACGAATTCTAGAACCGTAAGAGGAAATGTTAGAAAGACTATGGGATCAGGTCGAAGAAAGGAGGAAAAAACATAAAAAAGCAATCTAGTGAGTAATCTTAAATCATTATCATGGGAAAAAAAAGAATCGTAAATACGAATGAAGCAGACAATTCCGGCGAGAAATCGAAGGTTGTTTCGGTACCGGCGAAAAAGCGGACTGAATTCGGCATCTTGCATGTACAATCGACGTATAATAACACGAAGATCATGCTTACAGACAAGAATGGTAACGCGCTCATGTGGGCTTCAAGCGGTGGTGCCGGTTTCAGGGGTGCGAAAAAAGGAACCCCATTTGCGGCAGCGAAAGTCGGCGAATCATTGGCATTAAAAGCGCAAAATATTGGAATAAAGGAAATTGATGTTGTGGTAAAAGGCGTGGGTTCTGGTCGCGAATCAGCTATTAGAGGTTTTATCAGCAAGGGCATTATTCTTAATACGATCAAAGATAAAACTCCTGTTCCATTTAATGGACCAAAACCGAAAAAACCTCGTCGCGTTTAATATCATTTTGACATTATGAAATCATAAAATATCAATAATATGCAAATCGGACCAAGATACAAAAAAGCTCGCTTTCTGGGAATTCCAATTTTCAGAAAAACTCAGACACAAAAGTATGCCATTCGTGCCCAGAAAAAAGCTAAGACTACAGGTCGGCGCCGGGGCAGGAGCGAATACGGTAAACAGATGATGGAAAAACAAAAGGCGAGACATAGCTATGGCGTATCAAGCGGTCAATTCACGAATTACGTTAAAAAGGCGCTACGGACAAAAGGCGATAACACAAAAAATTTACTAAGTTCATTGGAGGCTCGCCTAGATAATGTTATTTTGCGAGCTGGTTTTGCCTCAACGAGGGCCGCGGCTAGGCAAATGTCTGCTCATGGTCACTTCTGCGTCAATGGCTCTATAGTTAAAGTTCCTTCATTTATAGTAACTGTTGGTGACAATATCACTATACGCGCTGGAAGTAAAAATAAGTCAATATTTGACAAGCTCTCAGAGGAAATTGAAAGTACACGCATTCCAGCTTGGATAAAGGTCGACTCTGAATCCAGAACTATCACGATTGTCGGCGAGCCGTATGCCGATTTATCTGAGCTTCTGTTCGATCCGATTTCTGTACTCGAGTTTTATACCCGCTAGACAATATTACTATTTTGTGTAGAATTATAAGCCTATTTTTTAATTTTTAATAATATGATACAAGACATCATACTTCCATCGAAACCAGAAATAATCCACGAAGATAAAACTAGTGGAACCTATGAAATTGATGGATTATATCCGGGATACGGTCATACCCTCGGTAATTCATTGCGACGCATCATTCTTTCATCGTTGCCGGGTGCGGCCGTCACCCATGTCAAAATTCGCGGTATTGAGCATGAATTCTCGGTTATTGATGGCATAAAGGAAGATGTTATTTCAATCCTTTTGAATCTAAAGAAGCTTCGTATGCGACTTTTGACCGATGAGCCACAACTACTTTCACTTACAGTTAAGGGTATAAAAGAAGTCACGGCAAATGATATTGATATTACAGGACAGGTTGAAATCATGAATCCAGATTTGCATATCGCCTCGCTCACAGAAAAAAACTCTCAGATCTCAGTGGATATTTCGGTGGAAAAAGGCTTGGGATATGTTCCAAAGGAAATTATCGAAAAAGACCGTGTTGAAATAGGCTCTATCGCCCTCGATGCTGTATTCACACCGGTCAGGAAGGCAAATTATGAGGTTGAAAACATGCGTGTTGGAGATCGAACAGATTTCAATCGTCTTCGCATTTCAATAGAAACGGACGGCACAATTTCTCCTAATGAAGCTCTGGAAAAATCAATCACTCTAATGATTCAGCAATTAAAAGCCATTGTCGGCTTCAAGGATGATGAACCGAAGGATATCAAAAAGACTACTGCCGAGAATGATAGCGGTAGGAGGAAAGATGACGAAGAAAAAAAGAAGATCGAGGGAAAACCCGAATCGGATTCAGAATTGATGAAAACGCGTATAGAGATTTTGGGAATGTCATCTCGAACCATCAAGGCCCTAAGTAATGTCAATATTCGTACTCTCGGTGGATTAGCCAGAAAGAAAGAAGCCGATATTATGGATATAGACGGACTAGGCGCGAAAGGTATGCAAGAAATCAAGAAATTATTGGCGGAACATGGCATAGTCCTGAAGCAATAGAATGACAGTGCGATAAGAATTGACAGAAAATACCATAATGAGACATAACACAAACAAAAGAAAATTCGGTCGAGAAAAAAATGAGAGAAATGCACTCATAAGATCTTTGGCGTGTAACCTTATCCGACTGGGCAGAATTCGCACAACATTACCTAAGGCCAAGGAATTACGGCCTTTTGTCGAGAAATTGATAACGAAGGCTAGAACGGTAACGGTGGCTTCACGACGATTGGTCATGACGAAAATTCATAACGCCATGGAAACGAAAAAACTTTTTGACACAGTTGCGCCGAAATTCATAAAACGCCGTGGCGGGTATACAAGAATTATTAAACTACCGAATCGAGATCATGATGGCAGTCCGATGGCTCTGATTGAATTTGTTGAATAATAAATCTTGAATACTTATTTATATATAAATATGAAATACGCAATAGACGCACAAGGTAAAAAAATCGGTAGAATCGCCAGCGAAGCGGCGTCGGTTTTAATGGGCAAGAAATCGACAAATTTTGCCAGAAACAACGTCGCAAAAGTTATGGTTGAGATATTGAATGCATCACGAGCCGATGTATCGGCTAAGAAAAAAACCTGTGACGTGTATATCACGTATACCGGGCATCGCGGTGGTTTGAATAGTGAGACCTTAGGTGAGCTTATTATCCGAAAGGGTATGACAGATGTCATGAAACGCGCAGTGTATCGCATGCTTCCAGACAATAAGTTGCGTGATTTGAGAATGAAAAATCTGATAATTAATGAATAGAAAATGAATACGATAAAACCGACAACAAAATATTTCGAGGCGGTCGGTCGCCGCAAGACTGCTACTGCCCGTGTGCGTCTCATGATTGATACCAGAAATGGTTATGAGATAAATGGCAAAACATTGGAAATGTATTTTCCAACGCCGGAAATGCGAATTATGGCATCCGAAGCGCTGGACAACACCAAAGCCTCTGAAAAATTCCGCGCTTCGGTAAAAGTTTCTGGCGGCGGTCTCGCATCGCAGGCTGAAGCGGTTCGCCACGGCATCGCGCGCGCACTTTTGGTTTACGATGTTCAGCTTCGCGGTAAAATTAAGAAAATGGGCTTCCTGAAACGTGATGCTCGCGCCAAAGAGCGCAGGAAGTTCGGCTTGAAGAAGGCGAGAAAGTCGCCGCAGTGGTCTAAGCGTTAGTTTAATCGCTATAATTAACATCAATATGGAAAAGGATAATAAAGACAATAATAGTGTCGTCAGTGATAATAACTCGGGTTCACTTGACGATTCTGTTGTAGCAGAAGAAAATACCGCTGAAATAGTCAAAAAACTTCGCGATAAATTGAAAAAATGCGAAGCCGAACGGATGGAATATCTGACTGGCTGGCAACGTGCCAAGGCTGATCATATCAACGCTAGGAAGCGGGACGAAACTGAAAGAGGTGAATTTGTCAGGTTTGCCAATCAGGACCTCATAGCAGAGCTTATACCAGTCCTAGGAAGCTTTGATATGGCAATGGCAAACAAAACGGAATGGGAAAAGGTTGATTCGAGCTGGCGATCAGGTATTGAGTCTATTTATAATCAATTAGTGAAGGTCCTGAATAATTTTGGCGTAAAGGAGGTCAATCCCATAAATGAAAAATTCGATCATAATTTGTATGAGGCAGTACTGCATGAACCGGTCATGGACGAAAAATTAGATCATATGATTATAGGTGTCGTACAAAAAGGATATTCTCTGAATGGCAAAGTTCTCCGAGCTCCGAAGGTGAAGGTGGGAGAATTCAAGCGATAAGTATCTCATACATATACGATAAACCAAACCTTGACTTCTATATAAACATGATATAATGGAAATACGATGATAAAACCTTATTCTCAATCAAAGTTTGTCGAGAAAATTCTTATTTCCGGAAATGGTGAGCGTTTCCGCGTGCTTTTTCTAGTCACTCTTGTAAATGGGGAAATGAAGGCGCAGATAGTGTCGGCACAACCTATTTTGGTTTCCGATAATAGGTTATTAATTTCTGGCAATATACAATCCGATTCAAATAATCGGTTCGCATTGCCCGAGGGTCGTTCTAGAAACACAATATTATCACCCAGTTATCAGCAACTATCGATAGTTTCTCCATACATAGAACTGTATTTCTTTATTAGTCAACCAACAAGAGCGCCTTCATATAAATAAACTCATCCAAGGTTCATTACCTTGGAATTTGTGGCAATATATCATTGCTATTTTGTTTGTAGATTATTAGTTAATAAATAATCAATACTTATGTCAAAAATAATCGGAATTGATCTCGGTACCACCTTCTCGGCAGTTGCCGTTATGGATGCTGGTATACCGAAGGTCTTGGAGAACGCGGAGGGAGTCAGAACTACTCCTTCCATTGTGGCGCAATCCAAGACAGGCGAACGGCTTGTTGGATTACTTGCAAAAAGACAGGCCGTGACGAATCCAAAAAACACGATATTTCAAATCAAGCGCTTTATGGGTCATTCATTCGACGAGCCCGGAGTGCAAAAAGATATAAAGAATGTATCCTTTGAAGCAAGAAAATCGTCCAATGGCGGCATTGAAGTCAAAATAGCTACTCAGGATGGTGAAAAATGGCTACGACCCGAAGAAGTCTCGGCTATGATTATTGGAAAATTGAAAAATGATGCCGAGGCGCGGCTTGGCGAAAAAATTACCGAAGCAGTCATCACCGTACCGGCATACTTCAATGATTCACAGCGACAAGCCACAAAAGACGCGGGTAAAATTGCCGGACTTGATGTCAAGAGAATTATTAACGAACCAACGGCCGCGGCACTCGCGTATGGCTTCAATAAGAAGAAGAATGAAAAAATTGCCGTTTTTGACTTTGGTGGTGGTACATTCGATATTTCCGTGCTTGAAGTCGGTGATGATGTCATAGAGGTAAAGTCTACGGATGGCGACTCGCATCTCGGCGGTCGAGACATTGACGCCAAGATCGTAAATTGGCTAGCAGATAATTTTGCACGAGAAAATGGAATAGACCTTCGCAAGGACGCGTTGGCACTTCAACGTTTGGACGAGGCCGCGGAAAAAGCCAAGATTGAACTTTCTACGGCGACGCAGACGGAAATTAATATTCCATTCATAACCTCCGGCACTGACGGACCGAAACATCTTCTAGTTACGATGACTCGCGCAAAACTTGAGGAGATTTGTCAGGAATTCCTAGATCGCGCAATGACTATTACCAAACGCGCGATGGAAGCATCTCCTTTTAAGGTTAAGGAAATAAATGAAGTAATTTTGGTCGGTGGACAGACTCGCATGCCGGCTATGCAAGATGCCGTGAAGAAATTCTTTGGAAGGGATCCTCATATGGGTGTGAATCCAGACGAGGTGGTTGCGGTTGGCGCCGCTATTCAAGGCGGAATTTTAGGCGGTGAAGTCAAAGATGTTTTGCTTCTTGATGTTATACCGCTTTCCCTTGGAATCGAAACTCTGGGAGGCGTCGCCACAAAACTAATCGAAAAAAATACGACTGTTCCTACCCAGCGCTCGCAAATATTCTCCACGGCGGCAGACAACCAATCCTCCGTTGAGATTCATATTACGCAAGGAGAACGCGCGCTTTCCGCTGATAATAAATCACTCGGACGATTTATTCTCGATGGTATTCCGCCAGCGTCTCGCGGCATGCCGCAAATAGAGGTTAGTTTCGATATTGATGCTAATGGTATCTTAAACGTGACCGCTAAAGATAAAGTTACTGGCAAATCGAATTCTATCAAAATTACCGCCTCGTCCGGTTTATCCAAGGATGAAGTTGAAAAGATGAAGAATGAAGCCACGGCACATGAGGTAGAAGACAAAACTAAGCGTGATAATATTGAAATCAGAAACGGAGCTGAACAACTTATTTATGCTTCTGAAAAGGCGCTCAAGGATAATAAGGAAAAGATTCCAGCGGAAATTGCGAAATCGGTTGAAGAGAAGATCACAGCATTGAAAGCAGTCAAAGATGGTTCGGATATGAGCGCTATAAAGACTGCTTCAGAAGCGCTATCAACAGAGATACAAAAAATCGGTGAATATATGTCAAAACAAAGTGGTTCAGGTCAGACTAGAGGTAATGCTGGTCCAGACACAGGATCGGGTCAAGGTGATCAACGGGGAAATGATTCAGATAATGGCGGAAATAGTGGCGAAGGGAATGTGAAAGATGCGGAATTCAAGGAGAAGAAATAGGTAGCAAAACCTATATGAAAGACTATTACAAAACCCTGGGAGTCGACAAAAACGCTTCAAAGGACGAGATCAAAAGCGCGTTTCGTAAACTCGCGCATCAATATCATCCGGATAAAAATAAGGGTAATGAAACCGCGTCGCAGAAATTCAAGGAAGCCAGTGAGGCGTATTCAATATTATCGGATGATAATAAACGTAAGCAGTATGATATGTTTGGTTCCGCTGGAGCAGGTAGTTATAATCAAGGTCAAAGCGGATTCGGAGGACAGGGATTCGCTGGTTTTCAGGGATTCAACAATGGTCAGGGATTTCATTTTGATTTTTCAAATATGGGCGGGGGACAAAATGTCGAATTTGATCTTGGAGACATATTCGGAGAGTTTTTCGGTCAAGGTGGAAGCAGGAGACGGCCGAGAAAAGGAGCGACGATAACCGTGGATGTGCGAATTTCATTCAAGGATTCTATATTTGGCGCTGAAAAGGAGATTTCGATTGGCGGTAGAGAGAAGCTTATGGTAACTATTCCGGCAGGAATTGAAAACGGACAGGGACTGCGCGTCAAAGGTAAGGGTGAATCGGGTGAAGGTGGTTTCGGAGATTTAATAGTGCGTGTATGGGTGGATGAACATCCGCGTTATCGTAAGGAGGGATTGAATATAATAACGGAATTACCTATTAAACTCACTATGGCACTTCTAGGCGAAACGGTTGATCTAGAAACATTGGATGGAAAAATCGAGCTTAAAATTCCGCAGGGTACTACGCATGGGGAAATACTTCGAGTAAAAGGAAGAGGTGTGCCGTATGAAGGAAGTAATTTGATGGGATCGAAAAATAAACGTGGCGATTTACTCATTGTAACTCACGTGAATATGCCAAAAAATCTATCTCGAACGGCGCAACAAATAATCGGCGAATTGAAAGATGAAGGGTTGTAATGCTATAATTAACACATGAAAAAAGTTCTGCTTTCTGGTGTTAAACCGACAGGTCGACTTCATATCGGCAATTATTTCGGCGCGATGAAACAATTCGTCGAGCTACAAAATTCAGGTGATTATAAATGCTATTTTTTTATCGCCGATTATCACGGTTTGAATTTTATTCATGATAGGAATGAAATGAAAAGACTAACTCTCGATCTTGCGCTTGACTATATGACAATAGGTCTTGATCCAAGTGAATCTATATTATTCAAACAATCAGATATTTCAGCGCATACCGAACTAGCATGGATTTTTGACACCATAATCACCATGCCTTATCTCATGCGCGCGCACGCCTATAAAGATGCTGAGACAAGAAACAATGAAATCAATGTCGGAACATTTAATTATCCAGTTCTAATGGCGGCCGATATTTTACTTTATGATACTGATGTGGTTCCAGTCGGAAGTGACCAGAAACAACATGTCGAATACGCTCGTGATATCGCGGAAAAATTCAATCGTATTTTCAATGAGACTTTTAAGTTACCGGAACCATTAATCGTTGAGGGCGTCGCGACCGTACCCGGAATTGACGGCAAAAAAATGTCGAAAAGCCATGGCAATGTAATTTCACTTTTTTCCACCACTGATGAGATTTCAAAGGCGGTTATGGGAATAGTAACAGATTCGGACGCCGGAATTCCAATAAATGTATACAATATTCATAAATTATTCGTTAATGACTCGGAGCTAAAAAAATTCTATGACGAAAATGCCGGCAAATATAAAATCTTGAAGGAGAGATTGGTTAGTGATATTGATACGTTCATGAAACCCTTGCGAGAGAAACGTGCCGAAATAGCGAGCGATAAAAGTACCGTTATAAGGATTCTTGATTTAGGCGCAAGGAGAGCAAATGAAACGGCAGCAGCAAAAATGGCGGCCGTAAAAAAGGCCATTGGAGTTATCTAATCAACTGATCGCAATAAAATGTTCAATGTAAAGACTCACTCATTTGAAGGACCTCTTGATTTACTTTTGGACTTGATAGAAAAAAAGAAACTCTTTATCAGTGATGTTTCGCTGGCACAGGTTACAGATGATTTCATAGAACATGTAAGGCGATTCAATAATCTGCCGATAGATGAATCGGCGCACTTTATACTTATTGCTTCAACCTTGCTTTTGATTAAATCAAGATCGTTATTACCAGGACTTCAATTAACAGAGAAGGAAAAAGGTGATATTTCTGATCTTGAAATCAGACTCAAGATATTTAAGCGAATCAGGGAGGCGGGTCGGCATGTACGGCGATTGTTCGGAAATCAGATGATTTTTCCGCAATCACAGTCGCGAAGGATTGTTCCAGTCTTTACTCCAGATCCCGCATTCACTCTCGAAAAGGTGTCGCATTGCCTCAGAGACTTGATAAACCGTTTGCCAAAAAAAGAAAATATTCCCCAAACTGTTGTGAAGAAAGTAATAAGTCTTGAGGAAATGATCGGCACACTCACTGCGCGTATTACCAGTCATCTACGACTTAGCTTCAAGGAATTCACGAATGAACTCAAAGGAAACCGATTGAATGTCATTGTTAGTTTTCTTGCCATGCTCGAATTAGTCAAGCAGGGGATAGTGTTTGTGACACAGGAAAGGCTGTTCGGCGATATTCAAATGGAAACAAAAAATGTCGGAGTGCCAAAATATTAAATCTGTTATACTGCATACTCAAATGAATCTATCCGCGCATATCGAAGCGATACTATTCTGGAAAGCCGAGCCTGTGCCAATCAAGAAATTGGCACAACTTTTGAATACAGATATTGAATCGATAAAAAATGGGCTCATCGAACTAGAAAACGTCTTGAATGGAAGAGGTATAATATTAGTTCAGACAAATAATGATGCGATGCTGGGAACCTCCAAGGAAATGTCGTCGCTCATTGAGCAACTGACGAAAGATGAGTTAAGCCGCGATCTCGGAAAAGCCGGACTAGAAATACTTTCAATAGTGTTATATCAGGGTCCAATATCACGCGCGGAAATTGATTATATTCGCGGCGTAAATTCCCAATTTATATTGAGAGCTTTACTCATTCGTGGGCTTGTCGAAAGAGTGGAGAATCCCATGGATGCTCGGAGTTTTCTATACAATGTCACATTGGATTTGTTATCGCATCTGGGTATTTCAAAAATCACTGATTTGCCTGAGTTTGATAAATTACGCTCGAACATTAATGAGTACCGCAAAACAGAATCAAATAAATAGTGATACAATAAAATGATGAATCTTTCTAAAACGGCAAAGATTAATAGATTTTTTCTTGCATCGGTCATAACATTGACGGTATTTGGTTTTATAATCTTTCTTTCAGCTTCACTCGGACTACTGGCTCAAACTGGCGCAAGTTTCAATTCCGTCGCACTAAAGCAAACAATCAGTTTCGTAATTGGTCTCGCGGTCTTCTTTGGTTTATCAAGGGTAAAATACACATTTTTTCGAAAATCAGCATTATTTCTTCTCTTATTCGCTATTGGATTAAATCTTCTTATATTCATACCCCAGATTTCTATTTTTCATGGTGGAGCATCGCGTTGGATAGATTTAGGGTTTTTTAGTTTTCAGCCCTCTGAGTTTCTTAAAATCGCGTTTATTATATACGCCGCCGCGTGGATACATTATACCAAAGACAAGATAAAGCACCTGAAATGGGGATTTTTGCCATATATGATTTTGGTGGCAATAATGAGTGTATTGCTATTGTCACAAACAGATACGGATACGCTGGTTATTATAGCTTTTACGGGATTAGTAATGTTTTTCATAGCAGGCATGCCAATTAAACATATTTTACTGATCGGAGTTATAATGTGTGCTCTCGTCGCGTGCATAATTTTTCTGCGTCCATACGCTATGCAACGGATTACCACATTTATAAATGGAGGAAGCGATTTTCAAGGCGCTGGATATCAGATTAATCAATCGTTGATAGCTATTGGTTCTGGACAATTGACGGGACGTGGTTTCGGACAAAGCATACAGAAATTTGGATATTTGCCTCAGCCAACGGATGATTCGATATTTGCGGTCTCAGCCGAAGAGTTCGGCTTCGTTGGCAGCGTGATTCTGATCGCCCTTTACCTACTTTTCGCCATCACATCCTTCAAGATAGGCACACGCGCTTCAGATACATTCGGCGGTTTTGTGGCAATAGGTATTGCCGTCCTTATAATTACCGAATCATTTCTTAATATGGCCGCAATGCTTGGGCTGGTACCGCTTTTTGGTATACCATTGTTATTTGTCTCTCACGGCGGCACCGCGCTTATTATAACTTTGGCCGCCGCCGGAATAGTCGCCAACATATCCAAATATTCAAGGTAGATATATTATGGTTTTGTTCTGTGAATATGTGCTAATATGTTGTTATGAAAATTTTATTCACAGGTGGAGGCACAGGAGGTCATTTTTATCCTATTATCGCCGTTGCGCAGGCTATCATCGAGAAAGCGAAAAAAATGAGGACATTGCCGCCATTGTTCTATTATATGGCGCCATCGAAATACAATCCGCGCGCGCTTTTCGATAACGATATCGAATTCATTTATATTCCGGCGGGAAAATTGCGTCGTTATTTTTCACTACTCAATATTTCCGATTCATTCAAGACTTTTTTTGGATGTATTATCGCGATTTATAAAATGTATTCGTTATATCCCGATATAATCTTCAGTAAAGGCGGTTATGCTAGTTTTCCCGCGATATTTGCCGCAAAGCTCCTTAGAATTCCCATTATCATTCATGAATCAGATAGCAAACCCGGTCGGGTCAATTCCTGGGCCGGAAAATTTGCGCGTAAGATCGCCCTATCGTATCCGGATGCCGCACAATACTTCAAGACAGATCAAAATAAAATTGCTTTTACAGGAAATCCGATTCGAAAAGACATTTCTGAGCCTCTAACCAATGGCGCGCATGAATTTCTTCATTTGGAGGATAATACCCCAGTTATTCTAATCCTCGGCGGATCACAAGGAGCTCAGTCTATTAATGATACTGTGATTGAAGCTTTACCCGAACTTCTGAATAAATATCAAATAGTTCATCAGACTGGAAAAAATAATCTGGAGGATATAAAACAAACTACATCTATTAGTTTAAAAAATCATTCTTATGCCGGCAGATACCATCCATTTGATTATTTGAATGAATTAGCTCTTCGAATGTGTGCCGGTGTTGCTAATATTATAGTATCTAGAGCGGGATCAACAATATTTGAGATTGCGTCCTGGGGAATACCCTCAATTATTATTCCATTACCATGTTCTGTCAGTCATGATCAAACAATGAATGCGTATGCATATACTCGCACAGGTGCTGCCTCAATTATTGAGGAAGACAATCTGAGTTCACATATTTTGATTGAGGAAATAAATCACATTTATGATTCTGCGGCCATTGCCCAGACAATGAAGGAGAGGGCGGGAGCGTTTGCCAGGCGAGATAGTGCCGATATTATTGCCGACGCGATATTAAATATAGCATTGGAGCATGAAAAATAGACACATAATATACCCAGTTTAATACTTGATTATTCTGTTCCAATATGTGCTATAATGACAATCTAGTCGTATTTATCAACATTAACATTTATTAATAATATGCAACCAGAACAAAGTGGCATTAAGACATGGCAGTGGGTTGTTACGGTCATAGTCATTATTGCCCTTATAATTATTGGTATTTTCGTATTCGGTAATAAGAAGGCTGAAGCGCCCGCGTCTGGTGATGAAACACCGATCTCAACGGAGCAATCGGCAAATAGTATTGTTATGTCGAATCAGTTTCCAGGCAACATTGTTTATATTTCTGCGCTCCAAGCTACAGGCCGCGGATGGGTGGCTATTCACAAAGATGCAAGCGGCAAGCCAGGTGATGTCATCGGCAATGCCAGTTTTTCCGCCGGAACAGCTCCGGTGAAGGTCACACTTACACAGCCGACAGTTGATGGTGGAACTTATTACGCCGTTATGTACTCTGACAACGGCGATGGCGTGTTTGATGTTACCAAGGACCTAACTCTGAAGGACGCGAGTGGAAACATTATTATGCGCCTCTTTCATGCTAGTGCTACGGCAGGAGCCGGAACAAAGGAATAATAGAAATTTTAGCTTGAATGGAAATGCCGGTATAGACAACCGGCTTTTTCATTAACAATTTGTCAGTATATTTGATATAATCAGCACATGGCTAATAATATTATCACTAGATTTGCTCCGTCGCCTACGGGCTATCTCCATATTGGAGGAGCTAGATCAGCTTTATTCAATTATATATTCACGAAGCAAAACGCAGGTAAAATAATTCTTAGAATCGAGGACACTGATCAGGATAGGAACAAGGATGAATACACGAAAGGAATTATCGAGGCATTTGATTGGTTAAGTATAAAGTTCGATAAAATACATAAACAATCGGAGAATTTTCCCGTTCATAGGAAATATCTGGAAAAATTGATCGCTTCAGGACACGCCTATATATCGCGAGAGGATGTAAAAGAGGAAGGTCTGAGAAGTGAAGTTGTAAGATTCAAAAATGAAAACAAGGACATTATCATAAATGATCTAATAAAAGGCGATGTTAAGTTTAACACAACTGAACTTAATGATTTCGTGATCGCAAAAAGCCTAGATGAACCGATTTTTCATCTGTCCAATGTAGTAGATGACATAATTTCTGGTGTTACCCATATAATTCGCGGGGAGGAACATCTTTCCAATACACCTCGTCAAATCTTAATTTGGGAAGCGATTGGCGAAGTACCGAGACCGGCATACGGCCATATTCCCCTTATACTTTCCGAACAGAAAGAAAAGATCTCAAAAAGAAAACATGGTGAAATTGTATCTGTTGAATATTATAAAAGAAATGGATACCTACCCGAGGCACTATTGAATTTTTTGGCATTGCTTGGCTGGAATCCCGGAGGTGACGCGGAAATATTAAGCATCGATGATATGATATCAAAATTTAGCCTAAAGAAGGTTCAGAAGGCGGGGGCGATTTTCAATCAGGAAAAACTTCTTTGGTTTAATAGGCAATATTTGCGAAAGCTGGGTGAGTCGGAGTTCATTGAAAGGGCATTGTCTTTTTTACCCGAATGGTTATCAACTAGAGATGATATATTCAAGCGACTTTTACCATTACTGCGCGACAAAACGTATAAGTTTAGTGATTTAACGCAATTATTTATAGCCGGAAATGAGTTATTCTTCGTTAAAGAATTACCGGAATATGAATCAAACATGCTTTTATGGAAAAAAATGCCCAATAAAAAAATCGCGCATGAACATCTACTAAAAGTAATTGATTTTTTTGACGGTATTGATGAAAATGATTTTGCCACTGATAATATCAGGAATGTAATTTGGAGTTATGCTGAAGAAAAGGGTAGGGGGGATGTTTTGTGGCCACTTAGAGTCGCGCTTACCGGACAAGAACGGTCGCCGGATCCATTCATGTCGGCATATATTCTAGGTAAGACGGAATCTATTGCACGCATTCAAAAAGCATGCGCAAAACTGGAATAACAATTGATTAAAATATTTATTACAGGGAAATATTTTTCCTATATATTATTTGTTGTTCTGATTTTTATATCAGGTCTAGCCTTTTTTGTGTCAAATCAAGTCAACGCGCAAACTATATCGGATATTCAAGCAAAGATTAGTTCTCGTAATACCGATATCCAGGCTCTGGAAAAAGAAATAGCCGAATATCAATCGCAAATTGATGATCTCAGTAATCAGTCGGTATCGTTATCGGCGACCATCAGAACTCTGGATCTGTCGCAAAAGAAATTGCAAGCCGATATACAAGTATCAGAAAATAGGATCGCGAACAAGAATCTTGAAATCCAAGAATTATCACGACAAATAACCGGCAAAGAGGAAACAATTATCGATGATAGTAGAATAATTGCATATTCCTTATCATTAATTCAGCAAACAGAGGATAAATCAATTGCTGAAATATTATTATCAAGTAACACTGTGTCGAATGCATGGGACTCGCTGTATAATCTCGGTACCATTCAAGGAAATTTGGTTGACAATATCAACGCTTTAAGAGAGACGAAAGCGAATCTAGAGTCCAATAAAAAAGCCACGGAGAAAGCTAGGGCAGAACTGGTCGTACTTAGTAATCAGTTAAAGGATCAGAGACAAATCGTGCTCAGCACTCAAACTGAGAAGAATCAGCTGTTAAAAGAAACAAAACAAAGTGAGAAGCAGTATAAGCAGATGCTGGTAACAAAGCAAGCCCAAAAAGAAGCATTCGAAAGGGAAGTACTTGAATATGAATCGCAATTGAAGCTTACAATCGATATATCAAAACTTCCACACACGGGATCAGGTGTTCTGTCATGGCCACTCGATAAGGTATATATTACTCAATATTTTGGCAATACGGCATTTGCGACGGCTAATGCCCAGGTATATGGAGGTAAAGGGCATAATGGAATAGATCTTCGCGCGGCAATCGGCACTCCAATTCGAGCATCATTGTCAGGCACAATAATTGGAGTTGGCAATACAGATATCGTCTCGGGGTGTTATTCATTCGGTAAATGGATCATGATAGAACATTCAAACGGCCTATCGACATTGTATGCTCATCTTTCACTTCAATCAGTGTCAAAAGGACAAAAAGTTATAACTGGTCAGATCATCGGTTATAGTGGAAACACGGGCTATACCACCGGTCCGCATCTGCATTTTGGCGTCTACGCGACTCAAGGCGTTGAAATTCAGAAATTAACACCCACGCAATCAATACATTGCACGGGAGCCTTAATACCGGTTGCCGATTTCAGAGCTTATTTGAATCCACTTTCTTATTTGTAGCATTTTGGATTAAAAGTTATACTTACGACAGGCATATGTATATTACGAATGGAACGAAATATTATTTAAATAAACAAAGAATATTATTCAAATAACTAATGTCGCAAAATATTTGTAAAAAACTTGTTATGAATAGGGGAGGAGTGGTTCGCACTGTGCTCTTTCTAGTCGCTGTGCTCATAGTTCTAGGCTATTTCGGTTTCAATCTGCGTAATATCGTAAACTCACCAATAGTCCATGATAATTTAGATTTCGCCAAGGAAGTCATATTGAATAGTTGGAATAATTTCATAAAACCATCACTGAACTGGATTTGGAATCTTATCTCGAAGCTTCTACCAGATAGAAGCGCTAATTGAAGGATGTGGTTGTCGTCCACAGGCATAACATAAATTGTGGCAATATCATAATGCAAAAAGATATATTGTGCGACATAGCTATGATTAAGCTCCCCTTATAATATAAGAGTATGGATAAAAAGATACCCTGTTAACCTATAGAAGGTATTTTTTTAAGGTCTGAATTTCTATTTGAAGGCAAAAGTCATCAACACGATGGTTATGGCGTTAAGAAATACTAATATTATAATGAATACTGTTTTTGACCCCACCGCACTGGGATTCATTATGATATAGATCGTGTAGATTATTGCAACAATTGCCGCGCCAAGAAAGTTTCCTTTTATCATATATTTTATAATTAGGTTAATATAAGCGTATGAGTCTCATTATACATCCAAAAATCATTTGCCGTAAGCGACAGGGTACGAATTATCCCCTTTTATCTTATTGCTTCTCTTTGGCAGTTTTATATAATGTGACTAGCAAAAACAAAAAACCACGGCATGCCGTGGTTTTTTGTTAAATAATTATTTCTTCGCCAATTCCTGTGACCAACATTTGGCCGATGATGACCATGGCTTTGCGCCATATTTGTTGTATAGATAATCCGCGAACGCGATATTGCCTTCGGCGGTATATATATCCAGCTTCAATTTGGCAGCCTCATCGGCATGATACTTTTCATTAATCTGCATAATACCGATATCTGAGCTATTTTTTATACCACGAACTACTGTGCCGTCCGCATTGAATTGATGGAATCTGGATTCACACCAAGCGATATCAATTAGGATAGGTTTATCCGAGAATTGATCGCGCAAATATGTTTCAATATCATTCTCATTTTTCAAGGGACGAACTATTTCCCTTATTATCGTCTGTTCGGTCCTTCTAGATTGTGCCACAGCCGCAAGATTTGCAACATGGCTATCAGCCTGTCCAGCACCATATAAAGACGACATAAGGAACGCGACGCCAGTTGTAAATTCAATCATAATAAAAAGATGAGCTTGGTAAGCATGGTGCTCACTTTGACTCATCTGTGCGTACAATCTAGCATCTCTGTCAATATAAGTCAATACTTATAGAGACAAAATAAGGCTCTATAGAGCCATATTTATGGTATTAAAAACCCATATTTAGAGCCATATTTTGTCTCTTGCATACTTTATGGCATGTGATATACTCACAGGACCTTATAAATTAGGCATTTTAGAACAATATGGCACACAAGAAGGCCGCAGGCTCAACAAAAAATGGTCGCGATTCAAACCCGAAGTATTTGGGCGTTAAAATCAATCATGGACAGCATGTCATGACCGGAAACATCATTATTCGCCAGCGAGGCTCCGAAGTCTTACCTGGTAGAAATGTTGGAATAGGTAAGGATCATACACTTTTCGCGCTGAAAGATGGTACAGTTGAGTTCAACACAATGAGGAAAATTAATTTCAATAATGATATTATACGCAAGAAAATCGCGCATGTTGTCTAAACTAAATAAGTATGTACATTCGGACAAAAAAGGGATTAATTCCCTCTTTTTTTGTGATATCTATATTGTTGGCTTAATATTGACATAAAACTTTGTCGACTTCCCTTCTATTTTTATTTCTACAGTATAATCACCAATCTCCTTTAACGGATGATCTATTTTGATAGATTCTGGATTGACAGATAGGTGCAATTGTTCGTCCAGTTGTTTTGCAATATCTTCACGGTGAATACCAGCAAAAAGATGTCCTTTGTCATTAGCCTTACATGAAATAGCCAAGATTACACCATCAAGACTCTTTAGATTTTCTCTTAGGAGCTCATTTTGAACCTGTTTCTCCCCTTCCATCTTCGCCCTCTCCACTTCATATCGCTTCATTGTCTCCGGTGTTGCTGGAATTGCCGAGCCATTTGGAATTAACAGATTAATAGCATGACCAGAACTAACATCTTTGACTTCGTATTTCCTGCCTAATTTCGATACATCTTTGAGTAAAATAATTTTCATATTTCATTATGGTTGAATTTTTAGTAATTCGACTGCTTTTTCCATGATTGGATCCTTACCGTTCATTGTATTCTTGTCTGTCAACTCCACAGGATAATCGGGAACAATGCCATTCTCGGATAAATTCGTACCATTCGGAGTAAGCCAGCGGGCAATAGTGATTTTTAGAGATGTATCAGAAGTAAGTTGTACTAATTCTTGTACTGAACCCTTACCGAATGTCTTCGAACCGACTAATTTCGCGACACCATTTTCCTTCAGAGCACCAGCCAAGATTTCCGAAGCCGAGGCTGAACCGCCATCGACTAATACGAGCATTTGCAAATTTTTGGTAAAAATATTATATCCCTTGCTGTAATAGATTTTCGAATCATTATTCTTGCCAAAATCTTCAACAACGACAATCTTCCCCGAAGGTAGAAACCGTGAGGCCATGTCCCATGCCGCGTCAAGATATCCACCGGGATTGCCTCGCAAATCAAGAATCAATTTATGATCACCCGATAAAACGAACTGACGAAGCGCGTTGCGGAATAGGTCTGCCGATTGAGCGGTAAAACTATAGAGACGAATGACATATATTCCACCTAATTGCTCACTCATATCTATTGTTGGAATATTGATGACATCGCGTGTGATAGACTTCTCAACCGGTTTGGCATTCGTATCCGTCGGACGATAGAATGTAATCTTCACTATACTGTCCTTCGGCCCACGAATAAGCTTCACTGCCTGATCCGTGGTCATGTCTGCTGTACTTTTACCGTCTATCATGAGAATATAATCCCCGGATTTTACGCCAGCTTTGTATGCCGGACTATTCTTAATTGGAGAGACAACCTGTAATTGTTTATTCTTCACGCCAATCTCCATGCCGACGCCTTCAAAATCGCCTGAGATATCATCTTGGAACATTTTTGATTCAACCGGTGGAAAAAAAACGGTATAAGGATCCTTGTATGACGCAGCCAAACCATCTATGGCGCCATAAATCTTTTCTTGTGCTGTCGTACTTGCCGCCGTAACTGATTTTTCATTCAAAACCTGCCATGCTTTCCAGAAGATCGCAAACTGATCAGAACTTATTTCATTCAAATCGGTCAATCTCGTATTTGCGAGTGAAACTGGCGACCTTCCTTCTCCCACGGAAAGTCCAATCATAAATGCGACAACGACTCCAATGACACCAACAACATAGTAGGATAATTTATCTCGTGAATTCATTATCGACTATTATTACATATCTCGCTTTTATTACCAAATTTTTGCTATAATGCTTTTATGACAACAACACATTCATATCGCGGTATCGCCTGGATTGATCTCGAGTCTCCGGATGACGGCGAAATCGCGGGTTTGGTTCGTAGATATGGTTTGCACCCGCTAGTCGGTGAGGAGTTAAAAAGTTCCTCATCCTTGGCAAAGATTGATTTTTATAAAGATTATATTCTTGTGGTATTGACATTACCTGTTCGTGTTCGTAAGGGCGATACATATTCAGTTGTGGACAGAGAGATTGATTTTGTCGTTGGAAAAACTTTTCTTTTAACTTCAAGATTCGATACGATTGAGCAGATAGAATACTTCGCAAAAGTATTTGAGGCGAATTCTATTTTAGGAAAGGATGAACAGCTAGAGCATGCCGGACACATGTTCTATTACATGATCAAGCGGCTTTATGCGGGTATGAATGAGGATTTGGAAAATATTAGGGATACTCTTCTCATCACTGAAGCAAAAATATTCAATGGCGACGAGAAGAATATGGTTAAGGTTCTATCGAATATTAGTCGTGAGTTAATAGATTTCAGACAAACATCACGTATTCATCGAGAAATATGGGATGGACTCATTGAATCGTCTCATAATAACCCTCTAGGCGCTGAATTTTTGCCATATGCACGAGATATGAGAGATGAATTCAATCGTGTTCATGAATTGGTCGGAAACTGTCGAGAGTTGTTATCTGATTTGCGAGAAACGAATGATTCACTTCTGAACACGAAACAAAATGAGATTATTAAGACATTAACTTTGATAGCGTGTATATTTTATCCGCCAACCTTCATTGCGGCACTATTCACAATTCCAGCCCTGTCAGTACCAATTATTAATACAATGCAGGGCTGGAATATCGTGCTATTGGCAATGGTAGTCTGCTCATCATCCATGTGGTGGTGGTTCAAAAAAAAGCGTTGGATATAACCATTGTAGCCAAATTATATAAATGATGGAAATTAAGCTTTACAATACCCTCTCAAAAAAAATAGAGTCATTTCAGCCCGTAAGTGATGGTATAGTTTCCATGTATCATTGCGGACCAACCGTGTATGATCGTGCTCATATAGGTAATCTGCGGGCCTATGTTTTCGCTGACACCCTACGTAGAATGTTTGAATATAACAATTACAAAATTAATCAGGTGATGAATATCACCGATGTCGGCCATTTGATAAGTGATGCAGACGACGGTGATGATAAAATGACGAAGGCGCTTAAGCGCGAACATCTACCACTCACTATTGAAGCGATGGAAAAGATTGGCACGAAATATTTTGACGCGTTCGTTGAAGATCTGAAAACCATGAATATAGAGTTACCGAATGAATTTCCTCGAGCTAGTAAGCATATTGATGAAGATATAGAGCTTATCCGACACCTAGAACATAACGGATACATCTACACAACCTCAGACGGATTATATTTTAATACTGCAAAGTTCAAGAAGTATGGAAAACTTGGGAATATCGCAACGGATTCAATGAATGATCGCACACGCATCGCGACTAATCCCGAAAAAAAAGATCCTGTCGATTTCACTATCTGGAAGTTTGATAAAAATATAGGTTGGGAAAGTCCATGGGGTAAAGGATTTCCCGGCTGGCATATAGAATGTTCGGCAATGTCCAGAAAATATTTAGGTCAACCTTTTGACATTCATACTGGCGGTATAGATCATATTTCGATACATCACAATAATGAAATTGCTCAGAGCGAAGCGGCATACGGAACGCCCCTTGCGAACTATTGGATGCATTGCGCCTTCTTAACTATTAGTGGCGGGAAGATGGCAAAATCCGGGAAAAATTATGTAACTCTTGACATATTACATGAAAATATGGTTTCCGCGATAGCCTATCGATATTGGCTATTTACAGCTCATTATCGTTCCCCTATAGATTTCTCCTATAATGCCGTAAAATCGGCTCAAAACGCCCTAATTCGCCTTATTTCCACTATCAGTGGGTATTCTCATGTTGGCATGATAATTCCATCGTATAAGGAGCGTTTTTGGGCATATATTAACAATGATTTGGATTTGCCGAAAGCTGTCGCTCTAATATGGGATTTACTTAATAAAGATGACACGGTTTCTGGTGCTGATAAATACGCTACTATTCTTGATTTCGATCGAGTTCTCGGTTTGAATTTGGACACGGTCAAAAAAGTCGTAAATGAGGATATTCCGGCAGAGATTGTCGCATTAGCTGAAGCTAGAGATGAGGCACGCAAGGCGCGGGATTGGAAAAAAGCGGATGCCCTGCGACAGGAGATCGAAACTCGCGGATTCAATATCAAGGACACAAATAATGGTTTTCAGATTAGACATTTATATCTCTAGGAATCTACACCAAGGCTTTATTCCAAACTTACCTTACTAATCTCACGGACATCTTCGCGAATCGCTTCTAACATATCGGTTGTTACCTGACGTAAATCCTCCACTTTTTCATCAAGATCAGCCAGACGAGCATATATTCTTGTTTCGATTCCGTCGATACGTTCCTCATACCTTTCAAAACTACGACTTATGGATATAGTCATCTCATCACCATTTTTATAAAGTAAATGTTCAATAAGCTCAAAATCTTTTTGCGTTAACGACATATGATTGCGTATTTTTAAATAATAATACGTTTATCATACAAAACGGGTTATGAAGAAAGGATAAAAAAAGTATGAAAAAATGATAAAAATAGTATGAATTTTCAATAAAAAAAGTCTCAAAAATGGATAAATTTCCAGAATCTGATTTATGAATGTGATGACTATTTCTGAATGACTGGAATCACGTCCTTAAGCGCGCTTACAGAATAAAAGCTTGCTTCATCCTCTAAATTAAGCGATGATAAATTGACGCCTACAACTTCCCCATCCACATCAAATAACGGTGACCCGGGCATTACCCTTGAAACAGGAAGCGATGTGTGGATGATTGGCGCGGGAGTCGTTGAAATCACGGAGGAATTGATTATTTTATTTTCATAAGTGATCTCTGTCACAATACCTTGAGCAAGAGCAGATTTAGACGAATCATATAGCGATAGAATAGTCTGTCCCAATTTTGGTATTTTGGAAAATGTTATTGGCACAGCGGATTTGATGGCGGAGTTATCGGATATAACAGGTGCCAAAAACACGATATCGCCATTTATCTGTTTTTGAATAATTACGACGGGAATTTGCTTACCGTCGGCGAGTATAATAATATATTCGCTTGCCTGATCAGTCGCACGCTTATCTGTGACCACAACGGCATCCTTGGATACAATAAGACCGATACCGATAATATTCCCCGTCTCTCCGCTTTTAATCTGCACCGTGCTTGAGGAAACTCTGTCGACGGCATTTGCAATTTGATCTTCAAACAAAATAAGACTCCCGACGGCCGCGCCTTGAGGTGATGTGGCGTCTATGGTTCTTTCAATTACTCGACTGATTGTCTGTCCAACGCTTGCCGGCGCCTGATTCATAAGTGATACAGTCACCACACCAGTCGCAAGCGCCGTTACAAATGAGACGAGCAGTGTCAGTAAAACAATTTGTTGTTTTGTGAGATGTTCCATGATTTCATTCTCACAAGAATATTGAGTAAAGTCAATTTTTCCTACTTTCTCGATCGCATCAGCGGGAACAGTTGCGTTTCGCGAAGTGGTTTTCCCGAAAGAATGGAGAATAATCGTTCACCAAAACCAAAACCACACGTCGGTGGCATACCATGTTCAAGCATTTCAACAAATTCCATATCCGGCATCATCGCTTCCGTGTCGCCCTTGTCAATAAGTTTTTGTTGTTCTTCAAAACGCTTGCGCTGATCAATAGGATCGTTCAATTCTGAATATCCGCGACCGACCTCGCTTCCGGCAATAATCGGTTGAAACATTTGCACGATTGATGGGTTGTCGGGAACGCTTTTGGCAAGCGGGGCTACAAGCACGGGATGATTTATCGCGAATACAGGACCAGTTATATTTTTCCTGCAATATTTCCAAAGGGTATCAACCAATCTTTCGCGATTCGTTCCTTCATAGGATACATTGAGATTGTCTAACCTCTTTTTTATTTCCGCGTCCGTCGCGCCAATAATGTCCGTGCCCGTTTGTCTCTTAATTTCCTCAGTATAATCGATCCTATTCCACTCATTTGCCAAATCAAAATTATGATTCCTGTATATAAATTTTGTGGTACCGAAAACTTCTTGCGCCAAATATCTATAAAGTTTAATAGTTAGATTCATACCGTCTTCATAGTTCGCGTACGCCCAATAATATTCAAGGTTAGTGAATTCCTGAACATGTTCTGGGCTCGATCCCTCATTTCTGTAAGCTCTTCCAATCTCATATGTCTTATCGAATCCTGCCGCCATCAGGCGTTTTTGCCATAATTCTCCGATAGAAATACGCAAATATACATCCATATCATAGTCATTATGATGAGTCTTGAACGGATTTGCCTCCGCACCTCCAGTTGTAATCTCCAATGTGGGTGTCTCAACTTCCATAAATCCCGCATTTTCCATAAATATTCGCGTCAGCTTCCAAAACTTGGCTTTTTTCAGAAAAATTTTACGTGCTTCCGGTTCCATTATAAAATTTAAATAGCGTTTTCGAAGTTTTTCATCGGGATCAACGAGACCGTGCCACTTTTCCGGCAGGGGTAATAGGGATTTTGACGCGATAGTCCAGGAATTAACCAGAATGCTTTGTTCACCCTTTTTTGTACTAAAAAACGAACCCGTAACACTGATAATATCACCGATATCTACGGCATTCGTAATAAGCTCGAATAATTTGGCATTTAACACATCCTTTTTTACAACTGCCTGAAATATATCGGTACCGTCATCAAGAACATAGAACAAAATGGATCCCTGACCGCGAATCGCCATAACTCGCCCGGATATTGACATCATCATTCCGGACTTTTCAATCTCCGTAAATTGGATACGCGCATCACAAAGTGAAAGGTCTCGCGGAACTGACGCGGGATACGGATCCATTCCGGCCTTTTTTAGAAGCTCCAATTTTGCCAGTCGAATTTGTTTTAGATCTTCAAGCGATGACATTTTATTATCAATATTTATAGTACTATTATTTGATAACCATAATAGTGTACTTCGTAACTCCTTTTGGAGTTGCGACTTTGATGGTATCTCCTTTTTTACGCCCAATCAGAGCAGATCCAAGTGGAGAAAGATTTGAGATTTTACCATTAGACATATCAGCCTCTTCTGAACCGACAATTGTATATAAATATGATTTATTATCACCTTCTCTTTCAATGCGTAGCGTTGTGCCGACAGTTACTACGTCTCCAGAAGATTTGTCGATAATAACGGCATTCTTTAGCAAAGCTTCAAGACGTCTAATTCTGTCTTCAACCTCGGCTTGATCTTCACGCGCTTGATGGTATTCGGCATTCTCCGAAAGATCACCCAATTTCTTGGAATATTCTAAATGTTCTGCCACTTCCTTTCGTTTTTCTGATTTCAGATATTCTAGTTCCTTGGTAAGTTCCGTAAATTTCTCATTGGTAAGATACTGAATTTCATTTGACATGTTATTGAAATTGATTGTTATCGCTGGTTAGATCCTCATTGTAGCAAAGAAAATCGTAATATTCAACACAATAGTGAATAATTGTTTTAGCATTTCAACGCGTAATCATCCACCTATAATTATAATCATTTGAAATACTCGGGTGTATTTCTGTTCATCCAATCAAATTGTTGCTTCATCACGGCCGCGGCACCAATCAGATTGTGAACTGAACCCTTTTCGAGCATAACCACAAAGGCGTATTTCGGATTTTCGTACGGGAAAAAACCTGTCATCCAGGAATTTACTTTCTCTTTGCTTGTTCCTAATTCAGCAGTTCCTGATTTACCCGCCACCGTGATATATGGCAAATCTAGAGCTTTACTCGTTCCTACGGTAACACTAAGTCTCATGCCTTCCCGTACTATTTCGAAATCTTTTTTTGGAATCGAAGTAATAATGCTTTCAACCGGCAATATCGTATCCCTTAGAACGGTTGGTGTCAACAAAAAACCGTCATTCGCGATAGTCGCGACCGCGCGAACCATTTGTATTGGTGTAACCTGAAATCCATACTGACCAATCGCCGTGTGATATGTATTGCCAATGTACCAATCTTCATTGAATGTCGCCTTTTTCCACTCTGGTGTTGGTATTGTTCCAGACTTTCCTGAAAGGAACGATATTGGAATCGCCGTGCCGAAACCGAACATTCGAAGATATTGATCAATCTTGACAATACCTAAGCCTTTCGTCCCCTTATATCCGCCTCCCACAATGTAGAAATAGGCATCCGATGACATGGCAATAGCGTGTCGTAAATCAAGCGCGCCATTATTTTTCCAATCGTTAAATACCGTGGATTTTGTTGGATCATATGGATTTGGTATAGATATCGAGCCGGTCGTGACAATAATTGATAACGGATCAATAATATTTTCATTCAAAACCCCTAGAGCAATATATGGCTTGACAATGGAACCTGGCGTATATAGTCCATCGACTGCCCTATCCAAAAAAGGCAGATCCGAATCATTGAGCATATTTCTTATTGCCATTACATTATTGCTATCCGACATTAATTGAGGATTATATTCCGGATAACTCGTAATCGCGATAATTTCACCTGTATGAACATCCATGATAATTCCGGCGCCACCGGTAAAACCCACTCTGTCCGCGATATCTTTTATGTTAGTATATAGAGCCGTTTGTACTCGACTATCAATTGAGAGAATAATATTGCCGCCTTGTTTAGGCAAACATACGACATTCTCAGAAAATATATTCCCTTTCGCATCGACTTCTACGAGTCGAGATCCATTAATACCCCGTAAATCGGAATTGAAAAATTTTTCAACCCCGTCCACACCCTTGAAATCGTCTCTATAATAAAATCCATTTTTGTCCTTGCTAGGATATTGCACATATCCAAGTATATGCGCCAATCCAGCCGTTGATTTATACATACGTCTGGCAACTATATCATCTGTGTTTGTCGATGTCGCCGTTATTTCGTTTTGTTCGATCTCAACTGGCGCATTCCATGCCAGCTCAATATTATTTCGATCAAATATTATTCCCCGTCCCGCAAATACCGGAACAGGTCGAAGCATGTTTTTTTCGCTTCTGTTTTTATAAATATCTCCATTTGATATCTGAATATGCCAGGCCTGAAATATGTATATTAATGAAATAACAATAAACAATGAACCGGTTATTATTAGAGCAGTTTTTGATATTGGTTTTTCCAATCGTCCTTCGAATTGTGATGAATCAAATCTCGGTAAATTACTAGAATCCAAAAGTATTTCTTCAGGATTTATTTCGGCATATTTTTTCTTTTTTGTGCGGAAAAATGCTATTTTCATCTTTATTAACAAAATATAGCATGGATATTGGCTGTGTACTATCTTCTGATAATTTTAGCAATGGCATTGCTGGCGACAAATATTCCCGTGGATAATATTGTGCCCACGTATGACACGGGACTCGACGCGGATATCACTCGAAATAAAACATCATAAAAAAAACCAATCACGATAATTTCAAAATTACATGAAAATAGCCAACAATTTACGCATGCGAGAACTACGGCAATTATCCACCAATTTTGAATAACGGCAAATAGCAGAATAAGATCAAGCAATATTCGCAAAAATATTTTTCTATTCATCATTTTTTTCTGGCGATTTACCATTATTGATCCAATGATCCGAATAGTATTCGTTATTTACCGTTACCGTCAACAAAGACCCACCTTATTTCATATGGATTCAAAGGTGCGGCAAATAACACCGTTTCAAATGATTGCGTTGGATCATTTTCTACTGCAGATATAACACCGAATGGTCTATCGTCAATAGATGGTATTATGACAAAATCACCTTCGGTTATTTTCGCCGTTCGCGGTACTTGTGCAAAATACTGTCCGCCTCCACGACCAACAGCTGTTGCCGAAACATTATACGGTCCCACAAGAACCCCAAGAATATTTCCTGGCGATGAAAGTAATGAAACCTTCGATGTTTTCGGTAGTACATCCGATATTGAACCGATTAATATATCGCCGACGATATAGACTTTGTCTCCAATCTCAAAATTCATATCGCTTCCACCGTCAATAATCAATTCATCATATGCTCCAATTCCCGGTCCCATGAGAACTGGGGATAGTATTCTTCCTCCTAATTTTGTTGCTGAAACCATTCGGATAAATGATGAGTATGCGAGAGAGGATGAACTTTCATCACTTGATGTTGAACTAACATTTACATTTCTTCCGAAAAAAGCCTTCAGATCTATATTTTCTTGCTCAATAGCATGAATTGTTAGAAGACGCGCATCAGCATCCTGCAATTGCAATTTCAAACTCTCATTTTCCGCCAGAAGCGATTGCGGTGATTTAAGGGCACCGCTTTCGATAGCAAACTCAGTGCGCCAGAATGGACTTGCCACAATCATGGCTATGGCAGGAAATAAATGCGGTAAAAATAATTGAATAAGGGCTATAATAATAATAATAATAATCAAAAAAACACCCGTAACTATCTGCGCCCTTCTTTTTCTGTCGTGATGATTATTTGTTTGAAGGTATATCATCTTCGCTTTCTATTAAAACGACCCTGAATCTATCGAGATCTTCGAGTATAATCCCGGCACCACGAGCAATAGCTGTGAGAGGATCATCAGCAATTGTTATGGGAATTTTAATATGTTCACGCAACAGCTGATCAAGCCCCAAAATAAGCGCTCCGCCGCCAACTAAATGAATCCCTCTTTTCATGATGTCCGAAAGTATTTCTGGTGGAGTCATTTCCAATACTTCCTTAGTTGAATCTATTATAGAACTAATCGACTGTTCCATAGCTTCACGAATATCGGAATCTGTTATGACGACCTCGCGCGGTAATCCGGTAATGAGATCACGACCGCGGATTGTAGTTTCCATTGGTTCGCCGGGTACTACCAAACCAACTTCTATTTTCACTTGTTCGGCCGTTGTTTCACCAATAAGTATTTTAAATTCATTTCTAATGTATGAAATAATATCATTGTTCAATTTATCTCCAGCGATTTTCAAATTCTTTGAACGGACAATACCTCCAAGCGAGATAACCGCTATATCAGTAGTACCTCCGCCTATGTCTATAATCATGCTTCCAACTGGATCATGTACGGGAAGACGGATTCCGATGGCACCGGCCATTGGTTGTTCGATGATATAAACCTCACGCGCCCCGGCATTTTTCGTGGCATCCCGCACGGCTCTAACCTCCACATTTGTCACACCTGACGGCACGCCAACGACGACACGCGGTCCAAGAAACTTTTTTGGCATGAATTCTCCCGCCCTACGCATGAAGTATGACAGCATTTCTTCTGTAATTTCAAAATCAGAGATTACGCCTTCCACGAGCGGACGCACGGCAGTTATATGAGCTGGGGTTCGCCCTAGCATATCCCTCGCGGTTCTTCCCACGGCAACTACTTGTCCGGTTTTCTGATTTACAGCCACGACAGACGGCTCATTCACAACAATTCCCTTACCACGCACATACACGAGGGTATTGGCGGTACCGAGATCAATACCGATATCATTGGAAAAACGGCCAATTATATCGTCCATTCGCTTTTTGAAGGTTGACATAATTCAACCTTACCATAAATGAGAACAGGGATTCAAGACGATTTTCTCCACACAGAAAAACTAACGATTATAAAGGTTAAATGTATTATATTCCAATTATAATGAATTTATCGTTACTATCCTCAACTCCCCTGTTTTTCTATTCTTTACCTCCACCTCTCCATTCGCATGTGTTTTTTCACTTACCACATATCTTTTCGGAATTCCTATTAGATCCGAATCACCGAATTTTTCGCCGGCACTTGCGTCGCGATCATCATACAGAACTTCGATTCCTTTTCCGGAAAGTTTCCCGTATAGCTCATCGGCGGCTGTTCTCACTTTTCCATTTTTGTCATACAGAGCAATCAAATGAACTGCAAATGGCGCGACGGATTCTGGCCATACGAGACCTTTATCATCTGAAAGAATCTCGGCAATCGTGCCCATAACGCGACCTGGACCGATACCGTAACTGCCCATATACACGGACTTAGATTCTCCTTTTTCATTGTCGTAAACGAGGGCGAGCGCGTCAGAATATTTCGTGCCAAGATTGAAAATATTACCAACCTCCACCGCCTTTTTTTCGATTAACTCATTTCGTGAAATCCCGAGATTTTTCAGAACATCATCATTGAGGACGTCTTTATTGACGGCAATCTTTTTACCTTCATGAATAAAAATGGAATCCTCGCCAGCATCAGTCACTGTCTGGAATTCATGCGAATATTTCGAGAATGAGCCTCCGCTGGCAAATGTCACATAAGTTCTATCGCCCAATCCAACTCGATTAAACACATTGATGTATGATTGCCTGACCATTTCATAAAATATTTCATGGGATTTCTCGTCAAGATTAAATGAATACAGATCCTTCATTAAAAATTCGCGTCCGCGCATGATGCCTGATTTGGCGCGCGTTTCATTCCTGAATTTTGTCTGGAATTGATATATAGCCACGGGAAGGTCCTTGTATGAATGAATATGATCCTTCATGAGCAAAGTCAATGGTTCTTCATGCGTGATACTCAATCCAACTTCCGTATCATTCTTGAGTTTGGTCTTGAACCAAATATCGAGAACTTCATCGCTCCATCTGCCTGTTGCTTTCCAAGTTTCTTTGTTTTGCAATGCCGTCAGATGAACTTCTTGACCACCGATCGCATTCATCTCCTCGCGAATAATTCCAATTATCCTATTCATTACTCGAAGCCCGAGTGGCAGAAATGAGTAGACACCCGCCATCTCCTTATGAATAAAACCAGCGCGAATCAGTAGTTGCGCGTTTCTCGACACTTCATCCCTCGGCACTTCACGGCGGGTTTTCGTAAAAAGTTGTGTTTGCTTCATTTGAATAGTTTAGCAATATCTTTATAAGTTACAAGTACCATAAGTAACATAAGAAGTATAAATCCCGCAGAATTAACAATATTCGTAAATTTTTCGGGAATTCGGCGCCGAATGACTCCCTCAATGGCAACAAATAGAATGCGACCGCCATCGAGCGCGGGAAACGGTATCAGATTGATAATACCGAGATTTATGGAAATAATGGCGGTAATCATGAGTAAATAAGCGAGGCCAAGTTCTGCAGCATTTCCAATAATTCCTGCTATACCAATAGGTCCAGCGATGTCAGAAAAATTAGCCGTGCCCAAGAATATTCCAGAGAAGAACGCAAAAAGACCTGTCACAGTGTCTTTTATCATTATCAAAGTGTAATGCAATCCTTCATATATAGATGTAAAAAATGGCAATCTCAAATCCACGACATTTTGCATGGCGATACCGATCGCGTATTTACCTTCAATAAGTCCCGGCGCTGGAATCACATCAGCTATTACATGTGCCTCATTTCTAATAAGATTGATCTTTATTGGATTGTTGCCATTCTCATTAATATATTTTTGAATATCTCCAACCCCTGTTACGTTTCCGTCAATAATACTGATAATATCACCCAATTTTACATTTGCTTTATCTGCCGGCGAGCCCGGCAAAACTTGAGTAATCATTATCCTTGAATCGGTGAATCGGTCGGCGTATTTCTCGAATCCATCTGTGGTTGCCGTAACCCCATTCGTGAAAATAACGATATAGAGCAACCAGGCAAATAAAAAATTGAAGAATATTCCGGCAAATAGAACGATTGCTTGTTTCCATCTAGCCTTCATGGCAATACTCCTCGGCGAATCCGGCCCAGTAAGCGAATCCGTGTCAGGATTTTCTCCAAATATTTTCACGTAGCCGCCGAATGGAATAAGACGAAGTAAATAAGTTGTTTCTCCCACTTTTCTCGATATTATTTTTGGTCCAAAACCGATCGCAAACGCATCAACACGAATGCCGAATAATTTCGCTGCCCAAAAATGCCCCAATTCATGGACGAATATGAGTACCGCGAGAACTATGAGAAATATTATGACTGTGGGCAATGGATTATTATAATGTCAATATCAATCTACATGTTCCTAAAATAATATGACTGATTAATTGAGGATTTCATTCTCCTTTTTCGTATATACTTCATCTAATTTTTTATTGGCTTCGTCGACAAGTTTCTGCGCTTCATTCTTCAATCGAAAGATCTCATCTTTGCCCATACCACCGTCTTTTTCTTTGGATTGTAAATCTCTAATAATAAAATCGCGATGCTGACGAACTTGTCTGCGCGCTTCTTCCAACTTGTCCTTGGCAAGTTTCATTATGAGTCCGCGACCTTCGGATGTCAGAGCCGGAAAATTAATTCGCACGCCGTGTTCATCGACAATCACAGACACCCCCAGATTAGCGGTTGTGATTGCTTTTTCTATATCCCTGATTTGCCCTTTATTCCACGGCGACACGCGAACACTTCTGGCCCCTTCTATAGTCACACTAGCCAATTCACGAATTGACATTTGCGTACCGAATATCTCCACCCGAACATCATCGAGAATGGCCGGCGATGCTTGACCGGTTCGTATTTGTTGAAACTCTTTCTTTTGCCATTCCTCCGTATGCATTAATTGTTTTTTGAACAACGTGAAATCGTATGACATGTTTTTTATTATGGATATGCGTCTATTATAACATCTGATATAATGTTATGACAATAAACAAAATCGCTATGAATATTACACCGCGAATCCCGCCAAAAAGTCATACGATTTATACGATCGCGATTATCGGCTTCATATACACAATGCATCTGGTTTTACCGATGTATTCCAATTCGAGTTACCTTAGTTTGTTTGCTGACGAAGTATTACTTGGATATATATATATGATTGGAGCGGCCGTGTCGATCCTGGGTTATTTGTTTGCTCCAATGTTAATTAGATGTTTCGGCAATTATAGAATAGCGATAACGCTAATAATTACGCAAATTGCAATATTTTATGGACTTGTTACCGCCACGTCTAGCATAATTATAGCCATACTATTTATCTTGCAATCAGCCGTTATTTCTCTTATCGGTCTTACTCTCGATATTTTCCTTGAGGTATATACCGACAGTAAACATGTCGGTGCGGTTCGCGGAATGTATGCCGCCACTCTCAACGCTTCATGGATCATTGCCCCACTTATAGGCAGTATGCTTATTGGCAATGCAAATAATTATCACAACACTTATGTGGCGGCTTTAGCTATGCTCTTTCCACTTCTATATCTGGTATTCCGGAATTTCCCGAAATTCAAGGACCCGAATTATACTCATCTTTCACCTTGGCAACTTGTGAAGCATATTGGACACAATAAAAATTGGGTAAAATTATTTACCGCAAACGCGATCTTGCAGATATTCTATGCGTGGATGACGGTGTATTGTCCAATATATTTGAATAAAATTATGGGTTTTAGTTGGGAAAGCATCGGTATTATCCTCACAATAATGCTTTTACCATTTCCTCTCATTCAATATCCACTTGGCAAACTCGCTGATAGAAAATACGGTGAGCAGGAAATAATGGTTATAGGCTTTGCCATAGTGGGCATTGCGACTATTATTCTATCGTTTATTCGTGTTCCGAATATCGCTCTTTGGGCTCTGGCACTGTTTATAACAAGAATAGGCGCCGCGGCTGCCGAGGTCATGATGGAAACATATTTCTTCAAAACAGTCTCTCCGCGCGATTCCGCCGCGCTCGGCATTTTTCGTATCACCCGCCCCGTCTCGTTTTTTGTCGCACCGTTAATCATGATTGTCGGACTCATGTTCACCACAAACACGTATATGTTCGCGGTTATTGGCACTATTACATTGTTCGCGCTTATTCCGACTTTAACTATCAAAGACACGAACTAAGACTATTGACGCTAGAAAACCTTGGAGATTATTTCCGCTTTTTCATCTTCCTTATCAGCCCTTTCAGTATCCTCAATGATTTGAACACCAATACGGCGTCCGAGAAGTCTACTTAACTCCTCAGCCAAAACGCGATCAATCGGATTGAATACCGTGCTTGTTGTCGCTTCATCGGTCGGATCTTCATCGTGACCTGCTGACATTATAATTAGTTCACTGATACCAAAAATTCGATACAGTAAATTCCTGACGATATCAACATTCTGCATTTGACGATATGGTATTGTGATTTCTTCAATATTGAATATTCCCCTCTTCAATCGTAAACCAAATTCTTCAACAGTAAAGGTTAAGAAACGATATTTGAGAAGTGCTATAAGAGCGCCAATTCCAGCGAAGAAAATGGCCATGAAAACGATAATCAGAATAAATGACGGCATCAATGACGATATACTCGTATTACCAATAAATGGGAACTGCCCGAGAACATCTTCTGAGTTTATGAATCCTTGACTCAGTGAATCCCATGCGACCGATATAATGATGACAAGAAAAAAAAGAAAAAACGCCGGACTTAGGTATTGAAGGAGCATGAAGAAAAGCGCCTTATCCCCAAGATGATGTTTTTGACCGGGAATGATCACAGAATGATTATACAATATCACGGAGAATCATGTACTTGAAGATATCAACAGATACACATATAATGAAACCATTATTGGAATAAATAACGATAACCCTTCGTTCAAATTTCACACTCATAAAAAATACATGCAAAAAATAAAATCAGTTCATGCCCGCGAAATTCTCGATTCTAGAGGCAACCCCACCGTTGAAGTTGAACTCGTTTTGACTGATGGTTCCCTTGGACGCGCGTCGGTGCCGAGTGGAGCTTCCACTGGAGGCTATGAGGCGGTGGAACTTCGCGATGGTGACATGAAAAGATATAACGGTCTAGGAGTATTAAATGCTGTATTGAATGTGAATACGGCTATTTATGATGCTATCCGTGATAAGGATTTTGATCAACACACATTGGACAATACATTGATCACGCTTGACGGCACAAATAACAAAGGTAAACTTGGCGCCAACGCGATTCTTGGAACGTCTACCGCCTTCGCGCATGCTTCAGCTAAAAGCAATAAGGAACCCTTGTATTCGTATTTCCATAGAATTGCGAATACCGGTCATCCCATTTTGATGCCGATACCGATGATGAATATTATTAATGGCGGCAAACATGCCATGGATTCGACTGACATTCAGGAATTTATGATAGTGCCTCACGGATTTGAGACTTTCACGGATGCATTAAGGGCAGGGGTTGAAACATTCCACGCTCTAAAAAATATATTGAGAAGTATAAGGCTTGGTTCAAATGTCGGAGATGAAGGCGGTTTTGCCCCACAGTTAGAGTCAAACGAGCTGGCTCTAGAACTTTCCATGAAAGCGATAAAGAAAGCTGGCTATGAGGCCGGCAAGGAAATATCATTGGCGATGGATATAGCGGCAACGGAACTTGTTGAGAATGGAGAGTATCGTCTTTCACTTGATAATAAGAGAAAGACAGCGGCAGAAATGGTCATTTGGTATGAAGAACTCGTGGCAAAATATCCAATCATTTCCATTGAAGACGGTCTAACGGAAGACGATTGGGATGGTAACAAGATGCTGACAGAAAGACTCGGTTCAAAGATTCAACTTATAGGCGATGATCTGTTCGCGACAAATATTAAACGACTTGCTACGGGTGTAGAAAAAGGCGTCGCGAATTCAATTTTGATTAAATTAAATCAGATAGGAACCGTGTCAGAAGCCATTGATACGATTAATCTGGCAAAAAAATCCGGGTATTCGGCTGTTATTTCACACCGTTCCGGCGAAACAGAAGATACGACAATCGCGGATTTTGCCGTCGGTACCGGCGTCGGCTGGATCAAGGCTGGCTCGCTCTCTCGAACAGATCGTGTAGCAAAATACAATCAACTGCTTCGCATAGAGGAGGAACTTGGATTGAATGCGCGTTATGCGACTCTATAACTATTTCACTCCTCATACGCATCAGGTTAATAATATCCTTATGATTTCCAGAGATATAGTGATATTGAACAATCCACTGAAATACAATACCTACACACAATTTGTCAACAGTTTTTACACAGAAATTGATACTCCGCATATGACTAACCTCAGATACATATTGCACTCATTAATTTTGTGGGCGCAAAATGAAAATACAATCAAGATACCGAGGAATTAAGGGGTTTGTAACCGTATACAATCGTGCTGTAAGGTATGCGTATATG
>Ga0268276_1000029_pt1 | contig 162044 bp, 121 predicted proteins | sample saktaG_4_FD_190145 | JGI IMG/M metagenome (GOLD analysis project Ga0268276, IMG submission 190145) | Saline water microbial communities from Sakinaw Lake, British Columbia, Canada - sak_2010_1_5_45m | ecosystem: Environmental > Aquatic > Non-marine Saline and Alkaline > Saline ... | reverse complement strand
CACCGCGCCCACCACCGCGCCCACCACCTCGCCGACCACGTCACCCACCACCTCGCCAACAACGTCACCCACCACCTCGCCAACAACGTCACCCACCACCTCGCCAACAACCAGCGCCGGTAGTTGGGTGCGGCTGTATCGCACGGGCCTCTGCAAAACACGCGTGAAGACACAATGCGAGAACGGCCGCTTCGACATGAGCTGGGCCACTATTTGTGCCTGGTACGCAGCCGGTTATCGCTATTTCATTGCCTACGACGCCACGACCGGCTGGTATATCTACGCGCCGCTGACCATGCGCAAGGCCTCGTGTTCGAGCAAGTTGGGCGTGATCCCGACCGGCAAGAAGCGGCCGGTCATCGTTTTCAAAGTGCGCGTCAACAAGAAGTCAAAATACATGGTCTGGAAGAACCGCGGCTGGGCGACCAATACCGACTTCACTCGTTCGCAGTACTATCTCGCTAAGTAAGACCGGCCTCTTCTAACACCGGCGCTACAAGAAAGCGCCACGAACTCCTTTTGCGTGTTGGTGGTATTGTGGCTGCGCCCGGCGGCGGCGGCGTTGGCACGCGCGGCACCGAACCATACTTGAACAACGGCATCATGACGGGCTTCAACATTATTCTCTGCGCGGCAATCGGTGGTCCGCAGGGCAACCTTGCGAGTTCGCGTTTATAAGGCACCGCAAGGCCACATGAACGCAAGGGTGGCGCGGTGCGAAACGTGCGTGGACGTATGTGTTCTGTTACACTCATAGCCGTATACTTTCGCGCCCTGTTCTCGGCGCTCGGCTAATTTTGTCTTACATTAGTGGCGACGATGACCATGGTAAGCAACGAGGATCATTCATGAATCTGCGCGGTCTAGTTCTGGTTGTGATCTGTCTTGGCATCGCAAATGCCGCGGCTGCGCACGAAATTCTCTGGGGTGATTTGCATGCCCACAGCACCTATTCCTACGACGCCGTGCAGTACGAGCACTGCACCCTCATCCCGGCACAAGCACTGAGCACCTGCCTCGCACGCGTGGATTTTGTGGCGCTCACCGACCATGCCGAAAACGGCGCACCCGGCTATTGCACCGGCGAGAAATGGACAAATACTATGCTGCAGGAAATTGCGTTTCAGGCGGCGTATAGTAATGTGATTGTCTTCCCTGCCTTCGAATACACCAAGACCGCGCCGCCGTACCCCGACGGCAACGGGCACAAGTGTATCATCTGCCGCGATTGCGGGCACGTGCCGCCGCGCGGTTACGGCCAGGATGTGTATGTCAGCCCCGTGGATCTGTGGACCTATCTGGATGGCACGGCCGCGTCTGGTAATTATTTCTCGATTCCGCACCACACCGCCAAAGGCAGCGACATTGATTATCCCGGCATCGACATGTCCACCGACTGGAATCCAGGCTATGTCCGCGCCGACATTCAACAATTGGTGGAGATTTATTCGCGCCACGGCAATTCAGAAATGAGCGGTTGCGAAGAACCGGTCAATGATTTTCAACCCGAACGTTCGGTGGCCGGCGCGCTGGACCGTTGGTTATTACCGGCCCACAATCCGGCGTACAAACTTGGTATTCTCGGCTCGACTGACACTCACAATGGCAGGCCGGGCGACACCATTGAAACGACCAATAATGTGCAGCCGCGCCTTGGGCCGTACACGGGTGGCCTGACGGCGGTGCTGGCCACCAATCGCAGCCGCAGCGCCATTTGGCAGGCCCTGCAGGCCAGACATTGCTACGCCACGAGCGGCGCACGCATCATCCTGGCGTTCAGCGCCACCCTCGGCGACCAAACCGGCAGCATGGGTGACACGCTGTATCACGAAGCCGACCTGAATCCCGGCAATGCCGCTACGGTCGCCTTGCAGGTCAGTGCCATTGCGGAGCACCCGACGCAGCGCATCGCCCGCGTGCAATTGTTCAAACAGCGCACCTGTATTCTCGATCTGGCCACCAACGCGGTGGGAAGCCTGACTCTTGCCACCATCGATCTCCTGACCAATAATTATGGGTACTACCGCGTGAAAGTATGGCAACAGGCCACCACCATCACCACCAATTGTCCTTTCGAGCGCGCCTGGTCATCGCCGATCTGGATCGAGCCCGGCATGGTGCCCGAGCCGTTCTGCGTCGGCATGGCGGCGGGCGGGCTGATGCTCCTGTACCGGCGCGCGCAGGGCACAGCACAAAAAGCGCCATAACGATCAAGTGTTTGTGTCGGTATCCTGCCATCGTTGCTGTCTGTATTCGACATTTTATGGCGTTTTTGGTACTGTTGGCGCATGTGATGAAGTAGATGTTATCTGGAGAGACAACCTACAACACATAGCAAGCCAAGGAGGGCGCCCGTGAAAATCAAAATCAATGCCAACCGTTGTGCCGTCAAGCATTCCGCAATTGCGTTTGGTGCACGTCGTTTTCGTGGCGTGCTGGCCTGGATGCTACTGGCCGGCAGCACCTGCGCGGGTGCGACAACCTACTACGTCAGCAACGCCACCGGTAATGACGCCAGCAATGGTTTGTCGTGGGCCACGGCCAAGAAGACGATTCAGCCCGCAATTAACCTGTGCGGCGCCGGCGACACGGTGCTGGTCAGTAACGGCGTGTTCATATTGAACGCGTCGTTGTCCGTGCCGAGCCGCGTGCGCTTGACCAGCCTCGCCGGTCCGGCCGGTACCATTGTCAACGGCAACGCTCCCGCCGTGACCAATCGCTGTTTGCGCGTGCCCGGCAGTTATGCAGGCGCGCTGATCGAGGGCTTCACCTTCACCAACGGCAGCACCGACAACGAAAGTGGTGGGGGGATCTTTCTCGAAGGCGTCGCGACGGTGAGCAATTGCTTGATCCGCGGCAACAGCGCCGTCAACGGCGCCGGCATTGCCTGCTCTTCCACCAGCGTGATTATGCATTGCGTCATCACGGCCAACCGTGCCAGCAGCGCTGGCGGCGGCATCTACCTGTACCGCGCCGGCACAGTGCGTAATTGCCTGGTTGCCGGCAACAGCGCCTCTGCCAGCGCGATCTTTTGCGAAAATGGCGGCTATGTGCGCGACTGCGTGATCAGCAATAACACGGCCTCGAACTATGCCGGCGTGCGCATGCGCTACACCGGCGGCTTGATCGAAGCGTGCACCATCATCAGCAACACGGCCGCGGGCCCCGGCGGTGGTCTGGGCATTGATGCCGGCAGCACGGCCTTGTGCTGCGTCGTGACGCTCAACGCCACCACGGCTCCCAATGCTGATTTCGGCGGCGTCCATTGCGAAGGATTGCTCCGCTCCAGTCTGATCACGCGCAATCGCGCGTACGACTGGGCGGGCGGGCTGTACGTCGGCCCGGCCGGCGTGGCTGAGAACTGCACCATCAGCAGCAACACAGCGGGCGCCGCGTACGGCGGCGCACTCTACGCCGGCGTCCTGCGCAATGCGATTGTCTATGGCAACAGCGCACCCGTCATACCCAACACCGCGTCCAGCGGCAGCAACATGCTGTGCCAGTTCACCTGCACGCTGCCGCTGCAACCGGGCGACGGCAACATCACCAACGACGCTGGTTTTGTCAACCGTGCGCTAGGCGACTACCATCTCAACACGGACTCGCCCTGCATCAACACGGGCACCAACCTTGCGTGGATGGCTGCTGCCAGCGACCTTGACGGCAATCCGCGCAGCATCGGCGGGTTTGTCGATATGGGCTGCTATGAAACGCTGCCGGAACCGGCATGCGCGCTGCTGCTGTTGCTCGGCCTCGTCGGCCTCGTCCGACTTGTCTGACCTGTCCGACTTGTCCGACCTGCGCATGTCATGCGCCTTCTTTGGTGCTGCGGGCAATGACCACGCGGCTGATGCGTTTGCGCGTTGCGCGCGTCACCGTCAGCGTCAGGGTCTGATACGTGAACGACTCCCCCACCACCGGAATGCGCCCGGCCAGCTTCAGCAGCAAACCGGCCACCGTGTCGTAGCCGTCCTTGTCAAACGCGATGCCGAAGCGTTCGCTGACTTGATCCACATCCAGGCGCCCATCGCACTCAAGCGCGCCATGATGTTCACTCATGCGCGGCTTGGTCTCGTCGCGATCCGTCGCCAAGACCCCGACGATTTCCTCGATCAGGTCGCGCATGGTAATCATGCCGGTCACCCCGCCATATTCGTCAACCACCAGCACCAACGGCACGCGTTGCGCCTGCAACTCATGCAGCATCTGGCCCACCGGCTTGATCTCCGGCATAAACGGCACCGAGCGATCAACATACGCGGCCACCGTGGTGTGCAGGTGCTCTTCACCATCCAGTTGCCGCGCTGCATCCAGCAGATCAAGAACATGCAGCACCCCGACAATATTGTCGAGCCGGCCTTCGTAGACCGGGAACTGCGTGTGCGGCTGTTGCTCCGCCAGTGTCAGCGCGTCACGCACGCTGGTCGTCAACGGCAGGCAGACCAATTCGACCAGCGGCATCATGGCCGACGCCAGTGTGCGCTCATTCAGTTCGAAGACGCGCCGGATCATGGTGTGTTCGGGCTTGCCGATCACCCCTTGTTCGGCACTCAAATCGGCCAATGTGCGCACTTCTTCACGAGTGACGGAAATGGTTTGCGGCCGTTCCTTGATGCCCGCCAGGCGCAGGGCCGCGCGTGAAAGAAACGCCGCCGAACTGACCAACGGCGCCATCAGTCTCTGGGCAAACGCAAGTGGCAGGGCCGCACGCAACGTGAAGCGCAGGGCATTGCCGCGTCCCAGTGATTTCGGCAGCAGCTCCGCGCACACCAATATTATCGGCGTCATGATGATGGTCGTGATAATGCTGTCCCAGCGATCGGGCGCCCACGCCGCGACGACCACGGACGCCATGCTGGTTGCCGTCACATACATGAGGTTCGTGCCGACCAGGGTGGTTGCCAGCAGGCGTGCCGGGTCATCCAACAAACGCTGGGCCGCACGCGCGCGCGGCTCGCCGTGCTGGGCGCGACTGTGCAACAGCGGCTTTGGCGCCGAGACAAAGGCCGTTTCCGAGCCGGAAAAGAAGCCGCCCAGCAGCACGCACAGCAGCACGCACAGGATCAAGACCCAGATCATGCGGCGTGCTCCGGCGTGCGCGTATGAAGCAAGACCAGGTCAAGCCGATGACCGGTCATTTGCACGACCGTGAAATCAACCAGCGCATCATGGATGATCTGGCCCTGATGGGGTACCACACCGGCGACCCGCGTGACATACCCGGCAATCGTGTCATCCTCTTCATCACCTAACTGAAAGCCGCATTCCCAATTTAGTTGTTCGAGACGATAACAGCCCGAGACCAGAATATCGCCATTCGGGCGCGTTTGCAGAAAGGTGCGGCGCGGCGTGCAGCCGACCATGCCGCCCAGCAAGGAATCGAAGATATTGTCGCGCGTAATCATGCCGGCGGTCCCGCCATATTCATCCAGCACAATCGCCAGGTGTTCGCCGCGCGCGCGCAAATCCGTGAGCAGTGCGGCAATGACGCGGGTTTCCGGCGCCAGGAGTGGTGCGGTCATCAACGCCCGCGCCGGCGCCGGCTGGATGTCCGGCAGCGTCGTCCAGATGTCCCGCAGCGTCATATCCGGGCGCACGTGCGCGCGCCAGACCGGCAACACTTTTAGATTCAGAATTGCCCAGACATGATCAATCGTGCCCTGATAGACCGGCACCCGCGGATGGTGTGTCCGCCGCGCGAGCGCAATCGCGTGTGCAAGCGTGGCGGTCTCCGCCAGCGCCACAATTTCAGGGCGCGGAATCATGATCGCGCGCGCGACCGTGGAGTGAAACGTCGCAATCGCATGAATGATCTCGGCGTCATTGGCATTGATGCCGCCCGTTACTTTGCCGGTGCGCAGCGTCGCGTGGAATTCCTCGCGGGTCAGCAGTGCGTCGCTCTGCACATGCCCTTGGCGCAGCAGCAACAGCAAGGCGTTGGTTGTCAGCCGCAGGATCACGCGTGCCGGCGTGAAGATGATGGCAAAGAACGCCAGCGGCAGCGCAAAGAGTTTGGCGACTTCAACGGGGCGCAGGATGGCAAACGTTTTCGGCGTCACTTCGCCGAACACCAACAGCAGCGGGGTCGTGATTAGCACGGCCATACCCAGCGCCCCGGCGCCAAAATTGCGCGTGACAAAATCCGCAATAATACTCGAGATCGCCGTGTTGACCAGCAAATTGCCCAGCAAAATGGTAATCAGCAATCGGCGCGGCAGGTTCAGCAGATTGGCAATGACACGGCCAATCAGGCCGCCATGGTCGCGACATTGCCGCACCCGCGCGCGGCTCAAGGAAAACAAGGCGGTTTCCGACCCGGAGAAGAATGCCGAGCAGCCCAGCAGCATCGCCAAGACCACCAGCGCTCCCAACGTTGCTCCCATGGGGCTGCCGGCTTAGGCCCAGCGTCCGCGATACTGCGCCGGCGTGCGCAACTCGCCCCGCCGCACCCGCGCCCGCAATTCCTGCCCGTACTGCAGGAAGCCGGGCGGTTCATCGCAAGCCACCCGCGCCAGCGGATCGGCATGACTGCCACTGTACTCCTCGGTCCATTGGCGCACCTTGCGCAACAGCTCCATCACGCGCTGGGGCTCGCGGGCCGCGCAGTCATGCCATTCGCCGGCATCTTCGGCCAGATGGTACAGGGCGGTGTCGGGAAAATCCCAGAAACCGGCATGCCAGGTGCGATTCAGTTTCCACTCATTGCAGATCAATGCGCGTTGGGCGGTGAAATGGCCATGACTGCAGACGACAAAGTCGCGCTGCGCGGTCGGCGCCTGCGCGACAATCTGCTGCAAGGCCTGCCCGGTGAAGCCGGCCGGCACACGCACGCCACATGCGCAACAAATGGTCGGCGCCAGGTCCAACGTGTAACACAGTCCGGCGCAGGTGCTGCCGGGCACACCCCAGCCCGGCGCGACAATGAGCAACGGTACCCGCACACACTGATAATGCGCCGAAATATGGCCGCCATAGCAGCCACACTCGCCAAACAACACGCCATGATCGCTGGTGACAATCAGCATGGTGCGCGCCAGCATATCGGCCGTGCGCAACGCCGCAACGATTTCCGCCACGGCATCATCGAGAACGCGAATGCGCGCATCATAGTCATGCACCAGTTTCCAGACCGCCTCGCGCGTGGGCGCGTGATGCACCCGCGCCGAAAAGGCCGCGTGCAATTCAGCATGATCCGCAAATGTTGCCTCATCGGGCGCAGCCGGCCCAACATGACCGGCGAGGTGCTGGCTATATTCGGCCTCGCGCCCCGTTAAGGGCATGTCTGCGCGCTGGTATAAATTGTTGTACGACAGGTACAGGAAAAACTCATGCGCGGCATGCGCCGTCAGCCACGGGCGCGCAAGTAGATTGACGTCCGCCGCCGTCACCTCGCTGGGCTCTTTCTCGCACCACGGGTCCAGCACCTCGCGCCAGCCATGATAGAACCAGCGCGCCGGTTGCCGGCCCAACGGCGAAATCGCGGCGGTATGAATGCCCTGCGCGGACAGATACTCCGCCAGCATCGGTCGCGGCGCGGTCAGGCCTTGCGCGCTAATCGGCGTGTGGCCGGCAATGGCATCCTGAGCCGCGCCGTCGGTCACCACGCCGGTTTCCAAGCCAAAACGCCCGCTGAACAAGGCTGCCCGGGCCGCGGCCGTGGCCGCGTCCGAGCTGAACGCCGCACGGCAGCGCACGCCGCGGGCCGCCAACGCATCAATCGCCGGCGATGTCGGGCGGGTGTAGCCATAGCAGCCCAGATGATCGGCGCGCAGCGCGCCTATGTCAAACACCACGACGTTCATGCTGTGTATTATACACTATTGCCATCTAATGCAGAACATTCTTTCACTGCGAAAGAAATTGACATTCAACATTCAACATCGAACATCGAACATTGAACATTGAACATCGAAGGTCGAAGTATCTGCGCATACTAATGAGAGCGCTTTCTACGTTGCAGCGTCCTTGTAGCCGCCCGCGGTGAGGGCGGCTTCTGCAGCCGCGGTCATCCGCGCCGTTGGCGGGATCCCCGCCTTTGACGGGACTAGGCTGGTGCCTTAGCTAGCCAGGCCAGCTCCAAGCAGCCCTGAACCCTGCTTAGCTAATCTCGCCGCTCATATAGGCGCGCGTGCGCTGGTCTTTTTGCCGCGCAAAAAGTTCCGCGGCTGGTCCGTGTTCAACGAGTTCGCCCATGTACATAAACAGCACGTAATCGGCCAGGCGGCGTGCTTGTCGCAGAATATGGGTTACAATCAATATCGAAAACCGTTGTTTGAGCAGCACCAGTTGTTGTTCAATGAGGCGCGTTGAAATGGGGTCCAGCGCCGAGGTCGGCTCATCCGCCAAAATAGCTTCTGGACCAACCGCAAGCGCGCGCGCCAACGCCAGCCGCTGTAATTGACCAATCGACAGGCGATGCGCCGGTTCGTTCAAGCGCGTCTGCACTTCGTTCCATAATCCCGCCAGCGCAAGGCAGCGTTGCACTAGTTGGTCCAGCGCCGCGTTGCGCGTCACGGGCTTGGTGTCCACCGTGCCATCCAACGTTTCCAGAACCCGGGTCAAGTCCGCGATGGTCATGCGATGCATCCGCGGGCCATACGCCACATTGTCATAAATCGAAAACGGGAGCGCTGTTGGGCGTTGCGAGAGGAAGCCGACTTTGGTGCGCAAGGCGAGCAGATCAGCGGTTGGCGCGTAAATATCGTTGCCGTCAATGCAGACCGCGCCGCTGACCCGCGCGCCATCGTTCAAGTCAATAAAGCGATTGATGCTGCGCAGCAAGGTTGTCTTACCACAGCCGGAGGGACCGATGATCGCCGTGATCTGCCGGTCCGGCAAGTTCACCGTGACGTTGTGGAGCGCGGTGTGCTGCTGGTAGGCAACGGAGACGTTTTCCAGTGCAATGTGCGGCATAGATCAACGCAGGACCACGCGCGAAAAACGATGGGAGGCAATGCGCGCCAATGCGCTGGTCACTAATACCAGGGTCAACAAAATGAGCGCGGCGGCATAGGCGCGCTGCTGCACCGCCGGCAAGGGTGTCTGCAGTTGAAAGAAAATCGCCAGCGGGAGCGACGCGACCGGATCCATCAATGAGCGCGGCATATGGTCCGTATAGCCGGCGGTAAATAAGATGGAAGCAGCATCCCCAATCGCGCGCCCAAACGCCAGCATGACGGCGGTGGCGCAGCCCGGCAAGCATTGCCGGAACACCACCCGCGTCATGGTTTCGAAGCGGGTTGCGCCAAGCGCGAGCGAGGCCTCCTTCAATTCAGACGGGACCAGTGCAAAGACACCGTTCAACGCGCGGACGATAATGGGGATAACCAGCACCGTGAGGGTCAGGATCCCGCCCAGTAATGACGCGCCAATGCCCAGCAGCGCCATGATGGAAAATGCCACCGCGCCGTACACAATGGAAGGGATGCCCCAGAGCATGTCAAAACACAAGGTGATGCAGCGCAGCGCGGTTGGCGAAAAATACTCGCGTTGCATGGCCAGGGCGATCGGAATGCCGATGAACAGCGCCAGCACCGTCGCGCCGCTGGCGAGCAGTAACGACCCGACAATGGCGTTGGCAATCCCGCCGGCACCACCCAGATAAAATCCCCCGTGCGGGATGTCCGTCAGCATGCGCCAGCTGATTGCCGGCAGGCCATTCCAGACCACCATGCCCACCAGCGAAAAGAGCGCGAGCAGCACACAGAGCAGCGCGCCGCGCATGAGCGTTAACCAGACCATCTCAGTGTAGGCACGCGCACGTTTCATGCTGCCGCGCGCTCAAAATGGTACAGAATGGCATACGCACCGCAGCTAATCAGCGCGACCACAATCAGCAAGAGCAGGGCGGCGCACATCAAGGCCGCGTCATACGCGGGAATAGACATCATTTCGCCATAGTTGTTGGCGATCAAAGAAGGCAGCGTGTAGACCGGCGCGAACAGTGAATTGGGAATCCGGGCGACATTACCGGCCACCATCATGACGGCCATGGTTTCGCCCAACGCGCGCGAAATGCCCAGTAATGAGGCAGCGACAAGGCCGGCGCGCGCGCGGCGCACCAGCACGTGCGCGGTGGTTTCCCAACGGGTCGCCCCGAGCGCGAGTGATGCTTCGCGGATATCCACCGGCACTGCGCGCAGCACATCCAGGCTGACCGCCGTAATCGTCGGAATGATCATTAAGGCAAGCACGATTGCGGCGGAGAGCAGGCAATACCCGGAGCGCGCGCTGCCTTGCAGCGCCGCCATGGCACGAATCAACGGCACGATGCACAAGATGCCCCAGATGCCGAACACGACCGAGGGGATTGAAGCCAGGATATCAAACACGGGCACGAGCATGGCCCGCATGCGCGCGTGCGCAAATTCAGACAAATACAATGCGCATAAAATGCTGAGCGGCACGGCCATAATCGCGGCCAGCGCGGTGACACTGAGGGTGCCGACAATATACGCGGCAAAGCCGAATTGCTGGCGCGCGGGGAACCATGCGGTTGAAAAGAGCGTTTCGGTAATAGACGCGAAGTGCCACAACGGCCATGCCCGCACGGCCAGCACCAGCGCGAGCACCACTGCCAGACTCGCGCCGCTGCAGGTGATGGCGCGCAAGGCCAGCGCCGCGCGCCGGTCTCGTTGCTGGCGAATATTCATGGCACCAACTGCAAGGCGTGTGCGATTTGATTGCTGCTGACGCAAATATACCCGGCACTGTCAACCTGGCTTTGGCCAACCGTCAACGCCCAGCGCACAAAATGAGCCGCGGTGCCTTGAAAAGAATCCTTGGCGACGAGATACAGATCACGCGCCGGGGGCGACGGATACTTTCCCGTGCGAATCGCCTGCATCGCCGCGGTGCGGGTTGCGACCGCTTCACCGGCATCGGCCCGACCATTCGCATTTGCGTCCAGCGGCACAACCACAATGCCGGCCACCGCCGCATCCGTTGCCGGATCAAACCCGAAATTCAGATTGCAGTAGCCAATCCCGTTAATGTCCGTCCGCACCGCCTGCACCACACCCGGATCGCCATACACGCCGTCACCCTTCAGATTTTCTTGGCGCGCGCCCAGATAGGCCGCCCAGGTTTCAGGCGCACCAGCCGCGTCGGAGCGGGTGTACACATGCAGCGGCGCCGTACTGTTGGTCTGCGCCAGCGCGCCCCAGGTGGTCAGCGCTGTGGTCAGCCAGATACTGGTGAGGACGGGCCGTGGCAATCCGGTTTCCAGCAAGTGGCGCGCGAGCGGGTTGGCGGCATTGATGATGCACACCACGGCATCTTTCGCCACCGGCACAAACACACAGCCGTTATTGGTTTCGGCGGGCGTGATTTCACGCGACACCATGCCGAGATCAACCAGCCTAGCCAATGCGTCGGCAATGCCTTTGCCGGCGCCGCCCGCGGACACATCCACGCGGACTGCGGGGAATTCTTTTTGATACGCTTCCGCCCATGTCACCACCAGCGGATATAAGGCCCATGCGCCCGAAATGGCAATCCGGCCTGACGGTGCGGTTGAAGACGATTGCGGGCGCGGGCGGCAGGCGGTCACCAGCACGAGCCCACCGGCGAGCAGAAAAAGAAAAAACGGAACGCGCGAAAATACTTTATTCATAGCATGGCATTTGGTTACGTTAAGCATCCTACTAATCAGTGCCAATGATAGCCAAAGAACGCCTGCTTTGTCAAGTTATCCACTCCCGGTTTGCTTATTACACACTATTGACCCATAATGGAGAAACTTCTTTCGTTGCGAAAGATTTTGATGTTGTAGTCGCGGCCCTGGCCGTGGCCGCTGCCGCGGGAGAGTGCTGGCTTGGTTAGCTAAGGCACCAGCCAGTCCCGTCCCGCCACAGGCGTGGAGCGCGGATGGGAGCCGCCTCGGCGCGGCGAATGCTGCCGCTGCAATCCGGCGACGCCAAGGCGTCACCTGCAGCAGAGCGGCTACGGCAAACCGACACCGCGTGTCGCCGGAACCGGTGGTTCGCGGGCGCACGGCAAGATAGTTGCAGGATTGTGAGATAGAACGGCCTGACCCAAGGACTTGCTTGCGTTTTGCGGTGGAACAATAGTGCTCTACACCTGCCACTGAAGCGCGTGGCGTGCGATGTGCCTGGCGTCTGAAGACCCCCACGGACCCGCCGCTGGCGGGACCGTGGGTGAATCAGAGTAATGGCAGGCACCGCCGGCGCGCCTGCCAATCTCTCCTTCCATCCCGCCGTTGGCGGGACCGGTGGGGAGGCAAACCTGTGCAGGAACTTTCTTCTGTCCTGCACCTTCTTTGTTGGGCACCGCTGCGACACTGCAACTTTTACGCCGTGCGCCCGTGGTTCGCGGTCGGCTTGACACTATCCTTGTACTTCTGTATACTATATGCAGATATTCAAGGATAGCAATGAAGATGATTGCGCGCGATAACTACCTGCGACTGTTGCGGCGCACCCTGGCGGACAATCCGGTGTGCGCCGTGCTTGGGCCGCGTCAATGCGGCAAGACAACCTTGGCACGCCAGCTTGCCGCGCACGCCGGCACGGCGCATATCTTCGATTTGGAGACGGCGCAGGGGCGCGCGCGGCTGACCGAGCCGGAATTGGCATTGGCCTCGTTGCGGGGGCTGATTGTCATTGACGAAATCCAGCGCATGCCCGCATTGTTCACGGTGCTGCGCCCGTTGGCGGACCGCCCGCACAACCGTGCCAGATTCCTTGTGCTGGGCAGCGCCGCGCCCACCCTGGTCCGTGGCGTGTCCGAAAGCCTGGCTGGGCGAATTGGCTTTGTTGACTTGAACGGATTCACGCTGGAGGAAGTGGGCGCGGCGCAGTGGAACACGCTCTGGCTGCGGGGTGGATTTCCGCGCGCATACTTAGCGCGCAGCGCGGCCGCCAGCATGACATGGCGTGAAGATTTCATGCGCACGATTCTGGAACGTGATCTACCGCAACTGGGGATTCGCATTCCGGCGGAGACCCTGCGCCGCTTTTGGCTGATGCTGGCCCATTATCATGGCCAGACCTGGAATGGCGCGGAATTAGCCCGCGCGTTGGGCGTATCGGAACACACCGTGCGCCACTACCTGGATGTGCTGGCCGGCGCCTATCTCGTGCGCGTGCTGCCGCCATGGTTCGAGAATCTTGCCAAACGGCAGTCGAAATCACCGAAGTTATTTGTGCGCGACAGCGGTCTGCTGCATGCGCTGCTGGGCATCCACACGCGCGCGGAGCTCGAAGGACATCCGAAATTGGGCGCGTCATGGGAAGGCTTCGCGCTGGAGCAGGTCCTGGCGGTGACCGGCCAACAGGACGCCTACTCGTGGCGTACGCATGCCGGCGCGGAACTGGACCTGCTGCTGCTGCGCCGCGGCAAGCGCTATGGCATCGAGTTCAAATGGTCGTCCGCGCCGGTCATGACCAAGTCACTGCATGTTGCCCTGCATGACTTGCAACTGACGCGCGCATGGATCGTGCATCCCGGCGAGCTGCAGTTCCCGGTCCACGCGCAGGTGGAGGCGTTGCCGTTGCGGCTCGTGTCACAGACGCTGCGCAAGCTGACGACGTAGTTGGTCAAGCACCCTGACGGCCTCGATCGCCAAGCATCACTGGTCGTCTTCTTCGTGTAACCCTTCACAACGAGCCCAGTTTGGCCAGGGCATACAGCAGCCCACGACAGGCCAGCCGCTTTACCATGCAGAACTTCTTCAGCAGCGCTGGTTCAGTTCTCTGCCAAAGAGTTCTTCCAGCAGCGCAATGATCGCGTGACGATTTGTATTTCTGAAGCTCTCAGAAAACGCAAAGCCGCAGCACACCCCCACCGGCTTGTCGTTGCTCAGCGCTGTGATGCGGCTTCTGAGTTCGTCGATCGAGGGCCGCGGTTGCTGCGCGGCCGCAGGCGCATCGCCTGTGACGTTTGCGTCAGACTGTGTGCGCGGGGCATCAGCTAGAACATGCGCTTTGAAGTCGCTGATGTGATCTGCCACTACGGCCAAGTCCAGTATCGTAGCATCACGGGAGGCACTCAATACTTCGTTTGAAGGCGTGCGCGAAGGTTGAACTGCCGGTGTCACACTCGCTTTATGCTGTGCGGAAGTGGCCTGTGCTTCATTGGGCCCTGGTGTTTTTTTCGCCGCATGTCGCAAGCATTAGCATAGCCAGCAGTAGAACAACGATGTCTGTCTTCATTGTAAACACCTCACACAATCCGCTTTGATCAGTGCGCTTTTCTCTCTATCGTTTCCTGCAGTTCCATCACTACTCGCCTATCTGCCTCATTCTGCCCAGCGCTCCGCAGCGCTTCGCCGAGAATTTCCCTCGCCTTCTGCAGGTTCCCATCCTTGTAGTAAACGCGCGCCAAGTCAACGGCACTCGCCGGTGAGTATCCTCGCTGTAGTTGCAGTGCGTAGTAATGAATTGCGGTTTTGTAATCCTTCAGCGCCTCTGACGCATCGGCAATCCCAACAACCGCTGGCGTGTAGTATGGGTGTGCGGGGTTGAACGCCAATAATTGCCGTGCCCGCTGAAGTGTCTCGCCATAGTGGGATAGTCGCTTGGTGATGAGGACGAGGCGAAAAAGGCTGTCACTCTTGACAGGATCTGACGTGACGTGTTCGAGAAGATTGCTCAAAACGTAGTAAGCCAGTACGCTGTTGCCGTGCTGCTCCGCCAAAACCGCCAATCCGTACACCTGGGCGTCATCGAGTTTCATGGCTGCCATGTCCTCGGCTATCCTTCTTGATGCACGTTCGTCATTCTGCAAGTTCTGTGAAAACAAATCACTCAGCGACTGCGTACCCATAGCACTCAGCTCTTCCTGAAACTTCTCGACCCGCACATTAACATCAGCTAATCCGGCAGTTTCGGCTGAGTTCGCCACGCGGTTCTCGGCTTGGTCGCGATTGACACTGTTTGTCTTTGCGTGATGAGAATCCCGCCTGTAAGTGCCTTGTTGAACAACTCGGTCTCCCTTGCTTTCTCTGCTGGATGGCGAAGGCGCGGATTGCATTTTACATCCACTCAGTGCTGCCAGCATAAACAGGAAGTACAGGAGCATTTTGTTGCGCATGTCACACCTAATCCTTATTACATAGTGTCAACGCTTTTAGGAGCCATGGGTGTTGGTCCACGGCAAGTTTTCACAAAACCCCTGAACCCCGCACCCGAATACAGCATCTAGGCCCGGCCGCCTCACGCCTCCGGCCGCAGCAGCGGGAAGAGGATCACATCGCGCAGATTGTGCGTGTCGGTCAGCAAGGCGACGACACGGTCAATGCCCATGCCCCAGCCGGAAATCGGCGGCATGCCGTACTCCATGCACAACAAGAAGTCCTCGTCCACCTGCATGGCTTCGGCATCGCCGGCGGCGCGCGCCGCCGCTTGCTGGGCAAAGCGCTCGGCTTGCTCGACCGGGTCAACCAGCTCGGAATACGCATTGACAATCTCCCAGCCGTTGACCACCAATTGGAAGCGATCCACGACATTGGGATTGGTGTCGTTGCAGCGCGCCAAGGGCGACAGCTCGATCGGATGCTGCGTTACAAACACCGGGTTGATCAATTTCGGCCGCGAGACTTTTTTGTAGAGCAGGTCAATCAAGGTGGCGCGCCCGGCGCCCCTGAGCACACTTGCGTCGTCAAAGGAAATGGCCTTGGCGGCCATCGCCGCCAACAGCGTGTCGCGCGTCGGGCAGGCTTCGATATCGATCGCCGCATCCCGCAGAATTAGTTCGCGGAACGAGACCCGCGGCCAGGCGCCGTCAAATGAAATCTGCGTGCCGGCATAGCTGACGTCGCAGGATCCCTTCAACTCGTGCACGATGTGCTTCAACAAGCGCTCGGTGAAGGCCATGTTGTCTTCATAGTTCCAGTAGGCGCAGTAATACTCGAGCAAGGTGAAGTCCGGCAGGTGCGACGGGTCAATGCCCTCGTTGCGGAATGAGCGCGCGAATTCATAGACTTTGTCGAAGCCGCCGGCGATCGCGCGCTTTAGATATGTCTCGGGCGCGATGCGCAGATAGACTTCGATGTCGAGCGCGTGGTACTGCGTGACAAACGGCGTGGCCATCGCGCCGCTGGCCTTGTTGGTCAAGACCGGTGTGTCAATTTCGACGAAGCCGTGCCCGTCGAGATAGGCGCGGATGGCGCGGATGATTGTGGTGCGGTCGCGGAAGCGGGCCATCGTCTCGGGCGTGGTGATCATCTCGAGATAGCGGCGGCGCATGCGCAATTCCGGGTCATGCAAGCCGTGGAATTTCTCGGGCAAGTTGCGCAGCGCTTTCGAGAGAAAGGTCCAGCTCTGCACATCAATTGTCTTTTCGCCGGTCTTAGTCGTGAAGACGCGGCCTTCGATGCCAATGAAATCGCCGACATCCACACAGTGCTCGAACTCCTTGAAGCGTTCGCCAAGGGCGTTGCGCTGCAGGGCGAACTGCATCTTGCCGCTGCAGTCGGCGAGATGGCCAAACGCCAGCTTGCCGAACCAGCGCAAGGCAATCACGCGGCCGGCAATCCGCACGGCAGGCGTGTCATCGGCCAACTGCGCGGCTTCGTGCGGCGTATGCGTGCGCTCGTAGCGCTCGGCGTAGGGCTGCATGCCCAAGGCGCGGATGCGCTCGCGCTTGGCGCGCCGGCAGACTAGTTCGTCCGTCATCGGTTGTTGATCATCCACAATTATCCTCCGTGGTATAAAAGCGACGGGATGCCGCGGTCACTTAAGCCAGATGCCTTTGGCCTGGAACAGGCCCCAGGGCTGCTTCGTGCCGCGCAGCTGCAAAACAACATTGGTCGTGCCATCGTGCGGCCCCAGCTGGATGCTCAGCGGCACATTGGTGCCCAGCGCGATCTGCGCCAGAAAATTCGACAAGACCGGCTGCGGCTCCGGGAATTTGCGCGGCAAGGTCAGATTGAAGACCAGCCAGTCGCCGCGCGGATTGCCGTTGATCTGCAGATAGCCGTTCAGGTATTTCGACTTGGGCAGACGATAGCGCGCATTCCACGCGCCGCTTCGCTTCCACAGCGATTCATTGGTCAGCGCAAACAAGTACCTGTCCAGTTGCACAAAGCCACCGCCCAGGCCGTTGGTCAAGCCGGCCAGCTCACCGTGCGTCACATCACTGGTCTTGAGGTACAGTGCGCGCGCCTTGGCGCGCACCGTGCGAAGGCGGAAACTAATTGCGCGCCGCGTGAAGGACTTCGCCGCCGTCCCGCTGGCGCCCAGGAACGAGCGCGCCGTGATCGTCACCGTGTTCTTGCCAATATTCAAGGGCACATCCGCATACCACGCAGCCGTGCCGTTGGCCACGCCCGCGGCGCTCAGCTTCGGCCCTAGCACGCGCCAGGTCACATTCGAAATGCCCGATGACGCCAGCGCCGTGCCGGCGACCCGGATAAGCGCGTCGGTCACAATCGCCACGTCCGTGCCGGGATGCGAGGTGACGACCACCTCCGGTTGATCGCTGTAATAGATTTTCATCCAGGCGGTGTTGCTGTAGGCCAAGGCCGACAGCGCCGTCACCCCGATGGACAATTTGCCGGTGCTGATCAGCGGCACCAGCGCGCTCCAGGCCAGCGTGCCACTGGCCACCCCGTCGGCAACCTGGCCGGGGACACTCACCCGCCACGTGACGGTCGAAATGCCGGCCGCGCTCGCGGCCGTGCCCGCGATGCTGATCTGATTGGTCACGGTCGTGATGGTCACGACGGCGGCATGCGACGTGATGGCCACGTCCGGCGCGTTGAGCACATTGTCGTGAAAGCCAAAATGGATGGGAATGCGGCTGATCCAATACGCCCAATTGTGCCCGCCGGGCGGGCGATAATACCACAGGGTTTGCCACAGTACGCGCCCGCGCTTCAGCAACGCATCGCGCAGGATATCATTCTTGCCGGCCAGATTGTAGAGCGGGATGCTGAAGAAGTCATAGACATCCTCATTGCCGCAGTCGATCAGCAAGGGAAACGCGCGCGCCGCAGTCGCGTCGGCAATGTCTGTCCGGCTCAGCACCGGCCCGCCCAGGTCGCCCAAATATTCAGGAATGTTTGGCTCAACAAATGCGCCGCTCATCGACGAGACGCTGCGATAGCTGGTGTGATCATACGCCTGGCCGATGCCCGCCACGTACAACGCGCCATAGCCGCCCATGCTGAAACCGCCAATGCCGCGCGCCGCGGTCACATACCAGTTCGACTCGATCTGACGCGTCAGGTCAATACTGATGTAGCGCCGCCAATAGGTACCGTAATACCACGAGAGATCGCCTTCGGGAAACACCACCAACAGGTGCCGGCGATTCGCCGCGTTGGTAATGGTTTGAAATGCATTCTGCCGCCACGAATAATCATGATCGCCGCGCCCGTGCAGCATATACAGCACCGGCATGCGGTTGGAGGGGCCGTAACTGTCGGGCAGCACAATTTCATACGGCATCATTTGCCCGAGCGTGACACTCCAGAAATTGGTGGCAATCCACTGCGCCGCCGAGAGCGGCAGGCACCCCGCGACCACGACACTAATCCCCCAGGCCCCCACCGCGGACCAACGCCGGCGCAGGTCGCACACGCCACGCGCTGCACCGATGGCGTCCGCCATTTAGTGCAGCGGCATGGGGTTGCAGAGATTGTCGGCCGAGGCCGCCACTCGTCCGCAATTGAAGCAAATGCTTTGCGGCGCATGCGCCAACTTCTTGATCTGGTCAAAAAGCTTTTCGCTGGCCAGCACGCACAAGTGGCCCTTGTGCGCATCCGGCTCGCACTTGCGGGTATGATTACAGCCACAGGTCATGCTGCTCCTTATTCGTTCTTCGTGATAATCTGCATGACCTCGTCGGCGCGGTGCGCTTTGAGAATCTGCTCGCGCACCTCGCTCTTGCCCAGCAGCCGCGAGATGCGCGCCATCGTGTGCAAATATTCGTTGTTGTCGCCATCGGCCGGCGCCACAATCAACAGCAGGATGCTGACCGGCACATGATCAATCGAACCGTACTCAATCGGCTTGGCCGGCCGCGCCAGCAAGGCCAGAATGTTCGAGACTTGCGACGACTTTGAGTGCGGAAAGCCGATCCCGCGCCCGATCCCGGTGTTGCCCAAGTCCTCACGCTCTTTGACCTCTTTCTCGAGCATCGCCGCGTCGTTCACGCCGCCCAGCTCCGCCAGGGTCTTGATCAACTTGGTCAGCAGCGCATTCTTGTCGCGCTCTTTAATGTCCAACACAATCCGTTCAGGGCTCAATAAGGCAGAAAGTTTCATAAATGGTTGTCTGGTGAGTAATGCATTCCCCACTCCCAATAGTTACTTGACGACCAGCACGGCGCATGGCGCGTGCTCGATTAATTGATCCGCAATGTGCATCCGGACGGTATCCGAGCGCGACCGCTGCGCCAAACCGACGATGACCAGTTCGGCCTGATAGGCCGTTGCCAGCCGCGGCAAGATCTCTTCCGGATAGCCCTGCTCCTGCATGATCACGATGTGCGCGCCGGCATTTTTCGCCTCTTCCTCGGCCGCGTACAAATAGCGCCAGCCGTTTTCCTCGCACTCGATCTCGACATCCGCCAGCGTGCACGTGCCATGGCGCGCCAGTTGCGCGACCACATGCTTGTTGACGACGTGCACCGCAATGATCGTCGCCCCCGTCGTCGTGCTCAGGAAAATAGCCGAACGCAGCGCACGCTGGGACTCCAGCGTCGCATCCATGTGCAGAACTATTTTGTGCAGTGCAAGCATGGTTCACAATGTCTGTCCCTAGTATAGCAAATCCCCGCCAAAATTGGTACTCGCCCTTGCTGGCTATCTCAAATCTCAAATTTGAAATCTCAAATCACAAATCACCTCACAGGCCGCACAGGTGCAGATACCAGCGCGTCAGCGCGCCACCCCAGAAATACGCGCCCAGCGCCGCCACCGCAATGTAGGGCCCGTACGGAATCTCGAAGCGCCAGTGCGCGCGCCGTTGCGCCAGCTTCATCGCGATCCCGCCCACACTGCCCAGCAGCGCCGACAGGAATATCGTCAACAACATTTGCGGCCAGTTCATGAACATCGCCAGCATCAGCATCAGATGCACATCTCCAAGCCCGAGCGCCTCGCGCTTGAACCACAGCGCCCCCAGCCAGCGCACCAGCATAAGCAATCCACCGCCGACACTGAGCGCAATGCCGCACGCCGCCATGGTCTGCATCCGCGTTGCCGCATCGCGCATCGCCGGATACGCCAGCGACAGGGCAAAGCCGGCCAGAAAGCCGGTCGCCGTGATTTCCATCGGAATGATCAGGTAGACCGCGTCAATCGCCGTCATCGCCAGCAGGGTGCTGAACAACACGCAATCGCTCAACCACGGCACCACGGCCGCACGCGTCACGTGCCACGGCGGATATGTCCCCATGTTCAAATACGGCACCACGTCGCCACAGCGATAATAGAACGTCACCGCAAAAAACAGCGCGGTCAACAATTCCACCACGGCATACCGGGCACTGAAGCGCGCGCCGCACGCGCGACAGCGCCCGCGCAACACCAGATAGCTGATGATGGGCAGGTTGTCATACGCCGCGATCGGCGCGGCACACGCCATGCAATGCGACCCCCGCCGCCATAATGACTCCTCGCGCGGCAGGCGCACGATCACGACATTCAAAAACGAGCCGATGCACGCGCCCAACACAAACGCAAAAGCTAACAGGATCAGCGTCATCGGTCACGCTCCGCGCGGGGTAACCAGCCACGGCGGCGTAGCCGGCAGATACTTGTTGAACTGTGCCACCAGGGCGTCCTGGTATGCGCCGGCATACGTGCCGTCCAGAAATTTGCGCAACCCCTCATCCACCAAGCGCGCCCAGGCAGCTTCCTCGTGGCCCGGATTGATCGGGTAAAACAGGGCGTCATTCGCGCGCGCCGCCGCGTAATCGCCCGGCGCATCACCGATCATCAAGACGTGCGCCGCGGCATACGTGCCGTTCGTCGCCCGCGCCAAATGCTCTTGCTTGGTGCCGCTTTCCTGGCCGGCGATCCACGCCATATAGCTGGTCATATCGTGCTCGGCCCATTCTTTTGCGAGGGCCGCCTCGGGCGTCGCCGACACGACCATGCAATCGGCTTTGCCGCGCACCTGTTCGAGTGCGTCACACACGCCGGGAAACGGCGCACAGCCGCGCACCATCGCGTCGACTGCCGCGTTCACCGCTTCGCTCCAGCGCAACACCCACGCCAATTCCGCGTCGCCCGTTGCCGCCGCCGCTCTCTGCAGCGCCGGGTTGCCCAGCTTCGTTTCCTGCGTGATCCACGCCGCCAGCTTGGGCAGGGTCGGCACGCGCGTGCCACGCCGTTGCACTTCCGGCCGCTGGCGCAACCAGTCCAGGCACAGCAGCAGTTCCGGAAACCGGTTTGTCCCGCGCCATTGCGAGTACAAATTGCCAAACTCCCACGTTTCACGCGCGTATTTCGACACGCTCTGCAATTCAAACACATTGATGAAGCACGGGCAAAAGCATTCCTTGTGCTTCAGTTCCATCGTATCGAAGGCGCAGCCGTCCGAGTCAATCCCAATGAAAAAGTCGTGGTGCGGGGTGAAGGCTTGCAATCGCTCACTCGACATGGTTGCTCATCATCCGGGGTTACGTACTGTGCGCCCTTCACTATAATTGTTTAGCCAGCGCCTGTCAAGCCGCCTGCGGCACGCGCAGCTCCGCCACCAGTGAACATGCCCAGCCCTCCCGCCGTGCGTGCTGCGCATAGCCGCCGCACGGCGTGCGGCGCATGGTGCCACCGGGGCAACGCGGAACGCCGTATTGTAAAGCGGTCAGTCCCTCTGCCCGTAGCCGCCACACGGCGTGCGGCGTGCAGCACATCACGCGGAACGCCGTTCCGCGGCTACAACAGAGACGACGCAGCCCGGATCCGGCAACGTCACGACGCGAACAGCATTTGCGGCACGGAGGCCGCTCCCACTCTACAGCAAAGCCGCAACAAACGCGGATAGCGCGGCGGGATCACCGCCGCTGGCGGGACTAAGAAGCGCCGCTGCCAAACGCCAGGTTGTGTCGTCTGCAAACGGCACAACCTGGCGTCAGCAGCGGCCGTGTGTCCGGTAATGCCAGAAACCCTCGACCAGCGTTTGCAGATTCTTCCACGGCACGCCCGGCGCGATGGAACTGCTGCAGCCGAGGAACAAGCCGCGCTGCGGCCCGCGTTCGACCAGCCAGCGCATCTCCTGGCGCACATCATCGGGCGTGCCATACGGCAAGGTTTGCGTGACTGACACGCCGGCAATGATGAGCAGGTCGTCGCCGTCATGCGCGTGCATGCGGCAGATGGCGTTGTAGTCCATGCTGCATTCGTACTGGAAGCCCTGAAAGCCCTTGATGCCTGCCGCAAGCAGGCGCGGCACCATCTGCATCAGATTGCCGTCGCAGTGCCAGATCATGCGGATGTTGGCGCGCACCAGCGGTTCGAGACAACGGGCGAAATGCGGAAACCAGATGCGCTCGAGACTCTTGATGTCCACCAGCGTGCCGCGGCTGTCGGCCATGTCGTGATCGAGCCGCAGGTAGGGCGGCAGCCCGCCTTCGATCACGGCACGCGCCACGGCTTGGTTCACCCGCACTGCATAATCGGCCTGCAGGGCGAAATGCTGTTCCATCAGCTCGGGATAGAGCGCGTAGGCCATGAAATAGTTGGCGTAGCCGTACTGCCCATAGCCCAGTGTCGGAAATGCTGCCAGACAATAGGGCGCCTTGAGCAGGTCCTGGCCGAGCACGTCCTGCACCTGGCGCTCGTGGGCGATGATGGCGCGCACATGCTCATCTTCGTCGAAGGTGTCAATCCGCGTGCGCAGGGCGGGAAACGCGCGGCGTTCGAGGTGCGCGACGACATCCTCGGGCTGATCGATTGCCATGCCGTCAACAACCACGGCTTCGGCGCCGGTTGTTGCACCGCGCACGGTGTCGCGTTCATACCCGTGCGCGCCGATCGTCAGTGGATTCTCGGGCATCCATTGGTCAACCATGCAGCAGCCGCTGTTGACCAGCATGCGCCGATAGGTGTCAACCGGCTGGCGGCGATACGTGCCTGCCGGCACACGGGCGAGCCGGTCAATCATGCCCCATTCCATCGGATTGATCAGCCAGATGCCGATGCCGTCGGACGCGCGACCCATGATGGTGTCGCGCGCAAGGTGCTGTGGGCCACTCAATGGCTGCATGACTGCTTGCTCAGCGGCGCGGCACCCCAGTCGGGCACGGCGCGGCGCATATGTTTGCCGGCGTTCAAGGTGATGCCACGTGTGCTTTGTGTTGAGCCAGCGCGGTCCGCACGGCCTGCCAGCGCGCGGCCATGCCGTCACAAAACAGGAACGGCTCGTAGCCCAGATCGAGATACACCTTGATGGCCGGCAGGCGGAAATCGTCGGTCTTCAGATAAATGCGACGGAAGCCGGCGTGGAGCATGCGCGCCGTCGCGGCGGCGCTGACGATGGCGCCGAGCTTCTTGCCCTTGTGCGCGGCGTCGCCCGCCACCCAGCCGAGTTCGGCGCCGTACGGATGCAGGTCAGTCGGGTTGTGCGTGGCCATCGCGGTCGCCACGAGCGCCTTGGTCGCGCGATGCTCGATGACCAAGAATCCATCGGGCAGGATGAACCGCAGCGTGTCCTTGACGCGCGTGCGCGGCCAGTCCGTGAAACCCGCGTTGATCATCAGCGCCATGTATTTCTCGTGGTCCGCCTCGGCATAGTGCCGCAGCACGTAGCCATCCGGCACGGGCAGCTGCGGCGGCGGCTTGCGTTTCGATTCCGGCCAGAGCATTTGCAGTTGCGGTTGCGACTCACCCTTGGCCCAAGCGCGCGAATCGGGCACCTCGAGCCAGCGGCTGCCATCGCGCACGGATTGCTGACTGACAAGCCCAGGCAGCGTCATGTCCATCGCCTCGTGAATGCCGATTGGGCAGGGTGCCGCGCCAGTGATGGCGTGCATGAAGTCAAGGACTTCGAAATAATCGCCACCGCCGTGACCAGCCTTGAGCGCTGCGGGCGGCGGATTGCGCCAGAGTGCCGGCAGGTATTTCTCAACGAAACGGTCCGTGCTCATAAGCCCGTCGAGATCATGCCAGCGCATGTCCTCGCTGAGGGCGCGCAGCCAGAGCTTGGGACGATCGGCCGGACCGCCGCGACCTGATTCGTAACAGCCGTCTGTGCCTTGTAGCGTGTAATTGGTCATGGCGTGCGGGCGGTTGGAGAGCAGGTCAACGCGGATTTTGATCAAGGCCTTCTTCGCCGTCTGGCACAGCATGACCGGCGTCGTTTGGGCGTAGGCGTCGCCGCGCGGATCCTTGTAGCGCTGGCCGGCGTCGGCGCAGCACACGTGCGTCACGCGGTCGCCCGGCATCCATTGCAGGAGCGGGCCGAGACTGTGCGTGCAATACGTCACGCCCGCAATGCCCGTCTGCCACTGCCGGCGCCACGGGGTGACTTCGTTCAGTTCTTTCACTTCGTGCAGATACTCGCCTTCGGCATAATACACGTCGCCAAACAAGCCCTGCCGCACCAGTTCGCGAATGAGCACATTACTCTTGCTGTAGGTGTAATTCTCGGCCAGCATGTACACGCCCTTTGACGCGGCGCAGGCGGCGACAAGCTGGCGGCATTCATCCAGCGAAACACCCGCGGGCACTTCGCTCAGCACATGCACGCCACGTTCGAGCGCGGCAATCGATTGCGGCACGTGCAGCGGCATGGGCGTGCCGATGATCACGGCATCAAGGCGCGCCTTGTTGAGCATGGTTTCGTAGTCAGTGAATTTCTCTGCTGCGCCGAGTGTGGCGGCAGCCTGTTCGAGGCCGTCGGCATTCGTGTCGCAGGCGGCCGCGATCTTGAGTCCCACGGCATCGCAGCCGAGTTTGAAACTGGCGCCGCGGGCACAGGCGCCGACGATGCCGACTTTGAGCGCGTCGCGTGGTGGTGTGGTCATTCAATATCTCCTGTCGTGTTCAGCCGAATATTATCTGCAATTTCGCTGCCGCCGTCAACGGCTTTCTGTTGCTGTTCGCGGGCCTTCGTGATATAATCACCGGCATGACCAAGCTCCTGATCATGGCAGGCGTGGTGCTGGGCGGCGGTGTGGGCTGGTGGCTCGGTGCGCATGTTGGCCTCATGACCGCCTTTCTGCTGAGCGGCGTCGGCAACGTTGTCGGCATCTGGGTTGGCTGGCGCGTGGCGCAGATGCTCTCAGAGTGACCAGCCGCCGGCCTCCGCCATGCAACAACATAGCCTCATTTTCATCTTTTTTGACCAGCACTACGGGCAGGCGCTGGGCTGCCGCAATTCGCATTTTTTGCCGCACCACTGAGATGCCTTTGCCGCGGATGCCGCGCGTGCTGCTCGTAGCCGCCGCACGGCGTGCGGCGCATGGTGGCACAGGGGCCGCGCCGCATCTGCGTTGCAGAGTCGCCGGAATCAGGGAAATGTCGTCGCCTTGCACTACCATACATACGTATGCTATACTAAGGCATGGACGACACGATCGCACCAGCGCCACGCACGATTTTGCACGTGGATATGAACGCCTTCTTCGCCTCGGTCGAGCAGGCCAGTAATCCGGCCTTGCGCGGCAAACCGATCGCCGTCATCGGCGCCAAGGATCGCACCGTCGTGTTGACCGCTTCCTATCCCGCCAAGGCCTGCGGCGTCAAAACTGGCGCGACGATGTACGAGGCCCGCCGGCGCTGCCCGCTCGTCCAGTTCGTGGTCGGCAATCCGCACAAGTACATGGACACCGCGCGGCGCATCGCCGTGATTTTGCACCAGTACACGCCGCTGGTCGAAGTTTGCTCGATTGACGAGGCGTTTCTCGACGTCAGCGGCTCGCTGTATTTGTTCGGCAGCGCCACGCGCATCGCGCACGCCATCAAAGCTGCCATGCGCGCCGCGTTCAACATCACCTGTTCGATTGGCATTGCGCCCAACAAATTGCTGGCGAAAGTGGCTGCCAATCTGCAAAAGCCGGACGGCTTGGTCATCGTCCACCCGGATGACGTGCCCGCCTTTGTGCAGGATTTGCCGCTGGAAGAGATTTGCGGCATCGGCCCGCAGTTGACGGCGTTCTTTCAGCAGCGCGGCATTCACACCTGCGGTCAGTTGCAGCCGGTGCCGCGCGCATATCTTGAGCACCAGTTCGGCGTGCTGGGTGCCTGGCTGCACGATGCGGCATGCGGGCATGATACGACGCCGGTCATTCCCGCGGGCGAAGAACCGGCGCCCAAATCAGTCGGCCACTCGATGACCCTCGCACACAATGTCACCGGCCGCGCCGACGTCGATCTGTATTTGCAACAATTGGCCGACATGGTCGGCCGGCGCCTGCGCGCGGCCGGGCTGTGTGGCACAACCGTGGCGGTCTCGCTTCGCTGGGCCTCCTTCACCAGCGTGACCAAGCGCCAGACCGTCGCCGAGCCGCTGCGGCTGGGCGCAGACATTTTTCGCGCCGCTCAACGGATCTGGGCGACGATCCCGCTGCGCGAGCCGGTGCGGCTGGTCGGCGTGTCTGTCTCAAATGTGCGGCCGCACTATGAGCAATTGCCGCTGTTTGCCGCCGAGCGCAAAGCAAGGCAACTGACCATCGCGCAGGATATGGTCAATGACAAGTACGGTGAATACACGCTGTATCCGGCGGCGGTCTTGCAGCGCTGCCGGCGCGAGCGCACGATCGCGCCGTCGTGGCGCCCAGACGGCGTGCGCCAGGCGATCCGCTGATATGCTTTGGCCGCGCAAGAATTATTTACCATGATCGAAATCCCGTAAGTGTACCATCCGCGCCAGGCACCGATGCGAATATCCAATAACCAACACGGAATGTCCAAGGATGAAGGAAAGACCACAGAAGCCGAATCGCCTTCCTTGAATATTGGACATTCCTTGTTTGATATTGGATATTTAACTGAATTTCTTACCTTGAAACTTCGCGCCAGGCACCGCCCGGACATCGTCTGCAAAAAAAAGCCGGGCGGTCAGCCGCCCGGCGTGATGACCTAGTGCGCGCGCCTCAGGGCGCCTTGTTCAGGATCACGCGATCAATGAACTGATCCACCGGTTTCGGCGGCGGTTCGTTCAACTCGGCATTGGTGGTCTCCAGCAAATCGCGCTCGCGCGCCAGCACACTGGTCTTGGGCGTCACCTTGTGCGGGGTCAGCAGCACAATGATTTCCGAGGTCGTCTTAACGTCTATCTCATGCCGGAAGATATAGCCGACCAACGGCATCGAGCCCAGCAGCGGCACGCGCTCGTCCTGTTTGGTCACCATATCCTTGCGCAATCCGGACAAGGAAAACAGCTCGCCGTCCTGCAAGACCACATTGGCCGTCGTCGAACGCGTGTTGATGATCGGATCATTTGCGCTGGTCCAGCCCACCATGCTGTTGACCGAAGCATCAATCGACAGCGTGATCGTCTGCTCGCCGATGGTCGGGGTAATCGTCAAGGCCACGCCCACGTCGGCTTGTTTGTTCAAGGGCGCGTCGGGCGTCGAATAGGCTTTGAACGAAACTTTGTCCAATGACGCAATCGTCGCGCGCTGGCCGTTCATCGCCACCACCGTCGGGCGCGACAGAATCTTTGCCTTGCCTTGGCGCATCAAATAATTGATCATGTTCGCCATCGCCTTCGGCCGCATGCCCTGCACCGAAATGCTCTGCGCGGCATACTGCGCCCATTCGCCCGGATTCATGTTCAAATCGGCACGATCACGCGATTGCGCAAAATCAAGCTGCATGTCAACCGCCTCGGGCAGGCCTTCTTTCCAGGCTTCGAGCGCCATGCCAAAGTTGAAATCGTCATCCATCTGGACTTCGACAATGTTGGCGTCAATCCGCACCATCTCCGGCGGCACGTCGAATTCCTCAATGTACTTCACCGTCGCATTGTAGTAGCTGGGCGAATCCATATAGTACACCTTGTTGACTGTGTCATCCGGATACGAAGTGCCATCCTTGCTCATCAGCGCATCATTGACCAGCCCGCCCAAATCAGATGCCAGCCGGTTGCGGAGCTTGTACACGCCGACCGCGGTGCCGTCTTCGTAAAACTGCGTGCCGTCATGATCCAGCGCGTCGATGACCTGCGCGAGATACTCAAATTGAAAGATGGGGGCCGTGATGACAATGAACTCTTCGCCACTCTTAGTGTTGACCGACACATCCACTCTGCCGTTCTCTTTTTCGACGGTGGTGCGCAAATAGGACGCTAACTCGGCCGAGATGCCCTGGGTTCTCAATTTGAAGGCCTTGACAATGAAGTCGGTGTCGTCTTCCGTGCCGATGACGCGCACGGCCGTGCTGGCCGACGCCGGCGCCGACGGGATCGCGTGATAATACAGGTCGCCATCCTTGTACGGCTGCACCGCACCGGGCGTGGGCACACCAGCCGGCGCGGACGTCGGCTGGCCGACGGCGGCAGGTGACGGTCCCACCGGCGCCGGCACTTTGGCCTCGACCTTCACTTCGGTCTTCATCGTGGGCATCTGCGCCAAGGCCAAGGTCGCGCTCGCTACAAGAATGAGTAGTGCGCTCCTGCTGTGCTGGTTCATCCGGGGCTCCGTGGTCATCAGGTTATCAAGGCAGAAACTGGGTGTATAACTATAAGATAATCCCCGTGAAAAATGCAACTGCCCGCTTTTACACCTTGGTGCGAAACTGGCGATAGCTGACGCCGAACTTGCGCACCCGCAAGCCCATCAAGCGCTCACTCACGCCCAGCGCGCGCGCCGCCTTGGCCATGTTGCCGCGCGCCGACTTCAGCGCGTCGACAATCAGTTCGCGCTCGACCGCCGCCACGGTCGCGTCGAGTGAGCCATGAAAGGTCGTGTTGCTGGCTTCCGCCGTTTGCAGGGTGGGCGGCAGATGATGGGCATGAATCACATCATCGTCGGTCAGCAGCACGGCGCGCTCGATGCAATTCTCGAGTTCGCGCACATTGCCCGGCCAATGATAGACCATCAGCATGTCGATCGCCGGGGTGGAAATGCGGCGCACATTCTTGTGATTAAGCTTCGAATATTTCTCGACGAAATGATCGGCCAGCAACAGGATGTCGGTGCGGCGGTCGCGCAAGGGCGGCAGGAAGATGGGGAAGACGTTCAAGCGATAGTAGAGATCCTGGCGGAACTGGCCGCGCTCGTTCAGCTCTTCAAGATTGCGGTTGGTCGCCGTCACAATGCGGACATTGACTTTGATCGTGCTGGTGCCGCCCAGGCGTTCGAATTCGCGCTCTTGCAGGACGCGCAGGAGTTTGATCTGGGTCGCCGCGGAAAAGTCGCCGATTTCATCCAGGAAAATCGTGCCGCCGTGGGCCAACTCGAAGCGGCCTTTGCGCGCGGCCAGCGCGCCGGTGAACGCGCCGCGCTCGTGCCCGAAGAGTTCGCTCTCGATCAGGGTTTCCGGCAAGGCCGCGCAATTCACTTTGACACACGGCATGCCGGCCCGCAGGCTGTTGTAATGCACCGCACGCGCAACCAGCTCCTTGCCGGTGCCCGACTCGCCGCGGATCAGCACGGTCGCATCGCTGCGGGCCACTTGCGCGATCAAATCGAAGACCGTCTGCATCGCGTGTGAATTGCCGATGATGTTGGACGGGCGAAAGCGTTCCTTCAACTCCTGCTGCAGCCGGCGATTTTCATCCAACAGACGTTCCTGCTCCTCCTGCACGGCCTGGCGCAGGCGCACGGCTTGGGCGATCATCGAACTGATGATCGTCAGCAATTGCGCATCGTGGTGCAAGACGCGACTGTCGCGGCACGGGCGCTCGATGCTGAGCGCACCAATGACTTCCTGGCCCAGTTTGATCGGCACGCAGATGAAGGCCGAATCCTGTTTGTACTGATCCGTGCGCGCGCCGGTGCGGTCCAGAAAACGCGGCTCGGCCGAGATGCGCGGAATAATGGCCGGCGCGCCGCTGGCAACCACTTGGCCGGTGATGCCTTCGCCCAGGCGATAGCGCGCTTTCTGGCGCTGACTTTCCGAGAGGCCGTAGCTTTCTGCAATCGAGATTTCGCGCGTGTTGCGATTCAGCAGCAGCAGCATCACGCGCCGCGCACCAATGTGGGTCGCGATCGTGCGCGGCAGCGGCGTCACGACCGTGCGCAGATCCAAGCTTTGATCCAGCACCCGGCTGACCTCCAGCAGCAGTTCGAGGTCGTGCGGATTGCGCGGCAGCACAGCGCTCAATTCTGACGAGGCCGTCATGGTGAGAAACGCGCCGCCACCACATCCCAGTTGACGTTCTCAAAGACGGCATCCAGGTAGGCTGCGCGATCAAGCTGGTAGTCCGTCAGGTACGCATGCTCAAACACGTCCACGATCAACAGCGGCACACCGCCGGCAATGTGGTTGGCCTCATGCTCATTGATCCACATGTTCAGTAAACGCCCGCCGACCGGATCGTAGTACAAAATCACCCAGCCGATTCCGCGCATCTTGCCGGTGCCGACGAAATCGCGTTTCCATGAGTCGTAACTGCCGAAATCCGCACAGAGTTGCGCATACAGCGCGGTGTTGGTCGCCACCATGCCCGCACCGCCCAGATTGTCGAAATAGTATTCGTGCAGGCGCATGCCGTTGAACTCCCAACCCAGGCGCCGCTTCAGTTCGGCATACGGCGGCGTCGTTTCCTGGGCGCCGGCCAGCAGCGTGCGCAAGCTGCTTTGCAGCAGGTTGACATTGTTGACATAGCCCAGATACAGCTTGAAATGATTCGACAGCAGCGTACCGCTGAAGCCCGGCATGCCCAACAGATTGCTGTAGTCGCGCGCGGCATACGGCGCGGGAATGCGCAATTCCAGTTTCACCGGCGCGGGTGCCACACCCGCCGCCGCCGCCGGTGCAACCAAGATCGCCGCCGGTGCTTGCGGCGCGGCCGGCGCGGGCGGTTGGGCATTGAGCAGCATTAGCCACAGACAGCCAACTAGACCGACGGTCATCATGCGCGACATAGCAACTCCTTTATCAGCAGGTTAAAGCGTGCGGGCGATCCGTTCCAGTTCGCGTTCCGCATCACCAATCAATTCCTTGATCATCATCCGGACCGGCATGATTTCATCCACCAGTCCGACCGTTTGGCCGGCCATGAGCGAGCCGTGCTCGACATCACCATCAATGACCGCATGGCGCAGCGCGCCGATCCAGAAGCGTTCGACTTCCAGCTGGGCCGTCTCGCGATCAATCTCGCCGGCATCCAGTTGCTGCAGCAGTTCCAGTTGCAGCTTGCCGAACGCGAGCGTGCCTTTGTTTTTCAACGCGCGCACGGGTATCACCGGCAGGCGCGAATCGAACTGCGGCGCGGCGACCGCATCGCGCGCCTGCGCCCGGCGAAATTCTTCCTTGAAATTCGGATGCGCCACGCATTCGTCGGTCATGACAAACCGCGTGCCCAACTGCACGCCCGACGCGCCCATCAGCAGCAAATGCGCCATCATTTTCCCGGTCGCCACGCCGCCGGCGATGAAGACCGGCACGCGCGCGCTGAAGTGAAATAAAATCTGTTGCCACAGAATCGGCCCGACTACCGGCCCGACGTGCCCGCCGGCTTCCATCCCTTCCAGGATCAGGCCGTCGACGCCATAGCGCACCATGCGCTTGGCCAGCGCGTCGGTCGAGGCAAACGCCAGGACTTGTGCGCCGGATGCCTTGGCTTTTTCGATCTCCTGTTCGCGCGGCATGCTGCCGGCAAAGACAATCACCGGCAGCTTCGCCTGCACCGCCCGCTCGAGGTGCGCCAGGTAATTGGGCGCCACCGTGATCAGATTCACCGCAAACGGCTTGTCGGTCAGCGTGCGCGTGTGCGCAATCTGACGTGCGAGTTCCTCGGGCGGCATGTTGCCGCAGGCCAGGCTGGCAAAGGCACCCGCATTGCACACCGCCGACACCAGCCGCGGCTCGCTCACCCACGTCATGGCACCGCACATGATCGGGTACTGCACCCCGAGCAGCGCCTTGCCGCGTTGCCAGAATTTATTAAGATGCCCTGTTGCAACATCAATCATGCGTGCCGGTTCCTTTGTTGCGGGTGTCATAGTATACGCGATTATGAGCGAAAGTTCAAGAGCGTCTGTGCAGCACCGGAACCAGGCTACTGTGCGTCCGGCGTCGGCTGGGACAGCGGCGTCGGCATGTCCTTGACGGGAAACTCAGCCGACCATTGCAGGCGCAGATCAGCCAGGGCGCGCGCAGCATGCATCGTGCGCAGCGCCGCGCCAAGATAGGTATACGCCCGCCGCCGCTCTTGCGGCGTGTGCACCCCGCCCAGCGCACGCCACAGCAGATTCGTCACGCGGTCTGTGCCGCGTCCGCCGCCCGTGCTAAAGAGTAGCACGCCCATGTCGAGCGCTAGCGCGGCGCTGTCGGGATTGTACTGCAGGCCCTGTTCGAGAAATGACACCGCCGCAGGCGCATTGCCCACCCGCGCGAGCCAGTAGCTGCCCACCGACCAGTTCTGAATGTTGTGCGGATCCGCCTTGGCCGTCAGCCAGAATAGCGGCAGCAGTTGCGCTTCATCGCGGTGCGTCAGGTGCACGTCCGGCGCGTCGTGCGCCGCATCGTGCTCACGCCCGCAGGCCTCGTCGGCATGGTGATCATGACGGAACATTTCATACGGGTTATACGGGCGGAACACGTTGTAGCGTTCTTGCTGGTCATTCTCATCAATGCCGCGATGCAAATACAAATCGCCTTGCATCCAGGCGGCATCGCCAATGACAACGCGCACGACCGTGATGAGCTGATCCCACACAGTTTCCGGCGCGCACGCACCGTACGGTTGCTTCTGTAGTCCCATGAGTCCTATAAGACTTACGAGTCCTATAAGTCCTATTGTCTTCACACGTCGCATCGGCGAAATAGGCCGCACGCCGCCAGCAGCAGCAGCGCCGTCCAGCCTACCCCATACGTGATGGTCGGCACCAGCATGAACCACGAGACCGCCGGCCATTGGTGCACCACCGGCATCGTCAGGTTGAAATAATTCAGATGGGGTGTGGCAAAGAACGCACACCACGCCGGCGCGCGCACGATCCACGGCGTGCCGGCCAGCGCCGGCTGCAGCACCGGCTGGATCAGTTGCCCGAGAAAGTAGTACAGGATGCAGACCACGGCGGTCATCGCCGGCGTGGTCAGCAACGACAAGACCAGCGCCAGGGCATTGAACAGCAGCACTTGGATCAGCAACAAGATCACGGCGTGCAACAGCGCCGGCGGGCAGACGACCTGCCGCCACCACAGCGACAACAGAAAAATGGCGGTGAATAACACAAAGGCAATGACACTGGTCACGGCCACGCCCAGGAACGTGCCGATGATCACCTGCCAGCGCGCCACCGGCCGCGCCAGGATGAGATGCAAGGTGTGATCCTGGCGCTGCTGCGGCAGCACCCAGCAGGTCGTCAGCGTGGCCACCACGACCGTGACCAGCGGCAGCACCAGCATCATGATGTGAAAGAAAAACTGCTGGTAGTGCGCACTGCCGAAAAACTCCATTGCGCAACAGATACCGGCACTGGCCAGCACGGCCAGCAACAGCACCGGCAGATGGCGGCGGCGGCGCGCGCTGCGCACCGTCTCATGCGCGATCAGATACAGATTCGTGAGCGTGTTCATCTTGGCAAATGGTCGTGACAAACAAGGCTTCGAGCGCGGCGGCGCGCGAACGGTGTGCAGTGGAAGCTGCCAGCAGCACCGGCAGCGCACCCTGCAAGAGAATGCGGCCGCGGTGCAAAATGGCAATGGCATCGCAGGTGGCCTCGACTTCCGACAACTCATGCGAGCTGAAGAAGATCGTCAAGCCTTGAGTGCACAAGTGCGTGATCAGTTCGCGGATCTCGCGCCGCCCAAGCGGGTCGAGCCCGGAGGCCGGCTCATCCAGAATCAGGCACGCGGGCTGGTGCACAATCGCCTGGGCCAGACCCACGCGTTGGCGCATGCCTTTCGAAAAGTACTTCAGCGCGCGATCCGCATCCGCCCGCAAGCCGACCGTGCGCAAGGCGTCGGCGGCCGCGCTTGTCGCTGTGCCGCGTGCCAGTCCGCTCAGGCGCGCGTAAAACATGACCGCCTCGCGCGCCGTCAGATACTCAGGATAGGTTGTGGTTTCCGGCAGATAGCCCAGGAGGCGGCGCGTCTCCGGCTCCTGCGTCGAACGCCCAAACAGCAAGGCCGCGCCTGTCGTCGGCCGGATGAAGGACAACAGGATTTTCAGGGCCGTGGTTTTGCCCGCGCCGTTCGGGCCAAGAAAGCCGAACACTTGGCCGCGCGGCACCGCGAACGAAATGCCATGCAACGCGCGATAGACCCGCCGCCCGCCCAGCCCGCTGTGGTAGTCTTTCACCACGTCAATACATTGAATCGCCGGATCGGACATGGTTCACCAGCCGCTGATTTTTGCCACGGTCGGTACCAAGGGTTGCACCAGCGTTTTGAGCGCCTGAGCATACTGCCGGATTTCCCATTGCGCGCCGGCGTGGTCGCGCAACGACAGGAAATGCAGCAGATTCCCCAAATCCACCGTCGCCCAAAACGTCGTCATCAAATTCTGGGACAAGACCCCGCGGGCCTGCTCGCGACAGACGCCCATCTGCAGCAGCGTTTCATACGCGTCGCGCGAGGCGCGATTAGCCTGCGCAATCATGCGCATGGCATCGGCCTGCGTCGCCCCCGCCAAAACATCAACGGATGCCTGGCGGTTGTTTTCGCTCTGCCCGCGAATATGGCGCGGCTCATAAAAATCAAGGTCAACTTCCGTGTAACGCCGGCTGATCTCATTGTAGGACCACGTCCGGTGGCGCTGCCATTGACTGCGCACAAACAACGGGCAATGCACGATGAAGGTGAAAACCACATGCTCGAACGGGCTGGTGTGGCGTTCGTCGACCAGATATTTCAGGAGCACTTCGTCGCGTTCCGTCATGCGCGTCGTGAATTTGCCGAAGGAGACGCGCGCGGCATTCACAATCGTCGTCTCGTCGCCCATCACCTGCACCAAGCCGACCCAGCCTTGCCCGTCCAGCACGCGCACATGCTTGTCTGGCGGAATATTCACGCTGTGCGTCACGCTGGTTGCCTCACCCATCCTGTCGTTCTGCGGTGCCATGCATCCTTATTTTGTTGCGGTACCACCCACTACAACCGCGCAGCCGTCAATGCTGATCGGCACACGGCTGAACTCCTGCAGATACTGCAATACCTGTGCGATCGTCACCTTGCTGAGCGTCAGCGTCACTTTTTTGTCAGCCCACGCCGCCGGCTGGATCAAGACCAGGTTGATCGCATTGCCTTGCACCACGCACTGCACGGCATCCAGCAGGGGTTGCTCCTTAAATGCAACATCAATCCGCTGCTGCAGCTTCGCGCGCAACACATTGGTGGGTGGCCGCGCCGGCATCGGTTGGTACGGCGCACTGAAGATCGCGCCAAAGGGACGCGGCTCGTAGGTCATGTTGACACTGCGCGCTACAAACCGCAGCACCTCACCCAACGGCACCTTCTTCAGTTCCAATGTGATCGGCGGATGATTCGTGCCGGCCGCGCGCACCAGCACATTCACCTGATTCTCGCTGCGATACAACGCCAGCACGGTCGCCAAGTCGGCCTCTGCAAACGAGGCGTCCACCAGCGTGCCGAGCGCCGGGGCATCCGCCCCGCGCCCGCTGACACACATCAACGCGCATACTGTCAGTGTGCTGCATACATTGCTGTTCATCCATGCCTCGTGGGTCGCTTGTTCCATATCATATACAACACGACGCCAAGTTGCAAGCCCAGCGGCTCGGGCACGCCAATTTGCAGAAATTGCTCGCCCGGCACCAAGTCATAGCGCTTGCTCGCTGCGGAGCCACTGGCGGCATAGCTGTTGGTTGCGCCGTGAATTGGCGCCAGTGATTGATTCGCCGACCATTTGCCGTCACTGCTGCTGACCACGACTTGCACCCGGCAACATTCACCCGTCAGGTCCAGCGCAGCGCGCGTGATGGCCAACTCCAAGCCGGTGGCATACGTGCCCGTCACCGCCAGACTCGTGCCGGCCGCGCTTTGATTATACAGCGCCAATTGCGCAAAGGCGTTGCTGATGGCGCCATAGCTCGTGTCCATGGTTTGGAGCTTGCCCCAGTAGCTGTACGTGTTCGCGTTCAAGCGTGAGAAATCAACCCGGGCTTCGGCCGGATTGCCGCTGTCCGTGTGGATGTTCAGCGCAAAATCCGGTGTGAACTCCGCGTCGAACACCATGCCGGTCATGTTCACGATCCGCGCCGCAACCCCGTTCAGTGCCGGCGTCAGGCGATTTGTGCCGACACCGGGAATGCTGTCAAAGAAGACAACCAGGCCGTTGCCGTTTTTCTCGATGCTGCCGCTCACGCCCAGCAGCAGACGATCCGTCTCCAAGGTCGCGCGCGCCGCCAGCAGCGCATTCCACGCGCCCCAGTCCGTGACGGTGTCTTGAAAGGTGGCCGCCTCCGCGTCTGCGAAATCATCTGGAATATTCTGGCCATCAATCCAACCACTTGAACTGGTGTGAATCGCATTGCTCTGCACGGCCTGCGCGTTGCCGTTCAGCCCGGCAATCGTCATGGTCACGGTGAACAGGCCGTCATTGGTATAGCGATGAAGCGGGTTGACCTCGGTGCTGCAGCTGCCATCGCCGAAGTTCCAGAGCCAGTTCGTCACCAGTCCGCTGCTCATGTCTGTGAAGCGCACCGCCAGGCCGCGATTGCCATTGGTCGGCGTGGCGCTGAAGGCCGCCGTCGGTGCGGCCGGCAGTGCCCGGCCAAAAACCATGAACGAATACGGCGCAATCGTCAGACTGCCTTTGTGGGTCAGCCCGTCCATGCCGGGCGTGCCGGCCTCCACTTGCAGCGAGCCGCCATTACCATAGCCGGCATCATAGCAGCGCCGGTCCGAATTGACCAGGCAATACCACGTGCCCGCACCCGGCAGTCCAATTTGATAATCCGTCAGGGTCGTATTCGCGGCATTCACCACCACGATCACGTCATCGCCGGCGCTGCTGCTGCGCGCGCGCCGGTACGCCATCAGTTTCACGCCGCCGGCGTTGTTGACATGATAGACGCTGACATACGCGCCCGTCAGCCCCGTGCTGATTCCAAATGCGTCGCGCCGCAGATGCACCACATCGCGGTACAGGCGCAACATGCCGCCGTAGGTGTTGGCTTTGGTCCAATCCAGCGGATCGGTATCGCTGAAGAACCCGTCTTCAAGAAATTCCTGGCCCTGAAACAGCATCGGTATGCCCGGCGCGGTCAGCACCAGCGCGGCCGCCAGCGTCGAGCGTTTTTTCGCAAAATACGAATTGCCGTTCGGCGGATCAATTTCGACGTTCAAACGCGACTGGCCGTTGGCCGCGTCATCATGCGAATCGGAATATTTCACCGTCGCGAAGGCGCGGCCGTGTTCGATGGATTGCACGGCGTTCTGCAAAACCGTCATGTCACGCGACGCATCCGCGCTGATTTTCATCTGGTTGCGCACGTTGTCGACGAAGTAGTTGTTCCACTGCGCGTCAAAGCCGAGCGTGTAGGCGCCGCCGCTCTTGTCGGTCACGCCGGTGTAGTCGTTCAAATCCTCCGCAACCAGCACCGCGTCGGGCGCAACCACGTCGGCCGCCGTGTTGATCGTCCGGCAGAGCGCGTAGCCCTCGGGGATGTCACTGCTGTAATTGACTTTGCGCATGTTGATGGTCGAATCCATGCGAATCCCGTCGCAGTTCATTTCCGTCAGCCAGAAGACGATGTTCTGGGTCAAGTAATTCGTCACCTCGGCGCGCGCATAATTCGGCCGATTCTTGCCCCATTGCGTATACCAGCGCTCGGCCGGGCTGCCGGTCCAATCAAAATAGAAAATACCGCCGTGCTCACCCGTCTGGCCGTCAATCGGACAGACATGCGAGCCCATCGTCCAGCCATCCCACTTCCACAAGATCTCGCCCTCAACGTGATTGTAGACCACATCAATATACACCGCGATGCCGTGTTGATGCAGTACATCCACCATCTGCTTGAACGCCGTCACGCCGCCATAGGCCGACTCTGGCGCGTAAATGCCGACCGGATTGTAGCCCCATGAGCGGCTGCCGCTGAATTCTGCTGGCGGCATCAATTCAACCGCGTTGATCCCCACGCGTTGCAGGTACGCCGCTTTCTGCGCCACGCCGGCAAATGTCCCGCCGTTGAACGTGCCGACATGCAACTCATACAACACCGTCTCGCTCTCGTGCGGGCGCACAAACGATGTCCACGCATAGTCGGCCGTGGTCACCACCGCATTGCCGTCCGGATACGCCACCGCGCGCGTCCAGGGGTCGGCTTTCCACAGCGTGCCATTGACGACAAATTTATACAGCGCGCCGACCGGAGTGCTACTGCGAAAGATGGACCAGTAATTCGACGTGGCATCATCCGGCGCCAGCCGATCCGCGCTGCTGCTCCAACTATTGAAGGTGCCGGCCAGACTGACGCTGGTCGCGTGCGGCGCCCAAACCCGAAACGACACCCCCGTCGGCGTGACCAGCGCGCCGTAATGCCCGACCATGGGGCTCGGCGCGACGGCGCGTGCGAGCGGCACGAGCAGCAGCAGACAGCCCACAACAACGCAGTGACGAACAAGCATCTTCTTCATAATGATAGTATACCACATTTCCGCGCCGGTAACAGCACGGCTGATTTTTGCGCGCAACAGTTACGGTGTGCGGCGCCCAACGCCAACGCGGCATCTCATCGTAGAGTTGCTAGACCAGCTGTTCGATCTGCTGGTCGGTTGCGGAAATGGGGCGCGCAAGAGTATTGTTCTCAAAGCACATTTTGTTTCATAGGAGGCAGTTGCAGCAGAACGTGCCGTTCAAGCCGGCTGCTCGCCATGACTCGGCTCCTTCTTTGCATAGTCCGATTCGCGTGATGCCCCGGTGCCGCAACCGGGCTACAATGTGCGCGAACATTGCATGCCGCCGTTCTGGCGGATAGCGCAGCTTGCCATGGTCTTTGACCAGCCCACGCTCTATCTTCAATAGTGGCGAATCCGGGAACCGCAGTCGGATATGATTGCCTAGCATGCACGCCGGGCGATATTCTCCGATAGTCACCACAGATGGCTTGACAGTATCGGCAATGTCGTCCACGAGTTGCGCGTAGTCTCGTTCCCAGGTCGAGTAGTAGAAAACCGGGTCGATCCTGAGACGGATTTCATAGCCCGCATCCTGAACTCGTCGTGCGGCCAGGAGTCGGTCGCCCACTGGGGGCGCACGATGCTCAAGATGCTTGGCAACTTTGTCCGTGTTGACGCTGAACGACACTGCAACACGTCCTTGCCCATCCAGCTCAAGCAGGTTGTCAACACATGCGCTTTTTGTAAGGAACAAGAGGCTGGTGCGTGCCGTGTTCTCCGTGACAAACGGTATGATGACTTTGCTGAACGCAGTCACGTCGTCAATGGCCAGGGGATCGCCCAGCTCGCCAAGGTTGAGCATGCGTAGCCGTGGCGGGATGTCCGCCTTGTCAAACACGGCAATCTCGCGGAACAACCGCTCATAGTTTGCGTAGTGGATGGAAAACGGACGCGTGCGGAATGTCAGGTACAGATAGCAGTATTCGCACCAGTAGTTGCAGTTGTTGTAGGCGGACAGCTTATAGAATTTGGCGCACCGGCCAAGTGGATGCTCGAACTGCGAGATGAAGGGTGACGTCCGATTGCGCAGCACAAGGATGTCGCGTTCCTGCTCGAGCTTCACGACTGATGACTCTCCATTAGGCGCGGGCAGTGCATCCACCCAATGCAGCTTCACATCAGCGTTGTCAGCAATTGTCTCGGCACGCGCAGCCTCGACGCCGCGCAACGCCCATATTTCCTTGACGAGCGCATGCGACGCGGTGCGCGTGGCGTACACAACTCTATGGCGCAAAAGCAAGAGCTCCTGTGAAGACGCGCTCATTTGTGGCTACAGGTTGCATTTCCCAGGGGAATATGCTACAATTAATCAATCCGCTTGAGCGGAGGTGGATCGCCCGTAGGGGCGAGCGTAGGGGGGTCTCGCATGAGGCCTCTTTATTTTTCGGGGTACAAAACATAGCCGTAGCAACTGCGTTTATTTTGTGGTCTAGTCGCGGCCCTTATTGTGTTGCCAAGTCGGCAGATTTCAACAAAGAGTTGAGCAATCACGAACTATTACAATTGACTTTATTTGTCGTTTGACGTGGTCCAGCATTTCAGATCCGGAAAAACCGCACCGCCATTTGTTATGTCATTGCTCCTGAACATCTCTGACCGCCCTGTGCTATAACTCAAACCGAAATAGCTCAAGGTATGATCTCTATTCGAAAGCGCATATGCGGCACATCTGCCATCATGTTGAAGACACCAATATTATAGACCCAAGTAATTCCCGGGCCTCGAACAGGTTGTTCAGCCCCGGAGAGTTCAACGGCATCCAATGATGTAAGCAAAGGGGCTTGAGCAAGAAAGTGTTTTGGAGTCAAGATGATTCTCACTGGCATCAAGTTTGTTGTACGCTCAACGTGAACTCTGTCGATGTAGTTCAAGCCACCCAAGTCAGCAAGTATTTTGTCCTCAGCATCAAATACGACACTAGGTCTAACCCGGCTGGCAAGTTCACATAGAACATTTGGATCCTTCAATTTCTGTGTAACCCTCCAATCTATGTACTTGCTCGCGCCAAATAACGCTCCCAATAGAATCGAAATGGTAGTCACGGCATTGACCATTCGCTTGATACTGTTCCAGATATCTCTTAGGATTGTTTTCACTTTGCCCCTTATTCCATATTAGTTTGCGCTGTCGTCACAAGCGCAATATCTTCTTCGGACAAATTGTAGAGTTCATACACCAGTTTGTCAATCAGGCGGTCGGTCGCGGCGATCTGGCCCTCCAAGGCCTCCTTCTCGTGCGGCGTCTTGGCGGAGCGCAACTGGTGTTGGAGACTCATCATTCTTTCTACAGATTTGACCACCACATGATGCATTGATGAATCATCACTCGCAGAGAAATCTATCCTCCGAAACGGCAACGACTCTATTTCGTTTGTAGCCACATTGTTGTTTGAGCTCGTTAACTTGAATCTCCATTGAATCAACCGCGAGTTTAGTATTGCAAGGATATACTCAAGTCCATATCGCGAATCTTGTGAAACGACGATGGAATTGGTGGAATCAGCAAAGTATGTTGGGGGATCAACAATACTGGCCACAACGCGTAATCGCTCGTCAAGCCCGGTGATGCGTTGCGTGGCTATCCTTCGATAACAGACAAAACGTTTTGGTTTGTTGCATGAAAGGTAGGCGTTCTCCTTGAACCATTCGCGAACCCCTTGTTTAAGAGTGGTCCTAATATTGTATCTGCCAACCTCTGCACCCTTCAGCAGTCTGGCGTTGCCAGGATCGCTTGTTATGAACTCCCGATATATGGTTTGATTTATCTCTCCGCGCGATACTGTGAACTCCGACAACTCACCAAAACGCGACACATTGTGCTGGTTGTGTGTTTTCTTGCAGAGTTCCCATTCCCGCTCGCTCACCAGAGGAATTGGTGTTGTTACGGGATCCAGCTTTGCGGCGTCTGCCATTTCAATAATTGCAGAACGCGGCTTGTCATTGAAAGAGTTCCAGGGATAAACATGAATAGACACTGATGCATCTGAACGCATCGTTGCCATTGTGCGAGTTGCGGTAAAAACCGTTGTAGATAGTTTTGCATTCCGGAAGACCCTTCTTGATGCGTTGTCCTTCTGTGGGAAACATTCCAAAACTAGATCCGTTGTATTTAATATCAAGTGTTTCCGTGTTGGTGCACATGACGCGTCAGCTAACAAGGCCAAGGGAACAATCAAACCAGTTCTGCCATGCTCCTTAACAAGTTCAATGCATTTGACGACAAAAAACCTAAAGAGATTGCCTTTTCCACCCAAGGCTGCGCACAGTTTTGGGATGCATTTAGCATACATTGCCAGAGCTTCGTGAGGCCAAGATGCATTGCCACGTTCTTTCTCCATAACATCATAGGGTGGATTGCCGATGACTGCGTCGAAGCCTTGGCCGGAATCCTTTTGGCCAAGTATCTGCGGGAACGCTGCGTTCCAGTCGAAGACATTGATGCGCATGCGGTCGTCGTCGGACAACGCGGGCAGATTAGGTTGCTGGTAGAAGTCTGGGCCGATTAGCGAGTTGCCGCATTTGATATTACTGCCCAAATCGGGTAGCGCCCTTTCGTGGAACAGGTCGAACACTTGCTGCACGCTCTGCTCGGATTCGCCTTCAAGGACTTTCAGCAAAAGCGAGAGCTTGGTCACCTCCACGGCCTGCTGGTCTATGTCCACGCCGTAGATGCTGTTGAGAAGAATCCGCTTGCGCTCGGCGATGGTCAGCTTCCAGCCGCCTTTGACTTGGACCAGCGCCGGTTTGCTTCCTTTCGCCCATTTCACTGGCTCGTTGGCTGTGTACCAGTTCAGATGCCAATCGAGCAGGAACTGGTATGCGCCAATCAGGAACGAGCCTGAGCCGCAGGCTGGATCTAGCACATGGATGGTTGCCACTTCACGCGGCGTCTTGCCCTCGACCAGCCTGCCCACAGTCTGTTTCACAATGTAATCCACGATGTACGTGGGCGTGTAGTAGACGCCGCCGGCCTTCTTGACTTCGGGCTTGTCCTCGACCTTGGCCCGGTGGCCATCGGTCAGACGGATGACCTTGCCGAGGAACTGTTCGTAGACTTGGCCGAGAATGTCGGACGATATGACGCTGAAGGCATAGGGGCTGTCTGGATAGTAAACCGCCTTGAGCATGGCGCGGAGGACATCATCATCAACTTCGAGCGAATGCGTGAGCTCGTCGGGTTGTTCGATGCGGCCTTTCTCTTTCTTGAAACAGAACAGGCCGGAATTGTAACGCGCATCGGCCTTGACAAACAATTCGCACAAGCGCGGGTAGAGTCGGTTACCGTTTGTGAGCGCGAGCATGCGGCCATAGTCCTCAATGCCGCGGTCTTCGCAGATGCGCAGGAAGACGATGCGGTCAATGATGCGCTGCACGGCAAAATTGAGTTCGCGGGTCGAGAGGCCGGCATTGCGCAGGGCAAGCGAACGGGCAAGTTCGCTGCGCCATGACTCAATCGTTGCGAGGAAGTCGTCATCAACGTCGGCCGTGCCGCGCTTGGCTTTGTTCGTCTCGGCGAACTTGTCGAACGAGCCTTTGAGCACGGCGTCACGCGAGAAAATCGAGGCGATCCAGTCAAACCTCTCGGGATACTCATCACAGGTGCAGTAGAAGACGCGGGCAGTCGAGGCGGGATCGGTCTTGACCGGTTTGATGCGGCAATCGTAGACGGCGAACTCCTCGAAGTCGCTCAGAATGCTGAGCGGCAGCTTGGCGGACCAGGCGTAGCGCCGAAGCTGGTAGGCAGCACTGATCTCGTCCTTGATTGAGACGCTGGGTTTCTTGGCTTCGAGGAAGAACTTGCGCGTGCCGCCGATGCGGAAGCAGTAGTCGGGCGCCTTGACGGCACCGGCGATGCGGATGGCGTCCTCGTGAATGACATCCTTGTACGGTTCGGCATAGCCCGCAGAGTTGTCCATGTCCCAGCCAAGCGACTTGAAGAACGGGTCAAGGAACTCGCGCCGGAGCTGCGTCTCGTTGTACTGGCCAGCAGCGTACGTCTCGCGGTGCTGGTTGAACCGCGCAAGAAGCTCGAGGACAGGAGGCGATGCGCTCATGGCGATATTATAGCGAAGATGGAGCAGACTGTCCATCAGCCGTGCGAGGGTGTTCCGCCCTGGTTGCGTTCGCGACTACGGAATGCTACACTTACCGTATGCACTACACTAAACGTTGTTGGTTGGTATTCATTCTGTGCGCGGGCACCTGCCCGGCCGCGCCGTATGGTTTGGATGTCTATCGCCATATCGAGTTGTTGCCGCAGGTAACCCCGCTGGTCTTTGCGCATGGTTTTTCGAGTTACGAGCGCAACGGCGCCAATTACGATCGCGGTTTTTTTCTCTACAAGAGCGGCAGCGAATACGTGATGGCGGACATCCGCGGCGCCGGTGTGCTCGCGCGGCTGTGGACGACCGGGCAGAACGGCGCGCTGCGCCTGCGCGTGTATCTAGATGGGCCGCGCGTGGTTGACAAGACCTTTTCGGATTTCTTTGATGGTGTCGGCGCGCCGTATCTGGCGCCGTTGGTCGTCAATGACGAAGTCTCCAGCGGCGGCTTTGTCTCGTACCTGCCGATCACGTTTTCCAACAGTTGCCGCGTGACCAGCACCGACGCCAGCTTGTACTACAACATCAATCTGCTAACCTATAATGACGGCACGGCCATTCCGCGCTGGCAGACCAATGAATCATCCGCCGACGTGCGCAGCATCTGGAACAACGCCGGCGCCCCCGTAGGAATTTACACCAACACGAGTTTTGCCACTAATACATTTACCCTGGCACCCTACACGGCAGTTGCCTTGGCGAACATCACCGGCGCGTACGTGCTGCATGGCATACGGCTGCGCAATCCGCTGTTGACCTACGACGGGCCGCGCCGCGCCACGGACAATGGCCGGGCGTTCATTGCCACCAACGGTTTCTCACAATTCATCATGGCGATTGCATCCAACAACACCGGTGTGCAGTTGACGCGCCGGTTGGATGCCGGCATCGGCGATCAACGCGCCCGCGTGGTAATTGACGGCGGCGTCGTGGGCGAATGGTACACGCCCGGCGCGCAATCAGGGTTCCTCGACAGTGATTTTCCGATTCCGGCGGCGGTGACGGAGGGCAAGGCCGCCATTACCGCGCGGATCGAGTTTGTCAGCAGCGGCTTTGATTGGAATGAGTTCTACTATTGGGCGTATTCGCTGACCGGCGCCGTTGCCACGCTGACCGACGAACTCGACGTCGGCACGCCCGCCAGTGAGGCTGCGCATGCCTATGTGATCAATAATCAGTCGTGGCAGGGCACGCGCACGTACGAGTACACCATCACGAATATGCCGCGCCATCTTGACTGGAGCACCGGCGTGTGGCTGTGCGCTGACTGGGACGATACCATCACCAATGCGGTGCGCGCGCCGGTCGGGCTGTTTTTCTGCACACCGTTCGGCGTGCAGGACGTGCACACACTGCTGGTCGGTTGCCTGACCAACACGATGGAATCCTACTGCTATGCGCCGATGCCGTTTGCCAGTCATGGCCTTGTCTGGCTGACCAATACCAGCGCGCAGACCTTCAGCAATCTGTGGTGCGAAACGCGCTGGAGTGACCTGCCCGACAATCCAGGCGCACTGGGCTGGTTTCATGCAACCTATCACAGTGCCGAGATGGTCAGTGACCCGGGCGATTATGTGTTTCTCGACGTGCAGGGCTGCGGCGCGCTGATCGGCGTGTCGCATTGGATGCGCGGGCCGACGTTCCGCGGCTATCTTGAAGGCGATGAACGCATCTATGTTGACGGCGCGCGGGCACCGCGGGTGCAGGGCACCGGCACCGAGGATTACTACAATGGCGGCTGGTACTTCAACGGCGGCTGTTTTGCCGTGCCCAGTCATGGCAATTCACATCATGTGGCACTTGCAGATGAAGACTGGACATCTTGTTACCGCTGGCATCTCGCCGATCGCATTCCCTTCCGCAGCGCGTTGCGTGCCACTATGGAGCATGGCTGGGAGAATAATATTGACGTGACCTACGCCAGCGTCGCATTCTGGTACGGCCGGCCGCAGTCATTGCTGACCCACGTGGATGCGTTCGACATCGGCGATCCGGCATCCGAAGCCGCCCATGCGTTTGTCACCAATGGCGCAGCCGACCTTTACACTCTGGACGCCGCCTATGATGGTGAGGATGATCTGACGCGCATCATTGATGCCGGCCGGCTGACCCGCGCGCAGTATTCCTTTCAGGTCGCCGTGGATCCTCTCGCCGATGCCCTGCTGTTGCGCCGCCGTAATGATTTCGCGTACACCAATCAATCCGCCCTGGTGGATGTCAACGGCGCGGCAGTCGGCCTTTGGTATCAAGCCGGCTGGAACAACAGTACCAATCATGCCGATCAGAATGTCACCAATCGCTGGCGCGATGATGAATTTGTCGTGTCGCGCGAGTTTTTTGCCGGCGCGACCGCCGTGGTCATCACCGTCAGCGCCGCCAACGGCACGGTCTGGACCGCATTTCGCTATGATGTGTTTGCCGTGCAGCCACTCGTTGTGCCCGAGCCGGTTGCGGGCCTGCTGCTCGCTCTGCTGGCCCTGCGCATGCGTCCGCGCCGGTAGCGCAGTGTCTCATACTAATGAGAGCGCTTTCTACTTTGCATCGTCCTTGTAGCCGCCCGCGGTGAGGGCGGCTTCTGCAGCCGCGGTCATCCGCGCCGTTGGCGGGATCCGCGCCGTTGGCGGGATCCACGCCGTTGGCGGGATCCACGCCGTTGGCGGGATTCACGCCGCTGGCGGGACTAGGCTGGTGCCTTAGCTAGCCAAGCCAGCTCCAAGCAGGCGCCCGCGGCTACAATTGGCATGACACCAAGTAAGCGCATTCATTAGTAAGTTCCTTTACATATCATCTGAAGACCCCGCAGCCTTGCGCCGTGGGTGAATAACATTAAGAGAAAAGCGCCTGGCGCTGTTGTTTCCAATCTGTGCGTTCACCGATCCCGCCGCCGGCGCATGCGCGTCAACGTAGTGGCGCAAACGCTTCTGTCGTAGCGCAGTGTCGGCATCGCCGAGGGGAACGCGGCACGCCCGTGCCGCTGAAGAAATGCGGGATTTCCATATCCCGCGCAGGCGCAAGCAGCTGCGATCGGGAGATCGCAGCTACCGTCAGCCGATCGGGCTGCTTGGAGCTGCTTGGAGTCCCGCCAGCGGCGTGGATCCCGTCAACGGCGGGACGATCGGCGTTCCCTTCGCTGCGCGCAGCGGCATCACAGATTCACGCTGCACCAGCCGCTCCCACTCTATAGCCGCTGCCGCTGGCGGGAACGCGTCTGCGTTGGGAGAAACCCGCAGCTATGCGGGTGCAATCAGCTAAAGCTGACGCGCATGCGCCAACGGCGGGATCGGTGGGGCGCCGAAGACCGCACGACGCGCTAATTATGCAACAAGCCCGTGAACAGGGTTACTGTCCACGGGCTTGTCTACTTACACTAACGCTTGCGGCAGCTTATGCGGCGCGCTTCATCCGCGTCACTACCAGGCTCAGCAGGCCCAGGCCCAGCGCCAGTGAAGGCTCCGGCACCACGGGCATTGACCACAGCTTCTTGACCGAGCCACCTTGCATGACAAAGACCGTGCCGTTCAAATAGGCCATGTCGGTACCGGCACCATCATTGGCCATGTTAAAGGGCAGATCAACCGAGGCAAGGTAGGCACCACTGTCGGCGCGATACCGGTCGATCTTGGAATACTGCACCGCAACGCCGCCTTGAAGGATACGCGCCGGCATCACCCACAGTTCATTCAGACCCAGCGGTGATTTCGAGGCGGGAACGTACTCGATGGCCGGGCCCGTACGCACGTTTTGGTTGTCATTCAACTCGCCACGCGTCAACATCCACGGTGTGCAGATGGACGGTGTCACGGCTGATCCAACCGTTGCACGGCGCAGCGCATTTGACGCGCCCGTTACACCTTGGCCGTAATAGAAGATGTCACCTGCGGGATTGGCAATCGCGTCAACACCCCAATAGGACGGAGTATCCTGGCTTCTACCCACCGCATAATAGGTGAAAGTCGCCTCGTTGCTGACGAAATAGGATTGATAGTAGCGCGTGCCGCACCACTGGCCGTAAATCCAGGTGCCGGTCGCCGTCGTCTGGGGAATGATCGCCCACACGCCAGCCCAACCGCCAGCGTATTCGCCGCCAACCTTGTTGCCGATCTGCCACGCCAAGCTGGAGGTGTCAAGCCGGCAGAACTTGCGCCCATCGCTCGTGCTGCCAAAGCCGCCACCGGCATACAAATAGCCGCCGGCAACCATGCCCGCAGTGCCGTTGTCCGGGGTATTTTGATCCATACCCGTCGGCGCGGCAATGCTGGTCCATGCGCCGCCCAGCGTGGCCGGATTGGTGGCCTGCGCATACGGCAGTACATAGGACGTAAATTCGCTGTTGTCCCAGCGCGATGCAAACAGCTTGTTGTTCACCGGATCGGGCACCAGCCAACTGCGTGACGAATCGAGATTGCCCATCGCGCTCGCCATCGGCACGACATCCCAGCCGTTGGTGACGGGATCCAAGGCGATGCTCCACGTCAGAAAAATGTTCGTGGCAATTTCGCTTGCATAGCCAGCTGCTTGCAGGTACAAGAGCATACCGGCATTGATTCCTTGCACTGTCAGTGTTTCTTCATAACCCGTGTCCTGCTCGGCCAGTTTGACGGCCGTGCCGACGGTCGCGCCGGTGTAGATCGCGATGCAGGCGTCCCACTCGCCGCCACCCGTGTTGCGTGAACCCAAGGTGCTGATGGTCCATGAACAATTGGCTGGGGAGGTCCATTTAAACCAGACCGTGTTGGTGACATCGCCATACACACAGTCAGCTTCACCGACTTCCTTGGTCGCATCAATGCAGTTATAGCCGCCCGCTGTGCCGGACGCGCCGGGGAGGGTCACCGCATTGACGAAATTATCATTTGCCGGCGCGGCCGCTTTCGCCGTGAGGGCAAATACAGAGACTGCCAGAATGGCCAAACATCCGATCATCCATTGCGTTTTCATGCCGATACTCTCGTAAGGTGGTGATAAAAATGCGCGCGTTGTCCCGAACCGCATCAGGAGCGCACAATTCGTTAGTAGACAGTATAGCATATTTTAACACGTTTTGTCAAACTTCATGGATTCGCCGGTCACGGTGCATTGACGCGCCGCCCATGGGTATGGTAGAATGCGGCGATGCGACGATGGTTACAGACCCTTGCGAATCCCGGCTCACTGCGGCATGTCGTCGTGCATGTCGTCGGCACCTCGGCACTGCGCGCGCTTGCCATGCTGCTGCTGTTTGCAACCATGCATGTGCTGTACAAGAAGGTGGGCGTTGCGGGATATGGCGCCTATTCACTGGCGCAATCCTGGCTGGTCGTGCTGACCATTCCGGCGTTGCTGGGCCTTGATCAACTAGTGTTGCGCGAGAGCGCGGCGTTGCGTGCCCACGGCCAGATGGATCGCCTGTATGCCTTGTTGCATTGGGCGCGCCGCACGGTGCTCAGCAGCGCGTGCGGTGTGGCGGCTCTTGCGTTGCTGGTCGTCTGCGGCTTGTACCTGGGCGGCAGAGGTGATCGCGAAACACTGCTTGCCTGTGCACTGGGCTTCACGGCCCTGCCATGGCTGACCTTGGCGTATGTGCGGCAAGGAGCACTGCGCGGCCTGCACCACGTCACACTCGGCTTCCTCCCGGAATTGGTGGTGACGCCGCTGCTGACCCTCGCCGGCATCCTGCTGGCCGCGCTGTTCTTGCGGCAGTATTTCACCTCGGTCATCGCAATGCTCATCGCGGTCGCGGCGGTTGTGCCCGCCTATTATCTGGGCCGCTGGTTGTTGGCGCGCCATCTGCCGCCGGCCAGCCCGGCGGTGTCGCCCGAAACCCATGCGCGTGCCTGGCTGCGCTGCGCCGTGCCGCTGATGCTGGTCAGCCTGATGTATGTGATTGTCAGCCGGGCGGACAGTCTCTTGTTGGGCTTTATCAAGGGCAAGCAGGCGGTCGGATTGTACGACTCGGCGCGCAGAATCGCGGACTGCATCGGCTTCATCCTGGTGACCGTCAATGCCGCCATGGCACCCAGCATTGCACGGCTGCATGCCCAGAAAAACCACGCGCAACTGCAGCGCATGGTCACCTGGTCAGCGCGTGGCATCATGCTGGTCGCACTGCCCCTGACCTTGATTGTGATCATCTTCGGCAAAGAACTGCTGGGGCTGTTGTCGAAGGACGTGCAACCGGCCGCACCTGTGCTGGTCGTGCTCTGCCTGGGGCAATTGATCAATACCGCCACGGGTTCCGTCGGCATGCTCTTAACCACGACCGGCCACGAACGCGACGCGGTGGTGGGCATCGGCGTGGGCGCGGCGGTCACGATCTGCGCCAATCTTCTGCTGATTCCGTGGTTCGGCCCGCTCGGCGCCGCCTGGGCGTTTGTGCTCAGCATGCTCACGTGGAACGGCCTGCTGGCCTGGTTCGTGTACCACCGGCTCAACCTGCATTCAACCTGTCTGGGCAAACCCTTTTGGAAACGCGCATGAACACTCCGGCCACTGCACGCACGCAACCAGTCATTATCCTCGGCATGCACCGCTCCGGCACGAGCATGATTACGGATGTGCTCGAGGCCTGCGGCCTGTTCTGCGGCTGGCGCAAAGATCCCAATCACGAAGCCTGGTTTTTCCTGACGATCAATGACTGGCTGATCCAGCAATGTGGCGGCAGTTGGGAATCTCCGGCCGCCGTGCAGGCGATGTTGCACAATGTCGCCTTGCGCGAATTGTTGCGCGACTATATCGCCTATTTGCTGCGCACGCTGCGGGTTGTGTCGTATCTCGGCCCGCGCCGCTTCCTGCGCCATGGCACACCCATGCGCCTGAACGAGCCCTGGGGCTGGAAAGATCCGCGCAATACGTTCACCCTGCCGCTCTGGCTCGATATCTTTCCCCGCGCGCGCATCATTCACCTGCAACGCCATGGCGTGGATGTCGTCCAAAGTTTGATGACCCGCCAGCGCGACACGGTCGCCATTGGCGCGCGCTTGTTCGCGCAGCGCAAGCTGCTCTATTGGTTCGGCCTGCGTCAGCCGAGTTTTGCGCTGCACGTGCGCTGCACCTCGCCGGAAGGCTGCTTCGCAACCTGGGAAGAGTATTCCCGCGAAGCCCAGCGCCACGTTGCCGCGCTCGGCCCGCGGGCCCTCAGCGTGCGCTTCGAGGACGTCGTGCAGTCGCCGCGCGAGCAGCTCACGCGCGTGCTTGAGTTTTGCGGCGTGCCGGCCCAACCGGCGTTGATCGAACGCGCCTGCGCCGGCATCAATCCAACCCGTGCTCGCGCGTATGAGAAGGATCCGGCCTTGTGCGCCTTTGCCGCGCGCATGGCCGCGCGCCTGCGCGCCTTTGGATATTGATACGATGCTGGTCGCCCTCCCCACCGCCCGCATCGTTGTCATTGTCCTAAACTGGAATGGCACCGCAGTCTTGCCCGCCTGTCTCCATGCGCTGCGCGCGCAAACCGGCGTTGAGTTTGCCGCACTCATTGTCGACAACGGCTCGGATGACGGTTCGCGCGAAATGGCCCAGCACGCCTATCCGGACATGCACCTGTTGGCCTTGCCGCACAATCTGGGCTTTGCCGCCGGCAACAATGCCGGTATCGAACTTGTCTGGCGCGAGAATCCCGCAGTCGAGTTTATTGCCCTGCTCAACAACGACACCTGCGCCCAACCTTCATGGCTGGCCGCATTGTTGACCGCGTTGACCGACCGGCCGGATGCCGGCATGGCCGCCAGCAAGATTTTGCAGTGGGACGGACAGTTGCCACCGGCCACCATCGACACGGCCGGCGACCTGTTCTATACTTACGGTCTGGCGGGCAAGCGCGGCACCGGCGCGCCGGCCCATGCGTATACCACGCCCGATGATGTCTTTGGCGCCTGCCCCGCCGCCGCGTTGTATCGTGTCACGTTGCTGCGCCAGATAGGTCTGTTTGACCCGCTGTTTTTTGCCTACAACGAAGATGTCGATCTGGCCTTCCGCGCGCAGCTCATGGGCTGGCACTGCGCGTATGTGCCGTCCGCCGTGGTCTGGCATCGGGTCTCGTTCAGCGCGCAACGTTTATCCGACCGCAGCGTGCTGTGGACCAAGCGCAACACGCTCTGGGTGCTGGTCAAGAACATGCCCGCGCTGCTCCTGCTGTGGTATGCGCCGCGGATCGTGCTGCATTTTGTTTTGAGCGACCTGGCGTGGATCCTGCGCGGGCGCGGGGCGCCGGTACTGCGCGGGCGCGGCCAGGCACTCTGCGGCCTGCGCGCGATGCTGCGCCAACGCGCCCGCATTCAGGCCACCCGCCTGCTCTCGTGCCGCGAGCTGCGCACGCGTTTCAGCAGGCCCTCATCCGACTATCTGCGCCAGCGCACGGTACTGCGCTAGTGGTGTCTCTAACACTTCTTTGTATTGCGGCACCATCAGCGAGCTGACCCGCAACGGAATGAGAAGAACGAGATATCGCGGCCTGATTTGTTGACAGTGCGCGCGCGTTGTGCTATACTCAAAGTGACAACCAACTAGCTGAGGAACCCGATGAAAAGGCAGCTTGCGATTGCACTGGTATGTCTGTACGCATCGTCTCTTTTTAGTGATGGCACCACCTGGATGAGCCAATATGCCGCGTGGCACGCACAGGCGTGCACGGCCCTGCAGGCGCGCATCCAGCACACGCTTGCGCCCATGCCGGCGCCGCCGGCGCCACGTGCCGCACGCCTGCTGCCGCCTCCCAACGACAACTTTGCCGACCGCATCGCCCTCGTCGGCGCCAGCGGCACGGTGGCCGGCGATACCACCACCGCCACCATGGAGGCCGGCGAGCCGTGGCATGCCCCCTACTTCGGCACCAATTCAATCTGGTGGTCGTGGACCGCGCCGTCTGACGGCGTCTTTGGCTTCGACACGGCCGGGTCCTGCATCAACGCAGTATTGGCGATCTATACCGGCGCCAACTTGGCTGCGTTGACGTGCTGGGCGCAATCGCCCACGCGCTCCTTCAGTGCGAGCGTGGCCGCCACTGCCGGCACCACCTATCAGATTGCCGTCTGTGGCGCCAATTCCGCCGAGCAGGGTCCCATGCAGGTGCACTACTATCCCCAGGTCATGAGCGGCTTCTTTGTCTACCTAGTCAGCACCAACGAGTACAACACCCCCATCGCCGCGCAGGACGGCAGTGTCTGTTTTGCGCCCGGAAAGACCTACGTCGCTTACAATGTTCGAACCAACAGTATGGGCTTGTTCACCGTAGCAGTTCTCACCTATACGGTATACACGCAGGGTGTTACGATTCGCACCAAAGCCGGTACGCCGCTGTTGGACAACGCCCCCTTGCCGGGCATCAGCAATCCCTACATGGTGCATGATTACAATGGCCGCTTCCTGCTGGCGTATGAGTTCAGCAGTGGGCGCCTGGTGCTGTTCAAGGTTTCGCGGCGCGGGCTCCGGAACGTGGCCGAGCAGACGATCCCCGGTCCGGAAGTTATGATGTCCGAGTTTGCCGCCAAAGACATTCGCCTTGTGTCTATGGAGATGAACTTGTTTGCCGCCTTCCCACGCATGAGCGTGACCGCATTCAACAAGCAACTGCGCCGCCAACTCTGGTCGCTGCCGGCTGGCAACGGCACCGTCGACAACGTCACTTCGCCGAAGGAGATCCTGTGCCGCCGCATTGATGGCTCGTACAGTGTTGTCGCCATTGTGTATAAGAAAGGTGTGGCCTTATACACTCAGCCGATTCCGCTGCCGCCATCGCCTGCGGTTGGCCTTGTGAAAACCGAAGTGAACGACCGCGCCGGCCTGCTGTTCTGGACCGCGCAGAATAACGCCGCGTACGCCACCAACGAGCCGGTCTCCTACGTCGATAAGAAAGGGCACGTCGTCATCGATGCGCAGAATTTCCCCGGCATTGACGCCTATTGGGGCTATGGCGCGAGCGACGGCAAGCTCCTCTACCTGTCGCGGCCCGACGGCCTCAATACCGCCGTCATCGCCTACAAAATCGGCAATCAGTTCATCGAAGCAGGGCGCCAATCGTTCGCCTCGTTTGATGACGTCTTGCTGACCGACGGCATGGCCACCATCGCGTTGCGTGATGCCAATCCGCCGCCGCCCCTGAACGGCGTGGTGCAATACGACAAGAACCTGCGCCGCGAGAAATGGAACAACCCGTTGACCCGCGGCGATTGGCTCGACTATCTTGGGCGCGGCGTCTTTGACCGCATGGCGTTTGAGCCGGCCGGCGCAACGACCAACATCACCGTCAATATTTTCAACCGCAGCGGCACGCTGGCCGATCACACCTTTGTGTATTAAGCGCGCCCGCCGCCGGCACCGACACCATGCAACACCTTGACCCACAACGCTTGCAGAGAGGAACCCGATGAAAACGCAGGTTGTGATTGCGCTAGTATGTCTATACGCATCGTCTCTTTTCAGTGATGTCACCACTTGGATGAGCCAAGGTGCCGCGTGGCACGCACAGGCGTGCACGGCCCTGCAGGCACGCGTCCAGCACACGCGCGCGCCCCTGCCGGCGCCGCCGGCGCCGCATGCCGCACGTCTGGCCCCGTGGCCCAACGACAATTTCGCTAATCGCATTGCGCTCTTCGGCGCCAGCGGCACGGCCTTCGGCAATACCCACGATGGAACACTTGAACCGGGCGAGCCGTGGCATGGCCCCGCCTTCGGCACCAATTCACTGTGGTGGTCGTGGACCGCGCCGTCTGACGGTGTCTTCGGCTTCGATACGGCCTGGTCCCTTGTCGACGCAGTAATGGCGATCTATTCCGGCAACACCTTGGCTGGGTTGACGCGCGTGGGGCAAGCGTCGCTGGGCATGCTCAGTGCCAGCGTGCATGCTACCGCCGGCGTCACCTATCAGATTGCTGTGTGTGGCGCCAGTTCCGCTCAACAGGGCGGCGTCCAAGTGAACTATTATCCCCAGACCACCAGCGACCCGTTTGTCCTCCAAAGCGGCACTAACGAGCTCTGCACCCCCATCGCCGCGCAGGACGGCAGTGTCTGCTTTGCGCCGGGAAAGATGTATATGATCGTGACCGTCCGCACCAACTTCGCCGGGCAGATTACTGAAAGCCAGTTCGGCATGACGAGGTCCACCTTGGGGGTTACGATTCGCACGAAAACCGGCGCGCTGCTGCTGTACAACGCGCCCTTGCCGGGCCTCACCAATCCCTACGGGGTGGATGATTACAATGGCCGTTTCCTGCTGGCCTGTGAGTATCACACCAGGCGCCTGGTGCTGTTCAAGGTTTCGCGGCGCGGGCTCCAGCACGTGGCCGAGCAGACCATTCCCGGATCGGAAGCCGTGTTTGGCGGCTGGTTTGCCGCCAAAGACATTCGCATCGGGCTCGCGAAACTGGATCTTATTGCCATGCTCGAGAACATGGGCGTGACGGCGTTCAACAAGCAGTTGCGCCGCCAGCTCTGGACGGTGCCGATCGAGGATGGCATGCTGGCCAACAGCGACTCGCCGAAAGGGATTTTGTGCCGAAGCGCTAACGGCTTGTACACCGCCACCGCCACCATGTACAAGAAAGGCGTGGCGTTGTACACCCAGACGATTCCGCTGCCGCCGGCGCCGGAGTTAGGCGTCGTGCGCACCGCGTCGGACGACCGCGCCGGCCTGCTCTTCTGGACCGCGCAGAGCGCTTACCAAACCTATAGCACCAACGGGCCGGTCTCCTATGTCAACAAAAAAGGGCGGGTGGTCATCAACGCGCAGAATCTCCCCGGCGGCAACGCCTATTGGGGCTTTGGCGCCAGCGACGGCAAGCTCCTCTATATCATGCGGCCGGAAGGGCTCACCACCTCGGTGATTGCCTACAAACTCGGCAGTCCATTGGTCGAACGTGCACGCCAGCCCTTCGCTTCGTTGCGTGAAATCTGGCTGACCGACGGCACGGTTTCCATCCTGCTCAGGAGTGCCAATCCGCCGCCGCCCAGGAACGGGCTGTCACAATACGACAAGAACCTGCGCCGCGAAAAGTGGACTAATCCGTTGACGCGCGGCGATGAACTCGACTATCTTGGCCACGGCGTCTTCGCGCGCACGACGTATGAGCCCCCCGGCACAGTCATCGTGAATGTGTTCAACAAGCGCGGCACCATTGTCTATCAGACCTTCACCTATTGAGCACGCCCGCCGGCGGTGCCGGCACGATGCCACGCCTTGACCCGTCGTGTTGTTCACGAGCACGCATTTGTTGAGCGCCGCGGTCGACGCGCAGAGCACGCCGCCGCCTCTATTGGCGCGGTTACCAAGCGGTGGTTCGTCCTGCTGCAAATCAGTTGAACTGTCATCATGATTGACCGTGCGCGCTAGACTGAGTGGCTTGACGACGAACTGTGCGACCAATTGAGGTGGGGTGATATTATTGCTTGCCTGCTACACTCCACGTTAGCCCGAACTCCCGTTCTTGGCTCAATTTGGTGGCGATGGTGCCGCCATGTAACTTGGGTAAAGAAGTGTCAGAGACACTAGTGGGCCACGCACCACGGGCAGCAACCGGGCATCATTTTCCCACATGTCCCGCGCAGTACTGAACATCGCCCGCTTTTATCTGACCAAATCCGGTGGTGCGTGCCAAGATTAGCGCTGCGTTGACAGCGCGCGCGTGCCGCTGGCGCGCCAACGGCGCGGAGCATACCAGCCCCTTTGGGGCATCGCTGCGCCCACCCGCCCCCGCGCGGAAGTCAATGTCTCTGGTCCGTGTCTAGCGGCATCTAAGTATACGCACCGCCGGATCTGGGATCCGTGGCGCACTTGACGTACGCGTGGCTTCTGGCTATAATTTTTATGGCGACAATGCCCTATGTGCTTCATCGGCATTAAACTTGCCATTGTTACTTTGTCACCGACGAGCACGCCAACGATACATTTATGCCAAACTATGCCTATGAAGGACTGCGCACCAATGGCCAACCGGCCACGGGCACCATTGTCAGCAACACGCTCGACGAGGCCAAGCGCCAATTGCAGCAGCAGGGCATGTACATCACGCGCCTGGTGGTGGCCAACACCGAACTGGCCGATGCCGCCAAGGCCCAAACCGGGTTTCTTGATTTTGGTTTTTCGCGCAAGAATGTATCCAATCAGAAGATCGTCGATTTCCTGCGCCAGCTGGCCACCTTGGTCGAGGCGAAATTGCCGCTGGTGCGCTCGCTGACCGCGCTGATCGAGCAAGAAGACGACAAGGTCTTTCGCCCGATTCTCGAGCAAGTGCGCGAACGCGTCCAAGGCGGCGCCACCATGGCCGACGCGCTGGCTTTTCATCCGCGTTTCTTCTCGCGCTTGGCGGTCAACATGGTGCGTGCCGGCGAAACCGGCGGCGTCCTCGAACAATCGCTCAACCGCCTGGCCGATTTCTCGGAGGAAGAACAGGACATGCGCGCAACCATCAAAGGCGCGCTGGTCTATCCGATCGTCCTGACCATTATCATGGGCCTGGCCATCTCAATGCTGATGACCTTTGCCGTCCCGAAGTTCCAAGCCATTTACCAAAGCATGCACACCAATCTACCGCCGCTGACCCAGGCCCTGATCGCGGCAGCCAACCTGTTCCGCGGCTATTGGTGGCTGATGCTCATCGGCGTGGTCGCCGGTGTGATCCTGTTCAAACGCTGGAAAGAGACGGCCCGTGCGCGCATCCTCCTCGACAAAATGAAATTCCGCCTGCCATTGCTGGGTGTGCTGACCCGCAAAATCGCGATCGCGCGCTTCTCGCGCACCTTCGGCACCCTGGTCGATAGCGGCATCCCGATCCTGCTCGCGCTCAACATCGCCAAAGACACCGCCAGCAACAGCGTCATCGAGGACGCCCTCGATAGCGTCGCCAACAATGTCAAGGAAGGCGAACGGATTGCCAAGCCGCTGCGCCTCAGCGGCGTCTTTCCGCCGGTCGTGATTCACATGATTTCCGTCGGCGAAGAATCCGGCCGCCTCGGCGCCATGCTCAAACGCATCGCCGAGAATTATGACAAGCAAGCCCGCAACGCCATCAAGACCCTGATGACGGTCTTGGAACCATTGATCATTGTTACCTTGGCCGGGATTGTCACGGTGATTATCCTGGCCATGCTGCTGCCCATGTTTGACATCTCGATGCTGCAAATGTGACCCGATGAACACACCCCGCTTTAACGTGTGGCGACGCGACTATGTCGTTGCTCCCCACCGGTCCCGCCGACGGCGGGATGGAAGCAAAGATTGGGAGGATGGCCGGCGCGTTGTCCTTCACTCTCATTCACCCACGGCGCAAGGCCGTGGGGGTCTCTGCGCACCCGCGCTTCCCGCGGCGATCGCCGGCGCAACCGGCGCCCCGCAGAGGCGCCGCCGTGCTCCGCGCGGGATCGCCTTGATCATCACCATGTTCGTGCTCTTCTTTCTCACCGCCTTGGCCGTCTCCTATTCCTTTTCGATTCAAGTCGAAATGATGCTGGCGCGCAATGTGCTCAATGATGTCCAAGCCCATTACTGCGCCAAAGCCGGCATCTATCGCGCCTTGGCCGAGCTCAAGGAGCAACAGCGCAGCGGCGCCTTCGGCTATCCCAATCCGACCATCCCCGAAGACGCCGAGCTGATCGAGCGCTATCAGGAGATTTTCAACAAGGTGCCGATCGGCGAGGGCGAGTACACCGTCAAGTTTAAAGACAATTTCGGCCAGACCGGGCTTGGCCCGATGGACGAGGACAGCTTGATCAACCTCAATCGCCTGGCCCAGAAGGGCGATCGCAAAACCCTTGAACGCTTGCTCCAAGTCGGCACCGACAATAAGACCGCCATTGAAATCATCACCGATTGCCTGATTGATTATTGCGACGGCGACAACCTGCGCCAGCCCAACGGCGCCGAAGATGAAGACTATGAAGCCCTTGATCCGCCGCTCACCCTGCGCAACGGCCCGATGCGTGACATCAACGACATCTACAATATCATCAATGTCCTGCACTCGAAATATGCCGGCGAGGTCGACGATACCTTCTGGTTTGGCGAGGACCTGAACGAGAATGGCGTGCTGGATCCCAATGAAGATGACGGCAATCGCACGTTGCCGCTTGACGATGGCGACGGCGTGCTCGATCGCGGCATTAGCCAGTTCGTCACGGTCGATTCCGATTCCGACTCGGTTAATCCCAACACCGCCGCCCCGGAAGTCCTTCAAATCATGATGCCCGAGCAATATGAAGAATTGCTGCAGCAGCGCACCCTCCAGCGGGTCGCCGGCAATTCGAGTACGTTTCGGATCCGCTCGTACGGCAAAGTCAATGGCTATGTGCATGTCATCGAGTGGGTCGTGCGCCTGGGTGGCCGCGACGGCTATCCCTCCATTCTGCGGATGTACAGCCTTTAAGGCATGATGCCAATGGTCAATGGTCAATGGCTGCTTGGAGTCCCGCCAACGGCGGGATCAATGGTCAATGAAGCCGGATGCGGGCTTGCTCTGCCGCTGCTGTCCCCCTTTTCAAAAGGGGGTTGGGGGATTTTCCAATTGGTCATTGGTTATTGGTCATCGGTCACCTATCATTTTTCTCATCAAAAGCCAACTGCGCCGCGCCGCGCATCGGGGGATGTCGCGCCATTGCTGCAATCCCCCTCTGCTAAAGGGGGTGGTGCGCCGTCTCCGGTGCGCCGGGGGATTTTTTCTGCCAGCACCGATGTACCGGCCACCGGCGCAGCGATTACTGCATGTCGTTGCGAGTGGCATCTGCGCCGCCCCCGCGGCTACACCTTGATCGAGCTGCTCGTCGTCATCACCATCATGGGCATTATCGCCGGCGTCGCTATTCCCAAAGTGATCGGCAGCCTGTATTCCGGCAAACAACGCAGCGAGGCCTTCCAACTCGTGACCGCCATTCGCTATGCCCAAGGCATGGCCGCCTTGCAGCGCGCGCCCTATCGCCTTCATTTCGATCTTGATAACCAGTCCTATTACCTCTCGCGTGATCAAAGTCGCAGCGATGAGTTCGATCTGAATGCCGACACGCTCGGCAGCATGGGCAGCCTGACGCCGCCGATGGCGGAGGAAGCCGCCGGTGACGGTGACGAGGATGGCAACAACGACGCCGGCTTCTCCGCCGCCGGCCGTGTCGCGTTGTTCGAACACGACAGCCACCAGTTGCCCACCGGTGTCAGTATCGAGCGCATCATTGATGGCTGGGACGAGGAGTTCGTCAGCGGCACCCATGAGCTGATCCTTGACCCAAAGGGCACCAGCAGCGGCGCGCGCATTTACCTCGTGGCCGAACGCCGCAACAGCCCGCGTTATGTCATTCGGGTCGGCGCCAACGGCCTCTGCCGCCTGACGCGCGACACCCAACGCCGGACGAAGTGAACCATGCAACGCGGGCGTGGTTTTACCTTGATTGAAGTGATGGTGTCCGTGGTCGTCCTGGCCATCGGCGTCTCGACCGTGATGTATCTGATCGGCCGCTCCACCGCCTCGATCAGTACCGCCCGCGGCGCGACGATTCAGGCGTATCTGGCGCGCGATATCATGGTCGAAATCGAAGAAAAATACTGGCACAAGAAAGATGAAGACGTCAAGAAGAGCGGCGACTTCGGCGACGAATTCCCCGAGTACCGCTATGAAGTCGAAATCACCGACAACATTGATGAAAAGGCGCCCGGCCTGGTGCAAGTGGACGTGACGGTTTTCTGGAAACGCCCCGGCAACGAACGCCGCTTTACGCTCTCCACCTACCTGCTCGACTTCACCCGCTGATGCCTTGAATCTAACATCCGCGCCCGGCACCGCACACATGAGTTAGTTACTAATGAATGCGCTTTCTACTTTGCAGCGTCCTTGTAGCCGCCCGCGGTGAGGGCGGCTTCTGCAGCCGCGGTCAGCGCCCGCGGCCACAATTGGCATGACACCTAGTAAGCGCATTCATTAGTAACCATGATGAAGAACACACTCCTCAGCCCGACCGCTGTACTTTGCTTTGCTCTCTTGGTTCACGTGTCAGGTGCATCTGGTATGAGCAATTCAGTTCCCACTGAATACGTGCTGCCTCCATGGGGGAATGGTGCACCAGAGTTGGTGATCACACTCCAAGGAAAATGGGAACAGAAGACAAACAAAGGACCGGATTTTAACCTTCATTGGCTTTCATCTCCCTTGCTGGGTGGATCGCTCGGAGTCTATGTGGGACGTCATCCACAGAAGATCGAGACAGCCACAGCCACAACAAGAACCAACTTGGTGGTCGGCAGCAAACAAGTAGTGTTCTTTGTCACTCTCTCCAAAGACGGACAGCACGCAGAGGCAATTGTCGATGACTTCTTCAAAGGATTCACCGGTTTGGGTGTTTCGAGCCTAAGGTTGCATGTCACGATCAATGGAAACAGACGGGAGTTCATAGATAGTGTCCGTCTAGCATTGAAGACTCTGAAGCTAAGACAAGTCGCCAACAAGGTGCCTGAGAATACTGGCACTAACGCGCCAAGCTATCAGCCCTGACGTTGGCCGCGGTTGATTCACGGGCATGTTTCTGGTACAATGCAAGCATGAGAACCTACACCGCGGTGACCGAAAAATGTGTGGACACGGGTTTGTACGTAGGGTACGTTCCGGGTGTCCCATGTGCCCATTCGCAAGCTGCGACGCTCGATGAACTGTCGGCGAACTTGCGCGAAGTGCTTGAGCTGATTGCGGAGGAAGGCGAACCGCAGCCAGAGAGGCATTTCATGGGTACACACACACTTACGATCGGCATGCAGATGGTCGTGGGACGACGGTACCCGTGCATCTTGGCCGTGACATCTCACCGATTCTCCTGCGCAAGATCGCCGCAGACATCGGCCTGACGGCTGATGAACTTCTGCACCATGAATAGATAAGGAGTCCAACCAGCGACTGGAGCGCTCGGCGTGGCCGCTGTTCAGCCTTGACGCTATGCGTAAGACAAGGAATTCGGCATGGTCATAGAGAAACGCATTCCATTAGTGAAAGACATCTTGGACAATTACTCATGCGAACGATCCATACCATGGTAGCAGTCAATCTGGTGGCAGCCAGTTGGATGCTGGCGCCAGGCGCCCACGGGGCGGACATTCGTCTGGCCAATGGCATCCGTCTCCACTACGAAACATGCGGGGGCGGGGGCATACCGGTGGTGTTGGTGCATGGCTATGGCATGTCGTCTGAAGTGTGGAAAAAAGCTCTGCCACTCTTCCCGCCTGAATACCGCTGCTTGGCGGTGGACCTGCGTGGGTTTGGCCGCTCGGCTAAACCGAAGAGCGGCTACAGTTGCGCCGTGTTGGCGGATGATATCGCCGCGTTTATGGACGCCATGGGCATATCCAATGCCGTGCTGATCGGCCACTCCTTCGGCGGCCTCGTGCTCCAGCATTTTGCCGCGCGTCATCCCGCGCGTGTCACGGCAATGGTATTGGCTAACACCTTCGCCGCCAGCCTGCCGCCCAAGGGCCTCTCCCCCGCCGTGGAGCAGCGCATTCAGGGTTACGGCTCTGCCGCGCAGAGCCGCGCGATTTTTGCCGCCGCCATACCGCGCTACTTCGATGCTACCAATGTGACGACGCAGGATATCGAACGTTTCATTGCCGTCGGACTGCAAGCGGGAAATCCGGCACTGCGGGAGACCTTGAAGGCCAACTACACCACGCCGGCCATACCGGCCCCGCAACTCGCGGCCGTGCGGGCGCCGGTCTTGATTCTCGTCACCACCCACGATCCCTTTGGCACTTTCGACCAGGCCAGCGCCATGAGTGATGCCCTGCCGAACAGTCGCATTCAGGTACTAACGCGCTGTGGTCACAGCCCGATGTGGGAAAAGCCCGCGGCATTCGCCGGGACCGTTGCGGAGTTTATCAAGGCATCCGGTCTGAAGGAGCATTCGAGTCAAGCAATGTCTACTAACATAGCAAGTAATTTCCCAGCACTGTAAACGGCAAGTGCCCCGGCACATATATTTTCGCATTGTGGTTAGTGACGACTGGGCGCGCGGAGACCTGAATCGTCCGTTCGGCGTGATGGTGGGCTTCGTCACACTCAAGATTGCGGGTAGCGTCATCTTGGATCACAAGCCGGTCGCATTGAATCCATCCGCAGTCGCGCTTCTGCGCACGCTGGACGGCAAGCATCTGGCGACAACTGCCGAACGAGAATACAGTGCCACTTGGCCACTGTTCTTCTGCTTCGGCTCGTTGTGGAATCGCTGCGGCGTTGTTTCCGACTTCACCGTGGAGCACGACGGCGACGAGGCGGTGTTCAGTGGGTTCCTGCGCTGCAAGGTTGAACCGCACACGGTTCTGCGTGCCCCATGGCGAAATTGGGTTGTCACCGTGAATCGCTTTGGTGGTTTCGTGTTGCGCCGATCCCCAATTATGAAATCAGGCGTCCGCCGCCGGTATCAAAAGCGCTACACTGTGCTGCGGAACGACCTGAAGGCTCTCCTTGCGCACGCCCGCCATGCAGCGCGTCGTCTACCCGCGCGTTCGACCCAACGCTCACGAGTGTCACGGCCCGTGCTGTGAGAACACATGGTGACGTTTCTCAATAGCATGAAATCCGCATCAGGCACCCAGCACTGAAGGAATGCCTGCCCAAGATAGGCGCCGATAGCGCACTGCTCCTGCGCGCCGCGACCGGGGATTCATAGGAAGTCCGCACGCCGTTGACTGGATTTGCATCTTGCGTCACGCCGGACAGCATTTGCGCCCATGGTGCAGTTTTGGTATACTTTATTCCGGCAAGCGGTGCGGCGTTTGCAGTTTGGTTGCACTCAGCCAGAATCATAGCAGAGGAATCGAAATGACACAGCCCATACAAGTACAGTACGAGAACAAGGTTTTCAAGCCATTGACGCGCGTGCGTGGCATTCGCGAGCACCAGACAGCGTGGATGGTACTTTGCGCACCCAAAAGCACGCGCGCGTTACGTACCACGGCAGGCACGTTAAATGCCCGCGAAGCGCAAGCCATGCAAGCCGTTATTGATAAGGAGTTCGAACACATTGAAGGCGAATGGTAATCTAGCCGTGGACAGCAACGCGGTAATCGCCTACTGGTCGGGCGATGCGCGCGCCTGCGCCATTGTTGATGGTGCGACGATACTGTTTCTGCCCGCAATTGTCCTTGGCGAACTCATATATGGCGCCTGCAACAGCGTGCGACGAACCGAAAACGAGCGAACGGTCCGTTTGTTCGCCGACCATTGTTCTGTTCTCCCAGTGGACGGCGCGGTTGCAGAGCAGTACGCCCGCATCCGCGTGTCTTTGAAGAAGAAGGGCAAGCCAACGCCAGAAAACGACATTTGGATATCTGCGATTTGCGCCCACTATGGCGTCCCGCTGATGACAAATGATGCGCATTTCGCGCAAGTTGATCTGGTCAAGATCGTCGACTGGGAAGATACTATTCAGACATAGCGGCACCAAACATAATCGGCAAAACCGGTCCGGCTCTGCCAGAAAGCCAGCACTTTGCCAACAAGCGACAAGGAGAATCAAGAATGGGTATTGCAGCAATAGTCATCGGCATTATAGCACTGCTCTTTGCCGTTGGTGGTGACCTGTATATTCTTGCGTGCGTGCCGGCCTTGGCGGGCCTCGTACTGGGCACAATTGATGTGGTGTGGAAAAGCAGGAAACAGGTTGCCAAAACGCCCGGCGTCGCCGGCATCGTGATTAACGCGCTTGTCCTACTGCTCTTGGTACTGTCTCCAGGATATGCCCGCGTTAGGACCGAAGAGATGGTCAAGGGTATGAAGTCAAAGGATAACCTGAAACAGCTGTACTTGTTGCTGAGCATCTATCAAGTGCATTACGGCAGTTATCCAAGCCTGCAATCAAATGCGACAACCAGTCTACGCAGCGGTGGCGTCAAGGACTTGTATCCGCTGTGGAAATCCGGCGTGATGAAGAAGGAGGCATTGAAGTTGTTGCAGCCCCCCGGCATCGCCATGGTGCCGTTCTCGGTCAAACCAGCCATCCAAGAATTTGACAAGGTGCATATTGGCTATTCGTACAACTCGACAGTGAAACCGGGCGATTCCAGCAATCCGCCGCTCATGGCGGAGCGCGGTGTCAGCGATGGACGCTTGGATAACTCGGAGAAACCCGTTTTCAAGAATGGCGCGCATGTCTTGTTTAGCGATGGCATGGTTGAGTTCATTCCAGCTGTAAAGGGCCAATTGTCGACCTGCGACGTCAGCGTCGCACAGTGGGACAGCTTGCAGGACTGAGGCGAATCGGCTGGAAGCCGCTTCTACACTTTTACAGCGACCAGTACGAGAAATCCACCTGCGGCTGCATCAGCCATTGCTTGTAGCGCGCAATCGTCTTGCTCACCACCCAGCGCTGCACCGTCCGCGCCACCTGCCATTCCTGCTCGACCAGCGCCATCAATTCGCGATGATAAAAGCCGTTCAGGGTGCAGAACAATTGCGTGCGCCCGTGCTGTTGTGCAATTCGCCCAGCGCCGTCCAGCGCATCCAGCAGCGCACCGCTCCCCAGCCCGCGCACCACACTGCCGGCACTGACAAAGGCCGTCGTCGTTGCCCCACCCTGCTTGCGCGCCGCCAGTTCGATCACCGCCACGCCATAGTCGCCCTCGTCGCCGCGCAGCCGCAGCAATTTCCCCAACTGGGCCTGTTCGAGTTCCGCGCCATACGCGCCGACATTGCATTGGTCTTCCCAAACGACATTTTTTGTCGATTGTGCAACGCGGGCAGTGTCGTTTGTCGCCGCCAGCGTGCGGCGCAGGACAAAGACCGGCTCGACTACCTGCAATCCGCCGCGGATCAACACTAGATCGTGCTGATGCGCATCGTGCGCCGCATGCATGAGACACGTGGCGTGGCGCGTGCCCAGCGCGTCGACCGCCTGGCGCAGCAAAGCCGCAAGCTGGGTGTCCGCCTCCGCGCCCGGCTGGGCCAGCAATAAGGTTATGACACCAATTGGCCCGGCGGCGTGGGTGCAGCAACCGGCGCGCAGTGCGCCGGCCTGGGTGATGACAAAACAGCCTTCCGGATTGCGTGCCAATGCGAGGCGCACAAACTCAGGATTGCGCGCCTCTTGAACGCCGGCCGCCGCCGCGTCCAGCGCCACCAGCACCGGCACATCTGCCGCGACCATGTCACGCATTTCTCCGTTCACCCGGCCGGCTCCTGAAACAGTGCGGTCACTGCGGCCGGCAGACGGCACGGCTTGCCCTGCACCGTCGTGCTGACATGCCAGGTGTAGCCGCGCGCCAGCAGCGTCTCGCCGCGCATGATTTCACAGGTCATCTGAATGCGGATGCCCTGCACGGCGGTCACGCGCGCGATGATGACCACCTCGTCGTCATAGCGCGCTGGCTTGAGGTATTCACAGTGCGCCTCGATTACCGGCAACATGACGCCGGTGCGTTCGAGTTCGAGATATGGCAGATTGCATTGGCGCAGCAATTCATTGCGGCCGCGCTCGAAGTATTCGAGATAGCGGGCGTAATAGACAACCCCCATCTGGTCCACATCGGCATAGGGCACGCGGTAGACCGTGCGATTCTCATGCATGGCGGCGCCGGGTGTGGGCTAGAACGGAATATCGTCTTCAGGCACCGGCTGGGCCGGCGCGTGCGCGGCTTGTTCTGGCGCGGCACTGTCGCCCGGGCCACCGCCAGCTTGCGGCCGCGGCTGACTCTGCGAGACGTACAAAATGTAATCCGGCTCGCGACTGCCTTCGGTCTTGAAGCCGTTGAGAAAGATCATCACGCGCGTGCCGGCGTTGAGATTGCCGCTCAGATATTTTTGGCCGCGCTTGTTGACGCCTTCCCACAAGCCCATGACGCGGATCAATCCGCTTTTACTGCTGTCGCCTTTGTTGCTCTCTTGCGAGCTACTGGTGTCAAGCATTGTTGGCCTCCTTACGAAACCGCTGGTTAATCAAGGTCAATTGCGACAGCCAGTTCGTCGCAATCAGGATATTTGTGACAGCGCAGGCAATCGCTCCAGACTTTGTGGGGCAAGGCCTCTTTGTCCAAATCATGAAAGCCGAGTTTGTGGAAAAACGCCGGCACATAGGTCAAGGCGAAGACGCGCGGAATGCCCAGCGCGCGGGCATCCACGAGGCACTGTTCGACAAGTGCCCGGCCGACGCCGTGGTTGCGCTGATCCGCGCGCACGGTCAGCGAGCGCACTTCGGCCAGGTCGTTCCAGACAATGTGCAGCGCGCAACAGCCAAGCAACGTGCCGGCCGCCGTGTCCCGCGCAATCAGAAAATCACGCAGACATTCGTACAGGTCGCTCAGCGCGCGCGGCAGCATTTGGCCCTCCTCGGCCGCGGCGCGGATCAGGTCGTACATGGCCTTGACGTCCGCCGGTTTCGCTCTGACAAGTTCCAGCGCCATCCTCGTCATGCCTGCAACAGTTGGGCGCTGCTCGAGACGGTGTGCAGCCGGCCATTGGACAGTTGAACGGCCAGCGCGCCGGTGTCATTGACATCGCAGACGCAGGCCGCCTGCCAGTCGTCGCCGCAGCGCACCCGGACGCGCGCCGGCTTGTGCCAGCAGCGGCGGTAGCCGGCCAGCAGCACGGCGGCATCGGCCGACATGCACGCATCCCAGGCAATCAAAAGTTGTTCCAAGATGTGCCGGCGCTCCCCTGTAATGCCGGTCTCCGCGCGCATGCTGGTCCACACCGCATCGTCCGTGCCGGTCTGGCGCGCCACCGGCCAATTGAGGTTGAGCCCGATCCCGATAATCGTCGTGGTCTGCACTTGCTCGACCAGCATGCCGGCGATCTTTGCGCCGTCAACCAGCACATCGTTCGGCCACTTGCACTGCGCATTCAGATGGTGCTCCTGCAGCACGCGGCAGACGGCGATCCCCGCGCCCAGACTGACCAACTCGGCCGCGGCCAAGGCGCCGGTGGGTATCCGGATGCTGCACAACAAATTCGCACCCGGCGGTGATTCCCAGCGACGCCCCTGTTGCCCGCGCCCGGCGGTTTGTTCATCGGCCACCACGACCACGCGCGGCTCGTCCGCTGCCGCGCCGCGCACGACATCGTTGGTCGAGCCAACACAATCGTAGCATTGCACGCGCCAGGTCCCGATCCGCAGATCATCCAGAAGACGGTTCATCGCCCGCCGTCCTTGGCGGCGATGACATCCAGCGCAATGTCCACGGCTGGCGCGCTGTGCGTCAAGGCGCCGATCGAAATACGATCCACGCCGGTCTGCGCCACCGCGCCCACATTCGCCAAGGTGACGCCGCCGGTCGCTTCGGTCGGCACGCGGCCCTTGCAGAACTGCACCACCGCGCGCATTGTATCCGGCGCCATGTTGTCCAGCATAATCAAGTCCACTCCGGCATCCAGCAGGGCGCGCGCGCTGGCGACATCCTCGGCCTCGGCCGCAATTGGCGTCTGCGGACACGCCTGGCGTGCCTGCGCCACCAGCGTGCGCGCATCCAGGGTGGTCAACAGCCAGTGATTGTCTTTCAGCATGATCATGTCGCCAAGATGCATCCGATGATTGTGTCCGCCACCGCAGCGCACGGCATACTTTTCGAGCAGACGCAGGCCCGGCGTCGTCTTGCGCGTGTCAACAATTACGCACGCCGTGTCCGCAACGGCCTCCACAAAGGCGCGCGTCAACGTGGCCACACCACACAAACGCTGGAGCATGTTCAGCAGCGTGCGTTCAACCGCCAGCACTGCGTGCGCCGCGCCGTTCATGCGCGCCAACGGTGTGCCGGCAGCCACCTGCGCGCCATCCTGCACCAGCGTGTCACACTGCACGGACGCGTCCACTATCTGCACTGCCAACGCTATCAGCGGCATGCCCGCCACCACCAGCGCCTGGCGCGCGTTGACCACGGCCTGACAGGTCGTGCGCGCCGCAATGCTGACGCGGGTGGTGATATCATCATCCGCATGATCCTCGGCCAGCGCCGCGCAGACAAGCTGCCGCGCGGCGGCGGCAAGGTCAGCCGTCCATGCCGGCGCGCTCATTGCCATAGTTCCGGTGCGTGCGATGTGCTATTCCAGATATTTCAGGAAGCGCTCGCGCAGTTGGTCATCCGGATGATTTTTCAGCATTTGCACGCGCGGGTCCTGGGCCAAGCGGCGGACAGTCTTCTCGCGATCAAGCTTGATGGCCTTGTCGATGCACGCAAAGGCCGCGTCCATGTTGTTGCCCGCCATGCGCGCCACCGCCAGATCAAGCCAGGCGCTCCAGTCGTCCGGCCGCACCTGCGTGACGCGTTCAAACAGGCGCGTCATCCGACCCAAATCCTGACGTTGACTGAACACCGCCAGCAGATATTGATGCACTTCGGCATTGGTCAAGCCCGGCGCGGTGAGCAAGGTATCGTAGATGCTGTCGGCCGCGGCGCGATTGCCGCGTTGTTCGTACATCTGCGACATTTGCAGGTAATCCATCCAGGTGACGTTGGTGCCCGCCTGCACGCGCTGCTGCAAGTCCAGCAAACTGCGATTGCTGTCGCGCTGGTCGCGGATCACCTTGATCATGCCGTCAACGCGATCGTTGAGCGGGTCTTTGGTCTTGTATTCTTCGGCCAAGGTCAAGGCGTCGTCAAAGCGGCCCAAGCGCACATACATGCTGGCCAGGCGCATGTAGGCTTCCGCCGATTTCGGATACAGCCAGAGTGCCTGGCGATAAGCCCCCTCCGCTTCCGGCCACATCTGATGGAACTCATACACGCCCGCGGACGCCGAACGCGCTTTCGAGAACGACTTCTGGGCCGGCTCATCGGCTTCGAATTCGCCCGGCCGGATCACAATCCGCCCGCGTTCTTGCGCAAAATACAACGTCTTGCCCGCCTTGCACCAGTCATAGACCGCCGTCAGATATTCCCGCGACGGCAGTGTCCGCGGCATGTCGCCGATCGAGACCGAGGCGCTGGTCGCGCGCGCCCAGCACTGCGACACGGCCACGTCGCACGGCGCATCCGGCTGCGCTTTCAGCATCGTTTTCAGTTCGCGCCAATAGAGCGCGACGACGTCGTCATACTTAATCACGCCGCCCGCGGTAAACATGTTCGTCAAGCTAGCCCAATAGGCAAAATCACGCGCCACCTTGTCGGGCGTCAGCGTCACCTTGTCCTTGTTCAGTTTCATGATCAAGCCGGCCGGCTCGAGGTAGGGATACATCCACGGAATGACATAGCTTTCCTCGACATAGAAGGCATGCGTATTGATGTTCTCTTTCCAGATCATCTCGGCCAGAATGCCGTTCAGGCGCATCACGCCGCTGACGCCGCCGACGCTGATCTTGCCGCCGACAATCTGCACGTCTTCTTCGATCGGCTCGCCCTTCTTCTTGCGATCCTCGACATCCTTGATGTAAATCTGGAAGGCGCGCTCGAAATCCTGTTGCGAGGGAATGTAAATCGTGCCCAGCTTGGGATCGCGCCCGCCCTGCTCCTGGCGCAGCGGGTCTTCACGCTCGGCGCCCACCCAGCGCAGCAGTCGCCGCACCCACGGCCAGACCGTTTGCGGCTTGCAATAGCGGTCGCGCAAGACGTTCATGTAGGTCGCGTCGGCCAACCCGTTCTGGGTGATCAGCCAGATGTCGCCGCGGAATTCATTGCAGCCGATCAGATATTCGGGCACAAAGCGGCCGGGATCCGTGCCGCCGAAAAAGACCGTGCCCGGCTCGCACACTTTCAGCATCTCAATGCCAAAGACGTAGCCGAAATATTTCGTGCGCAAGTTCATTTCGCGCCAGTTCTCGATCGCCGAAATGGCCGGCGTGGTCGCCAGCAGCAGCGCAATCAAAATACTGGCGGCATAACTCATCTGCGTGTTCATCACGCCGATGATCACCAACAAGCCGACCAGCACGAACACGCCGCCAAATATGAAATAAAACGGCATGCGCATGTGTTCCGGCACCGACACGCTGTGGGCCACAAAGGCCATGGTCTTGGTCATGCCGGTCGCGGCGATTTCGGCTGCGCAGCCGATAAAGACCGTGCCATAGAGCGCCAACGCAACGCCGATCAGCAGGGCCGGCACGCGCCAGGTCGCCCCGGCTTTGCGCGCCAGCGGGAACAGCGCCGCGGCCGTCACCATCATGCCGTAGCCCACCAGCAGCCCGAGGCCGGCATGCCCCATGATGAAGAACACCCGGTTGATGTATTGCGAGGTGATGTCCATCTTCGGGTTCATCAGGAAGACCATCCCGACACCGCACGCCACAAACGTGATGATCGTGTAAATGAGCCAGTCCCGCACGCGCGTGCGCTGCCAGTTGATCACCAACGCCACCAGGCTGATGACGGCAAAAATCAAGACCAAGGGATATTGATCCCAGGTGTCTTTCAGATACAACCAGGTTTGATTCAGGAAATAGTCGAGCGGGCGCATGAACGAGGGCTTCTCATACTGCCCGCGCAAAATTGAATGCCAGAACCCTTCGACCGTGCGCGGCCGGCCCCAGTTCATCTGCGGATTCGTGACCGACGACAGCGGCAGGTAGAAATACACCGCCAGCCCGGCGAAGAACCAGCTCGCGATCTTCACCCATTCGGTCGAATTGAAAAACTTCTTGTTGACGTAGTACGCCACCGCCAGATAGATCAGGAACAGCCCGACAAAACAAGTGTAGAAATTCACCAGCGATCCGCTAAACGGCAGCATGCGCAAGTCCGGAATGCCGAAATGCCCGAAGTATTGCTGGGCGTTGAACGCCATCTGCGTGAAAATCAGCAGCACAATCGCATTCGCCGCGATATTCAGAAACTCTTCCATCGAGCGGCGCGTCGCAAATGTCAACCACGCGAAGCTGAAGATCATCACCACGATCGTTTGATGCACCGTGATGCCCAGCGCGAAGAAGAAGGCTGCCAGATACAGGGCGATCCGCCGCTGCGGGTTGAACATGAACACCAGTGAGAGCGTGACGACCAGCACCATGAAAAAGGCGTTCATCGAATACACTTCGGCAATGGTGGATTGCGACCACGTGCCGGGCGTATACGCGAACAGCACGCCGGCCGTGATCGCGCACAGCGAGTTCACCAGCCGCGGCGTGGTCAAACCAAAGCGTTCGAAGATCGGCAGGAGATGATGCGCGCGCAGATCCTCTTCCTGTTCGCTGAAAAAGAAATCGCCCGTCTTGGCCAATACCAACGCAATCATGCCGGCCGCCAAGGCGCCGCAGACGGCCGACATCAGATTGACCCGATAGGCCACATCGCCCAGCGGCAAGAACGTGAAGAGCTTGCCAAGCATGGCCCACGCCGGATAGCCCGGCGGATGCGGCACGCCCAGCCGAAAGGCGCCCGTGATCAGCTCACCGGAATCCTCCAAACCGACCGTCGGCTGCAAGGTGAAGACATAGGTCGTCAGCGAGGTCGCAAAAGCGATGAAGCCGGCCAGCCAGTTGACCGGATGAAACCAGGCCCACAGTGACGGTTGCGCTACGACCGGCGTGGCCGCCGGTGTGAATGTCGGCGCCACAACGGCGCGCTTGACGGACGGTTGTTGCATATGTACTACTCCCTTGCGTTAAGATAAGATATTGTAGGAAACTCGGCTGGCGCTGTCAAACGGCACAGCCACAAGCCCAGCCGAGGCTGCTGCAAGCACCCCCGGCGACGCCTACATTTGAAGTAGTTTAGCATGTTTCACGCCATTGACATACGTTGTTTGATTGCAGTTGTTTACGAATCTGAACGGGCGGTTATATCAGTCATTGCGCCATTTCTGACTGTCATTCTGACCGGCGCTAGTGACCGGCGGCCCGCGTGCGCCGCCCCGCCTGGCTTTCAGCAAAGAGCAGGTATTGTTCGACGAGATTGTTCAGCGCGGCCAACTCATCTTCGCCCAAGTAGTTTTTTGTGCTGGTGACAGCATGCTGGCGAATTTTGGCGCCGCACCAGCTGGTGAGGCTCATGTTTGGTTTGCCGCTGTCAGCGCGGGCATGAATGATCTCTGCTGCCGTGTGGCCGTTTTTGACGGTCTGGAAGAACTCGATGCTGACGTCCTGGGTGGGGGCGTAATCAATGCTGGTGGTGTAGATATCGGTGATTCTCTGGTAGCAGCGCCGTTCGGAGGTGCGGATGTCTTGAATCCGGCGGAGCAACTCGTCAGAATAGTCAAAGGGATGATCGGGATTCTTCAGGCGTTCATCGTCAAGGACAAAGCCTTTGACAATGAATTCGCGGAGTTTCTGCGTGGCCCAGATGCGAAAGCGGGTGGCAACGGCGCTTTTGACGCGCTAGCCGACGGAGATAACGGCGTCGCGGTTGTAATGCGTCTATCGGCTGGACACGCCCTACACTAGGGCTTCTTGAAATGGTGGGCGCTACTGGAGTTGAACCAGTGACCTCTACCGTGTGAAGGTAACGCTCTAACCAACTGAGCCAAGCGCCCACGCAATTGCATTTGGTGCGGGGCATCCACCACTCTGCCAGTGTAGCAAAAGCCGGCCAGAAATGCAACTTCATTTTGTGGTGGACATTTCTCCGCCATTTGTATATAATGTTTGCTAGACAACATTGCAGGTATAAATCTTGCGACAGGAGCATGTATGCGGATTGCCGTTGGCGCGGATCACGCTGGTTTTGATCTCAAAGAGGAAATTCGTCTCGAACTGGAAAAGCACGGCTACACCATCAGCGATTGTGGCTGTACCAGCAAGGACTCGACGGATTACCCGGACTACGCCCACCGCGTGGCTCGCGCCGTTACCGACGGCGCGGCTGATCGCGGTGTCCTGGTCTGCAGCACTGGCCTAGGCATGTCCATGGCCGCCAATCGGCATGCCGGTGCGCGCGCCGCGCTATGCCACAACTGTGACAGCGCCTATTTTGCGCGCACCCACAATGACGCCAACATTGTCGCCTTCGGCGCGCGCTACACCACCTTTCTCGACGCGCGCGCGATCCTGCAGGTGTTTCTCGGCTCGCATTTCAGCGCGTCTGAACGTCATGCGCGCCGCATCTCGAAAATTGACGCCTGCGGCGAGACGCTATGAACAGCGAAGGCGCACACATGGGTGAAATGATTGTGACCTGGCTCCTGCTGACGGTCCGGGTCGGTTTTCTGGTGGCGATTCTCACGTATGGCTTTATCGAGTATCGGCGCTGGAGCAAGAAAAACAAGCGGCATGAATAAGCATTGCGGCGGACGAACACGACCATGAGCACGATCAACGACATTGTCGCGGCGGAACGCACGGCCACCAGTGCGTTGGCTGCGGCGGAAGCAGCCGCCGCCGAACTGCGCGCGCAAGGATTGGCCGATGCGGCGGTCATACGCGCGCAAGCGCGCGAGCAGGCGGCCGCCGTGCGCGCCAACGCCGCGCAGGAAACCAGCGCGCGCAGTGCCGCCGCGGATGCCGCCAGTACGCACGCCACGGCCCAGCGCCTGGCCGAACGGCAGACGTGCTTCAACCAGCATGCCGAGGCCGCCGCCGCGTGGCTGGTCGAGCAGATCATCAACGGCGACGTCTAACGCCGCGCGCGCCCCGTCACGATGCTTTTTTCCTTTTGTGAATATCCGGCGGCCACGACACGCACGCGCAGTCTCAAAGCACGCCTGCTTCAGCCGGCCGACTGGCAGGCACTCGGCACGACCGCCAATTTGGCTGCCGCACTGGCGTATCTAGGCACGACCGGCTATCAAGCCGCCCTGGGCGCGGCCGCCAGCCAGGCAACGGCGCTGCCCTCCTTGCGTACCATCGAACATGCATTGCACAGCGCGCTGATCGGCGACATGATCAATATCAGCCGGTTTGTCCACGGCGCGGCGTTCAGTCTGCTGGCATGTCTGACGCAACGCTATGAGCTCGTCAACGTCATCACCCAATTGCGTCGTCTGAGCCAGCCGGAACGGCACGCACATCATCTGGTGACCGAGCCGTATCAGCTGGGCATGCTGGCGCTGACGTCGTCCGCGGCCTGGGGCGCCTGCAACACCTTGAACGACCTTGGGCGGATGCTCGAACAAACCTACCTGCGCAATGAATTCCGGCTCGGGTTGGCCAGTTTTGGTGAGAGTCATGATCTGCTGCGCTTCGAAAGCGCGCTGGATGCAGCCTATCTGCATGAGCTGCTGGCACGGCTGGACGCCGTCAGCGACACCTGCCATCCGCAGATGCGCAAAATCGTCGGATCGGTCTTGGATGAATTGACCCTGACGGGCATGGCACGCTTTCGCTTCGCGCACGGGCTCGAGGCCGCCGCGGTCTATTCGCTGCTGCCCCTGCATGGCTGCGGCCGACTGGGCGAGCGCCAATTCTGGGAACTGGCCAAGGCACGCACGGAAGACGAACTGTGCCGTGCGCTGCAGGCGCTGCCTGGCTGGCAAACGCTGGCGGGCGCAACCTTGCGCGACGTGGTGCTGCAACTGCGGCGCGCGCGCCAGGCCACCTGCCGCGCCGTCTTTTTGCGCGCGACCCCGCTCAGTATCGCGCCCACCGTCGCCTATTTCTTCATGAAAGAGCAGGAGATCATGGATCTGATTTGCACGTTGCAGATGAAACGCTTCAGCATCCCCTTCGCGGCGGAGCGCCTGGTGCGCGCCGCCGCATGAACCTTGACTGGCAAAGTGCCAAGGTAGCAGGTGACAAGTAGCCAAGTGAAAACGACTGCTGTTCGAATAGACGTAAATTATTTCGCCGCGAAAGAATTTAATGTTCACGCCTGAACGCATGAGTTTGCTGCAGATCGTCGTGCTGGACGACGATCTGATCACCGTCTGTGCCGCGCTGGCGCGCCAGAAAGTGCTGCACTTGGTGGATCGCGCGGTGGTTGCGCCCGCCTTGCGCGAAGGCACCCCGGCCTTTTTCTCGCACGCGCATGCCGCCTTCGAGACTCTCCTAACCCAGCTGGACGGCACCCTTGACTGGCTCGAAGATCAACTGCCTGATTTCCCCGATTGCAGTTTGCACCCGCCCATCACGCTGGATCCGCCGCGCGCGCTTGAAGAGCTGACGCCCCAGTACACCGAATGCGCCGAACAACTCGCTCAACTGCGCGGCGCGCATGACCGCACCCACACCGAGATCACGCGCCTGACGCGCATCACCGATGTTCTGCAAAGCTTTGAGAGCGCCGGTGTGACGTATCAGCAACTGAACGGCTTCCGCTATTTCGCGTTTCTGGCGGGCACGATGCCGCTACGCTATGTGCACGCCTTGCGCGCAAGTTTGCAGCAAGTGCCGTATCATCTTGAAATGCGCCGGCTCGGCGAGCAGGATAGCAGCGTCATTGTGCTGTGTCCCAAAGACATGGCCAGCTCGGTGCGCAACGCACTGCGCAGCGTCTACTTCAACGAGATCGCTATTCCTGACGAATTTCAAGGCGACGCGCGTCAGGCGTTGGATGACATCGAAGTGCGGCTCTGGACCCTGCGCGAGGAATTGGCGCAGGTCACCGGCAGGTTGCGCAGCGCTTCCATCGCCGCCGCGCCGCGCGTCGTCGCCTGGCGCAAAGCCGTGCGCGGCAACCTCAAGCTGCTCGAGGCGATGCAGTTGTTCGGCAAAACGGCACGCACGACCTTTATCAACGGCTGGGCGCCGCGGCGCGATGCGGCGCGGATCGTGGCCGGCCTGCAACAGCTGCTGCACGAGCGCGTCTTGGTGGAGTTGGCCGAGCCGGAAACAATTGACAGCATAGCCTATGAACTGGTGCATCGCCGCGCCGTGCGCGTCCCCACCAAATTCCGCCATCCGTTTTTCCTCAAGGCGTTCGAGGGCTTGGTCACCACCTACGGCATGCCGGAGTACGACGGAATTGATCCCACCTTTTTCGTGGCGGTCACCTTTCTGATCATGTTCGGCATGATGTTTGGCGATGTCGGCCAGGGCGCGGGCTTGATCGTGATCGGCCTGCTCATGGCGCGCGCGCGCAGCCTGCCGAAAATCAGGCCGGCCGGCATGTTGCTGATGGCCACCGGCGCCAGCGCCGTTGTCTTTGGTTTCCTGTTCGGCTCGGTTTTTGGTTTTGAAATCTTGCCGGCCCTCTGGATCTCGCCGATGAAGCATGTGCCAACCATGCTGGTCACCGCCATCCTGTTGGGCATCAGCATTCTGTCGCTCGGCATCATTTTGAATGTTATTCAGGCAGTCGCGCGCAAAGACTTGAAGGAAGCCTGGTTTGGCCAATGGGGCTTGATCAGCGGCATGTTCTATTGGATGGCCCTCGGCATTTTTTACCTGACGGTCGTGCGCAATGTTGATATTCCGGTCGTGCCGGCCCTGCTGGTGCTGTTCATTCCGATTGTGCTGGTCGTGGTCGGTGATTATTTCTATGCGCGCCTGTTCGGCGACCAGACCGGCCCCGCGCCTGCGCCCGACGCGCCCGATGGCACCGGCGAACACTCGCTCGCCGAATTGCTCTTCAAGCCGGTCGAGATTACGCTCAATTTCGCCACCCACACGATTTCGTTTGTGCGTGTCGGCGCGTTTGGCTTGAATCACGCCTCGCTGATGATGGTGGTGTTTATCCTGGCCAAAATGGGCGGCGAGTTCAGCGGGCCGGACGCAACGTTTGCCACCAAGACCTCGTACATCATCGCCGTCGTCACCGGCAATATTTTCGTGATGTTGATGGAGGGCATGGTGGTCTTCATTCAATGTCTGCGCCTTGAATACTACGAATTTTTCTCAAAGTTTTTTGCGGGCGATGGCATCCGCTATCAACCGCTTGAAGTGGAAGAATGAACTCACAACCCTTGGAGCCCCCAATGACAAAGCGTCTCTTCGTTAGCAGTTTAGTTTCAAAGGCCCTGATGCTGGCCATGAGCGTCTGCCTCTTCTGGTTTGGCATCATGCTGGTCACGACCCCGGTCCAAGCCCAGACAGCCGAGGCGCAGGTGACAACCCAGACGGCCGCGCAGGCGGGCGCGCTCGGCATGAAGTACTTGTCCGCAGCGCTGGCGGTCGGCATCGGTTCGGTGGCAGCCGGCATTGCGGTCGCCATGGTCGGCTCGGCCGCGATGGGCGCGGTCGCGGAACGGCCGGAGCTGATGGGCCGCTCGCTGATCTATGTCGGCTTGGCCGAAGGCATCGCGATTTACGGCGTCGTCGTCGCCATCATGATCTTGATGGGCTGAGCGCCCAGCCGCCATGGCTTGTTTTCTGTTTTCCGTTCTCGGTGGTCCGTTGCAGCCACTGACGCACCGGCCACCGACCACCGCCGCGCCCGTTGTGCCTGTGTGGCCGGCATTGCTGCAACGCGGGATGACGCGATGACCATGCGCGTTGTGGGTGATGTTGTTACCGTCCGTGGCTGGGGTTTTGCCGGCATCGATGGCACGGTCGCCGAGACGCCGGAACAGGCGGCCCACGCGATTCGCGCCTACTTGGCTCAGCCCGACATCGGGGTCGTGCTGGTCGCGCAATCGCTGGCGGACCAGCTCGGCGGCGCCTTCGATGCTTACAAGTTGCGCCGCACCATGCCCTTGGTGCTTAACATTCCCGACAGCACCGGCGCCGGCATGCGCGGCGACGATATTCAAGCGTTGATGCAATCCGCCCTCGGACTGCACCTGTAACCCATCGAGCATTACGCTGATGATCAACCAGATCTTTGCGGACATTGCCAGCAGCAGCGACAAGGAAGCGCAACAATTGGTCGTGCGCGCCACCCGGGTGGCCGAGCGCGAACGCGAGCACGCGCGCGCCGATGCCGCGCAGTTGCTGGCGGCCGCGCAGGCCGCCGCCCAGCATGACGCGGCGCTGCAGGAAGAGCGCGCCGGCGCGCGCCGCGCCGCCGATGCCCGCCGCACCGAACTCACCCAGCGCGACCAGTTTGTCAACGACATTCTGGCCAAGGCACAGGCACGCTTTGCCACGCTGCCACGTGATGAACGCTACACTACCTGGCTGCGCAAGCTCGTGCAGCGCGGCCTGCAGCAGATCGGCGCGGCGCACGTCGTGCTTGCCTGCAACGCCCGCGATGCAGCCGTCGTGCGCACGCTGCTGACCGCCGGCACGATGACCGTGGCCGAACAGCCCGCACCCATCGTCGCCGGCGTCATTTTGCACAGTGCCGACGGGCGCGTCACCCTCGATTGCTCGGCCGATGCCTTGCTTGACCAAGCGCGCGATGATTCGCGCGACGACATTCTTAACCAACTTCACCTGCCCGAATAAAATGCGTTATTGGACGCTTGCGGATGGATACACCCATGCAGAACCCTCTCGCTAAAGTCACGCGCATTAACGGGCCGGCTGTCTTCGCCTCCGGCACCAGCGCCATGCGCATCGGCGACCAAGTCTTGGTCGGCGACCAGAATTTGATGGGCGAAATTATCAGGCAGGATGGCGATGTCGCCACGATTCAGGTCTACGAGGACACCACCGGCCTGCAACCGGGCGCGCCGGTCGTCGGCACCGGCCGGCAATTGTCGGTCGAACTCGGCCCCGGCTTGCTGCGCAGCATTTACGACGGCATCCAACGCCCGCTCGATAAAATCTATGCCATCTCGAAAACCTTCATTGCGCGCGGCATTGTCGTGCCCAGTCTGGATCGCGCCACGCGCTGGCATTTTGTCCCGACGCGCAAGGTCGGCGACGCGCTCGGCCCCAACAGCATTCTCGGCACGGTCAAGGAAACCGAGCTGATCGAGCACCGCATCCTTGTCCCGCCGGATGTGGCCGGCACCCTCAGTGCACTCGTCGCGGAAGGCGAGTATACGCTTGACCAGGTCATCGGATCCGTCAGCACCGCCGCGGGCGAAATGCCCCTGCGCATGTTCCACGCCTGGCCGGTGCGCAAGCCGCGCCCGGTCTTCGATCGCCTTGAACCGAATATTCCGCTCTTCACCGGCCAGCGGGTGATTGATTTCTTCTTCCCCATCGCGCGCGGCGGCGCGGCCGCCATCCCCGGCGGCTTCGGCACCGGCAAAACAGTGACCCAACACCAACTCGCCAAATGGAGCGATGCCAGTGTCATTATCTACATCGGCTGCGGCGAGCGCGGCAATGAAATGACGCAGGTGCTGCAAGAGTTTCCTGAATTGAAAGACCCGCGCACCGGCCGGCCGTTGATGGATCGCACCGTGCTGATCGCCAACACCTCGAACATGCCGGTCACCGCCCGCGAAGCCAGTATTTACACGGGCATTACCATCGCCGAGTACTACCGCGACATGGGCTATCATGTGGCGGTCATGGCCGATTCGACCTCGCGCTGGGCCGAAGCCTTGCGCGAGATCGGCGGGCGCCTCGAGGAAATGCCGGCGGAAGAAGGTTATCCCGCCTACCTCGCCAGCCGTCTTGCCGAATTTTACGAGCGCGCCGGCCGCGCCCGCATTGGTAATGCCGACGACCGGCGCGAAGGTTCGGTGAGCGTCGTCGGCGCAGTCTCGCCCCAAGGCGGCGATTTTTCGGAGCCGGTCACACAGCACACGCGCCGCTTCGTCCGCTGCTTCTGGGCGCTCGACAAGGCGCTTGCCGCCGCGCGCCATTTTCCCTCGATCAACTGGAACGATTCTTACAGCGAATATACCGGCGACGTCACGCCCTGGTGGCAGACGGTCAGCAAAGAATTTGACTATCGCACGCTGCGCGAGCGCGCCATGGCCTTGCTGCAGGAGGAGAACAAGCTGCAGCAGATCGTCAAGCTGGTCGGGCCGGACGCCTTGCCCGATCGGCAGCGCCTGGTGCTCGTCACCGCGCGCCTGCTCAAGGACGGCTTCCTGCAACAAAACGCCTTCAACGCCAACGACGTCTATTGCACGCCCGAAAAACAATTGCGCATGATGGATGTCATTTTGTATTTCCACGAGCGCGCCGGCAAGATGATTGAAGAAGGCGTGCCGTGTGTGCGCATGACCGACCTCGACGTGCTCTCGCACATCATCCGCATGAAGACCGACATTGCCTGCGCCGACGCGGCCGACATCTCAAAGCTGAAAGACGAGATTGACTACGTGCTGCAGGGCCTCAAGCGCTAGCACGGACAAACCTGCCCGCCGTTTCCGGTATTCGGTATGCAGTGTTCGGCATTCAGGACGTGGCCGCGCAACGGCATTCCGTGCATGCCTGGTTTGTCCCGCCACTGCCGCAACTCTTGCCACGCAGACATACTAATGAATGCGCTTTCTACTTTGCAGCGTCCTTGTAGCCGCCCGCGGTGAGGGCGGCTGCTTGCAGCCGCGGTCAGCGCCCGCGGCCACAATTGGCATGACACCTAGTAAGCGCATGCATTAGCAACAGGCTGCTTGGAATCCCGCCGTTGGCGGGGCTCCAAGCAGCCCTGAACCCCCTCGTGATCTCGCCGCGAGAGCATTTATTGTATACTGTTTGCAATGAGCCCGGCCCCCACCAACACGCATGACCGTGCCCCGCGCACACAGAGCCCGGCCGTGGCCGCGCTCACGCGCCATTTTGGATTCCGTACCTTTCTCGACGGCCAGGAACGCGCGGTACGCGCGATTCTCGAGGGCAGCGACACCCTCATTGTCATGCCCACCGGCGGCGGCAAATCGCTGTGCTACCAGTTGCCCGCCATGGTGCTCGAAGGCCTTACCATCGTCGTCTCGCCCTTGATTGCCCTGATGAAAGACCAGGTGGATGGCCTGACCGCCAAGGGCGTGCCGGCAACCTTTATCAATTCTGCGCTGGACGCGCGCGAAATTGACCGGCGCATCGAGCGCATGCGGCGCGGTGACTATCGCTTGGTGTACATTGCGCCCGAGCGTTTCAAGAGCGCGCGCTTTGTGCAGGCGCTCGCGCCGCTGTCCGTGGCGCTGTTCGCGGTGGACGAAGCGCATTGCATTTCGCAATGGGGGCACGATTTCCGTCCGGATTATTTGCGCCTCAAAGCGGTCCTGGCGCAGCTGGGCCAGCCTCAGGTCGCGGCGCTCACGGCCACTGCCACGCCGGAAGTGCGCGACGACATTCTGGTGCAACTTGGGCTCGGTGTGGATGGCCGGAACGCGCCGCAGGTGCTGGTGTCGGGCTTTGCGCGCGGGAATCTGACGCTGGTCGTCTCACGCGTTAGAACTGCCGCAGAAAAGCTCGCCCGCATCAGTGCGGCCGCCGCCGCGGTGGGCAGCGGCATTGTCTACTGCGCCACACGCAAGAACGTCGAGCGGGTGGCCCAGTCGCTCCGCAACGCCGGCGTGCGCTGCATCGCGTATCATGCCGGCATGACGGATGAGCAGCGCAGCGCCGCCCAGGATGCCTTCATGCGCGGCGACATTCCCCTGGCGGTTGCCACCAACGCGCTCGGCATGGGCGTGGATCGCGCGGATGTCCGCTGCGTCATCCACCATGACATTCCCGGCAGTGTCGAGGCCTACTACCAGGAAGCCGGCCGTGCCGGCCGCGATGGCGAACCGGCGTGGTGCGAGCTGCTCTACAACTATGCCGACGTGCGCACCCAGGAGTTTTTCGTGGCCGGCGCCAATCCGGGCCGCGCGGATATTGCGCGGGTGTATGCGACCCTGCAGTTTTTGTGCGCCAATGGTTCGATTGAAATGCCGATCACGCGGATTGCGGAGCTGATCGGCAAGACGTGCAACTCCATGGCGGTGGGCGGCGCGCTGCATGTGCTTGAAAAAGCCGGCGCGATTCAGCGCGAGTACGCCCAGGGCAGCCGCACGCACACCACCCACCTGGTCACACCGGTGCAGCCGCTGGCTGCCTTGGCCATTGATTTTGACCGTCTCGAGGCCAAGCGCCGCCGCGATGATGAAAAACTTAGACGCATGATTTCTTACGCCGAGCACAATGGCTGCCGGCATGGGTTCATCCTCAATTACTTTGGTGACCTTGATGCGCCCGAACATTGCGCCACCTGCGACTATTGCCTTGCCCACCGCCAGTCCGCCGCACGCTTGCCCACCGAAGACGAGCAGCTCGCCGTGCGCAAGGCACTTAGCTGCATCGCGCGGCTCGACGGCTGTTATGGCCGCGGCCGTATCGCGCAGGTGCTGGTTGGCTCGCGCGCCAAGGAGGTGCTCGACGCCGGCCTCGATCAACTGACCACCTACGCCTTGCTGGCCGATGAAGGCAGCGAGTACGTCTGGGAACTGCTCGACGCGCTGATCGCCGCCAGCTGCATTGCCGTCAGCACAGGCAAGTATCCAACCTTGTCACTGACGCCCCTCGGCCACGACGTGATGCACGCCCGCAGCGATCTGGCGCTGGCCTTGCCGGACGCGCCGCGCGCGCGGCCGGCACGGGTGCGTGACCGCCGGGCGGCAGGCCACACCGCTGCGCCCACCGAAGATGCGGACAGCACCACGCTGCTGCACGCCCTGCGCGCCTGGCGGCGCGATGAAGCGGCCGCGCGCGGCGTGCCAGCCTTCCACATTTATACTGAGAACACCTTGCACGAACTCGCCCTGCACAAGCCACAGACGAATCTTGCGTTGCTGAACATACGCGGCATTGGGCCCGCAAAAGCCCGCCAGTTCGGCGCGGCAACAGTGGAGATCATCCGCGCCAAATGCTCTCGCGGCGAGAGCATTTAAGGATTCAGGGCTGCTTGGAGTCCCGCCAACGGCGGGATTCAGGGTTCAGGTACTTGCCACCTGCTGCTTGGAGTCCCGGCAGCGGCGGGATCACTCGCTACCTACTACCGATGTACCGATCACTGATTACTGATCACTGATCACAAGTTCTGCCTTCGTGGCTTCGGTACTGCGTGGCGACAATTGCTGCTGTGGCGGGTCAAACCAAGCATACGCGGAACGCCGTTCCGCGGCTACGTGCTGAATACTGCTTACCGAACACCGAATGCCCAACACCGCTTACTGACTCAACACCGGTGCCCCGACCGGCACCAAGTACAGAATGCGTGTGTCTTTGGGCACCTGCAGCAGCGTCGCTGCTGCCTGTTCGTCGAACGCGCCCACCGCCACCGTGCCCAAGCCAAGCTCGACCGCTTTCAACATCACATTTTGGGTCGCGTGCCCCATTTCCATGTGGATGTACATCAGGCCGCGCTCGCCGTAGCGCTTGGTGGTGCGCTCGCACACGGCGCCAAATATAACAATTGCCGGCGCGTACGCCACACAGGGTTGGCCCAGTGCCGCCACGCCCAGCGCGCGCCGCACGTCGTTTGTTTGCAGCTGCGTCAGCGTGTGCTTGGCCGGCTTGTAGTGGAACACGCCGCGCTCGTTGGCGACATACAGTTCCAGCGGGTAGAGCGCGCCGGCCGAGGGCGCCGCACGCAAGCCATGCGGTGAGGTGATGCCCTGCGCGGCCCACAGCAGCGCGCCTAGCTTGTCGAGTGGCACGGGCTCTTTGGTAAATTCGCGCACCGAGCGCCGTTTGAGGATGAGCTTTGTCAGCGGGCTGGCCGCATGATCGGCAGGCATGGGCAAAGGAAGTTCCATGGCAGTATTGGTAGCAGCAATGACGGCCGCCGCGGCCACGGCAAGACTCCAAATAATCTTGCGCATTTTAGGAGAGGCGTTGTTTGAAATCTTGATAGGTAAAATTGCGCACGATTTCAATGGCACCGTTGTCGTGTTCGAGCGCGAGCGCGGGATGCCGCACGCCGTTGAACATCGTCGTTTTCACAAATGAATAGTGCGCCATATCGAGAAAGACCAGGCGGTCGCCCGGCCGCAGTGGCTGGGCAAACGAATAATCGCCGATCACATCGCCGGCGAGACAGGTCAGCCCGCCCAGCCGATACGTGTGCGCACGTTCGCCCGGCGCGCCCGCGCCGACGATCTCTGGCCGATACGGCATTTCGAGCACATCCGGCATGTGCGCCGAAGCCGATGTGTCCAGAATCGCGAGCGGCATCGCATTGTAGGTCACATCCAGCACGGATGCCACCAGCACGCCAGCGTTCAGCGCGACGGCCTCGCCCGGCTCAAGATATAGTTCCTGTGTGCCGTAGCGCGTGCGGAACTGTTCGATGCAGCGGCAGAGCAACTCCACATCATAGTCGGCGCGCGTGATGTGATGTCCACCGCCAAAATTGATCCACGCCATGCGTGGAATGAGGTCGCCGAATTTCCCCTCGAACGCCTGCAGCGTGCGCTGCAACGCATCGGCGTTTTGCTCGCACAAGGCATGAAAATGCAGGCCGCTGATGCCGTCCAGCGCGGCTTCGTCGAGCTGCGCGCGCACGACGCCCAGCCGTGAGCACGGCCCGCACGGACTGTACTGCGGCACCGGCGCCTCGGAATGCTCGGGATTGACGCGCAAACCGCAGGCAATCTGGCGCGGCACACGCGCGCGGTGGCGCTGCCATTGCGCGCACGAATTGAACACCAGGTGATCGGCAACACCGATCAATTCATCAATGTCGTGGTCCGAGTAGGCCGGCGCGAAGACATGTACTTCGCCGCCGAATTCATCGCGACCGAGGCGGGCTTCAAACGGGCCGCTCGCGCAGACGCCATCCAGATACTGGCGCAGCAATGGAAATGTGCGCCACATCGCGAAGGCTTTCAGGGCCAGCAGGATTTTGCAGCCCGTGCGCGCGCGCACCGTGGCCAGCGTCGCGCAATTGCGGCGCAGCGCGGCCTCCTGCACGACAAAGCAGGGGGTGGGCAGACTATGATACGGGTTGGCGGTCAACGATGAACGATGAACAATGAACGATGAACAATAAACGCAGCGCTCACAGCAGCACTTCCGTCCACGGCAGGCCGTGCTGTGCCAAATCGCGCATGAATGGTTGCGGATCAAACTCTTCGGTGTTCCACACGCCCGGCCGTTGCCACGCGCCGGTCAACATTTGCTTGGCGCCGATCATGGCCGGCACGCCGGTCGTGTAGGAAATCGCCTGCGCCGTGACTTCGCGATAGCAGGCGGCATGATCGCATGTGTTATAAATGAAATACTTCTTCGGCCGGCCGTCCTTGACACCTTCAATCAGGCAGCCGATGCAGGTCTTGCCGGTGTAGTTTTTCGCCAGCGAAGCCGGGTCGGGCAACAACGCCTTGAGAAACTTGATCGGCACAATTTCGCGGCCTTCGAACGCGACCGGGTCAATGCGCGTCATGCCGACATTCTGCAGCACGCGCAGGTGCGTCAAATAACTTTCCGAGAAGGTCATCCAGAAGCGCAGCCGCTGGACCCCTTTGATATTTCTCGCCAGCGATTCGAGTTCCTCGTGATACAGCAGGTAAATTTCTTTCGGCCCAATGCCTTCGGGAAACGCGAAGGTCTTGTGCACGGACAGTGGATCGGTCTCGATCCAGCGGCCATCCTCATAATACTTGCCGCGCTGGGTGATCTCGCGAATGTTGATTTCCGGGTTGAAATTGGTGGCGAAGGCGTGCCCGTGACTGCCGGCATTGGCGTCAATGATGTCAATGGTGTTGATGGCATCGAAGTGCATCTTCCGGGCCCACGCGCAGAAAATGTTGGTCACGCCCGGGTCGAAGCCGCAGCCCAGCAAGGCCATGATGCCGGCCTTCTTGAAACGCGCGCGATAGGCCCACTGCCACCGGTACTCGAATTTGGCCTTGTCCGGCGGCTCGTAGTTGGCGGTATCGAGATAGTCCACGCCGGTCGCCAGACAGGCGTCCATGATCGGCAGGTCCTGATACGGCAGGGCAACATTGATGACCAGCGCCGGCTTGACGCACTTGATCAATTTCACCATCCGGAGCACGTTGTCCGCATCAACCGTGGCGATGTCAATCGTACGTTTGGTGCGTTTCTTGATGTCCGCGCGAATCGCCGCGCATTTCGCCAGCGTGCGGCTGGCCAGCGTGATGTGCTCAAACACGGCGGGTACTTGCGCGCATTTGTGCACAACCACATTGCCAACGCCGCCGGCGCCGATGATCAGAACGCGTGCCATGGTGGTCCCCTGTGGTTGGCGTGAATGAAACAATGCATGTGTCAAGAGTGATTGTACCCGAAGTGCGCGGCGCATGCAAGCGCATGGCAGAATTTTAACAAAGAGTAAAAGAGTAAAGGAGAGATCATTGCAGCGCAAGCGCAGTTGTAGCCGCGCCGCACGGCGCGGATGCTGCGGCGGCACTCTTGTCCGCAGATAGCGGCGATCCGAACTTATCGCGTGGCGCGAGAATGCATAGCGTTTGTCTGGGCGGCCTTGCTTGTGGATTCAATTTGTTGTTTTCGCATCGCTCTGTACTTGGCGCCATGAGAAATATCACAGGAGATCATGACCAGGGCGAGTGCCAGTGCCATCGCACCAAAGATGCGCTGATACCTGCGTGGGCCCAATCCCGCAATGACCGCCAAAGGCAGCAGCAGCAGATAGGCACCCCAGTATTCACCCGGCATTGCGGCCAGCATATTGGAAAGCACCGCCCAGAGGCAGTAGAGCACCATGAACGTTATGGCTTCGGCGGAACTTGGCTTGTACATCTCAATAATCTTCATAGTCAAACCGGCTGTGCTTTGACTTCGCCATGCGCACAGTGTAGCACAATCACAGTGGATTCGCGACGCGGAGGTCGCTGCGCGCAGCGAAGGGAACGCCGATCGTCCCGCCGTTGACGGGATCCACGCCGCTGGCGGGACTCCAAGCAGCTCCAAGCAGCCAGATCGGTTGACGGTAGCTGCGATCTCCCGATCGCAGCTGCTTGCGCCTGCGCGGGATATGGAAATCCCGCATTCCTTCAGCGGCACGGGCGTGCCGCGTTCCCCTCGGCGATGCCGACACTGCGCTACGACAGAAGCGTTTGCGCCACTACGTTAACGCGCATGCGCCGTCGGCGGGACGGCAGGATGCCGCGTCTAGCATAAATGGTTCTGCATTTCAGCGTGTCCGTTCAGCCGTTGCATTGCCCGCGCGGTTTTGCTATAATCGCGGCATTGTACTAGTATATTGCAGCCAAGGAACATCATGGCGGAATTGTATTCGGATGCGAACAACATCGAGTTGCAGTGCGTGGCATGCAGCAATGCCATCTGTTTCTCCATTCTGGATATTGGCGCGGATGCGCGTCTGGATTGCCGGCATTGCGGCAAACAATATGTGTTCAATGAAGAGCTGCTCGCCAAGATCCGGCGCTTCGAGCAATTGTTGCAAGCCGTCTACAACGCACGCGACGTGCTGGGCGCGGCCAATGTCGGCATCGCCTTCCGCGACGAGGAAGTCAAAGTCCCCTATCGCTTGCTGCTGACGCGCCTGAACACCATGTTGACGCTCAACATCGGCGGCAAGGAAACAACGTTCCGCTTCCGCGTCGAGCCGTTGAACATTGTTGGGCAAGCAAAGGAATGAACCCGATGCCATTATACCGGCTGGCGCGCCTGCTCACAGCAGTTTGTATGATCGCCGCGTGTGTGCCGGCGGCCGCGCGCACTGACGATGCCGGCGCGCCGGCCAGTGCACGCGTGGAGCACCAGCCGCTGCGCGAGCGCATCGCGGCATACCTGAAAGATCACGGCTGCCCACCCAGATTGGCCGTTGTGGTCGTTGCCGCGCTGCCGATTGTTGAGCTACGCGGTGCCATCCCGGTCGGGATCAACTTGTTTAGGCTTGATTGGCGCGGGGTGTTCATTCTGGCCGTGTTTGGCAATATGCTGCCCATCCCGTTCATCCTTCTATTGCTTGGCCCGTTATCGCGCTGGTGCATGAAGTTTAGGTTAGGCCGGGTTTTTATCGAGTGGCTCTTTGCCCGCACACGCCACAAAAGCGCGCAGATTGAGAAATACGAAACGCTCGGGCTGACTATCTTTGTCGCCATCCCACTGCCGGCCACTGGCGCGTGGACGGGCGCCATGGCGGCTTTTCTACTGGGCCTCAAGTTCCGCCACGCCATGCTTTCGATCCTGCTGGGCGTGGTGATCGCCGGGGTGATCATGACCGTGCTGTCCCTGATGGGCTGGCTGGGTGCGGCCGTGGCCGGGATTGCCCTGTTAGGCCTGGCTGTCGTCAGTTTAGCCGGTTGGTTGAACCGTGAAGGACGCGTTGACCCATGATACCACACATAAGCTGACACCATGAAAATTCTCACCGTTGTCTGGCTGGCTGCGCTTGCTCTTCTCACGGGCTGCACGACCGTACAGCGCGGCGCCTTGGCCGGCGCCTTGGTTGGCTCGGGCGCGGGCGCGGGCATTGGTGCGGCCGGCGGCGGCGTGGGCGTGGCGATAGGCGCGGGTGCGGGCGCGGGCGCGGGCGTCTTGCTGGGCGGCGCGGCCGGCGAACTGTATGAAGCCAACCGCATTCGGGTCAAGGAGGAAAAGGCGAACTTCAATGACCAGACCGGCGAGGCCTATGTGCGCACCAAAACGTTGGCGGAATACGAGAAGCGCCTGGCGCTGGCGGAAGCCCGCGCGCGCGATTTGCTGGCGCAAAATCAGCGTATGGCCGGCATGCGGCCGCCCGACACACTGATCGCGCCGCACATCGCACGGCAGCCAGGGCCGCAGCACATGGTGCAGGTCGAGACCTCGTTGGAAGGCATGCTGCAGGTGAGCATGGTCTCGGAAGTGTTGTTCGAGCCGGGCAGCGCGAAGATCAACGAGGCGATCTACCCCGTGCTGGATGAAATCGGCGGCACGATCGGCCGCGAGTACCCGGAGTACTATGTGGCGATTGAAGGCCATACCGATGCCGGTGAAGCCGCGGCGGCGACGAACTACCGCTCGGAGTGGGAATTATCGGCGGCGCGCGCGTTGGCGGTGCTGCATTATTTCGACGATCAGAAACTAATCAATCAAAGCCAGATGGCGATTGCCGGCTATGGCCCGTATCGGTCCGGCAGCGCCGGCGCGGATCCGCGTTTGAACCGGCGGGTTGTCATCACCCTGATGCCGCAAAAGGCGCCGGTTGCCGGCTACTAAGAGAAGAATGACCATGAACACAGCTCCCATCAAACTGGCAATTGTGAGCGCCGCACTGGCGGGTATCGTGGCCGGGCTGTCGGGCTGTGCGACCTCGAACGTGACGATGCCGGCCCGGCTGGCGCTCGAAGGCACGAGTGAATTTCGCGACAAGATTCTGGCGATCATGCCGCTCGGCACGTTGCCGGACGGCTACACTTCGAATCGCATCGCGGAGCTGCATGCGTGGTGGATGCCGCGCGCAATGTACGGCAAAGGCGAAGTGACCACGCTGGAGAATCCGAATCAAGATATGGCGCTGGCGATGTTCAACCGCTATCGCGGCCGCGACCTGTTTCGGCGGGTGGTCACGGTCGCCGACCGGCCCGAAGCGGAGCGCATCCAGGCCGATTACCTACTGTGTTTCCGGATCAATGACTGTTATGCGGTCGGGCGCGGCGCGAATGCCAATTTCGTCGAGTGGATTACGTATGAAGGCATCGTCAGCATGGATGTGGCGATCTACGACTTGGCCCGCAATCAGCGGATCGCGTCGCAGCGCGTGCGCGCCGATGCGACCTCGACTTCGGTCTGGGCCGGCCAGGAAATGCGCAATTACTTGAAGCGCCAGTTGCTGCGTGGCGCCACCTTCCACAACGCCATCGCCCAAATTACTTTTTAGCCCCGGCCCCGGTGACCTATGCGCCGCAAACGCCTGAAAGTCGCACTGATCTACAATGCCGACACTGGTTCCATCCCCGAGCGGCCCGAGGATCGCGGCAGCGTCGCGGATCTGCGTGTGATGATCCGCCAGATGGCGCGCGCCCTGCGGGCGCGCGCCCACGACGTGCTGGTGCTGGCGCTCAATCAGGATCTGTTTGCGTTTCAGCGCCGCCTGCGTCGCTTCAACCCGGATGTGGTCTTCAATCAGTATGAAGATGTCGTGCACGGCGCCTTGTATGAAATGCGCGTCGCGGCCATTGTGCGCATGATGGGCTATCCCTTGACCGGCTCGCCGGCGCTGGCGCTGGGTCTGTCGCGCTACAAGTACATGACCGCCAGTCTGCTGCAAGGCGCGGGCGTGCGCGTGCCGCCGCAGACGCGCTTGCTCGAGAAAATCGGGGATGTCAATCGCACGGCCTGGAACTTTCCACTGATCATGCAGCCGGCGCAGGAACACGCCGGCGTCGGCCTTGACCGCACCTCGGTCGTGCACACCAAAGGCGCGCTGCGCGACAAAACGCGCCAGATCCTGACCGAGTTTCATCAGCCCGCGCTGATTCAGCAGTTCCTGCCCGGGCGCGAGTTCAATATCGGCATGCTGGGCGGGCGGCGCATGCGCGTCATGCCTTTGGCGGAAGTTGATTACTCGAAGCTGCCCGGCCGCATTCCACCGATCATGTCGTATGCGGCCAAGTTCATCGAGACCAGCGAGGAATATCGCAAGACGCGCGTGACCTGCCCGGCCGTCATTCAGTCCGAGTTGGCGCGCGAGATTACCACCACGGCCTTGCGCGCCGTGCGCGCCCTGGGCGCCTGGGGCTACGCGCGCGTGGACATCCGCCTCGATGAAGACGGCCGGCCGTGCGTCCTGGATGTCAACTGCAATCCCAGTCTCGAACCGGAAGTGGCCTTGGCGCGTTCGGCCGAGAAAACCGGGATTGCCTATCCGGACATGCTGAACATGATCATCAGCGCCGCGCTCGAACAGCAGCCCTACGACGCGTATGTGCCAATGCTGGGCGCGTTCACGACGCCGGCCCTGGCCCGCGCCGCAGCCGCGCGCACGCGCTGAGCGCCTATCTCTATTGCTTTTTTTCCGGACCGTTTGCCGATTTTGGCAAACGTTGTTGCAGCGCCTCCTGCGCTTGTGACGCAATAGACAAAAACAGGTCTCGACCACGCAAGCCGGTTTCCAGTCCGGAGATCATATTTTCGACGTTTGATGCCCGTTTTCGTTCAACTGGCGTCATACTCATGTAAAGTGCACGCAATGTGATGAGTGCCTCTTCAGGGCAAGCAAAGCCCTTTCTGTATGCCACGGTCAAATTAAGACGCGCACGTGTCTCGTTGTCATATATGGGATCCCGCGCTTCGTGTTCGAAGATGGGTGTAAGGATGTCTCGCAGATCGCCACCCGCCTGAACTTCCTTCATGTTGATTCGTCCTTCCCATACCAAGGCCCATTCAATGATTCCCAGGCGACGCTTTGGATCGGGATTGCCAATTTCATCAAGGTCGCTCATGCACATGGCCGTAAAAGCTGCCACATGATCAAAATCCGCTGTCTCCTCACTAACGCAAAGCGTCATGCAATGGCAAGCCAAGGCATAGTACTCGCCCATACCTTCAGGGGTGAGATAACGACGCATGCAGTTTGTAATCGCCGTCCTGAGAACAAGCGCAGCACTGGCGGTGAACTGGCCGGTGTTTATTGTGCTCACATCACATATGTGTTGCCGTAGTTGGGGGCCGGAAAGCCTTGCTAATGTTGATGGATGCAGCCCCACCTGCGGTTGTTTCATTTCGCCGGTCTGTTGCCCGCGCGTGGCTGTTACTGTCGCGTTTGTGTATGGCGCCGTGCGCGCCGCGTGATTTCTAGCCTTACAGCCAGTCAGAACCACAGCAAGAGCACACAGAATGGCACAGCATTGTGTAGTGCTGCAAATAGTCATATTGTGTCCGTGGTTGCTTTCCTCCACGTTACCGTGTTTAGCCTTGTATGCCACTGCCGCACGCACCAGAACAAGGCCGTAAGGCTCAGCACCAACACCGGCTCCGGCACGACCGTGACCGTCACGCTGTCGCCGCCCAGCCAGCCAAAGACATTGGTGCCATAGACACTAAGCGCGTTCGTCCCTTCGGCCACGGGAATGTCTTGAATCGTCCAGAATTCTTGTGCGGCGAAGGCGCCCTGCGCGCCGTTCAATGCGTTTGTCCACCACATCGCACCGACTACTTGATTGGTCGCGTCAAGCGCGGGTGAGTTCGTCCCGCCAAGCGTGTGCGTCGTCACATAATAGTCCACTACCACGTCGTCGTTCGTGACGTCTACAAATGGCACAATTTCAATTGCCAAACTATGATAATTGCCTGCGGTGATCATGACATGATTTCCACCGTTTGGGCAGTTCGTCAGGTCAAACCAGCCGCCCCAGCCTACCAACGTCCCATCGCGCAGCAAAGCCAGGGAATGTACCCCGCCGGCTGAGATCGCGACATAATTACTGCCGCCCGGACAGGTTGTCTGACCATAATTATTATAGCCCCAGCCCACCAGCGTGCCGTTGTGCCGCAAGGCAAGGGAATGGCCCATGCCCGCCGCGATCGCAATATAGTCATTCCCGCCCGGGCAGGTTGTCTGGCCAGCTCCATTGTCGCCCCAACCCACCAGCGTCCCATCGCGTCGCAAGGCAAGGGAATGCCCCCCTCCCACCGCAATCGCCACATAATCATTTCCGGGTGGGCAGGTCGGCTGGCTATACTGTTTGCCCCAGTCTACCAGCGCCCCATCGCGCCGCACGGCCAGGGAATGAGCATCGCCGGCCGCGATCGCGACATAATCATTTCCGGTCGGGCAGATCGTCTGAGCTTCATTATTTCTACCCCAGCCCACCAGCGTGCCATCGCGCCGCACGGCAACGGAATGATCGTCGCCCGCCGCGACGGCCACATAGTCATTCCCAGTCGGACAGGTCGTCTGTCCATAGGAATTGTCGCCCCAGCCCACCAGCGTGCCATCGCACCGCACGGCAACAGAATGATCGTCGCCCGCCGCGATCGCAACAAAGTCACTCCCGCGCGGACAGTTTGTCTGGCCATAATCACTGATCCCCCACCCCACTAGCACGCCGCTTACTCGCCGGCCGTACGTCGATCCGCTCTGTTCGCCACTGCCATCAATGTTGTAGGACCAAATGTTGACCATATCGCTGCTCACGTCACCCGCGGCGTTTGTTCCATAGACGGTGATGTAATTCCTGCCTACGTCCAGCGGGACTGCCGGCGTGGTAAACGCCAAGCCGCTGCGCGTGAAACTACTTGCCGTGCCGCCCGCCGTCGCGTTCGAGACCCACATGTCGCCCACGATAGCGCTCGTGTTCGTGCCCGCCACGGCGTAACAAGTGACATCATAACTGACTGCCGCCAACGCGCTCGTGATGGTCAATTGCGACATGCGTGTAATCGTGACGTTATCGCTGCCGACCCAGCCATAGACATTTGTGCCATAGACGCTGATACCATTTGCTCCTACTGCAAGGGGCACATCTGTAATTGTCCAACTCTGCGTAGCGGCAAAGGTGCCATAGACGCCATTTAACGTGTTCATCCACCAGAGCATACCGACAATTTGATTATGCTCGTCAAGCAACGGCGAATTCGTCCCGCCAAGCGTGTATGTTGTTACATCATGGGTGACTACAACGTCGCTGTTGGTGATGTCTATAAATAGTACAAACCCAATTGCCAAATTATGCTGACCGCCCGCAGCGATCATGATATGCCCTTCACTGCTTGGGCAGTTCGTCAGGCCGGCCCAAGCCACCAGCGTGCCATCGCGCCTAAGGGCAAGTGAATGACTGTCGCCTGCTGCGATCGCGACATAATTGCTCCCGCTCGGGCAGTTCGTCTGGCCATAGTTGTTTAGGCCCCAGCCCACTAGCGTACCATCGCTGCGCAAGGCTAGAGAATGCCTCCAGCCCGCCGCGATCGCAACATAGTTGCTGCCATTCGGGCAGTTCGTCCGGCCATGCCCACTAGCGCCCCAGCCCACCAGCGTCCCATCGCGCCGCAAGGCAAGGGAATGACTATCTCCCGCTACGATCGCAACATAGTTGCTACCGCTTGGGCAGTTCGTCTGGCCGTAGTAATTGTCGCCCCAACTCACCAGTGTTCCATCGCGCCGCAAGGCAAGTGAATGATATTCACCGCCCGCGACAGCAACATAATTGCTGTCGCGCGGACAGATCGTCTCGCCATACAAACTAACACCCCAGCCCACCAGCGTTCCATCGCGCCGTAAGGCAAGCGAGTAACTCTCACCCGCCGCAATCGCGACATAATTGCTGCCGCTCGGGCAGTTCGTCTGGCCATAGTAATTCCAGCCCCAACCCACCAGCGTCCCATCGCGCCGTAAGGCAAGGGAATGTAACCCGCCCGCCGCGATGGCAACATAATTACTGTCGCTTGGGCAGATCGTCTGGCCCTCGTTATTCTCGCCCCAGCCCACCAGCATACCGGGCAGCCGCCGACCATACGCCGACCCGCTTTGCTCCCCGCTGCCGTCAATATTGTAACGCCAGATGTTGACCGTGTCGCTGCTGACGTCAGCTGCGGCGTTGGTTCCGTAGATGCTAATGTAATTATGTCCGTACACCAGCGGAACTGCCGGCGTAGCAAACGCCAAGCCGCTGCGCGTGAAACTGATCGCCACGCCGCCGGCCGACGCATTCGAGACCCACATGTCGCCGACGAGATCGCTCGTGTTCGTGCCGGTTACTGCATACTTTTCGACCTCCCACGTCACCGTTGCCGGCGCGCCTGTGATCGTCACACTCGCCAGCGCGGTTAGTGGCGCAATCGCAAATGTCATCGCGCCGACAATCACCGCCATCCACAGCGTGTGTTGATTCATCTTGCTGCTCATGATACCTTCTCCTTTTATTGATGAATGCGCTTGCTTGGTGTCATGCCAATTGTGGCCGCGGGCGCCTGCTTGGAGTCCCGCCAACGGCGCGGATGACCGCGGCTGCAGAAGCCGCCCTCACCGCGGGCGGCTACACGGACGCTGCAACGCAGAAAGCGGTTTCATTAGTAAGGCGCTATGTCATGCCTAGTATACAACTTATCAACACGCGTTGCATTGACAGATTGTGGTTCGAGGAAAATGTTCAGGACACTGCCGCGCTGTTCGCGCTGTGTCGGGCGCCGGCGCTAGCGTAGTCCCAGAAGCTGTGCGACGACTACGCCTGCCAGCGCGGCCAAGATCAGCACAATCGCGATTTTCCAAATGCGCTGGATGTGCGCCGCGGGCGCAAATGCCCATGGCGCAGGGGGCGGCGTGACTGTAAATCCTTCCGCTTCGAGCGTGGCGCGGGTTTGGGCGTGCATGGCCTGCGGCACAAACACGCCCCAGTAAAGCCCTGGGCCAACAGCCGGCATCACGGGCATCGCCAAGCTCAAGCCGCTGACGGTGATTTGGCGGCCAAAATGCGGAATCCGCACCGTCTTGAGAATCTGACAGACGTGATCATATTCATACACTTTTGCAGTGTAAAACGCGGGGACAAACTCCGTAGCAGTTTTGGCAGATGACCTCATTGGCGCCTCTCAACAATTGGATAACTATAGCGCGGTATATCAATCCAGCAACTGGCCGGTGTAGGCGAAGTCCATCGCCAAGGCGGTCGCCAGCGCGGCCAGATCCATCAATGCGGCTTGCTCGTTGTCGCGCACAAAGCGCAATTTCAGCGCCGCCGAGCGTTCCTCGACCTTGGCCAGAATTGCAGCGGCATCTTCGCGGCGCAAGCCTGACCAGCGCGTCATGCGCGCCAGCAACAGCTCGCGATGCAGCCGCACTGCCTTCGCCACGCCGGTCGCACCGGGCACCGGCACGCGCGGGAACATTTCGCGCAGGCGGTCGTCGACATAGCCCTGCGCCGCGGTGCGGAAGCGTTCGGCGCGTTCGCCGTAGTGTTGGACCAGCAAGGTCGTGTTTTTCTCGACCGGATTGAGCAGGTCGCCGCTGGAGCGCGGCGGCGTGCGCTGCGCGATCCGGCGCATCAGCCGGCTGACGTATTTCAGTTTTTTGAGCGCGGGCCAGAAGCGATATTTCCGCCGCCAATTCGAGTGCGGCGTGAGCCAGACGGCAAAGGTCTCGGCGAAATCCTCGTCCGGATGTTTCTGCGCGTAGGTGCGGCCGTACTGCGCCGCGAAAATGTGGCGCACAAATTCGCGGCTGGACGGTTCGGGCTTGAAGACTTCACGGTAGGGGCGGTGAAACGAGCCGAATAGTTCGCTCCAGTCTTTGCGCTCCCACAAGCGATAGGCATAATTGAACGCATGCGCGGCTTCGTGGCGCAGGAGCATCATGATTGTGCGCGCATCTTCGGCTTCGCCGGTTTGTTCTTCTTCGATCCGGATCAGGCGCGCGTCCGCCAGGTAAAACGGAATGCCGATCATCGGCACTTCATCCGGACAACCCCAACTGTCGGTCAAATAGCAGGCCGGCTTGAAGCTCAGCCGTTTGCTCGCCAGTTCGCGATAGAGCCGATGCACAAACAGTTGCAGCGGCGACTCCGCGATCTGCAAGCCCAAGTCACAGATGCGCGTGTTGAGCAGTTCGTAGCGGACCGTTTCCCAGTTGTTAAAACGTAATGCGTGACGCGCGTTCATCACTTATAGTTCATAGTACATAGTTCGTAGTTCTGAGTTCATCGTTGGTCGTTCATCGTTCATCGTTCATCGTTGATCGTCGCAATGCCGAGGTGCCGGGCATGAAAAGCCAGGGCCGCCGGCACATGCGTGTCCCAATATTCCCAGTTGTGCGCGCCGGGGAATTCGACATACTCATGGGCCAGGCCGCACGCCGCAAGATGGGCATGAAAGCGGCGGCTGCTATCCAGCAAGGAATCGTCGGTGCCACAATCAAGGCGCAGGGCCGGCGCCGTGGTTGGGTCGAGGCGGTCGGCAAGGCCATACACATCATCCTTGCCCCCGGCCGGATGCGCGCCGAAGACGTGGCGCCATTCCGGAATGTCGTGTAGCGGCGTGTCCGTGGTCGTGATGTCGTAGGCGCCCGAGTGGCCATTGGCAGCCAGAAACAGTTTTGGGAATTTCAGCGCCAGTTTTAGTGCGCCATAGCCACCCATCGAAAGGCCGCCAATGACGCGGCCGGCGCGCTCCGCGCGGGTTGGGAAGGTGCGGTCAATGAATCCGAGCAGGTCGTTGATGAGGTAGGATTCATAGCGCGGCGCATCCACGCCATCACAATACCAAGAGCGGCCGCCATCCGGCATGACAACGATCAACGGCAAATCCTGCACGTGGCGCTCGATCGCCGAGCGGCGATGCCACGCGGTGTAGTCATCCGACAAACCGTGCAGCAAGTAGTAGACCGGCACGCGCCCGCTGATCTGCTCCGGCAGAATGATGTTCATGCCCACCATTTTATTGAGGGAAGTGCTGAAATGGTGCAGAGTACAAAAGGCCATGGTGATGTGTGTGCGTTAGCTATTTTGATGGTAGAGCACGGGCAGCAAGCGCTCGCCGGTGTGTAAACTCAACAACGGATCGCTGCAGGTGCGGCCGAGCACGCCGCAGAAGACGCCGCCAAAGACATACGGGCCAAGATGCACATAGCGGGGTGTGCTCGTCTGCGGCTCGTCCGGCTGCGGAAATACGGCGGTCGGTAGTTCGACAAATTCCTGCACAATGTAGTCGTGCGGCAGTGCGGCATCCATGGCGCGCTGCCACGCGGCGTCTGTCATGAAGCGGCCTTGATGAATGCCAAAGCCAAGTTTGGAAACGCATGGTTTGATGACAAACAAATCGCGGTGGGCGCGCACAAACGGCAGCAAGTCCACGGCCGCGCCGCGAAACAGCGTGCGCTGCGGCTGCAGCGCCGCGGTCCACGGCACATGCCGGCGCACGGCCTGCACCAATTCATCCGGCAAGACGGACTGGATGGCGGCATCGTGGAGAAACGCGAACAGGCGCTTGCTGAACGCAATTTGTGAGCGTGGCGCGCCGACCATGCACACGCGGCGGGCGCGGAATGCGGTGCTGACCGGCTGCAACTCATCGAGATGCCCGGCATAATCGCAGCCCAACATGCGCCGATATATAAGCTGGGTGGGCTGGCCGTCAAACGTGAGGGTCGCGCCGTCAAAGGTGGCCTGCGCGGGCGTGACTACGTGTGCCACCAGGCCGCGCGCATGACAGGCTGCGGCAATGGCGCTGAATTCCCAATGAGTCGCCTCGCCGGGCAAGTCGAGAATCGCGATGGCTGGCTGCGGCGGCAGCGTCGACGCTGGATGCGCTGCGCGAAACCGTTCGTAGCACAACAGCAGCGTGTCCAGCACCTGCGGCACCGCGCGGTCATACTGCATGGCCTGCACCCCGTACGCCGGCTGCGCGCCAAACACATCCATGAAACTGGCGTGCAGTCCGTCCACATTGCTCATGCCCGAGCAGCCGTCGGTATTCAATTCGATGAACGTTACCGTGTCGCCGTTCATGACCGCGTCAAAACGCGCGCATGGAATATTCATGCCATAGCCCGATTCCATCAAGACGAGCTCCCAAAACTCACGCGGATAGGCATAGTGCGCGTGCCACTGCGGCTGCGCGACCACTAGCTCGGTGATCAATTCCGCGGCGCGCACGATGGCCTCGGCCGCGTGTTGCAGCCGGGCGCGATCCGCCATTGTCAAAATCGCCGGCGCCAACTCGGCCGAGTAGGTCCAGCGACCGTACTTGACCTTGCGCTGCTCCAGCAGGCGCGCGAGCGCGGCGTGATCGTGCCGGAGCTGCGCGAGCGGCACCGGTATGTGTTCGCAAATCGTCATGAGGCGCGCGCCGCGGGCGGCTCCTGCCAGTCGCGGCAGACGTGCGTGAATTCCTGCGCGGCGGCCACAGCGCCGAGGCGGCCCAGCAGGTGGTAGACCCGCTGATGCTGTTGATTGCAGATGCATTCGGCCGGCTGTTGCGGCGGCTGCATATCGCAATAGCGGTAAAAGGTCATGCCCTTGGCATTCAAATTATCGAGCGCGCCACGCTCGGTGTTGGCGCGAATGAAGGTGCCGACCACCGCACCGCCAACCATGTACACGACCGGTTCGGAGACAAAGGTGTTGGTCACCGCGCGTGTCGGCACGGCTTCTTGAATCAGCACGGCGTGAATCGGCTGGCGGCCCTTGCCGACCGCCATCTTGTTGCGCTCTTTACGGTTCATCTGCAGAATATCGTCGGGTGACTGCACGACCATGATGCCCATGCCATAGGTGCCAGTGTCGCTTTTGATGAAGACATGCGGGGCATCGCTGATGCCGTACTCATTGTACTTGGCTTGCACCCGCGCGAGCACCTCACTGACCACGGTCGCCACGCGCGCGCGGCCGGCTTCGGTCGCGAAGGTGCACTTGGCGATCAACTCGGTTTCGACATCCAGCAGCCAGGGATCAAAGCCGATGTCGCGCGCCAGGGCTTGCACCAAGGCCCGGTAGCACTGAAAAAACTGGGCCTTGCTGCGCTTGTGCCAGCCCAGGCAGGGCGGCGGAATGACCCGTTGCCGCAATCCTTCCAGCCACGCCAGCGGCCCGGCCGACAAATCGTTGTTCAGTAAAATCCAGTCGAACGGCGTGCCGTGCGCGTCTACCAGCACATCCTGATCGCGCCGAATGGGGGTGACCGGCAAGGCCACGCCAGCGTGCGTCATCAGTGCGTGCGGCGGTGGTGCATCGTCTTCCGCCAGCGCGGCAAGCGTTACCTCGAGCCCGGCGTTGATCAGAATGTCGCGCAAGCTGTGCAGGTGCGAGTTGTAAAACGGGTTGCGCGAATGCGCCTCGGGAATGACCAACACGCGCATGTGCGGCTGCTGCCCAAAGCGCCGGGCCAGGAACCGACGCACTTCCTCGACGGCGGTCGCGCCACTGCGCTCGCACAGATTGTTGAAGCCGGCCGGGAAAAGATTCAAATCAACGCAGGCGCATTTCACGCCGGCATCGCGAATGTCAGCCGAGGCATAAAACGGCAGAATGACTTCAGCCGCGCGCGTCGTCAGCCATTGTTCGATGGCATCGCCGTGCCGGGCAATTATGTCGCTGATGTTTTCCATGTCAAGAGTCGCTCGATGGGCCAGGTGTTGGCTATGTCCGCCGCGCTGCACCACGCGCGTCGCGCACTATTCAAACCATTACCAATGTTGTCTAACTCCGCGACCGCATGCGCATCGGTGCTAATGACCAGCGGCACGCCGGCGCGGCGGGCTTGTTCGGCGTGGGTCTCGTCCAGGTCAAGTCGTTCGGGCGCGGCGTTGATTTCGAGCAGCACGCGCTGCGCGCGCGCCGCCTCGACCACCGCCGTGAAGTCAAGCGCAAACGGCGCGCGCGCGCCGGCGCGCCGCCCGGTTGGATGCGCTAGACAGCGCACCGCCGGATGCTGCAGCGCGCGCACGATCCGGCGCGTCATCGCCGCCGCGTCCAACGCCAAATGAAAATGCACGGTCGCAACTACAAAATCAAGTTGGGCCAAGATCTCATCGGCCAAATCCAAGGTGCCATTGCGCAAAATATCAACTTCAATGCCACTGAGAATGCGGATACCGGGCACCTCTGCACGCGCCCGCGCAAGTTCGTCGAGCTGGCGCAGGACAGCCTTTTCATCCAAGCCGTGCGCCACTGTCACGCTTTTCGAGTGATCCGTAATTGCCACGTAGGCATAGCCGTGCGCCTGGGCCGCGCGCGCCATGGCAGCCATACTGGCCGTGCCGTCGGAATAGTTCGAGTGCACATGCAGATCGCCCTGGATGTCGGCGCGCGTGACCAGCACCGGCAAGGTGCCGGCAGCGGCGGCCTCAATCTCGCCGCGCTGTTCGCGCAACTCGGGCGGAATCCACGCCAGATCGAGCGCCGCATAGACTTCCGCTTCTGTAGCGCCGGCAATGCTGGTCTCGTCGCGAAACACGCCATACTCGCTGACTTTCAGTCCGCGCGCCTTGGCGCGTGCGCGAACCGCCACGTTGTGTTCTTTCGAACCGGTGAAATATTGCAGTGCGGCGCCAAAACTGGCGTTGTCCACCACGCGCAGGTCGGCTTGGATTTTTTGCTGCACAATCACGCTGGCCTTGGTGTCGCCCTGCGCCAGCACTTCCGCCACGGCGGGATAATTGACAAAGGCCTGGATGATCGGCCGCGCGTCGCCGTGCGTCGTCATCAAAATGTCCAGATCGCCGACCGTCTCGCGCCCGCGCCGATAGCTGCCGGCCGCCTCGAGTTGCTGGACGCCCGGCACGCCGTGCAAGTGGGCCAGATACGCATCCAGAATGACTTTGGCGCGCGACCACGGCATGCGCTCCGTGTGGAGCGTCTTGTACTCGCGAATGCCATGCAACACTTTGGCTTCGGTCTTCTCACCCAAGCCGGGCAGAGCGCGCAAACGACCCACGGCCGCGGCCTGTTCGAGCGCATCAATGGAGTCGATCCCGAGCGTGTCATACAGCAGTTTCACGCGTTTCGGGCCGAGCGATGGCAGATTCAGCATTGCCAGCAGCCCGGGCGGGATACTGGCATTCAATTCGTCGTATTCGCTGAGTGCGCCACGCTGACAATACTCGAGGATCTTGTCATGCAAGCCCTTGCCGATGCCGGGCAATTGGTCGAGCGCCGCCGGGTCGCGCGCCAGCAGCTCATGGATTGGCTCGCTCAAGCCCTCGATGGTCCGGGCGGCATTGCGGTAGGCGCGCACCCGAAACACATTTTCACCGCGAATATCAAGAATATCCGCGATGGTCGAGAAAAGCGAGGCCAGATCACTGTTGCTGTGCATGTGCTCTAGTATAGCAAAAACAGCGCTGGCGCGGTAACGGCGCCCGGAAGACCTGCGCGGCACTGTCTTCTGCAAAGAGAATAAATGAGAACAGCACAACACGAGGAACCCGGGCAGACGATGGCCCGGATCCGCCGACGCGTGAAACCTGGTAGCTGTAAGGTTGAAAGAGGCCGTTAGTGGACGGCATTGCGGGTGCGGTACTAATGGGTGAATGCGGGGCGATGCCCTAGGCTGGTATGCTCTGCGCCGCTGGCGCGGCAGCGGCAGTCACGTACGGCCAGCGCAGCGCGGTTTTCAGCGCGAATCGCCGGTTCTGAGAGATAGCCTGGCACTTGACCGGCCGCGGATACTATGCTATGCTTGATAAATAGTAATGGCGCATTCGCGCACCGCGCGCGTCATTTATTTGTCAGGAGCATGAACATGATTCTTTCGCAACGCACCCTCGGCACAGCCCTGCTCATCTTCGTATTCAGCGCGCCATTGCTGGCCACGGTCACCAACGTCACCAGTGGCGGCCCGCGCTATACCACCATCACGGCCGCCCTGGCCGCGGCGTTGCCCGGCGACATGCTGTTGGTCGCGACCGGCGTCTACAATGAATCGCCCAACATTAGCCAGGACGTTTACCTGAACGGCGGCTATAACGGGGCCTTCTCCAGCAAAATGGGCACGTCGGTGATCACCAACGGCGGCACCGACGGCAGTGTCATTGACGTGACCGGTGGCGCGCAGGTGCACCTCGAATCGCTGGTGCTCAAGGGCGGTCACGATGCGTCTTATTTCGGCGGCGGACTGGACGTGCGCGGTGGCAGCACGGCGGTCGTCGTCGGTTGTGCCCTGACCCAGTGCCGCGGCTCGATGGGCGGCGCGCTCTACGCGGCGGGTATCGGCACACTGGTGATTCTCAGCAACACGGCGATCACGGCCAGCTACTCGACCTCGACCGGCGGCGGGCTGCAGGTTAGTGATCAAGCGCGCGTCATCGCCTACGGCGCAAACACGGACATTATCGGCAACTATGCGCCCGCAGGCGGCGGCGCGGGCGTTAACAATGCCTGGTTCGAACTTACGGGCGACGCCGACTTGTATGCCAACACCGCCAGCACGCGCGGCGGCGGCGCCTTGGTCGTTAATGGCGCCACCTTTATCGCCAGAGATTCGTACACGGCGGTGGGCTTCGACGCCGCCAACGCCAATCGCGTGACCAATGGCAACGGCGGCGGCGTCTATGCGCAGAATGCCCACGTGCAGGTGCTGAACAACGCGTTTGTCATCGGCAACGAAGCCGCCCAATCCGGCGGCGGCATGTATCTCAGCAACAGCACGCTGCTGGCCGACCATGCGTTGATCGGCTACGATTTCTTCGGCAGCACGAATGTGGCGGCGTCCAACGGCGGCGGCATCTGCGCGCTCGACTCGCAGCTTGTGCTGACCAACGGGACGCAGATCGTCCGGGGCGCGGCCACAACCGGCGGCGGGCTGTTCATGGTTGGCGGCGCGCTGGATGCCTGTGATGTGCAGATTGGTACTGCTTACGGCACGCTGGTCAACACCGCCATCAGCGGCGCGGGCATCTGCCTGAACAACACCACGACCCGCATGGCCAATGTCACGCTGCAGCAGAATGTCGCCGTGGGCGTCGGCGGCGGCGGCATCATCGCCGGCTACGGCCCGCTCACACTCACCAACACCACGGTGCTGCGCAACCACGCGGGCCAGGTGGGCGGCTTGTATCTTTCGCTGAATGACCCCGCCACGCTGGTCGCGACCCACATCATCAGCAACACCGCCAGCCAGTATGGTGGCGTGCTGTGGCAGTTCGGCAGCTCGTTCACCGTCGCGCAGTCATCCCTGCGCGACAATGCCGCCCTGCTCTTCGGCGGCGGATACATCATAGGCGCGGCAACGGGCACGCTGCAGGCCACCGACATCAGCAGCAATGTTGCCACCAATGACATCGGCGGGGTGCTGCTATCCGGTGTGCTCACCACCTTTAGCGACTGTCAGATTCGCAATAACATCGCCGATAGTCTCAACACCGGCGCGGGCATCGCCGGCGGCATCTATGTGGCCGGCGGGCATGTGCGCTTTCTGGCCGAGACCACACCCTGTGCCATCAGCGGCAACCACAGCGCCATAGGCGGTGGGGTGTTCATGGCAAGTCCGGGCACGCTCGAATTCGAGGCGCTATCCCCGGCCGCGCCCATTGCCATCGCCAACAACGCGGCCGTCGGACCGGGTGGTGGCTTGGCATGCTACGATGCCGCGACGGTAACCATGTACGGCGCAGTCCTGGTCGTCAGCAACACGGCGCTGAACGGCGGCGGCATCTTGCTCTCGAATATGGCGGTGCTGGTGACGCGCCCGACCAACGGGGTTGCACCGGAAATTCTCGCGAATAGTGCGCGCGGCAGCGGCGGCGGCGTGGCGGCATTCGGCCCGGCCGGCGGCATTGACGCGCTCAATACGGCCTTCAGCGCAAACCGCGCTGACGGTTTCGGCAATGATGGTGGTGGTGGCGTGTATGCGCGCGATGGCGCGCTCGTGCGCCTGATCAATGCCCAGGTGTATGGCAATGTTGCCTCCAACATTGGTGGCGGCATCTTGGGCATTTACGGCGCCGACGTGTTGATCAACAGTGATTTTTCAAATGCGCCGCCGATGGTGGTCCCGCCCTCGCAAGTGGTCGGCAACTACGCGGGCTTCCAAGTCGGCGGCGTGTACGCGCGCAATGGCGCGCGGCTGATTGTTAAAAACACCCTGATTGTCAGCAATACTGCCATTGGCGCCGCCGGTGGTCTGGCTGCCATGAACGCCACCACCGCCCAAGTGGTCAATACCATCATTGCCCATAATATCGGTGGCACTCTGGTTGACGGAGTTGCAATCCAAGTGACGCCGTTTGCGTCCCTGCAGCAATGCACGATTGTGGATAACAACTCGAATGGCTATTGGAGCCTGAATGGTACGCCGCCGGTGCTGGAGAACACGATTGTCTGGGGCCACACCGTCTCGCAGATATTCGACGCAGTGGCCACCTCAGTCGTCAATTTCTGCGACGTGCAAGGCGGCTATCCCGGTTTTTTCAACATCACCAATGAGCCGGATTTCATCAATCGCGCCGGACTTGATTATCAATTGCAGCCGGCCTCGCCCTGCATTAACCAAGGCGCCACGCTGATCACGGTCCTCAACGACTGCATCGGCAATCCGCGCCCGTACGACGGCGGCTGGGACATTGGCGCCTACGAGTACATCCCCGAGCCGGCCGCGCTGGGCATGCTGCTGTGCGCCGCCGCGCTGCTGCGCCGCCGGCCGGGCTGCTGAGCAACCGCACGCACCACTAAAGGAAGCGCCCATCCGATGTACGGCGGGCAGTCCCTGCCCGCCATGCCCACAGCAATTCGACCACGGTTGGCACGGGTTTGACCGCGCTGCCAGTTGCCGCCGAACACAGCCTGCCGTTCGCCAACAACTGAAAACTTCAAACCGAAAACTGAAAACAGCTAGCCAATCGACATTTTTTGTCGATTGCGCACGCCGGCACAGGCGAGCAGCAGCAGGCCCAGCATGCCCGGCTCGGGAACGGCTGACAATACGTCAAGGGCTTCCCGCATGGCCGCCTCGGTGCCTCCCTGGTTGCACGCCGCCACGACCGCGACCTGGCTGTCCAGCCTGACGTCCACGGAGGATACCCACCGGTCGTTGCTGCCCGAGTAGCCGAGACGGTTGGTCGTGGTGTTCTCCACGAACCAGCCAAGCGCGAAACTGAAGGTGGTGGTGGTCGGCAGCACGATGACCGGTGTCCGGATGTACAACAGGGTCTGGAACCTTAATCCGATACTGTCGAGCACGGCGGTCTGGTTGGTCTGCATCTGCACCTGGAGCAGCTTCGTGTAATCGTCCAAGGTCATGGCCCAGACGCCTGCGGATATGGTGGTCAGTGGATTGTCGGCATCCACGTAGCCGAGGCCAACCGGGGCGCCCAGCAGGTAGCCGACCGCGGGATCGTTCGTCCTGGCGTTATGCCCGATCGCCACGGGACTGGGATCCGCGGCAGGCAGGTTGCTCAGCACGGTGCTGCTCATGCCGGGCACGCCCCGCGTTGCGGTGGTGATGCCCAGTGGAGCGAACAACTTCTGCTCCATGAGCTGTTCGTAGGTGTTGGTTTCGCCGCTGAACCGGTTCCAGGCCGTCTCGAGAATCAGGCCCGCAATCGCATAGCCGAAATTGCAGTAGGAATAGGCCGTGCCCGGATTCGTGGACAATTGCGCGTGGGACAACATCTCGAGCATGTACTGCCGCCCGGCGACGGGATTGGTATTGTAGGAATACAGTGTCGCCATGTCAAACGCCACGTCTTCATCCTTGATGCCGGACGACATGCTGAGCAATTGGCGGAGGGTCACGTTGGTCCAGCGGGCGTCCGAGGCAATAAACACGGTTCTCTGGGACGGGGTGACATAATCGAGCAGGAAGGCGACCCAGGTGATGGCATTGGTATCAACCATGATGCCGCCCAAGGTTGCCGTATGCACCTTGAACATGGAGCCGTAGTGCATGATGTCGGTGGCCTGGAGCATATTGGTATTCTGGCCGCGCACGCGGACGCCGGCGACGCCGGATGCCGTCAGCGTGCTGCCATCGAACCGCATGCCCATCATGCCGGGCAGATTGCGGTTGGTAACGATCTCGGCAAAGGAGGCCGAGACATCCAGCAGCGCCATTCCCTGGCTAGCGGCCCCTGTTACGGCGGAGAATGTCGGGAATGCCATGGCTGCAATGATTAGCATTCGTTTCGTCGTCTGCATATGTCTCTCTAGTATGTCAGGTGTCAAAAGCCCATAATAAGGAATAACGGCTCCCTTACCTTTTCCGCCACCGCCGCACTGTTGCACCGGCGCACAGGAACACTGCCAGTACCCCCGCAGACGGCTCGGGAACGGCTGACAATACGTTGAGGGCTTCCCGCACGGCCGACTCGGTGCCTCCCTGGTTGCACGCGGCAATGAGCGCGACCTGACTGTCCAACTGGATGTCTACCTGGGAGACCCACCGCGCATTGCTGCCGATGTACATGAGATGGTTTGTGGTCGCGTTGTCCACCAGCCAGCCCAGGGTGAAACTGAAACTATTGCTTGCAGGATACACAATGACCGGCGTGCGGATGGTGATCAGGGTCTGGATCGTCAGCCCGAGCGAGTCGAGCAAGGCGGTCTGACTAGTCTGCATCTGTACTTGCACCAACTTTGCGTAGCCGTCCATGCCCATGGCCCAGGTTCCCGCAGGTGATATCAGGAGTGGATTGTCGGCATCCGTGTAACCCAGGCCTACCGGCGCGCCTTTCGGGTAGCCGGGTGCAGGATAGTTCGTCATGGAGTTGTGTCCAACCGCCACAGGACTGGGATCCGCCGCGGGCAGATGGGTGGGCGTGGTGCTGCTCATGCCGGGAGGTCCCTGCGTCGCGGTGGTGATGCCCAGCGGGCCGAACAGTTTCTGCTGCATGAGTTGTTCGTACGTGTTGGTTTGGCCGCTGAACCGGTTCCAGGCCACCTCGAACATCAGCCCCGCCATGGCATATCCGAAATTCGCGTACGAGAAGGCCGCACCGGGATTCGTGGCAAGTTGCACATGCGAAAGCACATCGGCCAGATACTGCCGCCCGACAGCGGGATTCGTGTTGTAGGAGTACAATGTGGCCGGATCAAACGGCACCAGTTCCTCGTCTATCCCGGACGACATGCTCAGCAACTGGCGGAGGGTCACATTGGTCCAGCGGCTGTCCGTGGCAGCAAACACGCTCTTCTGGCTTGGGGTGACATAGTCGAGAAACAAGGCGTTCCACGTGATGACATTGGTGTCCACCAGGATGCCGCCCATGGTTGCCGTCTGCGCCTTGAACATCGAGCCGAAGTGCATCACATCGTTGGTCTGCAGGCGGTTGCTGTTCTGGCCACGCACCCGCACGCCGGCGGCACCGGAGGCGCTCAATGTGTCCGTGTCGAGCCGCCGTCCCACCAGCCCAGGAACATTGTAGTTGCTGACAATGTCCTCAAAGGAGGAAGAGACATCAACAGACAAAGCCGTGAACGGCATAGATGCAACAGCCAGCACAGTCAGTATCATCGTTTTCATCTGTGTCTCGCAGCCAATCTTATGTTGTTGACCCCGTCCATCATCGGATATCATCGCACGCCGCGCGTAAACCTCGGCACACAGGCGCAGGCGAGCAGCAGCAGGCCCAGCAGGCCCGGCTCGGGAACGGCGGACAGTACGGCAAGGGCCTCCCGCACGGCCGCCTCGGTGTAGCCCTGATTGCACGCGGCAACCAGCGCGACCTGGCTGTCCAACCGGATGTCGACCGAGGAGACCCAGCGTTCGTTGCTGCCGGTGTAGACGAGATGGCTGGTCGTCGCGTTGTCCACAATCCAGCCGAGCGCAAAACTGAAGGTGTTGCTGCCCGGGTACACGATGACCGGCGTGCGGATGTCAATCATGGTTTGGATCGTCAGTCCGAGACCGCTGAGCAGCGCGGTCTGGTTGGTCTGCATATGCACCTTGACCAGCTTTGCGTAGTCGTCCATGCTCATGGCCCAGGTTCCCGCGGGCGATATCAAGAGCGGATTGTCGGCATCCACGTAGCCCAGGCCGACCGGCGCGCCTTTCGGGTAGCCGACCGCGGGCGCGTTGGTCATGGCATTGTGCCCGATCACCACGGGACTGGGATCCGCTGCCGGCAGATTGGTGGGCGTGGTGGTGCTCATGCCGGGGGCGCCACACGTCGCGGTGGTGATCCCCAGCGGTCCATACAATTTCTGTTGCATGAGCTGTTCATACGTGGTGGACTGCCCGCTGAACCGGTTCCAGGCAACCTCGATCATCAGCCCCGCCATGCTGTAGCCGAAATTCGAATAGTAATAGGCCGTGCCGGGATCCGTGGCAAGGAGCGCGTGCGAAAGCGCGTTGGCCAAGTACTGCCGTCCGGCAGCGGGGTTGGTCGTGTAGGAATACAAGGCATCCATATCAAACGGCACCAAGTCCTCCTGTATGCCGGACGACATGCTCAGCAACTGGCGGAGGGTCACGTTGGTCCAGCGGGCGTCCGTGGCAACAAACACGGTTTTCTGGGACGGGGTGACATAATCGAGGAGCACGGCGTCCCACGTGAGCATGTTAGTATCCACCAACATGCCGCCCAAGGTTGCCGACTGCACCTTGAACATCGAGCCATAGTGCATCTCGTCGTTGGTCTGCAGGTAATTGCTGTTCTGGCCACGCACCCGCACGCCGGCGACACCGGCAGCACTCAACGTGTCGGTGTCGAGCCGCAGGCCAATCAATCCGGGAACATTGTCATTGGTGACAATCTCCCCAAAGGCGGAAGAGACATCCGCCAAAACCATTGCACCGTCCGTGATGCCGGCCTGACCCGCCGCTGGCACAGCCGCCACGTCACGCGCCACCCCCGCCGCAGACCACGCCGGGAACAGTATCCATGCACCAACCAGCACTATCAATAGCATCGTCTTCATTCGGGTCTCCTTGATGATTAGCAAACTGCATCGCTGACATTATGGCATTGCCGTAAGAGCACGAACAAGCCGCCGCAGCATCAAACTCATTGTGTGCCGACGAATTTTCTCGGCGCGGCACACGTTACTAAAGAGCCAGCCGCACAATCGACATTTTTTGTCGATTGTCGCTGCGCGGCAATGCGCCTGCGCACCAGGCCCAGCAGCACAAGCGCACTGGCGATGCCGCCGACTTCCGGCACCGATTCATAGGCGCCCATGTCAACCCGCCCGCCTTGCACGCGGGGATTGCCGGCACGATCCGTTGCGCCAGACATCCACGGCAAATTCGTGCCGGCATTGATGCAGGGCGAGCCGGCAGCGAGGCGATAGTCCCCAACCACAAATTCAGGCGGAACGCTGATATTGCCATTCGTGCCGGCCAGTAAATCAGGGCAACAACAATAGGCACACGCGATTGTGCCGGTTACGCCGGGCTCATTGGGCAGCACGATGTTCGCGCTGCTCCCATATATAATTGAATTGATCGCCGTGCCGTTTTCTCCGCAATAGACGGCAACGCCATTAGCCACGTTCCAATTATACGCTGCCGTACAACTGCTGAGGGTACCGTCACGCCGGCAATACACCGCACTGCCTTGTAAACCAAAATTGTTATAGAGTACACTGTTGATGATCAAGCTGTCTTCTTCACAATAGACGCCCGCGCCAAGCTCGGCATCGCAACCCATAATTGTGCATCTGCTGACCGTGCTAGGATACAGGGCGCACACGCCGGCGCCATATTGCGCGGAACAATTCCGAATGATGCAATTGTCCAGCGTGCTGGCCGCGTCAAGCAGTGCGCCGCCGCCACGAACCGCAGTCGGCCCAAGCCACTCCTGAGAATCCGTCGTACCGTTCGACAAGGTGAAGCCGCTCACAATGGCGTCATCCGCATAGACGGCAATGCAGCGCACCAAGCCGTTGGTTGGATAGGTGGGCCGACGCTCGCCACTGATGCTGGTCAACTCCGGTCCGTTGACACTGCGCAGCGTGAGCGGCTTTGCGATCACCACCCGATTTGACAATACGCTGGTGAAGTACGTTCTACCACCGGTCGCATAGTTGCCATTACTTACCAGCACCACATTGCCTGGAATGCATGCATCAACGGCATCCTGAATGACCGTTGCCGCCGCTGCCCAGTTGGTATACGGAAATGCCGGTGTCGGGTTGTAAGCATTGACAAAATAACCGCGTTCAATGACCGACACCAGCGCAGTGGCAGACACACCGGCGGGATAGCTGGTGTTGTAGGCCGTCAGAATTACAGCATGCATGCCCGTGGTATTCCATGCATGGATGACCGTCGCACAGTTTGTGACCCAGTATCGGTCGTCAAAGCGCCACACATACTGGGTGACCTTGCCGTCAATGTCCGCATTGCAGTTCATCCGGCACTGCGGTGCCACCTCCGTAAAGACGCCGCCGATGGCGACGGTCAGGGCGCCGCTGAGCGCATTGTCCCACACTTCATCGCAGCCCATCGCCGGTGGTGTTTTCCATGACTCCCCATCCAGGTCGCAGCCCGGGCCCAGCGCAAGGCCCGCACCGCGGCAGGGCGAGTTGGTGGCAAGATGCGAGGACGTCAGCAGCAAGGGATCATTGGTGATATTGCCACGCACACCATGCAGCAGTTCGGGACAACAAACATAATTAAAGGACTGTAGCGCAGAAGTGATTTCAACATTGCGCGGGGTGTTGTGATAGACAATTGTGTTGGTTACCGCAGATGCAGTGTCTAAATATATGCCCGCGCCAAACCAGGCGCGATTGTCCGTCACGGTGCAGTTTTGAACAACACTGGCGTAAAGCGATGCAATGCCACCACCGTACTCAGCAACGTTGTCGTGTATCGCCGCTGCGCCGACAACAGCATGGGTTGACATCTGGACCCCGCCACCAATATTGGCTTTGTTCCTGGCAATATCGCACTGCGAGATAGTACCCGCCGCGCAATAGACGCCACCGCCACCTGGCGCCGTGTTGTCCCTGATCTTACACATGACCACACGGCCTCTATCACAATAGACACCACCGCCCAAAATGGCGGTGTTCCCCTGCAGTGTGCTATTGCTCACCATCCCACCAGACGAACAAAATGCGCCGCCGCCTCTATATGCGGTATTGTTTTCAATAATGCAATTGACCGCTGCACCTGTAGACATACAAAATGCTCCACCACCATATCCGCATGCCGAGTTGCTGTAAATGACACATGCGGATATCATTGCTTGGGTCCCGCAGAAAACGCCACCAGCAAACGAACTCGCGTAGTTGTAAGAGACAACAGAGTTGCTGAGCGTTGCCCCATATTCCATATAAACACCGCCGCCGCTGGATGTTTCAGCCGTGTATCCATTGGAAATGGTGAACCCGGACATGAACGCCGACCCCAACATATACACGCCCCGCACCGCCGCTGGACCATTGCTGGCGTTTGCATCCGGATTGCCGACAATCGACGTGCCAGCCGGCCCATTGACGCTGCGCAGCACGATTGCTTTGGTGATGCACACCCGATTGCTGACACCTGCTTGCACCGCGCCGCCAGTGGCATACACGCCATTGGTGACCACCACTTCGTCGCCATCACTGCACACGTCAACCGCGGCTTGAATGTTCGTGGCCGCAGACACCCAGTTGGTAAACGGTGCGCTATGTGCGCCGGTCAGTGCCACATAGCGCGTGGCTGCCCCGGCCCACGCCGCAGCCAACCAGACCATCCCGCACCATCTGACAATCGTCTTCATATTTTGCCCGCAATTCGGCTAATTCTTCTTCGCACCTTCGCGTCTGCGTGGCGCGTCAACCCTTCAGCCAGCGCGCGTGCCAGCGGTGCAGCACGAACAGATTCCATAGCGGCGCCGCGTGGCTGGCCGTACCTTGCAGATGCTCCCGCAGCAGGCGCTCGCACAACTCGGGCGAGATCAAGCCGGCGGCTTGCACATTCGCGCGTGACAGCGTCTCGGAAAATTGTGCGCGCAATTTGTCGCGGATCCAGCGCTTGACCGGAATGCCGAACCCCCATTTTTTGCGGTGAATGAACGCGCGCGGATAATACTTCTCGGCCACGCGCTTCAGCAAGTGTTTCGTCCGCATGGTCGGCACATGCAGGCGTGACGGCATGCGCGCGGCTAATTCGATCACGTCGGTGTCCATGAACGGTTCACGCACTTCGAGCGAGGCCAGCATGCTGGCGCGATCGACTTTGACATTAAAATCATCCTGCATCAGCAGCGTGAAGTCGAGGTGCATCGTCCGGCTGACAATATCGTCCGGGCCGCAATAGTCGGCGTCGCGCTGCAACACCGGCGCCAGCGCGGCTGCATCCACGGGCGCGCCCAGCAGCTCCTGAAATTGTTCCGGCAGGAAGGGTGAAACCCAGAATTGATTACGCAAGGCCGGATGTTCATCAAGCGAGTGGAAAAACGCGCCGACTTTGCCCTGGCCAAGCAAGACACTGCCATCCGGTGACGGCAACATTCGCAACGGCTTTTCCAGCAGCCAGGTGCGCAGGCCGCGCGGCATGCGCGCCAGCAGCGCCGCCCAGCGCTGCGCGAAATATTTCGGATAGCCGCCAAAGACTTCGTCGCCGCCGTCGCCCGCTAGCGCCACGGTCACGTGCTGGCGCGTCAAAGACGAGACCACATGCGTCGGAATGATCGAGGAATCGGCCATCGGCTCGTCCATGTTGTCGAGCACGCGGTCGAGCACGTCGAGCATGCCGTCCACGCTCAAATGGAATTCGTGATGATCGGTGCCCATCAGCTTGGCGGCCCAGCGCGACCAGTGCGATTCGTCATAGGCACGATCATCGAACACAACGCTGAAGGTTTTTACCGCCTTGGGCGGCATCAGTTGGCACATCTGCGCGACGATCAAACTCGAATCGACGCCGCCGCTGAGAAAGACGCCCAGCGGCACATCGGCTTCGAGCCGGCGCTGCACGGCCGTGCGCAGCGTGGCATCCACGCGCGCGATCCATTCGCGTTCCGGCGCGCGCTCGGGCGGATTCGCAAACGTGTGCGTCCAATAGCGCCGCGGCGGCTGGGCCACGCCGTCGTCAATCACCATATAGTGCGCTTCCTCGAGTTTCTTGACGCCGCGCAGGATCGAGCGCGGCGTCCAGACGCACGAGAACAGCAGGTATTGCTGCAACGCGAGCGGGTCAATTTCGCGCGCAAGGCCGGGATATTGCAGCACCGCTTTCAGTTCCGAGCCAAAGACAAACGCGTTGGCTGCATCGGCATAATACAACGGCTTCTTGCCCGCCCGATCACGCGCCAAGACAAGCCGCCGGCGCGGCGCATCATATATGGCAATGGCGAACATGCCGTGCAATTTGGCAAAGCACTCAAGGCCAAACTGCTCGTAGGCATGCACGATGACTTCGGTGTCAGACTTGGTGTAGAAGCGGTGGCCGGCGGCGCGCAGTTGCGCGCGCAGCGCGTGGAAATCATAAATCTCGCCGTTGAACACAACCCAGACGGTCTGATCCTCATTGCGGATTGGCTGATGCCCGCTGGTCAAGTCGATGATTGACAGGCGCCGCATGGCCAGGCCGACGTTGTCGTGTAAGTACGTGCCGGCGTCGTCCGGCCCGCGATGCACCATGGTGTTGTTCATCGCCGTCAGCGTCGCCAGCGGGTCGGCCAGCGCGCCGCGCCGATCAAGAAAGCCGCAGATGCCGCACATAATACCTCGAGAGCTTCATGGTTAGTATTATACTGAAAACCCGCTGTTCTGTTTTGTTTTCAGTTTGCAGTTTGCAGTTTTCGGTTATCGCTTGACGCAGCCTTCCGCACGCCGCGTGGAGAACAATCGTCCGCAACGACGGATTTCGACATCTCTTGTTCGATATTCGTCATTTGCCTCATGCTGTGGGCGCGGCGCTCTGATCCGCGAATGAATTCAACGTCGCAGAGCGACGTTCCTACAGCTCGGACTTACTTCATCATTCAATATTCCTTGTTCAAGATTCGACGGTTGATGCATGCGGTGACCGCGTCGCTGCAATCTCCCTGCAGCGGCTGCGCCGTACCACCAACGGCGGTAGGAGTACCCCGGCTTGGCGGGGGGAGGGATTTTCTCTCGGCTGACATGGCAGGCACGCAGGCAAAATCCCCCTGCCCCCTTTTAAAAAGGGGGACGGCAGCGCGAGTCGCCGGAACCGGGGTGGCGCAATGCCCGCCGTACTTCGTCATTCGGCATTCCTTGTTCAAGATTCGATATTCCCCAGATCCGGCGGTGGTGCTGCGTGTGCTTGCGGCAACATTGAGACCCCCACGATCCCGCCGTTGACGGGATCGTGGGTGAATGAGATTGAGTGAAAAGGCGTGCCGGCGTTCTTTTCTCAATCTCTGCTTCCACCGAGGCAAGCTCGGTGGGGAGCTACAAATATACCACCGCCGGATCTGGGTATTCCCGCCCGCTTGCCTGTTGGCGCGCGAATCGCTATACTACTGGCCATGACAACCACGGTGCCTATGCGTGTCTCGGTCGCGGTCATCACCGCCAATCGCAGCGAGTTGCTGAGCGCCTGCCTGCGCTCGTTGCAGGCCGGCACGTATCCGCTCCACGAAATCCTGGTGTACGACAATGGCTCGACCGACGACACCGCCGCGCGCCTGGCCGCCGAATTCCCCACCGCGCGCCACATCCGGCACAAACGCAATATGGGGCTTTCATATTGTCACAACCGCGCCATGCACGAGTTCAGCGGCGATTGTGTTTTTCTGGTGGACGATGACAACGAAGCCGCGCCCGACATGCTCGAGCAAATCGTGCGGCACCTGTATGCGCCGGGCCACGAGCGCATCGGCATTGTCGGCCCGGTTATCAAAGATTTCTATGCCAAGGAAAATGTAGTGCTGACGGGCGGCGCCACCAGTTTGTGGACCGGCCGCAATCTGCTGAGCACCAAGTGCCTGGCCGATGCGCCGGCGATCATGCCAAGTCTGCGCGCGCCTAATTCAACGCTGATACGGCGCGAGGTCATTGACGAAATCGGCTATATGGATGAGCTGTTATTTTCAACTTCGGCGGACGAAGACTACATCCGGCGCATGGCTGCGCGCGGCTGGCACTGTGAATTCGTGCGTGACGCCGTTATTTATCACAAAGCCAAACCGTCCGACACCTATGCCCGCCAAGTCGGTCTGACCAATCCGGCGCGGGCATACATTCTGGCGCGCAATCGCACGATTCTCATCCGGCGCTACGGTCGTTGGTATCAGTTGCTGGCATTTTTATGCGTGGGGCAATGGCTGTGGCATGCCTTTTATCTGTATGTGCTCGTGCTGCGCTCGCCCGATGCGTGCATGCGGCGCGCCTATCTGCGCGGGATCCGCGACGCCTGGCGCTATTGCATGACCGGCGCGCTGCCGCCGCTCGACGCCGTGCTGGCGCTGTTGTGATTTTTTTGCAGACCCCCACGGCCTTGCGCCGTGGGTGAATGAGATTGGGCGAACGCCGTGTGCCGGCTATTCTCAATCTTGCCTTCCACCGGCACAAGGCCGGTGGGGAGGCAAACACAGACCCCCACGGCCTTGCGCCGTGGGTGAATGAGATTGGGCGAACACCACGTGCCGGCTATTCTCAATCTTGCCTTCCACCGGCACAAGGCCGGTGGGGAGGCAAACGCAGACCAGCACGGCTTTGCGCCGTGGGGGTTACTCAAACAAGGCTGCTGCTCAGCGCGTAAAGCCCCACTCCAGCAGCGCTTTGACAAAATCATCGCGCACGCGCTTGTGCTTGACGCCAATCACGACCGCGATCAGGCGCTGGCCATTGCGGGTGGCCGTCACGGTCACGGAAAAACCGGCCCGGCTGTAATAGCCCGTCTTCAGCCCGTCCACGCCGCGCACACTTTGCACCAGCCGATTGTGATTGACCAAGTTGAATGTGCCGTTGCGAAACGTATCGGTCCAGGTGCCGGCCCATTGCATTAACACGCGATGCTTTAAGGCCTCGCGCGCCAGCAAGGCCATATCCAGCGCGGTGCTGACATTGTTGGCGCCGCCGCGACCCGGCAAGCCGTGCGGATTGTAGTAGCGCGTGTGCTGCATGCCCAGTGCTCGTGCGCGCGCATTCATCAATTGCACAAACGCGCGCTCCGAGCCCGCCACCGTCTCGGCAATCGCATAGGCCGCGTCGTTCGCGCTGACAATCATCAAGGCCTTCAGCAATTCCGCCAAGGTAAATGCCTCGCCGTGTTTCAGATACACCTGACTGCCGCCAATCAGGGCCGCACTGCGCGAGATCTTGACGGTATGATTGAGCGACAAGGCCTTGCGCTGCACGGCTTCGAGCGCCAGGACCGCGGTCATCACCTTGGTCATCGAGGCGATTTCGCGCGGGCTGCGCGCATTTTTTGACCAGAGCACGCGGCCGGACGTCGCATTGATCAAAATCCCGGCTGGGATGAGCGCCACGTTTTTGAGCGCAATATCGTTGCCGTTGCGCGCGCCGTCATACGACCAGACGCGCGCAAAGCCATCCCGCCCGGCCAATTGCTGCACGACCGGCGCCGGCAAGAGCTGGGGTACCGGCGGCGCCAGCGGCGCGGCCGCCGGCACGCGCAATCTGCGTTCCTGCTGGGGAAACGCGGTCGGCGTATACGGCAGATTGGTGAACAGCAGCACCGGCGGTTGCAGGGCTGCTGGCGGCGGCACGGGCGTGCGCTCCTCAAGCAAAAGCCACGCGCAGATGGCGATCACCGCCATCCCGAAGATCAGGAGCATGCCATGAAGTAATTTGTGGGCCAGCATTGTAATGCGCGTGTCAAAGGGGCGCGCGTCATTATAGTGGAAGTTGCCGTGCGCGTCAAATCACAAATACTTTCACCAATTCTTTGGCCGCGAAAGAATTGAGAATGCTGGTGCTTCAATGTGGGAGCCGCCTCCGTGCGGCGATTCTGCTGCAGCGGGGCATGGAAGCCCCTCCCATCCCGCCGTTGGCGGGATCGCCGCCGTTGGCGGGACTGGCTGGTGCCTTAGCTGACCCAAGGCCAGCAGCAACAATCCGGCAGCTGCGGCAAGAAAGAGAAATGAGGAGGAAGGCCGGCGCGTTTTTACTCAATCTCATTCACCCACGATCCCGCCGCCGGCGGGACCGTGGGGGTCTGGCAGAAAGTGAATGATGAGTGTCCAGCACGCAGCATGTAGCACTTGATATGATCTTGTTCTGCATTCATCATTCATCATTCATCATTTCCGCAGAGAGAGATTTCAGAACGCCAGGGCCTCGTGCGCGTCGCGCGCCAAGGTGACGGTACGCTGCATGTTGGTGTGGACCTCACCTGCTTGGCCAAAAAGGTATAGCCGATAAGCACCCTCCGGCAAATTACTCACCTCCAGCGTGTCGGTGTTCTCCTTGCCGACGTGGGCAATGCCGACGCTCGCGTCGGCAAGGTTCAGCTCAAAACTTGCGTTCCACGTGGCGACAAATGGAAACGTGATGGTGAGTGTTGCCGTGCCACTGACGAACGCAATCGTGTTCTGATCGCCGGCGGCCAGAGTGACGGGGCAGACCACCTTTTTCTCCGAGCACACGGCCACATACGCGCCGGGCATGGCCTGGACTGAAAACGCGCCGTTGCGCACGTTGCACGAAAAATAGCGGTTGTGCTCGCCGCGCAGGTTGAGGTAGCCTGCCGCCAACGGCTGGCCATCCAGCGTGACCGTGCCGGCCACACGCTCCAGCGCCAGCAGCTTGACGCGCAACTCGCGCGTGCCGGCCTCGATCACAAACGGCTCGGCAAAATAGCGCTCATTGTCGGCGTACAAGAAAACATTGTCGTACTGGCCCAGGCGCAGGTAGTCTTCAACAGTGCCCTGCTCGTCCGTCGTTGCATTGCCAATGTGCGACACCTGCATGCCGGCTGCTGGCGTGCCGTCCGCCATGACAAAGGTCAGGCGCACCAGCGTGGCATTGGTCATCAGCAGCACGACATCTGGCACATCCACGACAGCAGTGGCGTCGAGGGCGATCCAGTCGCTGCGGGCCGAGCCGGACTGGCCACTCTTGTAGGCCGTCACTTGATATGCGCCGGTCGGCAAGCGTGTAAATTCGTAGCGACCGTCCTGTGCGTCCGTTTGTGCGCCGATCTGCTCCGGACGCGTGCCGGCGCGCAGCAGCTCGACCTGGGCGCCCAACGGCTGCGTGTGCTCATTGACGACGCGCCCGCGCAGCGTGCCCGCCGTGGCGCTGACAATCAGATCGCCGACATCACACTGGCCCTGCGCATCGAGGCAGAATGCTGTCTGCGCCGGCGCATAGTCGCCGATAAAAGCATAGACCACACCGGCGGTGGTGCCTTGTTGCTCCACCGGCAGGCTGAAGCGCCCATCATCGGCACTGAACGCGCGTTTGTTGTACATACCGAGCGCGACGGCGAAATTCGTCGCCGGCGCATCCGGGCGCTCCAGGCACACGCGCCCGCACACGGCACGCGACGGCGGCAGGCGCCACACAATCGGCGCGGTGCTGACTGTCACATTGGTCGCATAGCCCGTCTCATTGAAATAAGCGCCCAAGCGGACCACGCCGCCGGTGGCATCGCCCGCGTCGGCAAACTCAAAAAACCCGAGATGGTCCGTGCGGGCATTACCCAACGAGCGCCGCGTGGTCTCCTGGTACGCATACATCTGCGCATCAACCTGAGGTTCGTCGTCGCTGTCGTACAGGTAGCCACACATGCCCTGCTCATTGGTGCCGGCGGCGGTCAGGACGACAAAGTTCGTGGCCGTGCTGGTCACGCGCAGATCATTGGTTTCCGCCTTCAATCCTTCCTTGCTGGTTGCCTGCAAAGTAATGAAGGCAGCCTCTTCCCGCGCAAACCAATCCGGCAGACATTGCCAGCCATCGGCATCGGCTTCCGCTTGGATGGAGCCACTGGCCCCACCGCCATTCTCGTCGCCAGACCTGCACTGCACGCCTAATTGATATTCACGCACGGGCATGTTCTGCTGATCCAAAAATTTGACCAACACAATCGGTGTGCCCCGCACCGTCAAGTCACATTGACTGACCGTACCTACGCTCGTGCGAATCGCTGCCGCACGCCGCTCGGGCCGTAGCAAGCGGCAGCGCTGGCCGTACACATCCACCCGGTACACTTGCGGCGCGGCGACATTGGAGATGATATATGCGCCTTGGGCATCGCTGGGCACACGTGTGGAATACTGATACGTCATTTGTTCTTCCCAGAATTCGTTCTCGCTGCCAAAGGCCACCGAGGCACGCCGGCGATTGAACTGCTGCGCGGCCTGCACACTCACATAGACGCCCGACACGGGCGTGCCGTCCTCATAGCGCACCGTGCCGGCAATTTGCGCCGCCTCGCGCAAGAGCAGCGTCAGCACCTGCCCGCGATAGGTGCGCTGCACATAGCGTTGTACGCCGGCGTAATTCTCGTGCGCGACGGCTATTCTGCCGAAAAACCGCTCGTCATCCGGTACGCGCAGGGCAAAGACGCCGGCGACATCGGTCGTCGCGCAGAGCGGGCCTTCGTTCCAGTTTACAATGGCATTCAGCACGGGCTCCTTCGTGCGCTCGATCAGCACCTTGCCATTGATCGTGCGGAAGCGCTGCGCGCGAAACGTCAGATCGAGGATGGTGCCTTCGGCATCCACCAGCAGATTCGTGCGAATGGGCTGGGCCTGCTCGCACGTCGCGCGCAGGCGGTAGAAATTCGGCAGAAACGTGGCGCAGACATATGCACCGTCGGCGGCCGTGGTCACTGTTTCATTGACCACGCCGGCGCCGCGCGGCAGGGCATACAGCTCGCCCGGTTCGCCGTTCAATTGGAACGTGCCGGCCGGCGTGCCGTCGTCACGCAGCGCGCGGCCATGCACCAGCACGCCTTCGAATAACGTGACCGGCACGACTTTATCCTGCCCGTCGCGCGTGTCAAACAGGGCGGAAAACGAGCGCGCGCAGCGCGGCGATGTCACTTCCAGGCGCAACCCCGTCAGCCCGCGCTGAATCGGCGGCAGGACGATGGCCGGCCCGGTCGCGTCCAGCACGCGCGCGGCACTGACGTGATCCAAGTCCGCATTGTTGTCCGGCTTGATGCGCACGGTCAGATTGCTGAGCAGGGCCGGATGCGCGGCTTTGATCTGCGCGGTAATGACCACTCCCGTATTCAGCAGCGTCAGAGCAAGCGCTAACGGCGCGGCGGTCTTCGGCAGGTTACTGATGTTCGTGGCAACAATGGCATAGGGTGGCTTGATCGCGCTGACGCGGAATGCGGTGTACTGCAGCGGCACCAGCAGTGTTGTGCGACCATCCGTGTCGCAACGCGCCGACCACCAGATTGAACTCGGACTATTATTTTCAATCCAAATCTGCGCATCGGCGGCGGGCGTGGTGTGCTCGAAGACCGTGACGTGCACCGGGCGCATGTTCGTCGGCACGTCCTGCATCGGCATGCAAACCGGCGCGACCGGTGCGACTGGCGCGAGGTCAGGCGCTCTCTGCGGCGCCGCAACAGGTAGCACGGGCTGGGCGGGCGGCACGGCCTTGCGCCCACAACCCGCCACAAGCATGCTCATGGCTATCGTACAACCAACAATCCAAATCCGCATTGCACCCTCGCTGGTTCCAAACATTAGCATCACATTATACAATATTTCACTGCGGCAAAGGGTTCAGGGTTCAGGGTTCAGGGTTCAGGGCAGAGGCAGAAAGATTTGCCACGAAGGCATCCACGCCGCAGGGCGGGACTAGCAGACGCCAGCCAAGACACGAAGAAGCGCCAGCATCAAAAACAACATTTTGGGTTGTCAAGGCGCGATCACATTGTTAAGCAGCCAATGGCTGCGCTTGGCCAATCACCGGTGCTGCGATTTCTTCGTGCCCTCTAAATTCTCGCGCAGCGCGATAATGTACAAAGCGGCCAAAGACCGCATAACAGCATGGCTGTGTTTGCTGTCTGCGCGCAAGAGTATTGGTGCCCCAAGGGGGCAGGGCATACTAGCCCAGGGCAACGCCCTGGGTAGTAGCACAGCCCGTGCATTCCCGCCCCGTCGGGGCGGGGGCAATCAAGGTGGTGTGACGTAGAAACGCCCAGCCTACCTGCGCCCCTTCAGGGCGCACTGATGCTCCCGCTCATTTCCCAAGGCGATGCCCTGGGCTGGTATACTCCGCGCCGTTGGCGCGGCAGCCGCAGTCACGCACGGCTAACGCAACGCGGCTTTCAGCGCGAGGCGCCGGAACTGCGGGGAGGCAGAGCCGCGCGGGGTGCGTTGTGGCAAAGCGGCAAGTTGTGTATAATATCTCTGATTTTGTAACACCAACTGCAATTATATTCATGCATGTCAGGCATTTTCGCGGCGGAGTACATCCGCCGGACTATAAGGAATTTTCACGCAGTGTGCCGATCAGTGTGCTGCCGGCGCCGGGCAAGGTGCGTGTGCCGCTAGCCCAGCATCTGGGCGTGCCGGCGCAGGCATTGGTAAAAAAGGGCGACCGGGTCTGCGTCGGGCAACCGATCGGGGCCTGTGTCGGCTTCGTCTCGGCGGCAGTGCATGCGCCGGTGGCCGGCACGGTCAGCGCGTTGCCGGACGTGAACCTGTACACCAATCGCGTCGTGCCCGGAATCGAGATCGAGAACGATAACAGTGACACGTTGTTTGAAGGACTGGCGCCGGTGACCACGGTTGACCGCGCGACGATTGTCAAAGCAGTGCAAGCGGCCGGCATCGTCGGGCTGGGCGGCGCGACCTTTCCGTCGCATGTCAAGCTGCAGCCGCCAGCGGACAAGAAGATCAGCACCTTGATTATCAACGCCGCTGAGTGCGAGCCGTTTTTGACCTGTGATTATCGCCTGGTGCTCGAAGACGGCGAGCGCGTCGTGCGCGGCGCAACATTGCTGATGACGGCCTTGGGCGTGAGTGAGTGCATCATCGCGATCGAGGACAACAAGCCGGATGCGGCGGCGCATCTGCGGGCACTGCTCGGCGCGCGAGCGGACATGCGCGTGGCGACCTTGCCCACCCATTATCCGCAAGGCGGCGAGAAACAATTGATTTATGTGTTAACCGGGCGGGAAGTGCCGTCGGGCGGCCTGCCGATGGACGTCGGCTGCGTCGTGCACAATGTCGGCACGGCGGCGGCGGTGGCGGATGCGATCGAGCGCGGCATGCCGCTGATCGAGCGCATTGTGACGGTCAGCGGCGACGCGGTTGAGCGGCCGGGCAATTATCGGGTACGCATTGGTACGCCGATCCGGGCCGTCTTGGCGGCGGCGGGCTGTGACGCTGAGCGCTGCGCGAAGGTCGTTATTGGCGGGCCGATGACCGGCGCCACCGCGACCGACTTGGATGCGCCGGTGATCAAAGGCACGTCAGGCATTCTGGCGTTCAGTGCAGCGTGGGTGAAGACTGACCAGCCGCAGCCGTGTATTCGCTGCGGGCGCTGCGGCACGGTCTGTCCGATTGGCTTGCAGCCGACGCAGTTGGAGGCGCTGGCAAATCTGCGCGACGTCAATGCGCTGCAGGTGCAGCATGCCGCCGACTGCATTGAATGTGGCTGCTGCGCGTACATCTGCCCGGCGCGGCGCGCGCTGGTGCAGGGCATTCGCTATGGCAAGGCGCAGATTACCGCGCTGCGCAAAGCCGTGAAAAACTAACTGGGATTTACTAATGAGAGCGCTTTCTACGTTGCAGTGTACTTGTAGCCGCCCGCGGCGAGGGCGGCTTTTGCAGCCGCGGTCAGCGCCCGCGGCTACAATTGGCATAACACCTAGTAAGCGCATTCATTAGTATGCGACAGATAGGAGTGATGCTGGGAGTAGTGTTGCTGATGCTGAGCGCACATGCGCAGGCGGAACGCGTGCATGGCCCACAGGTGCGCCCGGCGGTGTTGCCGCGCCTGTCCGCGCCCGTGACGCTGCTGCCACTGGCGCAGGCGTCGGCAGGCCACGCACGCGAAATGCCCATGCGGCGCGGCACGCCGGCGGTTGTGGTGGAGCGGTCGGCGCAGCCTGTGCCACGCAGCGGCGCAGAGCCACGCGCAGCGCGCGGCGTGCCCGCTCCATTGCAGAGTTTCGAGGGTATGAGCGACGATGGGGCCGTGCCGCCGGATACAGTCGGCGATGTCGGCCCGAATCATTATCTGCAAATGGTGAACAGCGGGCCGAACGGCGCGAATTTCGCCATCTACAACAAGAGCGGCGTGAAACTGGCCGGGCCAACGGCGCTGGGGCAATTATGGTTGTCGGCCGGCGTGACCAATGCGTGCGCGCTATTCGGTTACGGCGATCCGGTCGTGGTCTACGATCAACTGGCCAATCGCTGGCTGCTGTCGCAATTCGCCTTTGAGAGTTCGATTGGTCCGCCGTGGTACTTGGCGATGGCCGTGTCGGTCAGCAGTGATCCGCTCGGCGCCTACTATGTCTATTGCTTCGAGGAGAACGAGTATTTCCCGGATTATCCAAAATACGGCGTGTGGCCGGATGCCTATTACATGACCAGCAATGACGACTTTGGCCTCGTGGGTGCCTGGGCGTTCGAGCGTGATAAAATGCTGCTGGGGCAGGCCGCGCGTGTGCTGAAGTTTGAGGTGGACGGCAATCTGTTGGCACCGGCGGATTGTGACGGCAGCGCCCCGCCGGCCAACGCGCCCAATTATATGTACACCATGATGGACGACACGTTCTGGCCGTCGCAGGGCTATCCCGGGCCGGATCGCTATGAAATTTGGGAATGCCATGTCGATTGGGCGACCACCAACAACAGCAGTATGACCCAGGCCGCCGCCTTGCCGTGCGCGGCATTCAACTATACCGTGGCCGGCTATTTTGTGTTGACGGCGATCACCCAAAGAGCAACCTTGCAGAAAGTGGACGCCGTCTCGGAATGGCCGATGTGGCGCGCGCAATACCGCAATTTCGGCACTTACCAGACGCTGGTCGGCAACTTCACCGTGGATGCCGATGGCGCAGATCACGCCGGTATTCGCTGGTTTGAGCTGCGGCGCACCGTCACCAACAACTGGACTATTTACCAGGAGAACACCTTCGTGCCGGATGCGAACAATCGCTGGATGGGTAGTATTGCGATGAACGCTGGCGGCGACATGGCGTTGGGCTATAGTGTGTCCGGCTCGAATTTGTTCCCGGGCATTCGCTATACCGGGCGCGTGGCGGCGGACGCTTTGGGTACCCTTGCAGCCGAGACCAACATTTGGACTGGCTTTGCATCGCAAACCAGCTCGGCGCGCTGGGGCGACTATAGCGCGATGAGCGTGGACCCAACGGATGACGCCACCTTTTGGTATACACAGGAATATATTGGCAGCAATGGCACATGGCGCACGCGCATCAGCACGCTCGCCGTCGTGCCCGAACCGCAGTGGAGCGTGGTGGCGCTGATGCTTGCGCCGCTTGTGCGCCGCCGTACCTCACAAGCTTGAGCAATACCCATGCGCATTTCCTACACATGGTTGAAAGAACTGGTTGACGTGCCGTATTCGCCGCAGGAGTTGGCAGAGATTCTGACGCGGCAAGGCATGGCGGTGGATGCGCTTGAAAAGGTGGGTGCATCCTTTGATAATATTGTGGTCGGCAAACTGCTGGAGGTGCAGCCGCATCCGAATGCAGACGCCCTGTCGGTCTGCCGCGTGGATGTGGGCGCGGAAACGCTGCAGATTGTGTGCGGCGCGCCGAACATTCACGCCGGGCAGCAGGTGCCGGTGGCATTGATCGGCGCGCGATTGGGCGAGCTGGCGATCAAGAAGAGCAAGCTGCGCGGGATCGAGTCGTGCGGTATGTGCTGCGCGGCGGATGAGCTGGGCATTTCGCAGGATCATTCCTCGCTGCTGTTTCTGGATGAGGGCCTCACGCCGGGCACGCCGTTTGAGGCGCTGGTCGCCGGCGCCGATTATATTTTCGAGTTGGACATTCCGAACAATCGTCCGGATCTGTTGAATCATATCGGCGTGGCGCGCGAAATCGCCGCGCATCTGGCCGTCGTGCGCGGGACACTCGCGCACGTGCATCCACCGGTGGTAGTGCTGCGCGAAGTTGCCGAGGAGGTCGCGCACGCAGTGCGGGTGCGGATCGAGGATCAACACTTATGCCCGCGCTACACGGCGCGCGTGCTGCGCGGCGTGCGCATCGCGGCCTCGCCGTTGTGGCTGCAGGCGCGCCTGCATCGCCTCGGCATTCGCCCGATCAACAATGTGGTAGACGCGACCAATCTGGTGCTGCTGGAATACGGCCATCCGCTGCACGCCTTTGACTTGGCGCGCGTGAGCGGGGCGGAGATCATTGTGCGGCGCGCGCAGGATGGCGAGCTGTTGCGCACGTTGGACGACGTCGAGCGACGATTGGACACGCAGATGCTGGTGATTGCCGATGCGGCGCGCGCCGTCGCGCTGGCCGGCGTGATGGGCGGCGCCAACACGGAAGTGACCGCCACCACGACCGACATTCTGTTGGAGAGCGCATATTTTGACGGGCCGTGCATTCGACGCACGGCGAAATTGCTGGGCCTGCAGTCCGAGGCCTCGGCGCGCTTCGAGCGCGGCGTGCGCGGCGCGGCGCTCGAAGCCAGCGCCCGCGCGGCGCAATTGATGTGCGACCACGCCGGTGCCGCCGTGTTGCGCGGCGTCGTGGATGTGAATTATGCGCCGGCGCCGGCGGCGTTCCCCTGCCGGTATTCGCGCTGCGTTACTTTGTTGGGCTTGGCCGTGCCGGCGCGCGATGCGCGCACTGTGCTGGACGCACTTGGTTTCACCGTGGCCGTGGATGCGCGCGACGAAGACCTGTGGCAGGTGACGCCGCCGACATACCGTGTTGACTGCGCCGAGGCGCCCGATCTGGCCGAGGATATTGTGCGCGTGCTGGGCTATGATACGGTGCCGACCGACAGCACGGCCACGTTCCACGACGCTGCCATGCCCGCGCCGATCATCCGCTGGCGCGAACAGGTGCGCGACGCACTGGTTGGGGCCGGGCTGCACGAAGCCATGACGCCCAGCTTGATTTCGCCGGACACGTTGACCGCTGCCGGCGTCCCAGCCGACGCACCCGAGTTGAATACGGTTGGCCTGGTCAACGCCATGACCCAGGAGCAAGCAGTGCTGCGGACGTTGCTGTATCCCGGCTTGATTAAGGTCGTACAGCGCAACACTGCGTTTGGTGCGCCGGCCGTACGCATGTTTGAGCTTGGCCGCGTCTATCGGCCGAAGCCGGCTGGCGCGGGCTTTGAGGAAGAAGAGCGGCTTAGCATTATTCTGTGGGGCGCCGCTACCGAGAAAGGCGTATGGGACAGTGCCCGCGAGTTGGATTTTGGTGATGGCGTCGCGGTGCTCGATGGGCTGCTGGCCACCTTGGACGTGCAAGCCACGCGCACGGTCGCGGCGCGCGCCGGCTTTCATCCCGGCCGCACGGCCACGGTGACCCTCGCGGGCGGGCCGATAATTGGCTTCATTGGCGAACTCGAACAGCGCTTGCTGCGCGCCTTGGATCTGCGCGGGCGGGTTGTCATCATCGAATTGCTGGCTGAGCCGCTGTGCGCCGTCGCGAATCCGCGGCGCCGGTTCACACCGCTGCCGCGCTTCCCACTGGCCGAGCGCGACATCGCCTTTGTCGTGCCCGACGCTATCACGCATCAGCGTGTGCAGGAGGTTATTGCCAATGCCAGCGTGACGTTTGTCACCGCCGTGACATTGTTTGACGTCTATCGCGGCGAGCATGTGCCAGCCGGGCATAGGAGCATGGCCTATCGCATTGGCTATCGCCTACCCGATCGCACGCTGACAGACGCGGAAATCGATGCGGCGCAGCAGACGATGGCGGCGGCGCTGACCACCCAGCTCGGCGCGCAGATCCGCGTCTGAGCGCGATTCCCAGTGAGGAAATTCGTTTGCGGCGAACGAATTTGTGGTGCGGTACTGCGCCTTCCGTTCGATGTTCGATGTTCGATGTTCAATGTTCGATGTTCACTGTTGATTTCTTTCGCAACGAAACAAATTATGGTGCAGCGTGCAGATTCGCCGCCGCACGGAGGCGGCTCCCACTCTCTATTCTGCACCGACGCACTGCTTTCTTCGTGTCTTTGTGGCAATTTCATGCTGCAGCGGCGCCATCTGCGTCATCTGCGGATAATATTTTCTGCGGCAAGCCGGCGACGCCGGGGCGTCACCTGCAGCACGCGGGTCTGCAGACGAGTTTTAAAAAGCTGGACGATCAGCGTTAGCGCGATGATGCAGACGCGCCTGCGCATGGACGCGGCGCGGCTAATGGACTTGAAAGTCCATCCACACTTGCAGAAAACAAAGCGCTTTTGATAGAATAGCAAATGTCTCGTACCGATAATGCCGATTGAGACTGCACAGTGATTCTATGACTAGAGCAACATATGTAATGATCGCCGGACTTATTCTGGCCGTCTCATTGGTACTGTTGTTACGCAGAGAAGCGCTGCATGACCAACCGCACGCAAATACTGTAACGAACGCGGTGAACACGCATGTTTCTGACAAAACTATGCCAACGGATTGTGCACGCTCTACAACCAGCGCTCCTGATCACACGAACATGCACGCCAAGACCGTTGCTAGTTCCATCAACAACTTTGATCATCTGGTGAATTTGCTTTCCGGGCCGGCGCTAACAGCCACGATGACTGCGGAACAGCAAGCCGAACGTCGTCGGCATTTTGACGCTTTCAATAATAAAGATATCATCGGCGCCACCGGCAATCCATACGATTCGCCGGCGTACCGTCGTTTGACCAACAGCGTTTTGTCTCAAGCTGAAATTCTGTGGATTATTGAGAGCACCCCGGATTTAAATACGTTGCTTACGCTTGCCAATGATATCGCAGCAGGCCAGGGGAAAATGCGCGATGTGCCTGCCGCACGCTATATCTATGAGTATATTCGCAGCCAAGCGCGTGAACGCGGCGATATGAATTTGTGTGCGTATGCTACCCTTATACTCGGACAGGAGTTTGCGCTTCCTATCTCGCAACAGGATATCCCCCGTGCGCAAGCGCTGTTCATGGAAATTATTGATATGTATCGCGCAAACGATGCTCTCAATAAAGACCTGGAGCAGTGGAGTAAGGCCCGCCTTGCGTATTGTTATGAACAACGCGGTGCTGTGGACAAAGCAGAAGCTGTGTATGCAGAAATTATTGCTGATTCAAAAAACAAAGCAATAGCAGAGATAAACGACCGCTGGAACCGCATTATCAATCAAGCCAGTGTCGTTGACCCGAGCCCGCAGAAGCTCATCGCTTTTGCCCAAGAACTGGATATTCTTGCGGACAAATACCGGAAAATAAGTGATCATCCGTTTGTGTTTACACTTGAGGGGCAAGCGGCTTCGTTTCGGCGCAGAGCGGCGATACTTTCTGCTCATTGACCAAGCCTGCAGAAGAGCTGCGCAACACAATGAATAATCACGATGCCAAGTAATTCACACCGCACTTTGCCTTGGAGTCTATGCATAGCATGAATCTGCGCCTTCTTACGACAATCAGGTGCCTCCGGCATTATCTAGTGCTCTGCATTATTGTGCTCGGTACCGTCGCAGCAGCCGCCGACATGCAGGGGCTTGACTGCTACCGCCAGCTCGAATTGCTCCCGCAGTTGACGCCGGCCGAATGGTGCCTCGGCGCCTCCAGCTGGGATCGCAGCGGCGGCAATAACGACCGCGGCAATTTTCTCTACCAGTCCGGCAGTGAATACGTCATGGCGGAGTTGCGCGGCCAGGGCGCGTTGTACCGGCTGTGGGTCACGGGCCAAAACGGCGGCGCGTATTTGCGCGTGTATCTCGATGGCGCGACTTCGCCGCAAATCAACAGCACCTTTAATAATGTATTCGCCGGCGGCGTCACGCCCTTTCTCACCCCGTTGTCCGGCAACAATGTTGATTCCAGCGGCGGCTTCTATCTTTATCTCCCGGTCACCTTTACCAATGCCTGCCGCGTCACTACGACGGACAGTAATCCCTACTACAATCTCGGTTTTGTGAGGGCGCCGACCGCGACGTCGCTGGTAACCTGGACCGGTACAGAAACTTCGAGTGATGTGCGCACCCAATGGACTAATGCGTCCGCGCCGGTGGGGACATATGCGGGCACGCTTGCCATTACCAGCAGCTTTTCCCTCGCGCCCGGCGCCGCGGTCACCATTGCCGCTATCAGCGGGCCGCGCTGTGTCTCCAGTGTTCAGCTGGTCACGCCCTCACTCGGGCAACCCAATAAAGACCCGCTTGTCGTCACAGATGATGGCCGCGCGCACAAGGGCTACTCTCGTTTCGTCATGGCGGTGCAGTCAAATTGCAGTGGCGCAACGTTGGTGCGCCGCATGGACTATGGCATCGCGAACCAAAAGGCGAATGTGTCCATTGACGGTGCGCATGCTGGCGAATGGTTCGATCCGAATGGGTACGGCAGTTGTTTTTATGACAGTCGTTTTCAGATTGCCTCCAGTTTTGTCGTCGGCAAGCAGGCGGTCACCGTCCAGGTTTCCTTTGTCAGCAGCGCGATCGATTGGAATGAATTTACGTACTGGATGTACTCGGGTACCGGCACCAGCGCGGTCCTGACGGACACCCTGGATGTGGGCACTTCGGTGGCGGCGCTGGCCAGTGAAGCCGCGCACAGCTACAGCATTTCCAACCAATTTTGGGAGGGCACGCGCACCTTCGCCTATTTGGATCTGACCGTGCCGGAGAATTATGCGCTGTCCGGCGTGTGGATGCGGGCCAGCTGGGATGGTCTGCAGAATGCCGTTGCCGCGCCGCTTGGCTTTTTCTTCGGGATGCCGTTCGGTGTGCGCGAAATGCACGGCCTGATGCTCGGGGTGCTGACCAATGCAGCGCGCGCCTACAACTATTTCCCCATGCCGTTCACGTCGTCTGGTACCATCATGCTGACCAACGTCGGCACCGCGTGGGCGTCCAACATCTGGTGCGAAGTGCGCCACAGCGATCTGCCCGCCGCACTTGCGAACTTCGGGCATTTGTACGCCACCTACACGAACAAGAACGTCACCGGCGGCGATGGCCAGGATTATGTGTTTCTCGATGTGACCGGCTGCGGCCATCTCGTCGGCGTCATTCATGCCATGAAGGGCTCGACCGGCCGCGGGTATCTCGAAGGCGACGAACGCTTCTATGTCGACAACTGCCGCAGTCCGGTCATCTACGGCACCGGCACCGAGGACTACTACAATGGCGGCTGGTACTTCGACCGCGGTCCGTTTTCCCGCCCGCTCCACGGCAATCAAAATCATCAGCAGCCGAGCGGGAGCGACTGGACCGCCTGCTACCGGCTGCATCTGGCGGATCGCATTCCGTTCCGCACGCGCCTGCGCGCCGGCATTGAACACGGCCACGCAAATGATGCCAGCGCGAATTATGCCAGTCTCGCGTTCTGGTATGGCACGCCGGTGCCCGCCATGCAATTGATCGACAGCCTTGACATCGGCAATCCGGCCAGTGAGGCCGCGCATGGTTACACGAATCAAGGTGCCAGCACGCTGTATTCACTCACCGCCGGCTATCCCGGCAATTTCGCAACCACGCTCATCACCGATACCGGGCGGGTGCACATCGCCATGAGCTCGTTTACGGTATTTGTCAACAGCGGTGCCGGCTTGGTGCTGCAACGCCGCGCCGACGCTGCGCTCACGAATCAACGCGCCGAGGTGTATTGCAATGGCAGCTTCTGCGGCACCTGGCTGCTGCCCGGCTACACACCGGCCAGTACGCGCTGGTATGACGACACGTTTTTCATTCCGCCGCAGGCGATACCCGCCGGCGCAACGGACGTCACGGTTGCACTCACGCCCAGCAGCGGCCAGCCCTGGTCGGAATTTCGTTACGATGTCTATGCCTTGCCGCTGGTGGTGCCGGAAGGCGGTCTGCTGCCGCTCTGCCTGGGCATCGTCTGGCTGTTGCAGCGCCAGCGGTGCAGCCACCTAACGCGGCATTTTGACAAGGAGTAAAAGAGTCAAAGAGCTGGTTCAATCGACGTTTTGTGTCGATTGACAAGCGCAGCGCAGATGATCTCTCACAAAGGCACAGAGACACCAAGGACAGCAGCAGCGCTGAGATTTGTTGTGTGGTCTGTGCGGCACCATGACAAAGGAAATCCTTTCGCAACGGAATAATTCATGGTGCTGCAAGTCTGCCCATAATGAATCGTGCTCCCCGCTTCTTCGTGTCTTGGTGACTTCGTGGCAATTCCATGCTGTATCGGCGCCATCGATGGCATCGGCGGATATCATCTGCCACGGCCCTGACCGTGGCATTTGTGCTTTGGCGCCACACGCCGGTGCCGGCAATTGCAGAAGCTCGCCAGAATGACAACTATGAATGCATGGCCCTCTCTGTCCCGAAGACGGCACGCGCCGCTCTCCGCCTGTCTCTTCATCAACGGGGCAGGGTGGGCAGCTTTGACGTAATCAGGTTTACAAAAAAGACCGCCTTCTCAAACAAGGCCTCGGCTTCTGTCTCCGTAATCAGCCCGGCGACATCGTATATTGCCTGGTTGCGTTTGCCGCGCATGCGGTCAAAATACGTTATCAAATCTTCATATTCTTTGCCAAACGCGGCGCGCATGAAGGCAAAGGTGTTTTTGTGCCCCTCGGCACTCGCCGGCCGGTACCCGTGTGCAAACATGTATGCGCGCGCGGTCTGCAGCACGGCGTTATAAGCCACCGCAAAGCCCCAGTCCCAGTCGGATGCCATAATCTTGCGCGCGGTGGAGATATCTCGCGCGGCACGCTCCAACGCACGCGCAATCTCGTCTTTGGAAATACGCTGCTTCTTGATCCTGCCGCTCTTGAGCAGCTCATCGTATTTCATGGGCATCTCCGATGATCAAGATCCTGCTGCCGGCGAGAACGCGTGCCAAAAATCCCGTCTTTTCTCTTGCGCGCAGGGCGGCCTCGCGTGGCGTCAAGAGCGTATAATTCACGGCTCGATTGATGCGCTGTTCCGCCCGCGCGATTGCGCGATGCAATCCAATCTCATCCACGTTCCCCACCACAAGCAGGTCAACATCACTCTTGTCAGTGATCTCACCCGTTGCATGACTGCCGAAGATGAACGCGGTACTTATGTGCATGCGCAGCGGATGCAAAGCCTGCTCGATGATCTCCGCGACGCCCGCCGTCTTAACCATCAGCATGCGTAGTTCGGGAAAGACTGGGCAGACGGGGTTGGCTTGGAAGTGGACCTGATTTCCTTGGCGCGTTCGGGTGATGAAGCCCGCATCGGCAAGCCGCCGCAGCTCGCGCTGCACTGCGCCGAGAGCGGCACACGCCTGCCTGGCAATTTCGCGCAAGTGGAACCCGCGCTCGGCATGGCAATACAGCAACGCCAACACCTTGCTGCGTGTTGCGCCCAACAGCACCCGCGCGAGTGCCGGCGCCGGCGCACAAGCCGGACGCGTCACAGGAGAAATGCGTATCGTACTCATATTGATTACAATTGTACGCTGTTTGGGTACATTTGTCAAGCACGCGCCGCACGTCGGCGACGGCAACCGCAGAAGCCTGCAAGAATGGCAGCGGCGCGGCGCGAACTTCTCTGTCCCCTTTACTTCTGTTCCGGCGTGACGACGATGGCGCCTAAATCGGTATCGGTGGAAAACGGTCCGACTGTTTTCACTTCTTTAGTATTCCGTTCGGTGCTTACACTAATGCTGAATTGTGCGTTCGGCTGAATGCCGCTCCATTCAAAGCGCCCCTCCTCATCCGAAATACTATCGTTACCAAACCAGGAGGGGGTAGCGTTGGGATCTTGTTGCGCGATCCTGCCATAGGCATAAATGTGGACATTGGCAAGTGGCTTTCCATTTTCGTCAACAACGGTGCCGGTAATTTTCAGTCCTCTATTTTCCATGACAATATCGCCCAGGTCAACGTCGTGATCGGACACCGTGACAGAGCGTCTTTCCGGCAGGTAGCCGTCCACGCGTATATCTAATTCAAACGTGCAGGGAAAAATCGGCGAGAGGCAAAATTCGCCCGTGTCTCGATCTTGTATGGCGTAAGGAAGAGACCATTCTAAAGGCTGATGGTTTGCGTCAACAACGCGACCAGTAATGCGGTACGCGGCCGGAAGATTAATGCTCAAGGGCGGGCCGTTGGGCGCGACTGCTGTAATGACAATATCGGTGGATGAAATTGTGAACGGCGAAAGCCAAACATCGTAGCGCAACTGCGGATCGAGACCTTCAATTAAAAAATGTCCTTGATATCCGCAGCCGTACTGCAAAGCACGCCGTTCACCTGGCGTGGACGACGTAATCGCAGCACGGGGCAGAAAGTAACCCATCGGCACGCCGCCGACAGTGACCGTGCCTTCAATGGTGCCGGAATCGTTGCTGGCATTGTTGACATACAGTTGCACCGGCGCGTCGGCGATGATATTGACATTTGTTTTCAGATAGGTCACATCATTTATTCTGAAACCACTGGATTTGCGGATGTCAATTGCATAGAAGCCGGTCGGCATGCTGTTTATCCATGCGCGCTGCGTTTCAAAAACAAAGTGATGATCATCAAAGGCGCGGTAACTCTCGTTCGACGCAGCACACCGGCACGTAATGCCGATCCGGTCACGCTTGACCGGTTGAGAAAATAGAATCTCAAGCATGCCGCGCGGCGGCAAAACCAGCAGTGTTGTTGCCACTGCACCCGGTGTTAGCGCGAGCGGTTCACTGCGCGCCATGTTTGCATCTTCTCGGCCATATACACTACCAAAAGACCTCTGCGCCGCATCACTGCCATCCATGCCGCACGCGTATGCCGTTACCGGGCTGATATGCACCGGCACATTGCTGAAGAGTGTCTCGCCCGCGCTTACGGATTGGATCATAGACTCTTGATGACGCTCAATAACGGTGGCGCGGTTTGCTTCGAGGCGCACCATGCAATTCGTTGCGGGTGAACCATCGGCTTCAACCACGTTGACGAGAACCTGCGCGCCGGCAGACATGTACACAACCGGCGGCGGGTATTGCGTTCTTGGGCTGTACGGCACATAGCACAGGCTGGGCGCATAAAGGATGTGCGTAAATCTGAGAAAGGAGGCCTCGTTGCTCATGCGCACCCAAAACAGGCCGTTCGCGTCCGAGAATTGCAAACAGGTGCTGCTCTGCTGGCCATATTCAGGACTGGGCATAATCAGCACATCCGGGATTGGCATGTGGGTGGCTATGTCAATGACCTTGCCGGTTATGACCGGTATCTCGCTAAACACCACGTCGAGTGTTTCGAGCTGATTCTCGCGAATGATTCTTTCACGATTTTCGCGGAGGTGTTCCGGCACATCAAAGGAAAAAGACAACGCCCCCGGCGCAATGATGCCGGAAAGATACGTGCCGTCGGCTTCAATCGTCAACGGCAAGCGGATTTCCCCTTTGCGCCATTCCAAGGTATGTGCTTGCACAGAAAAATAATAGTGCGCCGTCACATTCGTGGCCGGCATGCCATCGCGCATAAGGAATTGCCCGGTCAAGCGCGCACCCTCAGTCTTTATGGTGAGCACAAGCTCCTTTGGCAGCGTGGCGCGTTCAAACGGCCCGGCCATGCTGACCGCAAATCCGCTGCACAGCGCTTTCACTACAAAACGTGTATCGCCTTTGATGGTTGTAATGGCAAAGGCGCCATCGGCATCTGTTACCGTTTTTGTGTCCGGCAATGCATTTGTCGCAGTTGATTCCTTTTTGTTCCACTCATCCGGTTCAGTGCGCAGAACTTCCTCGGCCCAGATCGTCGCGCCGCTGGCTGCGTTGCCATTGTCGAACAGAACGACACCGTTGACGAGCCCGGTTGGTTGGGGTGTGCCAAGCACGACAGGCGTGAAAAGATTTGAGCGCGCTGGCATGGCGCGATTTGCATCAGCGGAAAGTGAGCGCGCCGGCGCTTGCTCTGCACGTGGTCGCGCAGCAGGGTGTGGTGTGCGCTGACATGCAGCAAGAAGTATGATCAGCATGACGGATAGCAAACGCAGCATACATGTTCCTTTGTGCATTTTTTGACAAAGAGTAAAATGCGCAGTGCTTTCATTCTGTTGGCAGCGTGCGTACTTCCGCACGATCATTTCTTACCTGCTTAGTATAGCAAAAGAACACGTGCGCAGCAAGTGATATTACTAATGAATGCGCTTACTAGGTGTCATGCCAATTGTGGCCGCGGGCGCTGACCGCGGCTGCAGAAGCCGCCCTCACCGCGGGCGGCTACAAGGACGCTGCAAAGTAGAAAGCGCATTCATTAGTAACACCGTAAGTTCAAATTACGCGCCCGGCACCCATGCACTTGACGGGCACTGTCCGCAGTCGGAGCATTGATTATCCGCAGATTACGCAGATGCCGCCGATGGATTGCATGCGGCCGAGGGCCGCTTTCGAAATTGTCGCGCCGCGCGAGAATTTGCGGCGAATGAATTTATAATGCGGCCGGCGCAATCGACAAAACATGTCGATTGACCAGCGCAGCGTTCCTCTCACGGAGGCACAAAGACACAGAGGGCTGCGGCAGCACCGAGATTTTTATGTGGTCGTTGCTTCAACACAATTGAGGCCTCTCATTCGCCATGAACCAATTGCATTGCATTGTTCAGTGCTTCTCCGTGTCTTTGTGCCTTTGTGAGAGCATTCCGCGGCAACTGTGCTTTGGCACCGCACGCCGGCGTCGGCACTTGCAGAAGCTCGCAAGAACGTCAACCATCAATTCTGCTGAAAAACCCGGCTGCTTTCCAACCGTCGCCATTGTTCATAAACTTCGTTTTGCGGCTGTCAGGGTTTTTCAGCAGAATCAACTGTCAATGCATGACCTTCTTTGTCCTGTGTTTACGCATAGGCACTTAGTGCCCAGCCTGTTTCTGTTTCTGTTTCTGTTTCTGTATCTGATCAAGCTGGGCATTGAAGTCCGCAAGCTTTTGCATGTCCGGGTTGAAACGCCGGCATTCGTTGACAATAGCGTGAGCCTCGTCGTAGCGGCCCACATTGGCGAGCATTGCGGCATAGCGTACGGACGGTTCAGCCGCGGCCGGCGCCAGACGCACTGCTTGCTGATATGCATGTTCCGCCTCACGCAACATATTCCTGTTTTCATACAAGCCGGCGATGGCACTACGCATCTTGGCAAATGTGAGGTTCAGTGGATCACCTACATGTGGCACCAACCCACACTCTACGGAGTCCCAATAGGCAGAATCTTGGTTAACCTTGTCGGAGGTCAATTCGCTTTTTCCCCGGCTCAACTTCATGATTGGTCCGGCAGGTTCAAGATACTCATACATCCATGGCACCACAAAGCTTTCTTCAACAAACACGTCATGCGCGTCCTTGTTTTTCTCCCACAACGTTCGCGCCAGGATGCTATTGACACGCATCACCTCGGCGATACCGTACACCGTAATCTTGCCGCCTGCAATAGTTATGCCGTCAACGGTTTCGCCATTGGCGCGTCGTTGCTCTACTTCTTTTGCATAGTCTGCATACCCTTTCCTGAATTCGGCCTGCGTCAAGTTTGCGGGTGCGCCGCTGCCCTGAAGCGCAATAGCAGATGCATATTTAATGTAGTTGTTGTCCGCCAGCGCATTCTGCGTCATGATGGCTATGCCGTTTCGGGCTACTTCGCTCTGAAACGCGGTGGCGAGAAAACGTCCAGGATCAGTGCCGCCGAGGTAAAGACTGTTTTCAGTAATCGGTTTGTATAACTCCTGCACGTACGTTAGTGTACCAACCGGACCCCACGCATGTGCGTATTCCCACGCCCAATGTATTTCCATAATCGCCTGCCAGAGCGGAGTGCGAATCTCTGCGTCTTCAACCGAGTCTGCATATTGGCCACAGAAGAGGCGAAGCTGCTCGTACATGTTTGAAGCCACATTCCAGTCGTTGCCTTTAACGGCCTCCAGATACATATCGAATGCTGCCGGCACTTTAATCCCCAGTGATTCAGCTAGACGTTGCAGCTGCTCTTTGCGCTGCTCTGTAAAACGCTGCAGAACTGCGGAAACCGTGTTGCTTGCCTGCGCTGCATCGCTGTAATAGAATGCGTCAGTCGTACTAGTCGCCTGCATGCTGGCGCCGGCCTGCGCGTTGGCATCCGCATCATCTGCGTCACGATCAGCACGGGTGGTCGTGTCGGCAGTTACAGCCTGCGTGTCTTCGGCGTGCCGCGCCGGACTGGCCTCGGCTGGTGCGGGCTTGCAGCTGACGGGATGCGGTTTGCAGGCGGAAAGCACGCCCAGTAGTCCGAGGATCACAAGTGCAACAAGCAGTATGTGGAAGACGCCATGGGTGGTATTGTGAGGTTTCATCATTGTACCTTTGGTACTTATTAATTTGCCATCAAAACACGATGGCGTTTGGTATAAAGAGCAGGTAGTATGCCAGTCCTGCGCATACAGTAAAATTCATGTTTTGACGCTGTTTGCCTTGCATAATAAACAGGTTATAACGACCGGCTGTGTCACAATGACCTGCTCTGACAGTCCGTCGACAGAGATGGGTCATGCATGAACGGCGTTATTTAAGGATGCCGACGGGCATGTGATGTCTAGATGGCGTGGTTGGTTGAGCAAGTTGTACGATGTGGGACGGCGTGCGACGGCATGGGGTTCGGGGCAACATTATGTAGTAATGCAAGCTCTACCGCAAGCCTTTGGATATAGTTATCGGACTCGTGTGGGCCAGAGTGCCGCCACATTGCAGCCGGCTGCCGCCACAAACGACAAAAAGTGTCGATTGAACCGGCTAATCTCTTTCGCAGCGAAATAAATTATAAATGAATTGGAACAGTGCAGACGGCAAACACTGCCGTGCCGCACCACGAATTGTTTCGCTGCTAAAAGTTTCCTCTATCTCCTTGACTCTTTTACTCCTTGTTCAATTCTTCTAGTAATTTTCAGGCACGATCTCGAAGTAGGCCTTGGGGTGCTGGCAGACCGGGCATTTTTCCAGCGCCGTGGTGCCTTCATAGACCAGACCGCAGTTGCGACAGCGCCATTTGACCTTTTGCGCCTTTTCGAACACCGCACCGCTTTCCAGATTTTTCAGCAAGGCCAGATAGCGTTGTTGATGCTCTTTCTCAATCTTGGCAATGCCCTCGAACAGGCGCGCGATCTCCTCAAAGCCTTCCGTGCGGGCGTCTTTGGCCATGTCCGGATACATCGAGGTCCATTCATGACCTTCGCCGGCTGAAGCGGCTTTGAGATTCGCGGCCGTGTCGCCAATGCCACTCAACGCTTTGAGGTGCAACTTTGCGTGCTCCTTCTCTTGCTCGGCCGTCTCGAGGAAGAGCGCCGCGATCTGCTCGTAGCCTTCTTTCTTGGCGACCGACGCAAAGTAGGTATACTTGTTGCGCGCCTGGGACTCGCCGGCGAACGCTGCCTGCAGATTCTTCTCGGTCTTCGTGTTCTTCAGGTCTTTCATGTCGCTGTCTCCCTTTGGTTTGTTAATTCAGATTCTACCAGTTTTGCCGCCCGCGCGCCGCGCGCCAGAAAGGCCGCCAGCAATGTCATGTCGGCCGGCGTGACGCCCTCGATGCGACTGGCCTGGCCGAGCGACTGCGGCTGCACCCGCGTGAATTTCTGGTGGGCTTCGATGCGCATGCCGGGCACGGCGCTGTAATCAAAGGTGGCGGGAATGCGCTTTTTCTCCAGCCGCGCGAATTTCTCGATGACGGCACGCTGGCGCTCGATGTAGCCGGCATATTTGCATTCGATCAGCACGGCGTCCAGCACGGCTGGATCTTCAAGCACGGCCGGTGCGGCCTCGCCACGCAAATTTGAATAGTCGGCGCGCGTTGTTTGCGGCGCAGCCAGGAGTTTGGTTAGCGGCTGACCATCTTTGCGGCGCGTGTGCAGCTCGGTCAACTCGGCTTCAATCGCGGCGCGCTTGCGGGTGAAGGCAGCGTAGCGCGCGTCGTCAATCAGGCCATAGTGGCGGCCAATCCCGGTCAAGCGCGCATCGGCGTTGTCCTGCCGTAGGATCAGGCGATACTCGGCACGCGAGGTGAACATGCGATAAGGCTCGGTCACGCCGCGCGTGATCAGGTCATCAATCATGACGCCCAGATACGCCTGGCTGCGGTCGAGTGTCAATGGCTCACGGGCGCGGACGGTGGCAGCGGCATTGATGCCGGCCAGGATGCCTTGGGCCGCGGCCTCTTCATAGCCGGAGGTCCCGTTGATTTGTCCGGCTAGGAAGAGGCGCGGGACGATTTTTGATTCGAGGGTTGCGCGCAGATCGGCCGGGTCGCAATAATCATATTCGATCGCATAGCCCGGCTTGATGATCTCGGCCTGTTCCAAACCGACAATTGAGCGCACCAGCTCGATCTGCACATCCAGCGGCAGACTGGTCGAGATGCCGTTCGGATAGACTTCGTTGGTGGCGCAGCCCTCGGGCTCGATGAACACCAGGTGCGTGTCCTTGTCGGCGAAGCGCTTGATTTTGTCTTCGATCGAGGGGCAGTAGCGCGGGCCGACGCCATGAATCTGGCCAGTATAGAGCGGGGCGCGCGACAAATTGCGTTCGATGATTTCTTTGGTCTGCGTGCTGGTGTGGGTAATATGACACGGTACCTGTGGCATTTGCGCAAGGGCGGGCGGCGTGCGGTGCTGAAAGGAAAATGCGGCGGGATCAGGATCGCCGGCCTGGGCGCGCATGCGGGTGACATCAATGGTCCGCGCATCCAGGCGCGGCGGCGTGCCGGTCTTGAGCCGGCCGAGCTGCAAGCCCAGCGTGCGCAAGGAATCCGACAAGCCGATGGCCGGCGGTTCGCCGCCGCGGCCGCCCGGCAGCATCAGCTCGCCGATGTGCAGCATGCCGTGCAGAAAGGTGCCGGTGGTGACGACCACGCTGCGCGCAGTGAAGGCGACGTCGCCGGCGCACACGACGCCGGTCACACCCTGCGCATCGGTCAGCAGCGCGGTTGCCATGCCCTGTTTGAGATCGAGCAGCGGCGTGGTTTCGAGGCAACGTTTCATCATGCGGCTGTAGGCGTGGCGATCGGTTTGCGCGCGCAGCGCTTGGACGGCCGGGCCTTTGCTGGTGTTCAACATGCGGAACTGAATGCCGGTGTAATCCGTCACAAAGCCCATCAAGCCGCCGAGCGCGTCGACTTCGCGCACCAGGTTGCTTTTGCCCAGGCCGCCGATGGCGGGATTGCAGGACATTTGCGCGATGGTGTCGAGCTGCATCGTCAACAAGAGGGTGCGGCAGCCCATGCGCGCGGCGGCATGCGCCGCCTCGCAGCCGGCATGGCCCGCGCCAATCACGATCACCTCATAGACCGTCGGATACCTCATGGCCATTAGTATAGCGCAAGCGGGGCGGCGTTGCAATGCCATTTGACAACGCGTCCGCTTTGTTTTTGGTATACTTGTGCCAATGTACTTGTAGTTTTGCTTGCGTCACCGCTAACCACTTGAGAGCACCACGCCATGATGACGATTGTAGCCGAGCGCATCAACATGACGCGCAAGTCGATCCGCGAGAAAGCCTGGGCGCGTGACGCCGAGTTCATCCGCAACGAAGTGCGCCAGCAGGAGGCGCGCGGCGCCACCCATATTGATGTCAATGCCGGCGCCGATCCGGCCAAGGAACTCGAAGACATGCGCTGGCTGGCCGAGATCGTCAGCAGTGCCACCGCGCTGCCCTTGTCGTTTGACTCCGCCCAAACGCAGGTGCTGGAAGCCGGGCTGCAGGTGTGCAACCGGCCCGGCACGATTATCAACTCGACCACGGCCGAGACCGTGCGCCTGGCCGACACGCTGCCGCTGGTGAAGAAATACAACACCGGCATCATAGCCCTGACCATGAACGACGCCGGCATGCCCGAGACGCTCGAAGGCCGGCAGACCATCATTGACGAGCTGTGCGCGCGCATGACCGCCGAAGGCATCGCGCTCGAGCGGATGTACATTGACCCGCTGGTGCGCCCGATCTCGACCAATCCCGAGCAGGCGCGCATGACCATTGAGGGCGTGCGCTATATCAAAACCAAGTATCCGGCCGCGCACACGATGGTCGGCTTGAGCAACATCTCGTACGGCTTGCCCAACCGGATTCATGTTAATCGCGCGTTTTTCGCGTTGCTGGTCGAGGCCGGCCTGGATGGCGCCATTATTGACCCGACCGCCGAAGGCATGATGGGCATCATGGCTGCCACCCGCGCGCTGGTCGGCCTGGACGAGTATTGCATGGAGTACATCACCGCCGCGCGCGACGGCAAGCAGTAAGGAGCCGGCATGTCCGCCCGTATTCTGGATGGCAATGAAACCGCGCGCCGGCTGCGCGTGCAGATGGCGCAGGAGGTCAGCCATCTGGCCGCGCACAGCGTCACGCCCGGCTTGGGCTTTGTGCTGGTCGGTGATAATCCCGCCTCGCAGGCCTACATTCGCATGAAGAAAAAGGCCTGCGCCGAAGTCGGCATCCTTTCGCACAACTTCGAGCTGCCCGCCAGCACGACGCAAGCCGAGCTGCTGCAGCTCATTGCGCGGCTGAATGCCGATCCGGCGATGGACGGCTACATTGTCCAGTTGCCGCTGCCGAAACACATTACTGAAGCGACTATCATTGCCGCGATTGATCCGCGCAAGGACGTGGACTGTTTTCATCCGGTCAACGTCGGCAAGTTGTGCATTGGTGACACCGACGGCTTTTTTCCCTGCACCCCGTATGGCGTGGTGGTTCTGCTGCAGGAGAACGGCATTGAACTAGCCGGCGCGCATGTGGTCATCATGGGCCGTTCGAATATCGTCGGCAAGCCGCTGGCGAATCTATTGGTGCAGAAGCGGGCCGGGGCGAACGCGACCGTGACGCTTTGCCATACCGGCACGCGCGATCTGGCGCAGTACACGCGCCAGGCCGACATCGTCGTCGCCGCGATTGGCCGGCCCAACACGCTGACTGCCGCGATGGTGCGGCCCGGCGCGGTGGTCGTGGACGTCGGCATCAACCGGGTGGACGATCCCGGCGCCAAGGCCGGCTATCGCCTGGTCGGCGACGTTGACTTCGCGGGCGTCAGTGCAGTGGCGGGCGCCATCACGCCGGTCCCGGGCGGAATAGGCCCGATGACCATCGCCATGTTGTTGCGCAACGCCATCCGCGCGGCCCGGCACCGGGCCGCGGCATAAGAGACGTGCCAAACCCGCACCCGTGCCATTCGGTTTGCTTTTTGATTTTTTATATGTTATGATGAACGCAGATACGCTATTTTACTATGTTTTCATGAGGTTGCTGGCATGAATGAATGGATGTTTTCTGATCACGGCATTAGCGAAGACCCGCACGATGGATTGCAGGACTTGCTTGCCCAAGTTGACGAGGACGTGGACACGCTGCTCGAAGTCTTGGGCGAGTTCTTTGTCGAGTGTCCGGAATCATGGCATCAGTTCTGTTCATTCTGGGTGAGCTGGCGCGAGGCGGAGCTGGACGAGGAAGACGATGCATAGTCGTGCGGCGGGCGCCCGCGCCCGCGCGGCCCACGCGGGCCATATCCGTTGCCACATCGTCATTGCCAGCATGCTTGACCGCCTGTCATTTTCATTGTCGCTGAACTAATCCACCACCACGTTTTATGGATCGTCCAACTCGTATTGTTGTCATTAGCGCGTGCTTGTTGCTGGCGTTGAGCGGCGGCTTGGCGGGCACGCGCTACTGGTTGCTTGGCGGCGATTTGTCGGGCCTGACCAAGGGCGCGCGCTGGCGCGTCAACATCCGCATCAACGCCGATGCCAAACGCAAAGAGTCGTATGTCAAGCTGCTGCTGCCGGCCAAGTCCGACGCCCAACAAATCACGGCCGAAGAGTTCAAAGAAACCGGCATGACCCACCACTTTGTGACCGAGGGCAACGAGCGCAACCGGTTTGTCTTGTGGCAAAACACCGGCGTCAAAGGTCCCAAGGAGATGTCCGTCAGTTTTGTGACCCAGGCCCAGCCGGACGAGCCGCCCTCGGCGCCGATGCCCAAGAGACAGCGCGCCAAGTTACTGCAGGAATGCCTGGCCAGTACGGATCAGATTCAGGCCTCCGCCCCGCTGATTCAGCAAAAAGCGCATGAACTCACCAAGGACATCACCAACCCGGACAAGAAGGTCGATGCCATCTATAATTTCTGCACCTATCGCATGCTCAACAACTATGTGCCCGGCACGGTGGACGCCATCACCGCGTTGAACACTGGCGCAAGCGATTGCGGCGGCAAGAGCCGGTTGATGGTCGCACTCTGCCGCGCCTGCGGCATCCCCGCCCGCGTGATCGGCGGCTTGATCCTCAACGAGGGCATCAAACGCGAATCACATGTTTGGGTGGAAGTCTGGCATAATGATCGCTGGGTGCCGTATTGCCCGCTGAATGGCCGCTATCAGACCATGCCCTCGAATTACCTGCTCTTGTACCGCGGTGATTACCCGCTGATCCGACATCGCTACATGGATGCGCTCAACTACAGCTTCACCATTCTCCGGGTGGCGGCGCTCGAGAGCGACACCAATGTCGGCACCAATCAATGGCAACAGCTTGCCACGGTCGCCTCATTTTCGCATTTGTCGCCGAACGGCCAGTGGGCGCTGCGCTTTCTGCTCCTGATTCCGTTGGGCGCGCTGGTCGTCTGCATCATCCGCAATATCATCGGCATTCCCACGCTCGGTACCTTTGCGCCGGTCCTCATCTCGATCGGCATCCATCTCGCCCCGTTGCGCTGGGGCATCGCCACGCTGCTGGCCTTCATTCTGCTCGGCTTGCTGGTGCGCTGGCTGGTTGACGGCTTAAAACTGCTGCTGGTGCCACGCTTGTCGGTCATGCTGACGTTTGTCATCATCGGCATGATCGTCTTCGTTATTATCACCGACCGGTTCGAGACCGAGCTGGGCGTGATCGTCGGCCTGCTGCCGGTCGTCATCCTGACCATGTCGATCGAGCGCTGCTGGCTGCTTGAGCTCGAAGACGGCTTTGTCAACATGTTCAAGCATCTGCTCGGCACGCTCGCCTCGGTCGTCGTCATTTGTCTGGTCTTCCGCTGGAAAACCCTGACCACGCTCATGTTCGCCATGCCGGAGCTGCTGCTGACGGTGATCGCGATCATGCTCTTGATCGGGCGCTATTCCGGCTTCCGCCTGGCAGAATTCATCCGTTTCCGCGCCCTGGCCAATGGGAACCAAACTTAATTCATACCTGCGCCTGCTCGGCGCCCATCATATTCTTTGCATGAACCGGCGCAACGCCCGCTATATTGCGCCCGGCAATCCACGCCAACATTACCGCTTGGTGGATGAGAAAATCAGGACCAAGACCCTGGCCGCCGAAGCCCACGTCCCCTGCCCGGAGACCTATGGCGTAGTGACCTATTACGGCGAGATCACCCGCATACTGACGCGCGTCACGACCACCTACAACACCTTTGTCATCAAGCCCAATCGCGGCGCTGCCGGCCGCGGCGTCCTGGTCCTCGAACGCGACAAGGACGGCACATGGCGCAAGCCCAGCGGCGCCCACGTCGGCACCATGGATCTGCACTTTCATGTCACCTCGATTTTGTCCGGTTTGTACTCGCTCAGTGAATTGCCCGACCAAACCCTGATTGAGCAGCGCATCTTCCCGCATGTGTTTTTCAAGGACATTGCCTACGGCGGCACGCCCGATGTGCGCGTTATTCTCTTCCGCACCGTGCCGGTCATGGCGATGATGCGCCTGCCGACCAAGCGCTCGGACGGCCGCGCCAATCTGCATCAAGGCGCCGTCGGGCTGGGCGTCGCGATTGCCACCGGCATCACCCGCGCAGCCGTCTGCCACAACGACCACATCACGCGCCATCCCGATACCGGCGCCAATCTGCTGGGCTTGCAGGTGCCCGATTGGCCGGCGGCAGTCGACGCCGCCCGCCGGCTGGCCACGCACATTCCGCTCAAGTATATCGGCGTGGATCTGATGCTCGACGCCCAGCATGGCCCGATGATGATCGAGGCCAACGCCCGCCCCGGCCTGAATATTCAGGTGGCCAACAACACCGGCTTGCGCCCGCGCCTCGAATTTTTGCAGGCGCTCTTCGCGCGCGGCGCGACTGCGGACCAGGCCTGGGCGGAATTGTACCCACGGATCGCTGCCGACACGTTGTGAGCGCCGTCGCCACTACGCCCGCCGCCCAGCTCGTGCGTCTGCACGATTTCCCGTATGACGCCTATCAGCGCGAGGCCATCGCGGCCGTCGCCGGCACGACCTCGCTGCTGGTGGCCGCACCGACCGGCGCCGGCAAAACCGTCATCGCCGATTATGTCATCGCCGATGCGCTGGCCCAGCAGCGCCCGGTCATCTATACCGCGCCCATCAAAGCGCTCAGCAATCAGAAATATCGCGATTTTTCCGCCCAGTACGGTGACCTGGTCGGGATTGTCACCGGCGACGTGGCGATTAATGCGCGCGCGCCCTTGCGCATCATGACCACCGAGATTTATCGCAATACCGTGCTCGATCAACCTGACCAGATCGAGGATGCCGCCTGGGTCATTTTCGACGAAGTCCATTATCTCGATGACGAAGAGCGTGGCACCGTCTGGGAAGAATCTTTAATGCTCACCCCGGCGCGCACCCGCATGTTGTGCTTGAGCGCCACCGTGCCGAATGTGGACGAACTGGCCGCCTGGATGGAACAGGTGCTGGAGCGGCCCACCACGGTGGTGATCGAGACCAAGCGCCCCGTGCCGCTCCAATTCCGGTATCAGTGCCAGGGTGAGATTTTCACGCGCTGGAAGGATGTCAAGGAACACGGCTATCGCCATTTTCGCGGCGGCCGGTATCAGCGCGGGCTCGAACGCCACGTCATTCCGAACCGGCTCAGTCAATTGGTCAAGGCCATCCGCACGCAGGATGAACTGCCCTGCATTTATTTTGCGTTTGGGCGGCGCCGTACCGAGGAGCTCGCCGATGAAGTCCTCGGCTACACCTTCCTGTCACCCGAGCAGCAGATCGAGATCGAGCGCCGCTATCGCCTGCTGTGCGAACGCTATGGCGTGCTGCATGAGCCCTCCGCCAAGCGGCTGCACACCTTTATCCGCCACGGTGTCGCCTATCATCACGCCGGCATGTTGCCAACCCTCAAGGAAATCGTCGAACAGTTGTTCAACGCCAAATTGATTCCGCTGATTTTTACGACCGAGACGTTCGCGCTGGGCATCAACATGCCGGCCCGCACGGTCGTCTTCGATTCGCTGCGCAAATACTACGCCACCGGCTTCGGCCCCTTGCGCCCGCGCGATTTCTACCAGATGGCCGGGCGCGCCGGCCGGCGCGGCATGGACACCGAGGGCTTTGTCTATGTCCGGCTCGTGCCCACCCAGGTCAAGCTGGACGACGTGCAATACTCGCTCTTCGGCCAGCCCGAGCCGGTCATCAGCCAGTTCAACGCCTCGTACGCCACCATCCTCAATTTGTATGAGCGCTATGGCGAACGCGTGCTCGAATTATACCCGCGCACCCTGCATTGCTTTCAAGCCTCGAAGCAGCAACGCAAACGCGCGCGCCAACGCTTCCTCGACCGGCTCAATGTCCTCAAGGATGCCGGCTGCATTCGTCATGAAACGCTGACCAGCAAAGGCAATTTTGCGCGCTGGATGTTTGGCTATGAATTGTATTTGGCGCACTTGTTCGAGCAGGGCTTGCTCGATCGTTTCTCGCAGCATGAACTGGCCTTTGCGCTGTCCTGCCTGGTGTTCGAGCCGCGCCCCAAGACCCAATTTGCGCGCGGTATACCGCACCAGTTCGGCTGGGTCGCGCGCGAGCTCAGCCGCTCGTTTCACACCATCCATGCCATCGAGGACAAGCATGACATCGAGCCCGGCGCGCCACCGCCCAAACCACAATTGGGTAGCGCCATCGAATTATGGATCAAAGGCGGCGATTTTACCGATGCCGTCGAAGCCTGCGGCGTTGATGAGGGTGAATTGGTGCGCTACCTGCGGATGGTGATTCAACTGCTGCGCCAATTGCAGCAGGCGCCCTTTACGTCCGACAAGCTGCGCGCCACCGCGCGCGACGCGCGCATCATGCTTGACCGCGGCGTGGTCGACGCCGAGCGCCAATTGCGCGCTTGAGCTGTCCGATCCGTCCGATCTGCTTTGCCTTACGGCACGCGCAGTACTTGCCCGACCCGCAGTTGGTTCGGGCGATCGAGCGTGTCGCGATTCTCATAGAACAGCTTGGTCCACAGACTCGCATCGCCATACATGTCGCGCGCAATTTTCATCAATGAATCGCCGGCCTGCACCGCATAGGTGCGGCGTGCCGTACTCGACCGTGCGTCGGTCATTGAGAGCGTGACCGGTTCCAGTGTCGCCGGCACCGGACGGGCGACAACGCTGCGTGGCGCCGGCGCTGCGCTCGGCACACGCACGCGCGCGGTGGCCGGCTGCGTGTGCGGGAATGTCTGATCCGCCCCACCCACGCGCGCCGTCGTCACGCGCGCGGCACCGGGCATGGGTGTCGCTGTCTGCGATCGCAGCGGTGGGCCGCCTTCGTTTTGCAGGCGCACCACCATATTGCCGAGTTTGCGCCGGTACTCCACTTCGTCCAAATATTTCTGCCGCAAACTCTGATACTGTTGCTGCAATTCGTGCAGCCCGGTCGGCAGCACCTCGCCGTCGTCCGCATTCGGCTTGGTGTAGGCCGCCAGCGTGCGTTGCAGCGCCATCAGGTCGTTGGTGTCGGCCTGCAGCACAGATCCGCCATGGTTTGCGCGCTGTTCCTCAAGCGCCGCCAGCGTGCGCGTCAACGTGGCACATTCGAGGCTCAGCGCGACATTGCTGGCAATATAGCTGTCGCTCAGGCGCGCCCGCGCCTGGGCATATTCAAGTTGCCGCTGCAGCTCCGCCACCTTTGCTGGTCCGTCCGTCTGTGGTGGCGGCGTGGGCAGCTCTTGCAGTGCAAGCCTCTCTTGCAGGCTCGCGATGACAAACTCATTGCTGGCCAGGCGCGCCAACAAGGCCGGGATATAGGTCGCGTTGGTCACCGTCGCGTCGACCGCCAGCACTTGTTCCATCTGCTGCAGGCGGGTCTGCGCGGCGGTCAGTTCGTCGTTGAGCGCGTTGACGCGCGTCTCATGTCGTTCGATCAACTGGCGGCGCATTTCCTCGAATTGCTGGTCTTTCAGCGCCAGCTGTTCGGCCAGGTTGCGCCGGTCGGCAGTGGTCGGCGCGGCAACGGTTTCGGCGGCTGCCGCCGGCATGGACGCGGCCTGGCGCGCACTCATCAACCATTGCTGGGCTTTGGCGCGGGCCGCATCATTCTTTGCAATCGTCAGGTAATGCTCGTAGGCCACCACCGCATTGCTCTTGTCCTTCAAACAGTCGTCATAAATGAAGGCAACTTGCAGCGCGGCTTCTTCGCACTGCGGATCGAGCGTCAGCGCTTTCTGGTACAAGCGCGCCGCATCTTGATACTGCTCCGCCTCACTCAGCGCGGCGGCACGCTCCAGGACATGCCGCACCTGCAGCGTGCGGCGCTCGCACGCGCCCAGGACAAGCGTCAGCCCCAGCAATGCATACAAAACAATTGTCTTCATCGCCATGATAGAATAGCGCAACACCGCACGCCCCTGCGCACAGGTCGCATATGTTCATGAATTTCCAACAAACCGCATAAGAGTATAGCAAATCAGCCCGGAAAATGCAAATTTGCCACAATTTCTCTACATAAACCGGCACCGTTGTCCCCTGCGGCGACTCCACCACGGTGAGCGCGCCACGCCGCGCGGACGCTGCCGATGATATCTGTTGTAGCCGCGGGCGATGACCGCGGCTACAGAGGCCGCCCTCACCGCGGGCGGCTACAAGGATGCTGCAAAGTAGAATGCGCGTGCATTAGTAATTGTTTGATCCACAACAAACAATAACCGAATGTTTGGGTGTTACGATGATGACCAAACTGGCTGCTGTGCTGTTCGGTGCAAAGGACATTCAATTCACAACAGATTTGCCGTTGAATTTGGCTATTGAACGTCTTGCTTCCGCCGTGGCCTGGTCGACAACCATCAAGCGGTGTATGCTTGCGTCCAGAGTATAGTCACACGTCAAAGCTCCACAGTCGAGGCGTTGGGTGCCGCAGCATTGATGATTATTGCTCACACGGTCTGCACAGCGCTGCAATGCGGGCCAGCCGGAAGTTTGGCATTGGCGAAGGCGCAACGATAGTCACGCTAACACCGGCACCGCACTGGCGCGTCTACAACCGCCGTGTGATTTTGCTATAATAGTGCTGCAGTACACTTTTAACCACATTCACCCTGGCGTATACCATGGCGACGATCACAATTGATGACCATGCCCGGCTGCGCGTGCCGGACAATCCGACCATTCCTTTCATCGAAGGCGACGGCACCGGGCCGGATATTTGGGCCGCAGCACAACCGGTCTTCGATGCCGCCGTGCAGAAGGCCTATGGCGGCAAACGCCGGATCGAGTGGCTGGAAGTGCTGGCGGGCGAGAAGGCATTCAAGAAGACCGGCGAGTGGCTGCCGCAGGCGACGGTTGACACGATCGTGCAGCAGCGCGTGGCAATCAAGGGCCCGCTGACTACGCCGATTGGTGGCGGCATACGCAGCTTGAATGTGGCCTTGCGCAAAATGCTGGATTTGTATGTGTGCTTGCGGCCGGTGCGCTGGTTCACGGGCGTGCCCTCGCCAGTCAAGCGGCCGCAGGATGTCGACATGGTCATCTTCCGCGAGAACACCGAGGACATTTACACCGGGCTCGAATTTGCCGACGGCACGCCCGAGCGTGATCAGTTTCTGGCGCTGGTGCAGCAACATTTTCCCAAGGAATACAAGAAAATTCGTTTCCCCGCCAGCGCCGGCATCAGCATCAAGCCGGTCTCGAAAGAAGGCACCGAGCGGCTGGTGCGCGCGGCGATCACGTATGCCTTGACGCACAAGCGCCGCAGCATCACGCTGATGCACAAGGGCAACATCATGAAGTTCACCGAGGGCGCCTTCTGCGCCTGGGGCTACGCCCTGGCCGAACGCGAATTTGGTGACAAGGTCTACACGTGGGCGCAATGGGAGCGCGTTAAGAAAGAGAAGGGCGAAGACGCCGCCAATGCGGAACAGAAGGCGGCCCTGGCGGCCGGCAAGCTGCTGATCAAGGATGTCATCGCCGACATTTGTTTCCAGCAGACGATCACGCGCGCCAAAGAGTTTGATGTGCTGGCGACGATGAATCTGAACGGCGACTACATTTCGGACGCGCTGGCGGCGCAGGTCGGCGGGATCGGCATCGCGCCGGGCGCCAACATCAATTATGTCACCGGCCATGCGATTTTCGAGGCCACCCACGGGACCGCCCCGAAATACGCCGGCAAGGACGTGGTCAATCCGGGCTCGGTGATTTTGTCGGGCGTGATGATGCTTGAGTTTCTGGGCTGGCAGGAGGCGGCCGACCTGATCGTGCGCGGCCTTGAGAAAACGATTGCCCACAAGACCGTGACGTATGATTTCGCGCGCTTGATGGACGGTGCGACGGAAGTGAAATGTTCGGCGTTTGGCCAGCTGATTGTGCAGAATATGTAATGGCCAAGTTCTCGCAAGCATTCCTGGAGCGCGTGCGGCTGGCGAACCCGGTCGAAGCGGTCATCGGCGAGCGCGTTCCGTTGCGCAAGTCGGGCAAGACGCTGAAAGGGCTCTGCCCGTTCCACAATGAAAAGACGCCCTCGTTTCATGTCACGCCGGACAAAGGCTTCTTTCATTGCTTTGGCTGTCACAAGGGTGGCAACGTTTTTCAATTCGTGATGGAATTTGACGGCGTGTCGTTTGTCGAGGCGGTGGAGGTGCTGGCGCAGCGGGCCGGCATTCCGCTTGAGACCGAGGGCGCGGCGGACGCGATCGAGATGGCCACCCAGCGGCGCGAATCGAAGCAGCGTTTGTGCGCGGTGTGCCAGGCCGCCCAGCAATTTTTCGAGACGCAGTTGCACACCGGCGACGAGGGCCGCGCGGCACTCGAGTACCTGCAGCAACGCGGGGTGAACGAAGCGGCGCTGCGCGCCTTTCGCCTGGGCTATGCGCCCGACACGTGGGATGCCTTGCTCAAAGCCGTGCGCGCCCAGGGCTTTCGCGATGATGAGCTGCTGGCGACCGGCCTGGTTGTGCGCAATGACGACGGCACGTCGCTGTACGACCGTTTTCGCGCGCGGATCATGTTTCCCATCTGGGATTTGCAGGGCAATGTCATTGCGTTTGGCGGACGCAGCGTCGGCGCGGGCGAACCCAAGTATTTGAATTCGCCCGAGACCCCGATTTATACCAAGAGCAAAATCCTGTATCCGATCCACCTGACCAAACGCGCCATTCAACAAAAAGGCCTGGCGGTCTTGTGCGAGGGCTACATGGATGCGCTGATGCTGGCCCAGCATCGTTTTACCTATGTCGTCGCGTCCTGCGGCACCGCCTTGACCGACGAGCAGGCCCACTTGCTGAAGCGCTTCGCCGGCAAAGTGGTGGTCGCGTATGATGGCGACGCCGCCGGTCAGGAGGCGACCCAGCGCAGCATCAGCGTGCTGGTCGAGCAAGGCATGGATGTCTTCATTGCGTCGTTGCAGGGCGGTGAAGACCCCGATTCGTTTTTGCGCGCGCATGGCGCGGATGCCCTGCGCGACCTGTTGGATGCGGCCCAGCCGTTCTTTCCATTTTTGTTGGAGCGCCTGGCCGCGCGCATTGACGTGCGCACGCCGCACGGCCAGCGCGCCTTGTGTGACGAGGTCTTTCCCTTGCTGGCACGCTTCGGCAGTGACATGATCCGTGACGGCTACCTGGACGAGCTGGCGCGCTTTTTGGGCGTGCAGCGCGAGCGCCTTGGCCGTGAGTTTGGCGAGTACCGGCGTGGCGTGGTGCCGCGCGAACGGGCCCGCCCGGCGGCCGCGCCGGCCCGCGCCGCCATACCCACGCCGGTCGAGTTGCAGTTGCTGGCGCTGCTGCTGCGCGAGCCGCACGCGCTGGTGCACGCGCGCGCCCAGCTCGATGCGCAATTCATCCAGCATCCCGCGGCGCGCGCGCTGATCGCGGCGGCCTACGAACTGCAGGCGCAGGAACAGTGGCGCGGGGTTGAATCGTTCCTCTCGTCCTGCAGCGATGAGCAGGCCGTCCTGATCACCGAAGCGCTCAGTCGCGTACCCGACGCCGGCGACCTGTGGCGCGATGCCCTTGACGATTGCATCAAAATACTGCATAATAATGACTATGATACGCTGATTGCTGTTTTGCAGAAAGAGTTGCAGAGCACCAGTGACCCGCACCGTGTGCAGGAATTACTGACTCAAATCCGCGAGTATCAATCACAGAAGCAACCGACTATTAAACGTTTGGTTTTTGAATCCACCGCCTGATCCTATGATACATCCCACTCGCCCGCGCGGCCGCCGGATGGCGTGCCCGCTCCTGTTAAGTGTTTTTGTTGCCGCCGCGGCCATCACGGCGCACGCGGCTGACGCCGTGCCGCCCGAAACGCTGCACGAAGCGCACTTGTCACAATTGTTGGCCGGCACCCTCAAGCTGCACGTCAGCAAGAAAGAGTTGACCCCGGAGATTGCCGCGGGCACCTTCTCGAATCTCGTGCAATTGCTCGATCCGGGCAAGAGCGTGTTTACCAAACAAGATGTCGAGGACATCTATGCCCTGCGGGCCGCGCTGCCCTCGGCATATGCGCGCGGCACCTGGTCGTTTGTGACCGGCGTGTATGCCTTGTTCCTGATGCGCACGACCGAGCAAAACTCGAATGCGCTGGCGTATTTGTCCAGCCCGTGGACCCGGCTCGAGCGCGAGCGCGAGATCATTGCCGACGCCAAGAAGCGCGACTATCCGGCGACGCCCGCCGCACGTACCGCCGCGATGGAGGACAACGTGCAACTGACGCTGGCGATTTTGATGGCCGGCGGCGAATCGTTCACCGGCGCGGTCGTGAAGCTGCAGCGCCGGCAGGCGCGGCTATTAAAGATCTTCACGGAGTTTTCGCACGCCGAGCGGCTGAGCTTGTTTGTCAATGCGTTTTGCCTGGCGCTCGATCCGCATTCCTCGTACTTCAATCCGGATGACAACGATGAATTCGAGATCAGCATGTCGCTCTCGCTCGAGGGCATCGGCGCCGTGTTGAGCCAGGAGGATGGCGTGACGGAGATCAAGTCGTTGTCGCCGGGTGGGCCGGCGCAGCGCAGCAAGCTGGTGCGCGCGGGCGACAAAGTCTTTGCCGTCGCGCAAGGCCGCACGGGTGCCTTTGTCGATATTTACGACATTGATCTGCGCGACGTGGTCAAGAAGATCCGCGGCAAGAAGGGCACGATCGTGCGCTTAAAGCTGCTGCGCAAAGCGGCGGGCGGGCCCTTCGAGGTGACCCTGACGCGTGACAAAGTGGATTTGCAGGAAATGACGCCGCGGGTCGAGTTTGTCAACATCGTGCGCACGAATGAGGCCGGGCAGGTTAGGGCGTTGCGCGTGGCCGTGCTGGATGTGCCGTCGTTTTATTTTGACCGCACCACCAAGCAACTATTCGGCAAGTATGAGCGCTCGACGGTCGCGGATGTGCGGCGCCTGCTGGAGCAGTGCGCGACCAGTGACGTAGACGGGGTGATCATGGACCTGCAGCGCAATGGCGGCGGCTCGCTGGATGAATCGGTGGATGCGGCCGGCCTGTTCCTGCAGCGGGCCAATGTGGTTATTTCGCGCGACATTCAGAATCCCCGGCGGGTGCTGCGCGACAGCGACCCGGCCATCTGCTACGGCGGGCCGCTGATTGTCACGGTCAGCCGGGTGACGGCCAGCGGCGCGGAAATTGTCGCTGGCGCGCTGCAGGATTACCGGCGCGCGTTGTTGGTCGGCGGCGATCACACCTTTGGCAAAGGCACGATCCAACAAGTGATCCCCTTGCCGGCCAAGCTGGGCGCGTTGAAGATCACCGTCGGCGAATATTTTCTGGCGAGCGGCCGCTCGCCGCAGCACAGCGGCGTGATTCCGGAGATCGTTTTGCCGTCCGAGTTGGCGGCGGTCGACATTGGTGAACGTTATCAGGACAGCGCCCTGCCGGCCCAATCAGTCAGCGGCGCGCTGTCGAGCAGCAAACGCAGCGGTGGCGGCCACGGCGCCTGGGAGCCGTTGCACGAAGCCGATGTCGCGCGCTTGGCGCACATGTCGCAACTGCGCGTTGCCAGCCAGGAGCGCTTCAAGAAAACGCAGGAAAGCATTGCGCGCATCACCCGCGAACGCGCCAAAACCCGCGTGACAATTGCCTCCTTGGTCGAAAATGTCTCGACCAACAAGTCGCTCGCCGATCCTGAAACTCTGGCCGAAGATCTAACCCTGCCGCGCCCGACCGCGACCAACGATGTGGTCGTCCTGGAAGCCATTGACATCATGGCGGACTGGCTGACGTTGGCGACCAACGAGGCACCGGTGTTGGCGCCCGCGCCGGATACCAATGTCGTGACGACCGCGTCAATCCACGCCGCTGCTTCCGCGCAGGACGTTTTTTCGCGCTGTTCGACCTGGCTGCGTGACGTGTTGTTCGGCGGCAGATAATCAGCGCAGCAACGAGGCCACCATGGTACGCGTGCACTATCATCGCCATCAGCAGGATTATGCGGGCTGGACCCTGTGGCACTGGCTACCCGGCCAGGAACCCAGCGCGCACGAGCTGGCACCCATGGCGCGCGACGAATTCGGCCTCATCTTCGAGCTGGGCGAGCTGGCGCGCGTCCACAATCGGATCGGCTTGCTCCCCAAACTCGGCGCGTGGATGGCCAAAGACGGGCCGGACCGTTTTTGGGACGTCACACTCGGCAACGAGGTGTTCATTCTGGAAGGTGATGAGGAAGTGTACGTGACCCAACCGGCGCTTGAGCCACGCATTAAAATTGCGTATCTCGATACGCCCACGCAACTGTGCGTGAATTTCAGCATGACGCTGCCGGTCACACAGGTCACGACTAAAGTACTGGTCGTCCATCAGCGCGAGACGTGCATTGCCTGCACCGCGCTGCGCCCGTACAACGTACAGGGCGGCCGGGCGCGCACCTATGTGATCACCGTCGCCGAACCACTCGACCCTGAACTCATCCGCACGGACGAGCTTTGGGTCACCTATGCCGGCGCACGCAGTGGGCCGATTACGCCGCGCTATGTGTTGGATGATCCGGCCTATGACTGCGACCTGCCGCTCGGTCCGTACGTCGACGCCGCCCATGTCTTTTTGCGCGTCTGGGCGCCGGCGGCCCTATCCGTCCGTGTGCTGATCTGCCCCGCTCCCCCACTGCCCGCCGCCGAAACAAGCTCACCCCACCGGCACGACATGCGTTACGCCGGCCACGGCGTCTGGGAATTCAAGCTGGCCGGTGATTTTCGCGGCTGGTACTACCGCCTCGAAACCATCCTCATGCAAGCGCCGGCGCGCACGGTCACGGTGCTCGATCCGTATGCCCGCGCCATCGACCGGCAGGCCTTCGCCGGCATCTTCATTGATGATGCGACGGCCGTCACACCCGCGCCGCCCTTTTCGATCAACGAGGCCGTCATCTATGAAATCCATGTGCGCGACCTGACCAATGACCCGTCGGCCGGCGCAGCCCAGCCGGGCACGTTTCCGGCCCTCGCCCAAGCCGGCACCAGTTTGCCGGCCAATGCCGCCATCGCCACCGGCTTCGACCATCTGCGGGAATTGGGCGTCAACACCATCCAGCTCATGCCAATCCACGCGATCGACCTCGATGATGCCGTGGTGACGCATGCCTGGGGCTACATGACCATGCATTTCAACGCGCCGGAGCCGAGCTATGCGTCCGACCGACACGGCGCCACCGCCGTGCGCGAATGCAAGCAGGCCGTGGATGCGTTGCACCGTGCCGGCCTGAAAGTCATCATGGACGTGGTCTACAATCACTCGAGCGAAGCGCCCGGGCAGGCGGTGCACTGGAACGGACTTGCGCCCGATTATTTCTACCGCGCGCGGCCCGACGGCAACTATTGGAACGGCTCCGGCTGCGGCAATGAGTTCCGCGCGGAGGGCCGCATGGCCCGCCGCTTTTTGCTGGATTCTTTGACCTACTGGGTGCGCGCCTACGGTATTGACGGCTTCCGCTTTGATCTGATGGGCTTGATGGATCGCGAGACCATGCGTTTGATTGTCAGCACCCTGCGCGCGATCAAACCCGACATTTTTATTTATGGCGAGCCATGGGCCGGCGGTGAAACGCCCATTCAAATCACCGCCAAGGGCACCCAGAAAAACGCCGGCTTCAGTTGCTTCAATGATCTTTTCCGCAACGCCATCGTCGGCAATGTCTTCAACGACGAGCCCGGTTTTCTGCTCGATGGCCGCAACCGCGCGGACATCCGGCGCGGCCTCGCCGGCAGCCTTGAATGGTTTGCCGATGCGCCGCATGAGAGCATCAACTATGTCGAATGTCATGACAATCGCACGCTGCGCGACCGGCTGGCATTGAGCATCCGCGCCTACGCGCCGTCACTCACCGAGGAGGATGCCGTCGCCATGGCGCGCCTGGCCGGCCTGCTCGTGCTGACCGCACAAGGCGTGCCGTTTGTGCATCTTGGCCAGGATTTCTTCCGCTCAAAACTGGGCGCGCATAATAGCTACAATCTGGGCGATGCGATTAACAACATTCGCTGGGACGACAAAGCGCACTACCTCGAATTGTTTCACTACTACCGTGGCCTGATCGCCCTCCGCCACGCGCATCCCTTACTGCGCCTGCCCTCGAAAGAGGACGTTGAAAAACGCCTGTTTTTCGGCGTCGTGCGCCCGCCGTTCCTGGTTGCAGAACTTAACAACAAAAATACCGGCGACTCGTGGCGGCGCGCCTTGCTGCTGATCAACCCGGCCGCAGACGTGTTCAGCTATGTGCTGCCAGATGCCGCGCCGGGCTGGCACGTGTACGTCGCGGCCCACTTGGCGTCGGCGCAACCGCTGTATGCGCTGCCGGGCGAACGCAGTGTCGTGCACGTCCATCCGCGCTCGGCCATGCTCGTCGCCGAGTTGCACAGCGCAGGCTGAAGCGCACCGCCACGTATCAGATAACTGCATAGCCACAAACAACACACCATGTGGAAAGATGATTGGACCCTCGCGCAGCAGCGCTTGACAGCCTGGTGGCGGCATGCCGGGCCGGCCGTTTCGGTCATGGCGCCGAAGGACACGCCGTGGGCCGAACTCGCGCCACCGCGCTATTTTCTGCCGTTCTGCCAGCCAAACGCGCCGCGCCCGCCGGGCTTGGCCAATGGCGCGCACATCGTACCCACACCGCCATCACATGCTCTCGTCTGGACGGATCCGCACATCCGGCTCGAATCCGCGCTGTACGCCATGGCCCACACCTATTACGGCGGCGCGGCGTTTCCCTATTTCGACACCCATCTTGGTCCGTGTACCCTGGCCGCTTTTGCCGGCGCCACGCCAACCTTCGAGGACGATTCGGTCTGGTTCCAGCCCTGCATGAGCTCGCTGACCGACCCACCGCCGTTGCGTTTCGACGAGGCCAATCCGTGGTGGCAGAAGCAGATGGCCATCATCGCCCATGGGGTCGCCCAGGCTGAGGGGCGCTTTCTTGTCAGCGTGCCCGACATGATTGAAAATATTGACATTCTCGCCGCGCTGCGTGGCACCACCGCTGCACTGCTGGACATGGCGCTCGACCCGGCGGGCGTGCTGCAGCGTGTGCGCGAATTGAACGTGCTGTACCACGAAGCGTTTGCGCGGATGCACGCGCTCGTACGCGATGCGCGCGGCGGCAATTGTGTCAGTGTCTTTGATGTCTGGGCGCCGGGCAAGACGGCCAAGATTCAATGTGACTTGGCCACGATGCTTTCACCGGCCATGTTCGACGAGCTAGTGCGGCCGGGCCTCGAGGCGCAATGTGCCCAATTTGATTTTGTCCTGTTTCATCTCGACGGCAGTCAGGCCATGCAACATCTCGACACGCTTCTGCACATGGACTGCATTGACGCCATTGAATGGACGCCCGAACCGGGCGCGCCGTGGGGCGGCTCACCGCAATGGTATGATCTCTATCGCAAAATCCTCGCGGCCGGCAAGAGTGTCCAAGCCGTCTTTGTCAAACCCGACGAGATCGCGCCCTTGTTCAACGCGGTCGGCAGCGCCGGCATCTTCATCATGACCCGCACGCCCACCGAGACTGCCGCCCGCCGCCTGCTCGATCAGCTCGATCGCTGCTACCCATAAGTGCCTGGCGCGTGTTGCCCACTTAGGCACCGCACGCCACAATTGCGGTGGTACTAATGAGAGCGCTTTCTACTTTGCAGCGTCCTTGTAGCCGCCCGCGGTGAGGACGGCTTCTGCAGCCGCGGTCATCCGCGCCGTTGACGGGATCGCCGCCGTTGGCGGGACTAGCCAAGCCAGCTCCAAGCAGGCGCCCGCGGCCACAAATGGCATGACAACTAGTAATGCTGCGCTTCAGCATCGGCGGCATCGGCGGCGTCTGCGGATACTATCTGCTGTAATCCGGCAAGGCCAGGACCGCACCTGCACCACGCAGGTCTGTTGACCCTGACACTTATTCGAAGGTAAGGCCGCAATCGGGGCAGGTGGCGCAGCCGCTGGGCAGCAGCGCGTCACAGGCGGGGCAGCGTTCCGGTTCGCCCTCCGTGGGTGTCGCAGTAGTGATGTTGAAAGTGCGGTGAAAATGGGCCTCGATCAGTGCGCGAGCCCGCTCACCCTCGCCGCTTGCCGTCGCAACAAGATAATAGCCACGGGCACGCAAGTCCGGGCGGATCAACTCGGCCACGTGCAGCATGGCCGGCACGTCCTGCCCGGTCAGAAACGCCAGCGTTTCCTTGCAGTCATCCAGCGCGCCGATGAAGACCACCGCCAGTTCCGGCGGACTCTCGGCGGGTGGCGCCGTCTCGTCAGGCATGTCGTTGATGGTTTCTTGTTCGTCGTTCATCGTTCGTGGTTCATCGTTCATCGTTTATCGTTGTTGCTGCAACGCCGCGGCGTGATACGAGCTGCGCACGAGCGGGCCGCAGGCCACGCCGTGAAAACCAAGCGCGCGGGCCCATCCCGCGTATTGCGCGAATTGCGCGTCGGTGATCTGCGCCTGCACCGGGTAATGCTGCGATGACGGCGCAAGATACTGCCCAATGGTGACCAGCGAACAGCCGACCGCGCGCAGGTCGCGCAAGGCGGTCTGCAACTCGGCATCCGTCTCGCCGGCGCCGACCATCAAGCCACTCTTGGTTGGCATCCGGGGCGCAATCCGCCGGGCATGTTCGAGCAGCGCCAGCGAACGCGCGTACCTGGCCTGGCTGCGCAGCACGGGCGTCAAACGCGCGACCGTTTCGAGATTATGGTTGAACACCGTCGGTTGCGCAGCCACTACTGCACCGAGCGCGCGCACATCGCCTTGAAAGTCCGGCGTGAGCACTTCAATGCCCGCGTCCGGCAGGCAAGCATGCACGGCCCGAATAGTGGCGGCGAACTGCGCGGCGCCGCCGTCGGCCAAGTCATCACGCGAGACACTGGTGATCACCACATAGCGTAAGCCCAATTGCCGCGCGGCGGCTGCCACCCGGCGCGGCTCATCGGCGTCCCGCGGTTGCGGTATGCCCGTGCGAATATTGCAGAAGGCGCAGCCACGTGTGCAGACATCACCCAGAATCAGAAACGTGGCGGTTTGCTGCCCAAAACACTCCCAACGATTCGGACACGCCGCCGCCTGACAGACCGTGTGCACCTGCATGTGTGCCAGCACGGCGCGAGTGGCGCTGACCGCCTCAGCGGCCGCCATACGCACACGCGGCTTGTGGAGGGCCGCCGGTCGCTGCTGCTGCTCCATGGCTGTGTTACAGCTTGCCGGTCGCCGCGTTGGGTTTCTTGGTAAACGCCATCGGGATGCTCTTCGGAATGATCCATGCCCGACCGCCTTTGAGCGTGTCGGCCGAGGATTCACCCGTCAGAATAATCGTGACCGGCAGATACATGTCGCCGCCTTCCGGTGACGCCGGCGTGACATAGGTCGCGCCCTGCAACCCCGTACGGCTGACATTCAAGACTAAGCGCAGCAGATGGCGTTGCACATTCAAGGTCATGGTCAAGTTGCGCCGGCCGTACGCCCCGTCATTCAGCTTGTAGATCTGCTTGAATCTATTGTCCCTGAACGGCGTCGCCACCGGCGTAATGCCGAAGTAGTCGCCCACAAACACAGAGACGTCCGTATTGAACAAATTCGTGATCGCGTACCCATACTGGCTGAGATCCACGTCCATTTTGAACATCAGCGTATCGCGGTCGAGCTTCTTGAAGTTGTTGCGAAAGCGCGCGACTCTGACGGTGATGCGGTCGTTGCCCACGACATGCACGCGCCGGCTGGTGTCGCTCGTCTCAAGCGTCGTCATGCCGGCGGCGGCGGCAGTGTCTTGCGCAGCGATCAGGCGCGTGTAGAACGTCAGCGGCACGGAACCGACGGCGTTGGGCGCCCACGCGACCGCGGTGGCCATGTCAATTTCATTGTTGACGGGCGGCAGATTCAGGAAGGAATTGGCAATCTGATTGTTGACATCCGGCGGATAGGCCACCGCCCAATCGGACGATTCCACACCGGCTTTGTCGGCGACAAAGCCGATGCAGGTGCTGCCTTCCGCTTGTGCCACCATCTTGTTGGCGCCTTCATAGTAGCCGACGTCATTCGATTTGGTGCCCTGCACGTCGGCATCCATGAAGTAGGAAAACGTCATGGTGCCCTGCGGCACGCGCGGGATCAGCACGATCGTCTGATCAATGTAACTGTTGCCGGTCTGCAGAAACGATGCCGAGACGACAAACAAATTCGAGCCGTATTCGCGCCCGTACCCGGTGAACAGATTGAGCGACGGATAATACTTCTCCGTGTCGGGATACTCAAAGGTCTCCTGCACGGCGCCGCTATAGCGCAGACGCAGCGAGCAATCGCTGATGTGATCAGGACTGCTGAGCGGCCATTGCAGCATGCCAATTGCGCCATCCCCATTGACTTCGACGCGCACCGTGCCGTTATCCATCACATTGCCGGCGTAGACCAGCGTGGCGGCAGTCATACTCAGCACTGCTGCAATAACAATTTTTGCATTCATTGTGGTTGTCTCATTTCTGTGACGCACAAGCTATATCTTGTGCATGCTATGATAGTAGTATACCACATTTTCGACATGGACGCAAACGGATCGCGGCGGCGAGTGCAAACAACAAAATTGATATACTAGAGTCGTGACTGCGGTATTATCAGTGAGCGATCAGCAATGGTTGGCGCAGGCGCGTGACTTGGCAGAGCACGGGCGCTGTTCTTGTTCGCCCAATCCGATGGTGGGCGCGGTCGTTGTCCACGCCGGCGCGGTCGTGGGCGAGGGCTGGCACCTGCGGGCGGGCGAGCCCCACGCCGAAGTGCATGCCTTGCGTGCGGCGGCGGCACGCGCGGCCGGGGCAACGTTGTATGTCACGCTCGAGCCCTGTTGCACGCACGGGCGCACGCCGCCCTGCACCGATGCGATTCTGGCTGCCGGCATTG